>CAAGKR010027141.1_pt1 | contig 10505 bp, 8 predicted proteins | sample 2556971 | NCBI WGS metagenome assembly CAAGKR01 (sample SAMEA5207829, study PRJEB30636) | soil metagenome | biome: forest; feature: boreal; material: soil | place: USA | collected 2011-09 | depth 1 m
TGATCGAGGTGACCGCGTTGGTCTTGGAGATCTTCTTTGACTCGAGCCGCTCCCGCTCGAGCATGTTCAGGAAGTCGGTATTCCCGCCGACATTCAGTTGGCTCGTCCGCTCTACCTTCACACCTCGATCCTTGAAGAGAGTCGTCAGCATGCGGTGGACGATCGTCGCTCCCACTTGAGACTTGATGTCGTCGCCAATAATCGGCAGACCGGCCTGCTCGAAGCGCTGGCGCCAGTACTGCTCCCTCCCGATGAAGACCGGAACGCAATTGACGAAGGCACATCCTGCCTGCAGGATCTGCTCCACGTACCACTTCGTGGCCTCTTCACTTCCGACGGGTAGGTAACTCACAACAACGTCGGTTTCGGTCTCCTTGAGAATCCGGACAACGTCGGCGGTTGGGCCCGGTGCTTTCTTGATTACCTGCGATAGATACTTGCCCAGGCCGTCATGAGTCATTCCGCGCTCTACAGTCACGCCGGAATGCGGAACATCCGAAAACTTGATCGTGTTGTTTTGCCCGGAAAAGATCGCCTCGGAGAGATCTTTCCCAACCTTCTCCGCGTCCACATCGAAGGCGCAGCTGAACTCGATGTCACTGATGTGATAGCCGCCCAGATTGACGTGCATCAAACCCGGGACGAACTCTTCTTCGCTCGCGTTCCGGTAATACTCCACGCCCTGCACCAGCGAAGAGGCGCAGTTCCCCACTCCGATGATGCCTACACGTACTTTGCTCACTCGTTAGCTCCTTTCAAGCCCGTCGCCTGGTTTCTACTGACAACGCCCGCACGATGGCATCGTCATGTGTTGCCCCAACTCCAAATGTTTCGCTTACCCGTTGGCTGTAAGTCGTTAGCGCTCGCCTGTTAAGGGAGCAAAGCACCTGGCGACCCACTCGGCGTGTCTTCACTATGCCGGCGCGGCGCAGCATGCGAAGATGCCACGACATCAGGGGCTGACTCATGCGCAACTCCTCGCCAAGCTGCGTGACCGTCACCTCTTCGTGGCCGGCAAGATATTGCGCAATGCGCAGGCGTTTTCGGTCCGCTAGCGCCCGGAAGTATAGAGACAGGTCCTGCACTCGCCGCCCAATCCATAAACGAGTATTGAATAAACCAACGCTTATAGGTTAACTTTTTCTTTCTTTCGAGTCAACCCATGCCGGGCTAAATTCAACCGGCGGCGACTCGATCTTCCGCGGCGCGTTCCGGTGTCGGAGCCGCTTTCACGCGCTCCGAGCGACGCGAGCCCTGCTGGTATCGATCAACGAAAATTGCGTTGAGCTCGGTGGCGTCTTCGACTCTGCCGAAGTCGATATTTGCCTCCCGCGGTGAAATCACGAAAGGAAACATCTGCACGCCACCGATGCCGCCGTGGGCACCGCCGTGGTCTTCGAAGTTCACCACCATGCGTCCGTCGTATGCTCCGAAGACGAGAAGATCGCCCGCACTGGGCATCGCGGCGAGGCGGAGTAGCTGGTCCCTCACGAGCTCCGGCCGGTCATAAAGACTGAGGAACTCGAGGTCGGCAAGTTCGTCCTCCAGGTGCACTCGCCCGCCCTTGTGCAGGAGGACTGTGCGATCCCCGTCTTTGACCACGATGAGACCAATGCCAGGGTGATCCACGAGCGCCCTCAGCAGGCCGGGCGCCCGTCGATCCACGTCAAAAACATGCGCGCGCCGGTTAAGGTCGGTGAAATACACGTTCGCCAGCGCGCTGGAATAGATCGCGAGGACAGGGCTATTCATCTTCTCTGCCAGTCCCGCCTGCAGCGGCCCGGTGCCGATTCTCATCGCTAGCCGCGTAACACGGTCGATAAAGAAGGAAGTTGCCGAGCTGGTCCTCGGCCCAATCTCCGCCGAGAGGTCCTCGACCTGCTGCAGAGTCGCGAGATCGCGATAGGGGCGGGTTTCCAGCTCGCTGGCTGCGGGTGGATCGACGCCGTGCTGGGCAATGAACTGTCCAAGCGATTGGCCATAGAGATGGTGGAATGGCAGTGATTCAGTCATCCCATGGTCGCTCATAACGTAGAGGTCATACGGGCGCAGGCCTATCGTATCGATGGCCTTGGCCACGTCGCGGACCTGCCGATCAAGCGCTCGAAGCGAACGATACGCGGCCGCACTATGTGGGCCGAGATGGTGTGCGACCTCGTCGTAGCCGATGTAGTTTGCGTACACCGCCGGCACTCCGCGAAAGATATCGAGCCGGATGCCCAAGGTTGTCAGCTCGCGAAAGAGCACATGCGTGAGGGCCCGGGTCAGTGGGAAGATTCCCTCGGGAGCCACGTATCTGCCGCGCAATCGGCCAATCGCTTGTTCGTAGAGCTCAATAACTATCTCGGCAACGGTTAGCACGGCGGCGCGTGCCAGGCGCCACGGGTTAAGGACCAGCAAGAAAAACACATCTATGCCCGTCAGCTGGGGAGGAAAGCGCGTGCGGCCGAGTGAGCTGGTAGTCAACACGGCGCGTTGCGCCCCTCCTGCCGCCATGCCCATGTATACGCTCCCGTGCCGTAGGAGACCGGGGCGGCCGTCGGCGTTGTCTGCTTCAACAGCTGCCATGTCTAGCGGCCAGCTACATATGATCGGGCGGTTCCTTCTGCGGTCGAACCAATAGAAGCCCGGCACGTCTTTCTTGCTGCCATACATAAGCGAGCATTGAATGGCTGCCGTGTCGCTGGGCATGCCGCAGCGCCACTTGTCGACCTTGTGCGTGCCTTCAAGCATGTGCCCCAGGTGAGGCAAATGACCCTGGCTCAGTGCGGCGAGCAGATCATCATGGGAGAGCGCATCGATTTGAAGGATCACGAAGCCGCGGCGGCGGCGCTCGATTTCGCTGTACGGAAGCTTGAGCCGGCGAAGGGTTGCAGCCGCTTTCAGCGCAGCAACTGTGCCGCGGAGGGAAAGACGCACGGTATACTCCCTGGAGGCGCGAATGAAAAGGCCTGACGATTGTACCGAGTCCACTGTCAAGCCGCCAAGGCAGGATTCGGATCTGACCCATGTTGACCGGGGCGGCAAGGCTCGCATGGTCGACGTGGGCGACAAGCCGGTGACACGCCGTGAGGCACGAGCAGGTGCTCGCGTTTCCATGTTGCCGGAAACACTGGAGCTCATCAAGACAAACGCTTCGAAGAAGGGTGATGTGCTTGGAGTGGCGCGGGTCGCCGGGATCACAGCCGCCAAGAGAACCTGGGAGCTGATTCCGCTCTGCCATCAGATCCCACTATCTGCGGTCGATGTCGAGTTCAGCTTGGAAGAGGACCCGCCCGGCGTCGAGATCGAGACCACCGCGGTCACAGACGGGAAAACGGGGGTCGAGATGGAGGCGCTAACTGCCGCTGTCGTCGCTGCACTGACCATTTACGACATGTGTAAGGCGGTAGATCGCGGCATGACAATCGAAACCGCGCGCCTGCTCTTCAAGAGTGGGGGGAGAAGCGGAACCTATTCATCATGATCACGCTGTCGCGATCTTGTGCTCCTTGATCTTTGAGTACAGCAACCCTCGGTTGATGCCGAGCTGCTTCGCCGCCTGCGAGCGGTTGCCGTTGGCTTGCCTGAGGGCTGCCTCGATTGCCTGGCGCTCCGTCTCAGCGACGATCTCCTTCAACAACACGCCGCCGGCGATCTTGTCTGCGATGTCCTCGTCGATTTCGCCGCCCCGTTTGCCGGGCGCTCCCGTAAAGACGATGTGCTGAGGCGTGATCACGGAGCCTCGTGCCAGGATGATTCCCCGGTGAATTGTGTTCTCCAGCTCGCGCACGTTGCCGGGCCAGTGATACTCCATCAAGCGTTCAAGGGCTTCCTCGGATATTCGTGGGCTATTGTCCGGAGAATCGCTCCGGTACTTCTGCAGGAAGTGCTCGGTTAGTATCGGCACGTCCTCCATCTTGTCGCGCAACGGAGGAAGATCGATTGCGATCACGTTTAGCCGGTAGTACAGGTCTTCACGGAAATTACCCTTCGCCACTTCTTCTCCGAGGTCGCGGTTCGTCGCCGCGACAACCCGTGTGTCCACCTTGATGGGAGTATTGCTTCCTACCCGCTCAAATTCGCGCTCTTGCAATACGCGCAAGAATTTCTTCTGCGTATTCAGGGACATCTCGCCAATTTCATCAAGGAAGATGGTCCCTTTGTCTGCCATCTCGAATCGGCCCTTGCGCGTTTTCACGGCGCTCGTAAAACTACCTGCCTCGTGTCCGAAGAGCTCACTCTCGAGCAGGGTCTCGGTGAGTGAGGCGCATGGCACTTTTATGTAGGGGCCTAGACGCCGATGGGAGTTGAGGTGAAGTGCACCCGCAACGAGCTCTTTGCCGGAACCACTTTCTCCGACGATCAGGATCGTGGCCTCGGTTCGGGCGACCCGGCCGATGGTTTTGTACACATGCTGCATGGCTGGGGTATTGCCGATGATGTTGTCTAGTGGGTCGCGGATTGTCTCGTCGACTGCGCGGACCCTGCGTGCGAGGTTACGATGGTCGATCGTTCGGCGCAGCGTGATCAAGAGATCGTCGAGCTCGAATGGTTTGGTCACGTAGTCGTAAGCGCCACGCTGGATAGCTTCGATGGCGATGTTGGATGTGCCGTAGGCGGTCATCGTCAGTACCGGCACGTCGTCGATGTGCAATCGCTTCATCTGGTCGAGCACTTCGAGGCCCGTCATGCCGGGCATGCGGACATCCATGATCACCACATCCGGCCGGTGTTTGTTAATCGCCGGAATGACGTCGCGGCCAGTCTTGACCTCATCGGTGCGAAAGCCCTCACTGTCCAGAAATGTGGTGAGGAGGCTTCGAATCGACTGGTCGTCATCTGCAATGAGAATCAGCGGTTTTTCTTCCATGGCGACACCTCTCCCCGTGTTGGCCCATGGGCGGCTCTTTCAGTGACATTGTACCGAATCAAGACACTTCATGGATGGCTACCTGTCGCGGAAATGTCAATTGTTGCGAAAGCTGACAAGCACGACAAATAGCGTGGTAGGATGTCCGAAACGGGTCGACATGAAGGTAATTGGTACTGCAGGCCACATCGACCACGGAAAATCGACTCTCGTCCGCCGCCTGACCGGCATCGATCCCGACCGTCTCGAGGAAGAGAAGCGGCGGGGAATGACAATCGATCTCGGATTCGCCTGGCTCGATCTACCGTCTGGAAGGTCAGCCAGCATCGTGGACGTTCCGGGACACGAGCGATTTGTGAAAAACATGCTCGCCGGGGCAGGCGGGATCGACGTGGGGCTTCTTGTAGTCGCGGCCGACGAAGGTGTCATGCCTCAGACCCTCGAGCATCTGGACATCATGGACCTCCTGGAGGTACGCGCTGGTGTCGTCGCACTGTCAAAGTCGGATCTGGTGGACGACGAGATGCTCGCGCTCATTGAGGATGAGATTGAGGGCGCACTGTCGGGCACCTCGCTCGAAAACAGCAAGATCGTGCCTGTGAGTGCGACTTCAGGTGTAGGTCTCCCCCAGCTTCTCGCAGCCCTCGATTCGGCGATCGATGGAGCTCCGCCGCGTGACACGTCTGGGCTTGTCTTCCTCCCTGTGGACCGCTCATTCTCGATGCCGGGGTTTGGCACGGTGGTGACAGGCACTCTCATGTCGGGAACCCTGACTGCAGGCCAGAGCGTTGAGGTATCGCCGCGAGGCGGACACGCTCGAATTCGCTCTCTCCAGACGCATCGCCGCAACGTCGAGGTGGCAGAAGCGGGCGCGCGAGTGGCGGTCAATCTATCAGGTGTGGACCGGAAAGCAGTGGCCAGAGGAGACGTTCTCACGGCTCCCGGCGCCGTCGGGGGAATCCGGTCGTTCGACGCAAAGGTGCGCGTCGTGCGAAATGCTCCATTTCCCCTGGAACACGGCGTCCGAGGCACACTTCACCTAGGAGCGGCTGAGCGACAGGCATCTGTTTCCGTGCTGAACGCGGAGAGGATCGAGCCAGGCGAATCGGGCTGGGTGACATTTCGGCTCACAACGCCGGTGGCGACCATTCGTGGCCAACGCTTCGTCCTACGATTGCCTGCACCGGCGCGCACGATCGCCGGCGGAGAGGTTGTCGACGTAGCACCCTCACGGCGCAAAGGCGAGCGCGTCGAGCGGCTCGCGCTCGTGGCGGACCCCGATCTGCGCGTGGCGGCCCGTGCCGCTCTCGACGCTCGCCGGCCGGTTACTACATCGGAGCTCGCTCGTCGACTGGGCGTGCCTTCGGGGACGCTCGCGACGGTCGTCCAGTCGCTCGTGCATGATGGCAACGTGATCGTGCTGGCCGACTCCCTAATCTCGTCCGAAGCGTGGAAGCTGGCTGAGCGCCGGGCTACCGAACATCTTGTTGACTATCACGCAAGGCACCCATTGAAGTCGGGAATGCCGAAGGAAGAGCTTCGGCGCAACCTCGCGTGGCCTGGGCCAGGGTGGGCGCACGCGATTAGACGGATGGAGTCGGAAGGCGCCGTGCGCGACGACGGAAGAACTATCGCCCTTCCCGCCCATGTCGGCGGAACCAGTAGTCGCATCGAGGACGCGAAACGGGTGCTCTCCGTTCTTAGCCGCCGGCGATTTTCACCGCCGCTCGGCGCAGAGGTCCGCGCCGAAGCGAACGTGGACGAATCGTTTCTGCACGCTATGGCCGACGAGCGGCAGATCGTTCGAGTAGGAGCCGAAGTTTTCTTCACCCGCGATGCCTACGACGCAATCGTCGGATCGGTGGTAGAGCTGATCGAGGCGGAAGGGAGCGTGACGGTCGCGCGCCTGCGCGATCAGCTTGGAACATCAAGAAAGTATGCGCTCGCTCTTCTGGAGCATCTCGATTCCGAACACGTCACCAGACGACGGGGCGACGTGCGTGTGCTGGGAGGCGCGCGACCGGTGTGCGCGTAGGCGTAATCGCCTACCTGCTTCACGCTGGAGCCGACTACCGGTCTGCCGGCGTCAGCACATACATACTTAACCTGCTCCTACACCTGCCTCGCGAGTGTCCCGAGCACTCATACGTCGCCTTCGTGGCGCCCGATGCCCCACTGTCATCGGTTCGTGAAGTAGCGCTTGCCCCGGCTTCGACGCACACCCCGATGCTGCGCATCGCCTGGGAGCAATTGGCACTCCCGTTTCAGGCCCGCTCGAGGCGTGTCGATCTCCTTCACGGAACAGTGAACGCTATTCCCGTTCTCGCACCGGTTCCGGCAGTCGTCACTGTGCATGATCTTGCGTTTCTTCGACATCCTGAGAGGTTTCGCCCTGGCCGCGTGGCATATCTCAAGGCAGCTGTGTCCATTTCCGTGAAAAGAGCACGACGGGTGATTGCGGTTTCACAAAGCACGAAGTCCGACCTGATGCACCTCCTCGCAGTTCCCGAAGAGCGCGTAACCGTCGTCTATCCCGGTGTCGACGAATCCTTCCGCCCGCTCGAGACCGAATTAGTTGAGGGATTCCGAGCTCGCGCTACGGGCGGGCGAAGGTACATCTTGCACGTGGGCACGTTGGAGCCGCGCAAGAACATCGACGTGCTCATCAGGGCCTATGCGACCTTGCGGAAATCGGGCTTCGAGCACTCACTAGTACTCGTGGGAGCGCGAGGTTGGATGTATGAAACCCTGTTCCATTTGGTCGGCGAATTGGGCCTCGGCGATGACGTCTCTTTCGTCGATTACGTCGATCGAGGTCAGCTACCCCTCTGGTATAATGGCGCCGATCTTTTTGCCTATCCGTCGGCGTACGAGGGCTTCGGATTGCCCGTGCTCGAAGCGATGGCGTGCGGTGTCCCGGTGGTAACGTCGTCCTCGAGCTCGCTGGCGGAGGTGGCGGGCTCTGCCTGCCTTACCGTGGAACCCGGCTCGCAGGAGGCGCTCCAGGTGGCGCTCGCCAATCTTCTAAAAGACCAGGACGTACGCGTCAGCCTGGCTCGTGCCGGGCTGCTTCGAGCTGCCCAGTTCAGCTGGACAGCCACGGCTCGCGGCACGGTTTCAGTTTACGAGTCGGCGCTATGAGAGAGGGGTTGGTCAGCCCTCCGCGCCTCGAGCCGCGCAACCTGCACCCGAGTACTGCGTTGCGAACGTACATTCCGTTTGCGGTTGCCCTGATGGACGCCTCGTTGTTGTATTCGGCATTCGTGCTTGCCTATTGGCTGCGATACGACCTCAGGGTCGGCCCCCACATCCAGGACAGCACCAAGTTCCTCGATTACTTGCCCGTCTCGTTCCTGCTCCTCGCTACCATGATGGCGGTGCTGTTCTTCAAGGGCGCGTATCGCACGCGACTCGGGACCGAAATCGTGGACGAGTTCGCGACGGTTTTTAGCAGCGCCACAATCAGCGTCGCCTCGGTCGTCGTGATCACCGCCATGCTGAACAAGTATCAGTATTCGCGCGGAGTCATCCTGTACGTCTGGGTGCTCGCCATCATTCTGCTGTGGGTCGGCCGGGGACTGTTCAGATCTCTGCTGAGTGCGCTCCACCGGCGCGGCATCGGTGCCAGCCGGGTGCTCGTCGTGGGCGCAACCGACGCCGCAAAGATCGTGATGCAGAACATGACAAGCAGGCCCGACCTGGGCTACCAGCTCGTCGGTTTCGTCGATCACGAGCGCACCCCTCACGTGAAGGACTTCGGCCGTTTCCGGGCCCTCGGTACTGTGGCGGACATGCCTGAGCTGCTTGGTCAGGGAGTGGACGAGGTGATCCTTGCACTCCCGGCCGCTGCCCACGAGGAGGTGTGGCCCATCCTGAGCCTCTGCCAGCAACACGGAGTTGGACTGAAGATCGTGCCCGATCTGTTCGAGATGAGCTTGAGTCACGTCCGCGTCGACGACATTGCCGGAATCCCGCTGCTGGACGTGCGCGAGCCGCCTCTGCGTCGCATGGCCCGCGCAGCGAAGCGGATCCTGGACATCGCCGTTGCTGCGGTTGGGATGGTCATTAGCTTGCCGATCCTTCTCCTCCTTGCGCTTTTCATCCGGCTTGAGTCACGGGGCCCCGCATTTCTCAAGCAGGAGCGCGTCGGACTGCGCGGCAAGCGGTTCACGTGCCTCAAGCTACGCACCATGGAGTGGGATGCAGAAGATCAGCACGACACTCTGGTGCATCTCAATGAGGCGCGCGGCCCCATATTCAAGATGCGTGACGACCCACGACGCACCAAGGTTGGGCGGCGCATCCGACGTCTGAGTCTCGACGAGCTACCTCAGTTGTGGAATATTCTTCGCGGCGACATGAGCCTGGTGGGACCGCGCCCGCCGCTGCCGCGTGAGGTAGACCAGTACGAATCCTGGCAACACAGGCGTCTCGACGTCAAACCAGGATTGACAGGAGTGTGGCAGGTAAGCGGCAGGAGCGATCTACCGTTCGATGAAATGATCATGATGGACATTTACTACGTGGACAACTGGTCGCTGTCGCTGGATATCCGGATCATGCTGAGCACGATTTTTCCGGTCCTCTCTCGCCGCGGCGCGTACTGATGCTCGACTGGCGCAGGTACTGGGCGATCCTCCGGCGTCGCTGGCTAATCGTTGCCGTGATTCTCGTGGTAGACGTTCTGGCCGCCGGCTACCTGTTTGCAAAGTCGACACGAAGCGCCGGTTACCAGGCTTGCACCACTTTGTACGTTGCCGACACCTCAGCCGCGTCGATGATCACGGCCCCATCGACGAGCTTGCAGGGGCTCGGCCAGCTTCTGTCCGGCGAGACGGCTGCCAACTTCTTCGCCGACGACATCCTGGACGTGGCACAGTCTCGCAGCGTGGCGTCCTCAATCAGCGCTTCGCTGGCAGCTGCGCGCCGGCCACACACGGCGTTCGACGACATCAACGGATCTGTCAGCGGCAGCCGGGTCGACCGCACGGTGAGCCTTTGCGTCACCAATCCCGATTCGGGGTCTGCGACCGCGGCTGCACGGCAGCTCGGCATCGCGATGTCGAAGGACAGAGCAAGATTCGTCGGAATCGACATGGCAAAGCGGACCTATGTGGCAGTTATCTCCGATCCCTCGGTGGGACCTGCACCTGTTTCGCGAAGCCTCCTCAACCTCGGACTCCGCTTCTTCCTCGGAGTGCTTCTCGCTCTGGGGGTCGCTCTTCTTTGGGACGCCGTCGATCCGAAGGTTCGCGATCGGGAGGACGTGGAGCGGGCACTCGGGGCGCCGGTTCTTGGAAGCTCGGGATAGGCACGGCGAAAGTGGACGACCCCACCAATGCAGCGCTGCTCTTCGTGCGCTTGCAGCTTGTGGCACCGGATGCCAGGTCGTTCCTTTTGGCGACTACTGACCCCGCACGTAGTGCCGTGAAAATTGCTGCCGATTTGGCCGAAGCAATCAAGGCGGCAGGGCAGCACGTGCATTGGCTCTACTTGGGAGAGGCGGCCGAGTCGTCGGACCCCGCGGACAACGCGGAGGAACTGTCTTTGGATCCAACAATCTTCTCTGATATACCTCGCCTCAGGGCGGCTCTGGCACAGGTGTCGGGCTATGTTGTCGTCGCCGGCGGCTCGCTCCTCCACGATGCCCGCA
>CAAGKR010071203.1_pt1 | contig 10503 bp, 6 predicted proteins | sample 2556971 | NCBI WGS metagenome assembly CAAGKR01 (sample SAMEA5207829, study PRJEB30636) | soil metagenome | biome: forest; feature: boreal; material: soil | place: USA | collected 2011-09 | depth 1 m
CCGGATCACGATCCCGTCGTCGCTCCACATCGCCGCCGCCGCGAGATCGAGGCGTTCGAGGCGGGCCTCGATCGCAAGTGCCCACGGCGCGTGCACTCGCGAGCCGAACGGCGTGAGGATGCACAGTCGCCAGTCGCCGATCTCGTCGGGAAAGCGTTCGACGACGATCGTGCGGTCGTCGGGCACCGCGCCGGTCGCTTCGGCCTGGTCGTCGAGGTACGCGAGCAGGTTGGCGCGGGCGCGCTCGTCGAGGCCGTCGTCGGTCAGCTGCGCCTCGGCCTCGGCGCGGGGCATGGCGCGCAGCTCGCGCACCATCGCGCCGAGCGCGCGACCCAGCTCGAGCGGTCGGCCCGGCTTGTCGCCCTTCCAGAACGGCATCTTCCCCGGCTGACCGGGCGCGGGTGTGACGACGACCCGGTCGTGGGTGATCTCCTCGATGCGCCAGGTCGACGCGCCGAGCAGGAACGTCTCGCCGGTGCGCGATTCGTAGACCATCTCCTCGTCGAGCTCGCCGACGCGGCCCCCGTCGGGGAGGAACACGCCGAACAGGCCGCGATCGGGGATCGTGCCGCCGCTCGTGACCGCGATGCGCTTCGACCCCTCGCGCGCCTGCAGCCGGCCCTCGATGCGGTCCCACACGATCCGGGGCCGCAGCCCGGCGAACTGGTCGGACGGGTAACGACCCGACAGCATGTCGAGCACCGCCTCGAACGCGTCGCGCGACAGGTCGGCGAAGTTCGCGCTGCGCCGGACGAGGGCCAGGAGATCGTCGACCGCCCAGTCGTCGACGGCGCACGCCGCCACCACCTGCTGTGCGAGCACGTCGAGTGGTCGACGCGGGTAACGCATCTCCTCGACGAGCCCTTCGCGCATGCGGCGGACGACGACCGTCGCCTCGAGCAGGTCGCCGCGCCACTTCGGGAAGATCTTGCCCGAGCTCGGCTCGCCGACGTGGTGGCCGGCACGCCCGACCCGCTGCATCCCGCGCGCGACCGAGCCCGGAGACTCGACGAGCACGACGAGGTCGACGGTGCCCATGTCGATCCCGAGCTCGAGCGACGATGTGGCGACGAGCCCGCGCAGGCGGCCCGACTTCAGCTCGTCCTCCACGAGCAGCCGCTGCTCGCGCGCGAGCGAACCGTGGTGCGCGCGTACGAGCTCCTCGCCGGCGAGCTCGTTGAGCCGGGCTGCGAGGCGCTCGGCGAGGCGCCGCGCGTTGGTGAAGACGAGCGTCGTGCGATGGGCGCGGATCAACTCGAGCAGGCGGGGCTGCACGTGCGGCCAGATGCTCGTGCGCGCCTCGGGTGCCGAGGCGCCGGGCATCGTGACGCCGGTGGGCAGCGGCCCGTAGCCCGAGTTGGAGCTCGCGGTGTCTCCGAGTGCGCCGTCGAGCTCGGTGTGGATCGCGGCCATGTCGTCGACCGGCACGATGACCTCGAGGTCGAGCGCCTTGTGGCTCCCCGCGTCGACGATGGTCACCGGCCGGGGGCCGTCTCCCTCAGAACCGCCGGGGCCGATGCCACCGAGGAAGCGCGCGATCTCGTCGAGCGGGCGCTGCGTGGCCGAGAGCCCGATGCGTTGTGGCGGGCGATGGGCGATCGCCTCGAGCCGTTCGAGCGAGAGCGCGAGATGCGCACCCCGCTTGGTCGGCGCGAGCGCGTGGATCTCGTCGACGATCACGAACCGCACCGACCGCAGCGTCTCGCGCGCCTGGGACGTGAGCATGAGGTAGAGCGATTCGGGCGTGGTGATGAGCAGGTCAGGCGGGGTGCGCAGGAGCGCCTGGCGGGCGCGGCTCTCGGTGTCGCCCGTGCGCAACGCGACGCTCGCCTCGTGGAATGCGACGCCGAGGCGCTCGGCTGCGAGCGCGATGCCGCGCAACGGCGCCCGGAGGTTCTTCTCTATGTCGACCGCGAGGGCGCGCAGTGGCGAGATGTAGAGGACGCGGCACCGCTCGGCCTTGGCGGGCACCGGCTCGGTGCCGACCCGGTCGATCGCCCAGAGGAACGCCGCGAGCGTCTTGCCCGAACCGGTCGGCGCGAGGATCAGGGTGTGGTCGCCGGCCGCGATGGCCGGCCAGCCGCCCGTCTGGGCCGCCGTCGGCGACGCGAACGACGCGTCGAACCAGGCCTGGACCGGCGCCGAGAACTCCTCACGGGCCACGGGAGCAAGCTACCCGTCGCCAGTGACAGTCTTCATGGTCGCACTCGCTGCGATTCGGCACGGGGCTTCGCCGCGGTTCCCGAACCTTCCGCTCGTACTCCGGACGCGGGATGGGAGTGGGCGAGGTCGCTTGCTCGCTGCGCTCGCCGCTCCGGGGCTCTCCCGCTCAGCGGGGAGTAGCCCGGCCCGCGGGAGCGAGCTCGTCGAGGATGCTCAGCACGGCCTGCCGTTGATCGGCGACGGTGAGGTGGCGGGCGACGATCGCGGGCGGCCCGGCGGCCTGGCAGCGGGCCCGCAGCTCGGTGTCGTCGAGGAGACGGTTGATCGCGTCGGCGAGCGCGTCGGCGTCGCCCGGCGGCACCAGGAGGCCGGCGTCGCCGAGCACCTCGGTGACACCGCCGTGGTCGGTGGCCACGAACGGCACGCCGACGCTCATGGCCTCGAGCGCGGTGAGCGGCCCCGCCTCGGGGTCGATGCTCGCCGAGACCGCGACCGACCAGTGCCGCAGGCGGGCGAGGGGATCGGCGATGTGGCCGAGGAAGCGGACCCGCCCCGCGAGGTCGGGCTCCGCGGCGCGCCGTTCGAGGGCGGCGGCGTAGTCGCCGTCCTTCGGCAGGGGCGCGCCCATCAGCTCGAGCACCGCGTCGGGCCGCGCCACGCGGGTCATGGCCTCGAGCAGGACGTGCTGGCCCTTCCATTCGGTCAGCAGCGCCGAGCAGCCGACGACGGGTGGCGAGGGCGCGACATCGGGTGCGGGCTCGACGGGCCACGCGGTGCCGTTGTGCACGACGACCGTTGGGATCCCCATCGCGCGCAGCGGGGCGGCGACCGCGTCGGAAACCGCGACCGCGACATCGATCACCGCCGCACCGAAGCGCGCGATGCGCAATCGGTCTTCGCGCACGAGCACGTCGTGCGCGAAGAACACCGTGCGGCTGCGAAGCCCCGCGAAGCGCAACGCGGGCAGGGTGTTGACGCCGTTGGCGAGCACGATCTCGTCGCGGCGGGCGATCCGTCGGAGGTGCCGGGCCGCGAGCAGCGTGCGGATGGCGACGCGCGCGAACCCGATCGCCCGCGGCCCGTCCGGCAGGCGCAGGTCGGGAATCGGAACCTGCGCGATGCCCGCGTCGATGAGCTCGTCGACGAGGGGTCCGTCGGTGCAAGCGCAGCGAACGCCCCAACCTTGCATTCGCGCGGCCGTGAGGTCGCGCAGGAGCACCATCTCGGCGCCGGAGACCTGACCCCCGGGAACGACGGCGAGCACGCGCTTCGGACGATCGGCCGGAGGCTCACCCGCGGACCGTCCGAGACGGGTGCCGCGCAGGAGCTTGCTCAGGTGCAGCCGCACCGCGCGTCGCATGGTGCGGTACCGCTCGCGCAACGTGCCCGGGAGCGCCGGGTCGTCGGGTTGCACGCTGACGACGACCCCGAGCTTGGTGAGCGTGGCCAGCAGGTTGATCGCCGCCCAGGCGCGCGCCGCGAGCGGGCTGCGCTCACGCGCGTACCAGTCGTACATCGCGTCGAGCCAGCGGGCATCGCGGCGCTCGCCCCACGCGATGTCGCCGGCCGCGCTGCCGACGTGGGTGATGGTGACCTCGCCGTCGAGCACGACCCGGTGGCCGGAGGCATGCAGCCGCGCGCAGAGGTCGAGGTCTTCGACGTACATGAACCAGCGTTCGCTGTAGGGCGGGTGCCCACCGAGCGCGGCGGTGCGGATCACGTGCACCGCGCCGATGACCCAGTCGACGTCGACCACCTGCTCGTACAGGTGGTCGGACGCGCCTTCGAGCCACCAGCGCTCACCGATGCGGCCCCGTCGCCACGAGATGGGCACGAAACCCATGACGGCCGCGAGCCGCAGCGACGGCATGCGGTGGACCGATCGCTGCAACGAGCCGTCGGGGAACTGCAGGCGGGGTGCGACGACGCCGACGTCGGGATGCCCCCGCAGGTAGGCGACGAGGTCGCGCAACGAATCGGCCGGCGGCACGGTGTCGGGGTTCAGCGCGACGAGCACCTCGGTCTGCGCGCCGGCGAGCGCCTGGTTCATCGCTCGCGCGTAGCCGCGGTTCTCGAGGTTGCGGATGATCCGAACACCGAAGGTCGGTGTCCCTGAGCCGTCCGCCCCGCCGAAGGCCTCGGCCACGGCGGCGCTGTCGTCGCGCGAGGCGTTGTCGACGATGACGACTTCCGCGTCGAGATCGCCAAGCGCCGCGGGGAGCGCTTCCAGGCAGGCCCGGAGATGGCCCGCGGTGTTCCAGGAGACGATCCCCACGCGGACGTCAGGCATGCCGGGGTCGCTCCTGTCGTGAGCTGTCGGTCGTTCGGCTCGGGCGTCAACCCGTAGCATTACCTAGGTCAGTGGGGAATGCGTGCCGCCGTCCGGAGGTCGACCATCAGCGAGGTGGAGTCGCAGGCCACGGCGGAAGGGCCGAAGGCGGCGACCTCGCTGCTCTCCGGCACGGGAGTCCTGTTCGCGGCCCGCATCGTCGTGGCCGCCATGGGCTTTGTCGGGACCCTGCTCATCATCCGGCACACCACGCTCGTCGAGTTCGGCGCCTTCTCGTTCATCTTCAACCTGCTCGGGCTGCTCGGGCTCCTCGCCGACTTCCAGACCAGCCGGATCGTCGTGCGCGAGGTAATCGACGCGGGCGACGACCTCGACTCGGTCGTCGGCAGTTTCGTCACGTTCCGAGTCGTGCTCGGCGCGGTCACCTACGCGATCGCGGTCGCGTTCGTCACCATCGGCCGCTACCCGCACGTGGTGGTGGAGGGAACGCTCATCGGGGGTCTGAGCTTCTTCGTCGCCTCCGCGACGTGGGCGCTGGTGACCGTGAGCCAGGCCCGCCTTTGGTTGCGGACGGTCGCCATCTCGATGATCGTCGCCCAGGCGGTGCAGCTCGTCGCGATCGTGGCACTCGTCGCGTCGCACTCCGGTTCGCTGCTGCGGTTCATCGTGCCGTTCGTGATCTACGACGTCGTCACGCTGGGCTGGATGGTGGTGGCGTTCCGGCGCGTCGTCCGCGTCCGGCCGCGTATCGAGCCGGCGCGCTGGCTTCGCTGGCTCAAAGAGGCCGCACCGCTCGCGATCGGGAGCACCCTCGGAACGATCTACTTCCGTATCGACGGCGTCATGCTCTCGAAGCTCGGCAACCTGCGCGACGTCGCCGTCTACCAGGTCGGCTACAAGTTCTCCGACCTCTTGGCGTTCATGGCGCCCGCGCTGCTCGGCGCGGTGCTCCCGCTGCTCATCCGCGCGTGGCCCGACCGCGTTTCCGAGTTCCGCAAGACCTTCCGTCAGGCGTTCGTCGTCTTCGTCGCGTTCGGTGTGTTCGCGACGGTGACGTTCGGGGTGCTGTGCGGCCCGGCGATCATCACGCTCTACTCGTCGAAGTACACAGGTTCGCCCGGACCGGCGCGGATCCTGTTCGCAGGGCAGGCGTTGAACCTGTTCACCCAACTCACCTTCGTGACGCTCGTTGCGACCGGCCGGCGCCGGATGTACCCGATCGCGACCCTCGCGGGCGTGATCGCTAACGTCTCGCTGAACTTCGTGCTGATCCCGCGTTACGGCGTCTCCGGCGCGGCCGTCTCGACCGTTCTCACCGAGATCGTCGTGCTGTCGATCCTGGGCTACGCGGTGCGCGACCTCCCGATCCGGCCGCTTCCGTGGCGGCCGATCGCAGTGGTCGCGTTCTCGGGCGCGCTGCTGGCGCTGGCGCTCGTCGGGCTGCGCTCGGTCGCACCGTGGGAAGTCGGGCTGGTCGCCGCCATCGTCGTCTACCCGGGCCTCTTGCACGTGCTGCGCATCGACGGTCCCGGCGGTCTGATCTCGTTCGTCCGCGCGACCCGTTTTCAGGAGTAGCGCGGGAGCGCGTCGATGATCGCGTCGGCCCACGCGACGTCGGGGCGGGGGCGGCGACGATCGGCGAACGAGTCGGGTACGTCGATCTCGAGGCGCACGAGCGCGCCGCCGAGGGTCTTGCCGAGGTTGTCGGCGCGCAACGAGCGCGGGCCGCCTCCGCCGAGCGCGCCGTGCATCACGAAGTTGAGCGCGCGCACGTTGTCGGCGCGGTACCGGTCGACGCGGCCGGTGACCATCGAGCCGAAGTGCGCCTTCACCCGCTCGGCGGTGACCTCGGCGACGATGAGCGCGTAGGTCGCCTCGTCGTCGGCGAAGATCGCGACGTTCGCGATGTCGCCCTTGTCGCCGGCGCGGTAGCCGCACAGCTCTCGCAGCGCGAGGCGCGCCATCACGGCACTTCCTGCACGGTGACGGTGACGTGCGGGTCGACGAGCGCCTTGTCGACGAGTGTTGGCCAGAGCCCGAGCAGCTCGGTTGCCCCCGCGCCGCCACCCCGACCCGAGCCGGTCATCCCCGCGGGCGGTGCCGACAACGTGAGCGGTACGAGCTCGCGGCCGACGTAGCCCGCGGTACGGGCGTCGTCGCAGCGCCAGGCGACGCGAAGGACGCACTCCGGGGGCTCGGCCGTCGTCGGCGGCACCGTCGGCCCTCCGAGCGCGTCGACGCCCCACAGCTCGACGCACCATTCGGTGACCGCGAGCCCGGCCATCTCGACCCTACGGGTGAGGATGGCGGCGGTGGCCTTGGCCTTCTCGACCGCGTCGGGCCACGAGAACGCGACGCGCGCTTCCGCGGCCCATCCGGCGTGGTGGGTGACGAGCGTCTTGTAGGTCGCCGTCGCCGGTGCGCCGCGCACGCCGGTCACCCGCACGCGGTCGTCGGGGAGGTCGTCGAAGTGCGCCGACGTGAAATCCGCGACGACGTCGGGCGACAGGTACGCGGCGGGGTCGTGCACCTCGTAGAGGAGCTGGTGTCGGAGCGTGTCGGTGCTCACGCGGCCACCCGACCCGGCCGGCTTCGAGATCACCGCGGTGCCGTCGGCCTCGACCTGCGCGATCGGATACGGGAGGTCCCACGGGTGCGGGAGCGCCCACCAGTCGCCGCTGTAGTTGCCGCCCAGGCTCTGGCCCGAGCACTCGAGGAGGTGGCCCACGAGGATTCCGGCCGCGAGGCGGTCCCAGTCGTCCCACGCCCAGCCGTGCGCGTGCGCGCACGCGGCGAGGAAGAGCGACGCGTCGGCGACCCGGCCGGTGATCACGATGTCGGCGCCGGCCTCGAGGGCGTCGACGATCGGGCGGGCACCGAGATACGCGGTCGCGAGCAGCGGAGCGTCGGGAAACTCGCTCCAGGGCGCGCCGGTGTCGAGGTGCGTGAGGGGGAGCGCCGCCGCCAGCTCGGGGAGCCGGGTCGTCAGGTCGTCTCCGAGCACCGTCGCGACCCGCAGACCCGAGAAGCCGCCGGCGCGTGCGGTCTCGATCGCGGCGCGTGCCGCCGCGGTCGGGTTGATGCCGCCCGCGTTCGTGATGAGCTTGGTGCGGCCGTCGGCGATCGCCGGGAGCGCGCGGGTGAGGTACGCGGGGAGGTCGCGCGTGTACCCGCGGGTCTCGTCGCGCTGACGGTCCTTCTGCAGGATCGCGAGGGTGAGCTCGGCCAGCGCTTCGAGACACAGGTAGTCGACGCCCTCAGCGAGGAGCCCGTCGACCGCCGTGGGCGTGTCGCCGTAGAAACCTTGCCCGCCCGCGACCTTCACGATGACCGCTTACGCGTGAACGGGAGGGCGCCGAGCGGCCCACGGCGCGGCGGCCTCGATCTGGGCCGCGACCCGGATCAAGACGTCCTCCCGCGCGAACGCCGCCACGAGGTGCACGCCGATCGGGAGCCCGTCGGAGCTCATGGCGGTGGGCAGCGAGATCGCGGGCTGACCGGTGATGTTGAAGCTCGGCGTGAACGGCGTGTACTGCGCGGCGCGTATGAAGCCGAGGATCGGGTTGTCGGGTGTCTCGAAGGTGCCGAGCGGCGCCGGTGGCTCGGCCAGGGTCGGCGTGAGGAGGAGGTCGAAGCCGTCGGCCCACCACTGCGCGACCGCGCGCGTCTTCGCCGTGAGCGTGCCGATCGCGGCGACGTAGTCGACGGTCGAGGTGGCGCGGCCCATCTCGGCGAGGGCCCAGGTGAGCGGCTCGACGTCGGCCTCGGTGATCTTCTGGCCGAGCGTGGCTTCCCATGCCGCGAGGCCGGCGGCCAGCCCGCCGGCCCACAGTGCCGTGAAGTGTCCGACGATGCCGGGGTCGTCGAGGGCCTTGGGCGAGCTCTGCTCGACCGTGTGACCCAACGACTCGAGGAGGTTCCCGGCGGCCTCGGCGGCGGCGATGCACTCGGGCTTGGCCATGTCGCCCGTGAGCGGGTCGTGCACGAGGATGCCGATCCGCAGCCGGCCCGGGTCGGCGCCGACCTCGTCGCGGTAGGGGCGGCTCGGCGCGGGCGCGACGACCGTGTCACCGACCGCAGGGCCGTGCACCGCGTCGAGCAGCGCCGCGGTGTCGCGCACGCTGCGGCTCACGCACAGGTCGACGACGAGCATCGAAGACAGCGGGTCACCGAGCGGCGCGCCCGAGACGCGGCCGCGGCTCGGCTTGAGACCCACGAGCCCGCAGCAGCTCGCGGGAATGCGGATCGACCCTCCGCCGTCGTTGGCGTGCGCCAGTGGCACGATGCCCGAAGCAACTGCGGCGGCCGACCCACCCGACGAGCCTCCTGTGCTGTGCTCGGTGTTCCACGGGTTGAGCGTCGGCCCGTACGCGTAGGGCTCAGCGGTGGGTACGAGCCCCAGCTCGGGGGTGTTCGTGCGCCCGATGCACACGAATCCGGCTTCGAGATACCGGCGCGCGAGGTCGTCGGTGTGGGTGGCGCGGAAGCCGAGACGCTTCGCGATGCCGAGCCCCTCGTGGTACGGGTCGCCCTCGACCGCACAGCCGAGGTCCTTGAAGAGCACCGGCACTCCGCGGAACGGGCCGTCGGGGAGCGGGCCGCTCGCGCGCTCGCGCGCCGATTCGAACAACGGGTGGATCACGGCGTTGAGCTGCGGGTTCACCCGCTCGACCCGCTCGATCGCCGCGTCGACGAGCTCGAGCGGTGTCGCTTCGCCGCTGCGAACCAGCTCGGCCTGCGCGGTGGCGTCGAGCCATGTGGAGTCGGTCATGAGGTCCTCCGTCGTCGTGCGGTGGTGCGCACGGTATTTCGCCGCCACGGCCCGGTCCAGATCACCCGGATCACCGGGTTCGTGGCCGCCCCCGTTCGACCGATCACCGGATCACCAACCCCGCAGGTCGACGGGCCAGGTCTCGAGGATCTCGGCGTCGGCGGACACGCCCGACGCGACGTGCATGTGCTCGTGGTACGCGACCGTCGGGTCGACGTGCGCCGGCCACACGACGACGCGCTCCCCGACGCGCACTGGTTGCTCCGCCGCGAAGGAGATGTGCTCGTCGGAGCAGAACCAGACCGTCGCGCCGTCGATCGAGGGGTTGCCGTGGTCCATTCCGAGGGCCTTGAGCCCGCAGTCGGCCACCGCGCGGGGCTCGCTGACCGACACGACCGTCGCGACGACGTGCAGCGCGCGACGGAAGGGGAGGCCGAGCGCGCCGTAGGCGGTGTCCATGAGCGCGTAGCTCCCGGCCTGGATCTCGGTGGCCCAGGTGTTGATGTCGAAGGTTCCCGTGCCGCCGCCCGACACCACGTCGCCGCCGACCAGCGCGTGCGCGGCGAGGAGCTCTGCCATGCATTGCTCGGTCTTCTCGATTCGCTCGGCCCGATCGGCGAGCCCCACGACGTGACCCTCGTAGCCCATGACGCCGCGCACCTCGAGGCCGGCCGCGCGGGCCTGCTCGGCGATGCGACCCGCGGCGTCCGGCCGGCACCCGCAGCGCGGCAGACCAACGTCGACGTCGACGAGCACCTCCTGCAACCCGGCTCGTGCGGCGGCCTGCACGGTTGCCTCGGAATCGACGGCGACGGTGACGCGCGCGTCGAGCTGTGCCATCGCGCGCAGCCGCGCATCGTCGACCGACTCGTTGGCCAGCAACAGGTCGTCGCCCAGGCCTGCGTGGGCGAGGCCGATCACCTCGCGGGGAGTCGCGCAGGTGAAGCCGCGGTGGCCGTGCGCGAGTTGCCGGCGGGCGAGCTCGGTGCACTTGTGCGCCTTCACGTGCGGCCGCATGCGGGGGCCCGGCAGTGCCGTGGCCATCGTCGCCAGGTTGTGCTCGAGGGCCGGCGCGTCGACGACGAGCGCGGGCGTGGACAGGTCGCCGACGAGCATGCTCCGACTATGACACCGTGGGATCCGCACAGTGGGATGATGCCGTGTGATCAGCGCCGAGGATCGTCCGCCCGTCGAGGTCGACTACCACACCGCGGATCTCCCGGCGACACCGACGCGTGAGTTCCTGATCCCCGCGACACGGTGGGTCGAGGCGCCCGAC
>CAAGKR010083839.1_pt1 | contig 10500 bp, 10 predicted proteins | sample 2556971 | NCBI WGS metagenome assembly CAAGKR01 (sample SAMEA5207829, study PRJEB30636) | soil metagenome | biome: forest; feature: boreal; material: soil | place: USA | collected 2011-09 | depth 1 m
GCCTTTGTCGCGGTTGATGCGCCCGAGGTAAAGAAACACGACGGCGCCGGGGGGGATCCCATGGCTGCGCCGGACGCGCTCGCGTGCGGCCGCATCGGGCCGAAACCGCGCCGTGTCGACGCCGCAGATCGATCCGTGAGCCAGCACTGCCGACTTGGGCGCTGCCACAATGCCTTGGGCGGTCAGGAACTCGCGCTGCGAGGCGCTGTCGACGAGCACGTGGGTGGCGAGCCGCGCGGTTATCCGGTCCGCGCTCTTGAGCAGGGTGCGCATGAGCCCGACGCGGGTGACCCATACCTGCCCGGTGAACCAATGAATACGCCGCGGGCACTTTGTCATCCATGCAGCCGCCATTGTCAACAACCCGGCTTTGGGCGTTACCGACTGAACGATGTCGAACGAGTGGCGACGAAATAGCCGGAACAACGACAAAAGGTTTGTGCCATCCGAGTATGGCGCAATCGTGCGTTGGATCGGCAGCCGAATTCTAGAGACGTTTCTCGGCCAAGGAAAATCGTCATCTTCAGGTGCGAAATCCGCTACCAGCGTAATGTTGGCATGCTCGGCCAGCGCCGATATGTGTCCGATCAAAAAGACTTTGAGGGTGATGGGGGCGGCCACCACAATACAGATATTGATCGGCCGGGATCGCATCCAGGGATCGCTCAACATCAAACTGTACTCGCTTCGAAATCTGCGGCACCATTCCTCTCGGGGACAGGTCCGCTGAATCGGTAGAGCCGGTACTCCCCAAAACACTCTATGTCCGCGGCTGGCAGGTCTGCAAGAAAGCGCATATTGCAGTACCCCTCGTAGGTGAGAAGATATTTCACCTCATGACGTGCAATCAATGCCCCCATGGGTTCAAGCAGCCGCGGGAATACGCATTGAAGTCGCCGGAATCCGTAGCCGTGTCCCCCAAAGAGAACGGGCTGTTGAGTGCGATACGCCACGACATCGTGCCAATGCTGTGGGAAGCACATCACAACCCCCTTGGGCAACGCAGCGAGCCGCTCAATCGCGGCCTCGAGCTGGGTGCCCACTTTCATCGTCCGGCTGTTGCGCAAGGTACGGAAAAATGCCGCCAACCCCACCAGACATGCCAATACCGTCAACGCCACCACTGCTTGCCAAAATCCTTTGTTCCGCATGCCGCACCAGGTCATCCCCAAAGCCAATGCCGCGGGAAAGCTGCCGTTATATCCATAAAGATATCCCTGACCAAGGCAACGCAACATGGGTACAAGGGTCGTCAGCAGGGCAAAAGCAAAGCACAGCGATAGCCAGACGAAGACCCAAATCTCGATTCTGGAAAAAACATATCCGTCCACATAGGCTGCTGCGCCAATTACCAGCACCGCCGGTATCCATGGGCTGAACCCAATGACGAATTGCAAACGACGCAGCCAGGACCGCCACCCGCCGTGATAATACTTTGTAGGCGATTCGAAACCGGGTTCGCCATAAACCGGGGACTCGAGAATCGGATTGGAACCGCTCCAGTGCCAGTTTCGATACCAGAAAGAAATGATGTCGGCATGAGCGCTCAATACCTTTCGGTAAAACCCGCCACTAAGTAAATATGCGGCGACCATACTGCCAGGCACCAAGAGAGCGAGTTCCATTCGCCCCGAGATGCCCGCTCCCACGAGTGAAATGAACCAAAATATCTGGGTGGTCATTTTGTGGGTCAGCAACACCAACCCTGCCAGGAACAGGGCTACGCACCACAACCAGGGCGTACCGTTTTTCAGCAACAGCGCAGCCACGGTCAGCCAGCACAAGTCGACGAATAGCGCCGCCATTCCGCGAGGATTGAGTTGCATATTGTAGGTCACAAGCAGGGGTGTCATCGAATAGGCTACACCCGCGAAAAATGCTGCCTGATCTGAGCCCGAAAGCCAGCGGGTCGCCAGCACCAGCACAACCAGCCGCAACAAATCGATCAGGACTGCCAGATATCGACTATGTTGCGAAAAAACGGCCGTCGGCAGTCTAGACAGAACGACGGGAAAAAGCGGTGGGTACCATTGGGCTTCATCCAGGAGAAACTGCGGCAACTGAGGCGGAAACGTTTTCGTAGCCCTGAGCTTCTCGATATAGGCGCGCCAGAACCACTGATCCACGCCTGCACCACGCGGCGCCACAACGGCCGGAATCACCCTGAGCACAAGTGCAAGCACAATCAGTCCAAGGATCCCTATCAACACAAACGCCCCTTATTCACACCGGCAGAGAAGACGCAATGCTGGTCCTGTCAACACCGCCAGGCGGCCTGGAATGACGGCGGCAACGGTCTCAGGGGGGAAAACGCGATTGCGCCGTGCCCAAGCGATAAGACCAATGCTCAACACGAGACATAGCCCCAGTCGCAGCCACACGCCCTGTGTCAGCGCAAGCGCTATGCCACCGCTTTGGATCAATAGCAAAGCGACAAATACGGGACCTGTCGGCGTTTCAAGATGACGGCGTTGATCGAGGAGAAACGCCCATTGCAGCAGCATGTATGACAGAGCCGCACCCAGAGCCGAGCCCACGACTCCGAAACGCGGGAGCAGGACAAGGGAGACGCCGACATTCACCAGAAGCTTGAAGCCGAATAAGCCAACGGTTGCTCTCCAGAGCCGCCCTTGAACAAAGCATGCCAAATAGCATAAATGTTGCGACATGGCGCCCGGAACCGCAATGAGCAGAATCTGTAATAGGCCGGAGGATTCCTCATATTGCTTTCCCAGGAGCAACAGCAGAAGGCCCGGCAATGCCGCTGCAGCAACCAGGGAAGGTAAGCCCCAGAGCAGAAAAAGTTGAGGCGCCGTGCGGTTTATGAGCTTTCGGATTTCAACGTTTCCGTTCCTGTCGTACGCGGTAGTCAAACGAGGCAGAAGTACCGAAACGACGGCTGTGGGCAATCCGATGAGAATCAACATGTACTGGAACGCCGGGTGAAACAACCCGACCGCATGGCTGCCATAGAAACGCTGTATCAGGAAATAATCACACCATTCGGAAAGGTAGGCCACCAAGAAACCGGGCACGAGGGGAATCGCAAAACGTGCCGCCCGCCGCCATCGGTTGAAGTCGGGGGCTTGCCAGGCTATGCGGGTTCTGGAAAGTTCGCGCATCAGCCAGCAGCACCATATGGTCAGGCTGGTACCGATAATCGCGCCGATCGCAGTATCGAAACCTGGTTTCCCGCCCAACGGCGCTGTATAAACAAGTAGTCCGATACACAGCAACAGGCCCAAATCCGCGACGATCGGCGCCCACGCCAAGGCTGAAAATCGATGGCTTACCTGCTGCGTGCTCTGGGCTTCGGACATGACCCACAGGGTGATCGCGACGGGAAGCACATACCAGCGATGCCCATAGTCCAGACCGTAGAAGCGTTGCGCCCAATCGAAGGGGAGGAATGCCAGCGCGCAAAGAATCATGCCCAGGCCAAGCGTCAAGGACGGCCAGCGCAGAGCCCATGCGGCGTCCAGTCGCTTGGTGGCAGTCCATTCGCCACGACCGAAACGCTGAGTGATCGACTGGGTCCAGTGCAAGAACAACTGGTTCAGGAACGTTGCCGCCGACAATATCATTGACCACGCGCCCAAACCGGAAGGGTCGAATACATGGGTCAACATGGCCGAGACGAGAAGCCATAAAGGCACCCGGATCGCTTTTGCGAAAATCAGCTCGGAAACGTGTAACGCTTCGCGGCGCAACCCTGCTGCGCCCGCGCCTGCATGAGCATCACCGCCAGGCACAACCCTGCCTTAGCCGGCTTACTTCCTCAGACAACCAACGCTCGTCAATTTCTCGGATGACACGCGCCGGCGCACCGGCCACGATGACATTGTCCGGGATATCGTGAGTAACGACAGACATAGGCAGCACGAGCACCCTGTCACCGATGCTGACACCGGGGTACACCACGGACGGACCGCCGATAAAAGTACCGCTACCAATGTGCGTCGGAGCGCGGCGAATGTAGGCGTTCCCGGATTGATTCTCAAACATCAGATTCGACAGAGAACTGCTGTGAGACCAAACGAAAACCGAGGAGGCAACGGTAGTGTGGTCGCCGATGGAGAGCCCTCCGGAAGCATCGATGATCGCATTCTCGCCGATCCAGACGTATTTGCCGCATTGGAGTTTTTCCGGAGCGATGATCTTTGCCATTTCGCGTACCCGGCAACCCTCGGGAAGGCCTAGGTCGGCGGCCCGTTCGTCGTCGGTCATAACCAATCCGATGAGCCGGCGCAATATCTCCGCGCGCAGGCGATTGCTCCGTTCATTATCATGGAGCGCAAATCCGTCATCCTCCCAAATGGAACGAAGGGAATCGATAAGCGCATGTTTAAGCTCGGACTGATTACGCATTACGCTGTCCAATCGTCTGTTAGCGCGCCAAGAGAGTTCGAACCGCATCGCACACCCGGACCACATCCACTCCTGCATAGCATGGGAAGGTAATGGTTTCCTGTTGCAGTCTCTCGGCAACCGGCTGCACATCCCCATAGCGGTTGCGGAAATAGGTCGTACCGCTTAGGCAATAGGTCCCGATGGACGTCTCGATCCCGTCCTCCCTCAACCGACCAATCAACGCGTCGCGGTCGACGCCAGAAGGCACGCTAAATACCAAGGACTGAACGTTGAACACGACATCGTCGCCGATGCGCTGCGGCGAGAAACCCAGACTGGCCAGGCGTTCGGCATACGCGTTTCGGATCGCGTTGCGCTCTGCCACGATCGCGTCGAGCTTGCGCAGCTGCACCCGCCCGAGAATGGCTTGCGGTTCAGACAGCCGGTAGTTGTATCCGTAATCGACGAAATCTTGTCCATATCCGAGCATGCCGCGCGCACCGTGGTTCAGCTTGACATCAAGCCAGGCCGACCAGTCGACGGATTGGGTGGTGATCGCCCCGCCTTCTCCGGTCGTGAGCAGCTTGCGCGGATGAAAACTGAAACAGGTCAGGTCGGCTATTCGGCCGCAGCGAACGGCCCGCTCGGAGCTGCCGATGGCGCAGGCCGCGTCTTCGATCAAGGGCAAACCTCGCTCGCGGCAAATTTGCGCAATCTCGTGAATTCCGGTCGGATTGCCGAATACATCGACAGCGATGACCGCCTTGGTCCTGGGCGTGATCCGCCGCATCAGCGCATCAGCGGTGATATTGAACGTTGCAGGAGAAACATCGGCAAATACGGGCCGGGCACCAGCCTCCACCACCACGTTCGCGGTGGCTGGAAAGGAGAAATCGGCTACCACGACCTCATCACCCGGCCCGACGCCCAGCAGCCTCAGGCACAGGCTAAGGGCGGTCGTCGCGGATGTAGTCAGATGGGCATATTGACTACCGCAGTAGACCGCGATTTCCCGGCGGAATTCTTCCACATGACGTCCGCGGGTAAAAATTCCATCGGCGAACATTTGCCGAAAATCAGCCTCCACCTCATCGAAGCTGATGTAGGGACGGATCAGCCGGATCATGCCGCCCTCCTGTCGCCAAGCCTGCGCGCATACCAGTCGAGGGTATCCCGCAGACCCTGATCGAAGGAAGTGAGCAGGTACTCTATGAGCGATTTGACCTTCGCGTTGCTGGCTATATGGCACAGGACATCCGCCTTGCGCGCTTCCTTGCGCAGGATTTCGCCACGGTAGCCGTAGTGTGCGCAAATGCGGGAGATCAGATCTTCCACGGAACATGTATTGTCGGTGGAAATATTGATGTTGTCGCCGGGGGCCATAACGGCATACAGCTTGACCACTGCATCGACAGTATCACCGACATGGATAAAATCCCGTCGCTGTTTTCCGCTACCGTGAATTTCCGGCTTACCGCCGGAAAGTATCCTGGCGGCTGTAATCGGGATTATCCCCGCCAACTCGCCACGGCAGTTCTGCCTCGGCCCATAGTTGTTGAATGGTCTCACTATATAGGCATCTAGATCGAACATCCGTACGTAACTTTCCACAGCCAAATCGGCCGCTGCCTTACCCGCCGCATAGGAGGTAGTCGGCATGCGCGGATGCGTTTCATCCATGGGCTCGTAAACGGCAGTTCCGTAGACCTCCGATGTGGAAAAATGGCATAGCGTCTTAAATACTCCGCGCCGCTGTGCCTCCAGCAAATTCAAGACAACATCGACATTGGTGGAAAACGCATTGGCCGGATTGAGGAATGAATAGTTGAGCGCCTTGGTTGCGCAATTGAAAACCGTGGTGACCGAGTGCCGCGAAAAAATGTAATCGAGACTGGATGCGATCTCCGCGTCATCGCGATAGAAATGGCAACGACCGCTAACCAAAGCGGCCTCCAGGTTGGCCTCGTCGCCGAGAAACAGGCTGTCGATAACGACCACCTCCTTGGCCCCCTCTGCAAGCAGTCGATCCACCAGGTGGCTGCCGATAAATCCGGCGCCGCCGGTAACAAGAATACCTTGCCCTGAGAGAGGTGGCCTGACGCTCATGCGTTATGCACCATGTCCTGAATACGCTCACAAATTCGCATCGCCTCGAGACCCGCTACGTGATCGGGAATTTGCTGATGCTCACCCCTGCTGAAGGCAACAAACGCCTGCAACTCGCTGAGCAAAGCTTCTTGTGGTCGAACTTCGACGGATTCTGCAAGCGCGCTGATGACGTAAGGTTCCCCCTCGGAAAGACGCAGTTCCGATTGACGACTGATCTGCACTTCTTTGCGGAGCAAATCGCAATCCACAAACATGTCGCGGCAGGTTGCCTGGATGGTGCGCATTTTCTTTTCGGTGACCCGGCTTGCCTGGATGCGTGAAAAGCATCCGCTCTCGTGGGTAAGCAGCGCCGAGGCGAAATCGATCATGTTGCCTTCGCCAGCCCCGTGAGCCGAAACAGCCTTCACCGGGCCACTGATGAACATGGCGAGATCAATGTCATGGATCATCAAGTCGGTGATCACGTCCACATCAGTGATACGAGCCGAGAGTTTGTTGGTGCGGGTGAAATCGACGCTAATCACGCGCGCGGACTTCGCCAACACGCGCTCGAGAACCTGAACGGCAGGATTGAATCGTTCAATAAAGCCCACCTGGATGCACAATCCCCGTTCGCGGGCAAAGGCCGCCAGGCGCTCAGCTTCGGCCAAGGTACCGGCGAGAGGCTTTTCAACAAAAATATTGCGCACATGCCGGGCGGCGCGCTCAACCCACTCCGCGTGCGTTGAGGTGGGCGTAGCAATTACAGCGGCATCCAATCCCGCCATCGCGGCATCAACGTCATCGACACCGGGCACGCCGTACATGGCGGCTAACCTGGCCTGCCGCGCGGGATCGGCATCATGGATAAAAGCGATTTCCACACCCTTGAGCAGCGAAAGAACCCTGAGGTGGTTCTGTCCCATATTGCCCAGGCCAATCAAGCCCAGCTTTAAGGATGCAACGGTCATCCGACGATATCCTCTACACGGTTTCCTGCTTTATCGATTCGGGCGACCGGCCGGGCCGGATTGCCCGTAACCAGAGTGTAGGGAGGAACGTCGTGCGTAACGACCGAACCGGCCGCCACCATGGCGTACTCTCCAATACTCACGCCGCAGATTATTGTGCAATTAGCGCCGAGGCTTGCTCCGTTCCCAACGTTCGTCGCTGTAATTTTCCATTCGGTATTGAAGGCGCGGGGAACGCGATCGTTGGTAAACGAGACATTAGGCCCAACAAACACATCGTCTCCCAAGGTGACTCCGTTATAGACGGAAACGCTGTTCTGAACCTTGCAACGTGCGCCGATACGGACCGCTCGGTCAATATAAACATCTTTGGAAATAATGCAGTTGTCGCCGATTTCCGCTTTTTCGCGAACCTGAACGTTGATCCATATCTTGCTTCCCGCACCAATATTGGCTTCGGGCGAGACGTTAGCAGTTGGGTGAATGTAGACCGGGTTACTCATGAATAAGACCATTAGACAAGGGCGGCAACAACGCGATCTTGGGTGGAGGCATCGAGATAAGGATGCATAGGCAGACTCAAAATTCGCGCAGCACAATCCTCTGCCACCGGAAAATCGCCGATGCGATACCCCAAACCGGAGAAAACTGTTTGCAGATGAAGTGGCTTCGGGTAATAGATCATGCTCGGGACCCCGGCGGACTTAAGCGATTTCTGACATGCGGTGCGATGCATACTGTCGCGGGCGAGTATCGAATACTGAGCCCATGCCGAGGTCATTCCGGCAGCAAGATATGGCGTTGTAAGCCCCAGACCACGCGCTGAGATGGATTGGCTGTAGCGGGCAGCAATACGGTCGCGAGCAGCCAATTCATCGATAAAGATGTCGAGTTTTGCCAGCAATACCGCAGCTTGGAGAGAGTCAAGGCGGCCGGTAACGCCCAGGCGCACATTCTCGTAGCGGTCGCTACCTTGGCCATGAACACGCACGGAACGGAATAACTCTGCTTGCAAGTCGTCATCGGTAAACAATGCGCCGCCATCTCCGGCACAGCCCAAAGGCTTGGCAGGGAAGAATGAGGTACAGGCCACTTGTGCGAGCTTTCCTGCGCGGCCCCCCGCACTCGCGGCGCCAAAGCTCTGGGCGGCATCCTCAATTACGAACAAGCCGTGCTTGGCGGCGATTGCATTGATGTGCACATAATCCGCGGGCTGACCGAAGAGATCTACGGGGATGATGCCGCGCGGCCGCAACTTCATACCGTTACGCGGCAGCACATGGGATGCAGCATCATTGGAAAGGACAGCCTGGATGGCTCTTTCCAAGGCGTCCGGATTCAGATTAAAACTCAAAGGGTCGATGTCGACGAATATCGGGGTCGCCCCAACTAATGACACGACTTCTGCCGTGGCAACAAAGGTGAAGGTCGGCACGAAAACAGCGTCCCCTGGTCCGACGCCTTGCGCCATCAAAGCTATTTGCAGGGCATCGGTGCCGGAAGCACAACTGATACAGTGACGGACCCCGGTGAACTGGGCAAGCTTCGACTCGAGCTCTGTCACCTCTGGCCCAAGGATGTACTGACCACCACGCAGAACATTGAGAACCCGTTGCTCAACAGTGTCGGCAATACGGGCATACTGGGCTTGCAAATCGATAAAGCGCACTGGATCGGCTGTCAAAATCTATTCCCCACGGAAATAAAACAGAAAAGATCGTTCTTCAATTTTAACCGGACGATTTCCGGGCCGTCTTAAGCCGCAGTATCGTTATTGTAATAGCCGCGGTACCACTCGACAAATCTCTGTATCCCTTCATTCACAGCAGTCGCCGGCGTGAGGCGGGCGAGGCGGGCTTCCTTGAGGGAAACGTCGTAATAGTCGTTGAGATTGTCGAGATCGACCACTTCGTCGCCCCGCGCCAGCAGACGCTCGCAGACAGGCATGTCGATGAAGCCGGCGGCGCCGATAACGAGTGATTTCACTGCTTGCCCGCTTGAAAAGCCAGCATTTTCGCATACTTGGCGAAGCTGTTCTGGCAGCCGATGAGGACGTGAACCAGCCCGGGCAGGCCGTCGAGAAAACCCAGGCGGAACACGTAGAACTTGATGAAGCGCAGTAGCGGTGACAGCAGCAGCTTGGCCGGTCCGGCGCGCTTTCCCCGGGCCAGAGCTTCGCGAGCGGCCAACGTCGTATAGCGGTTCTGCTTGGCCAGATAGGTGGTCAGCGTTTCGGCCGAATCGTGCAGCAGGTCTCCCTTGATGCGCGCCACCGGCGCGTCGGTGAGCACCTTCTCGTGCACCGGATCATCGCTCCAGCGCGCATGCCGCCGGTCGAACAGGCGCAGGCTCCAGTCCGGATAGCCCTCCCCATGCCTGAGCCAGCGTCCCATGAAACGATTGCAGCGCGGCATGGCATAGGCCTGCGTCGCGGGCGCGGCCAGCGCCGCAAGAATGCTCGCGCGCAAGGGCTCGCTCACGCGCTCATCGGCGTCCAGACACAGCACCCAGTCGTGGCGCGCGGCTTCGACCGCGAATTGCTTCTGCGCACCGAAGCCCAGCCACTCCTGCTGCTGCACGCGGGCGCCGCGCTGAGCGGCGACGTCCGCCGTGCTATCGCTCGATCCCGAGTCGATTACCAGCATCTCATCGGCAAAAGAGGCGCTCTCCAGACAGGCACCAAGCTGGGCTGCGGCGTTCTTGGCGATGATGACGACGGAAAGCAGCGCACGCGACGGTGGGGCGGATACTTTGTGCGGCACTGCAGGCGATTCAGTTTGCATACTGTCAATCTTACATTGAGATCTGATATTCCCGCCGCCACAATTCGAACAGCACCAGCGCGAACAAGCGCTCGCTGTTGGTTCTGCCTTTTGCCTGCTCATCCAGCAGCCGGCTTAGCGCTTTGCGCTCGAACAGGCCGTGCTCCGAACCCAGTAGCGTTTCACGGAAAAAGGCTTTCCATGGTCCCGACTGCAACCACGATGCCAGCGGGATCGAGAACCCCTGCTTGCGCTGATGATCAAATTCGGGCGGCAGGATGCGCTGGGTCAGTTTTTTGAGCAATATCTTGCGCCCCTGCGCCGTCGCC
>CAAGKR010086057.1_pt1 | contig 10499 bp, 9 predicted proteins | sample 2556971 | NCBI WGS metagenome assembly CAAGKR01 (sample SAMEA5207829, study PRJEB30636) | soil metagenome | biome: forest; feature: boreal; material: soil | place: USA | collected 2011-09 | depth 1 m
ACTGCCGACGATGGTTACTATCCTTATTCATATATCGGCGATACGTTCTCGGGAGAACTTACGGCCGTCGATGACTCCAGGCGCCAAATCACTTTGACCTACACAGACCCCAAGCATAAGACGACGGAGACGTTTGATGGTATGTGGAATAAGGACTACACGATTAAGCTCGGAGGTGGCCCCGTAAGGGAGTTGATAGTCTCAAGTATCCCCCTCGGGACCCAATTGACAGTCTATTACACTGTGGAAAAAAGAAAAGTCAATGGCAAGAAATTGGATACTTACACTGCCTTTTTAATTCGAGGCATCCCAAACGCTACCCCTCGATTATCAAAATTTATGACTTTCCGGCCAAATCAAACTAGATGAACCTCCAATCCCAAATTAAAGAGCTCTTAGCGCGGAAATCCGGGACTCACGGCGACGAATACTTCCAAGTATTCGACACGAAGAAGCCCGCGCTAAACCGTGGTGGGATGCTCGCGGGTTGTAATCGAGCATGACCCGGGTTATACTGAAAGTATGAAAACCGCAATCTCTATCCCCGATCCATTATTCAAGGCAGCCGAACGGGCGGCAAAGCGCCAGAAGATCTCGCGCAGCCGCTTTTATGCCCAAGCTGTAGCCTCTTACCTCAAGTCACATCGCGATGAAAGCATTAAGGAAAGGTTGGACGCCATCTATGCAACCGAGCCTTCCGAACTTGAGCCGGACTTGGCCGCTGCGGCCTATCACATCCTTTCCAAGGAGAAATGGTGATTCAGCGGGGCGAAATCTGGTGGGCCAACATACCGCGGCCACTCGGTTCGGAGCCAGGCTATCGTCGTCCCGTCCTCATCGTCCAATCCGATCCGTTTAACGCCAGCGGAATAGGGACGGTGGTGGCTGTTGCTTTTACTTCTAATCTGCGGCTGGCCGATGCTCCCGGTAACGTACTCTGTCGAAGGCAAGACACTGCCTTACGCGAAGACTCAGTCGCAAACATTTCTCAGCTTATGGCACTCGACAAGACTTGGCTGGATTGGCGAGTCGCGAAACTCCCGCCGCAGCTTCTCCATCAGGTGGAAGAGGGTTTGCGTTTGCTGCTTGGTTTACAGGGTTGATTATGGCAGATTAAGGCTTATATCCGGGTTGATTCGGCGCTGCCGGGCGCTTGAACGAAACCGCACCCGAATGTCTTTGAACGAGGCAACTTACTTCGATGAGCCTACAAAACCAAATCGAAATGCTCTTCGTGCATCAAGCCGAGACTTACGGCGAAGAATACTCGCGGGCGTTTGACGAATTCAAGGCGGCGCTGAACGAAGGTCGCATCCGTGCGGCGGAGCCGGACAAGAATGCTCCGAGCGGTTGGAAAGCCAATGCCTGGGTGAAGAAGGGCATCCTGATTGGGTTTCGGATCGGACGGATTGTGGACATGCGGGTGGGGCGGTCAGAGGCCGCCGCCACTGAAACCATCTTCCAGTTTCGCGACAAGCACACCTATCCGCTCAAGCGAATTCCCGCCACCCAGAATGTGCGCGTTGTTCCCGGAGGTTCGTCCATCCGCGACGGCTGTTACATCGGCAAGGATGTTGTTTGTATGCCGCCGATGTATGTGAACGTCGGCGCTTACGTGGACGACGGCACCATGATTGACTCGCACGCCCTTGTGGGCTCGTGTGCTCAAGTGGGGAAACGGTGCCACATTTCCGCGGCCGCGCAAATCGGCGGAGTGCTCGAACCGGTGGGCGCACTGCCCGTGATTATTGATGACGAAGTTCTGGTGGGCGGAAACTGCGGGGTTTACGAAGGCACGATCGTGGGTCGGGGAGCCGTGCTTGCGGCGGGAACCATTCTTACCGGCTCGACGCCCGTTTACGATCTGGTGCGCGACGCGGTTTATCGCCGCAAGGTTGGAACCACTGAGGAAAAGACCGTGCCGCTGATGATTCCTCCGGGAGCCGTGGTGGTGCCCGGCTCGCGCGCTGTTACTCAGGGGCGCGGCAAGGAACTGGGTATTTCTTTGTATACGCCCGTCATCATCAAGTACCGCGATGAGAAAACGGACCAGGCTGTGCGGCTGGAGGAATTGCTGCGGTAAGAAAAGATGTCCGTGGTCCGCCGTCAGTTGTCCGTGGACCAAATGCTGTATGAATCTGGCTTATGGAGCATCAGAAAAACTGGAACTGATGTCCCAGTGTAATATGCCAATTTCCAGTTTCTAATTTCCAGTTTCCGGGTTTTATTTATTGTATGTTCTCCGAATGTTGGAGACTTTGATGAAAATTTTTAAGGTTCTGGTTTTCGTTTTCGCCGCCACTCTCGCCTTGGGGGCACCTGCCGACGAGGAGCATCATCACCATGAGGCAGGGAAATCTGAACAGCTCGGTCAGGTTCATTTCCCCGTCTCGTGCAACGCCGCCGCCCAGAAGCAATTCGAGCGCGCCGTCGCCATGCTGCATTCCTTTTGGTACGAAGAATCGACCAAGGGGTTTACGGGCGTCACGCAAACTGACCCTACCTGTGCGATGGGATATTGGGGAATTGCGATGAGCCAGTGGTATCCACTCTGGTACGCTCCTGACGCGGCGCACTTCGCGACAGGCACGGCGGCGCTGGAGAAGGCGAGCGCATTGGGCACAAAAACCGATCGCGAGCGGGATTACATCGCCGCGATTGAGACTTTTTACAAAGACCCCGAACACCTTGACCACCGGGCTCGAACGCTTGCTTATGAGCAGGCGATGGAGCAAGTCCACCTCCGCTATCCCGAAGACCGCGAGGCGGGAGCTTTCTACTCGCTTTCACTGCTTGCTTCCGCGATGGTCCTTCCCCCGGACAAAACTTACGCCAGGCAGAAGAAGGCGGGCGCGATGCTGGAAAAGCTTTTTACCGAGCAGCCCAGGCATCCCGGCGCCGCCCACTACATCATCCACTCGTTCGATTTTCCCGCGCTCGCCAGCCTGGCTCTCCCTGCGGCGCGGAATTACGCGAAGATTGCGCCCTCCGCGCCGCACGCGCTTCACATGCCCTCGCACATCTTTACTCGGCTCGGGCTTTGGGATGAATCGATTCAATCGAACCTTGCCTCCGCCGCTGCTGCAAAGGATTACGCCGCTGCAATGCACATAGACGGGGCCTGGCAGGGTCAGTTTCACGCCATGGACTATCTTGAATATGCCTACTTGCAGGAAGGCCGGGACCGGGATGCGAAGCGCGTGAAAGAGGAAATTAGAGCGATCCATAAAGCTGCATCGGAAAATATGAACGTTGCTTACGCTTGGGCCGCCGTGCCAGCGCGTTACCTCATCGAGCGGGGCCGCTGGTCGGAAGCGCGCATGCTCGAAGCCTACCCAAGCGGGTTTCCATGGAACCGCTTTCCTATCGCCGAGGCGATTACACACTTTAGCCGTGCCCTTGGAGCCGCCAGGAGTGGTGATGCCGGCGGCGCGCGACAGGAGGCGGAGGTGCTCGCATCGCTCCACGACGGCCTGGTTCGCGACAAAGACGAATACTGGGCGGGCCAGGTGGAGATCCTGCGCCAGGAAGCAGCCGCGTGGACCGCGTATGCGGAGGGCAAAAATGACGAGGCGGTCACGCTGATGCGCTCCGCCGCTGACCTCGAAGATTCGACTGAAAAGGACCCGGTCACCCCCGGGCCAATCGTGCCGGCGCGCGAGTTGCTAGGGGACCTGTTGCTTGAGCTTTACCAGCCTGTCCCAGCGCTCGGCGAGTTTGAGGCTTCTCTTCACGCCTCGCCGAACCGCCTTGGCGGCATCGTCGGCGCGGCGCGAGCGGCCAAACTTTCGGGCGACCAAACACAGGCGTCAGATTATTATGCGAAACTAGTTGCACTCTGCGCCCACGCCGACGCGGAGAAGACCGAGCTTAAGGAGGCAAGAGCGTTTCTGGCCAAATCCCGAAAGTAAGAACCCGTGCCTCGCAGTTCAAAGAGTTGTAATGGAAAGAAAAACGTCCGTGGTCAGTGGCCACGGGGAATTGAGCGATGGGGCAGTTTAGGCTCTTTCAATGGCTCAAAGGCCCGATGAATAAATTCCCGACCACCGGTCCCTTTCTCCTACATAAATCCCTTCTATCTCATCAATGAAAATTTCCAATTTTACACATCTGACTGCGGCGAGTAGGGTTGAAGATGAAGCAGAGTCTTTTTGCAGCGGGAGTGTCGCCGGAGCGACCGGGATTCCCGGTTGTGTCGATAAGGCGCCGGGTGCAATCCACGCCAAAAGGTTCAATGCAGGCCGGATTTTCGGCAAGCGGAGGGGAGGGGCATGATGGAAAAACAAACGATTGCGGTTCGCGTGCCGGCAACCGTGGGCAATTTTGGCGGCGCCGCGGATTGTGCTTCGTTGGCCCTGAACGCCTCGTTGAACGTGAAAGTGACCCGGCGGCATGACGGCCACGTGGGCATCCGTTATTTCGGCGAGAATGGCGAGCGCGTCCCGCGCGACCGGTCAAATCTGGTGGTGCGCGCCATCGAAGCGGCTTTGCAATTGAAGCAACGTGAGTTTACCGGTGCCGACTTGGAGATTTACAGTTCCGTCCCGGTCGCCGTCGGGCTCGGCTCGAGTACTGCGGCCGTACTGGCGGGGTTGATTTCCGCCAACCTTCTGTACCGGCTGGGGCTGGATGAGAAATCCCTTTTCGATCTTGCGGGGATTTACGAAAATCGAGACGGCAACTTGCGCGCCGCATGGTTGGGTGGGTTTGTCGCTTGCGTGGAAGACGCGCCGGGAGTTGGCCACGGCCCGTCGGCGCGTGCGCCCTTTGTTTACCAGAGAACGATTGTTCCTGAGAATTTTGTTTTGAATGTGGTCGTTCCCGAAACCTCCCTGATCCCAGGCGCCCGCGCTGCAGGCTCCGGCCAGCGCGCCGGCGAGGGCGGTAAATCGGCTCGCGCATCCAAGCGTGGATCGAACCGGAAGACGGGGCGCCCATCCGGAAGCTTCGCCGAAAAAGACGCCACCAGCCGGTTGAATCGCGCCGCGGCATTCATCGAGTTTTTCGCCCAACAGGGGAACGGCAATCCGTTTGAAGTCGCTGCCTCTCTTCCTCCCACCTGCAAAAAGAAGGTGGCAGGGCTCGAAGAAGCTCTTCAGGTCCGAACGCCCGGACTGCTCTCCGTGTTCGTGTGCGGGTCGGGCCCGGCGGTGGGCATCTTCGCGGGGGAAAACTCCGCTGGCGCCGTTCGAGCCGTTCGAGAAGCCTTCACGCGCCACAAAGTCGGTACCCGCTGCTATGAGTTTCGGCCTTCCAATGTGGGCGCGGTCGATTGGAACGGTTCGTACCGGGACATTTCTCAGTCCCCCGGCCGGGGGCTGACCGATGCGCTTCCCAAGTCAAACTCCCTTCCAGTTTAGGGATTTAAAAAAGCGCTTGACGCGCGAGGCACGAGCGGGTTAGATTATCACCTACCGACCGGTCGGTAACAGTATCCGGTAGGACGGCTTGAGACACTTGGCACGGAACGAGCTATCACGGAGAAAGTGGAGAGGTCATGGTGAAGGTGCTCACGGGTTCGGAAATCCTGCTGGAAAGTCTCCACCGCGAAAAGGTGGAGGTGGTGTTCGGCTTGCCCGGAGGCGCGGTGCTGCCGCTCTACGACGCGCTGTACAGCGCAGGAATTCGGCACCTTCTCGTCCGGCACGAACAGGCGGCGGGATTTGCCGCGGACGGCTATGCGCGCGCGACAGGGAAGCCGGGCGTGTGCCTGGTGACTTCCGGTCCCGGCGCCACCAACGTCATCACGGCCGTCACCTCGGCCATGATGGATTCCATTCCTGTCGTGGTGCTCACCGGGCAGGTGCCCGCGTCGGTGATCGGCAAAGACGCGTTCCAGGAAGCCGACACCATCGGGATCAGCCTTCCGTGCACCAAGCAATCTTTCATGGCGAAGTCGGCTGCGGAACTGCCCGAAATCATTCATCGAGCGTTCAAGTCGGCGGTCTCAGGACGTCCCGGCCCGGTGCTGGTGGACCTTCCCAAGAGTGTCCTGATGGAAAAGGCGGAACCTACCTTCCCATCGCCCGCCTGCGATCAGCCTCCGGAACGAGCCCGCGAATGGCGGCACGAGGATATTGTGCGTGCCGCAGAAATGATTTTGGAAAGCCGCAACGCCGTGCTCTACATCGGCGGCGGAGTGATTGCATCTGGGGCCTCGCAGGAGGTTCGCGAGCTCGCGGAATTGAGTCACATTCCCGTGACTTCCACCCTGATGGCTTTGGGAGCGTTCCCCTCGCGGCATCCGCTTTCACTCGGAATGCTGGGGATGCACGGTTCTTACGCCACCAACCAGTCGATTTGCCATTGCGATTTGCTGGTGGCCATCGGCGCGCGCTTCGACGACCGGATTACCGGCCGCATCAAAGACTTCTGCACGTTGGCCAGGAAGATTCACATTGATGTGGACCCCTCGGAAATCAATAAGAACGTTCATGTGGAACACTCCCTGGTGGGCGATGCGCGGGAAATTCTGCAGGCGCTGATCGCTGAACTCCAGCGGCAGGCGCACCACGGGAATGCCCCCGCTCATTCGGGGCGGCACCAATGGCTGCAGCGCATCGAGTCCTGGCGGACCGAGCACCCTCTCACTTACGATAAGTATTCTCGCGCCGTGAAGCCCGAATACGTATTGGAGACGCTCTCGAATTGCGCCGAGGAGCAGGCCATCATCTCCGTGGACGTGGGCCAGCATCAAATGTGGGCGGCCCAGTTCTGCAGCTTCTCCCATCCGCGCACCTGGCTTTCTTCGAGCGGCCTCGGCGCCATGGGTTACGGTTTTCCGGCGGCCATGGGCGCGCAAATGGCGTTCCCCAACCGCCAGGTGATCGCCATCGTGGGCGACGGCGGGTTTCAAATGACGTTGAACGATCTCGCCACCGTGGTTCAGTATCACGTGCCCGTCAAAATCGCCATTATCAACAACCGGTCGCTGGGGATGGTCCGCCAGTGGCAGGAAATCTTTTTCGAGAAACGCTATTGCGATATTGACTTGAATTTCGCGCCCGACTTTGTGAAGCTGGCCGAATCGTACGGGATTCGCGCCGCGCGGGTCGAGCACCGCACGGACGTGGTGGACGCGGTGCGTGACTTTCTCAGCGACCGCGAGCCACGCTTGATCGATTTCTGGGTGGACCCGGCGGAAAACGTTTATCCCATCGTTCCTCCGGGTGCGTCACTGGCGGAAATGGTGGTGGAGCCGCCGCGCGTTCTGGTGGAAGAAGAATCGCTGGATGACCTTTGGGCGGTCTAGAATAAGTAGACAACAAACGGTAGACGGTAGACAGGAAGAACAAAACCGAAAACGAAAGGCTGGGGAAAAAAGGCGGGGAAGTAAAATCGGATTTTTGAACACTCCCTGCTACCTGTTTACTGTCTACCGTCTACTTTTTTTTGACGAGGTGTAATTTATGCAGTGGCTGATTTCACTGGAAACTGAAAACGATCCCATCCCGGCTTGCCGGCTCATGAACGTTTTCCGGCGCAAGGGACTGAAGATCGGGACATTTAATTTGACGGCGAAGGCGTCGGGATTCTCCCTGATGGCCGTCGTGGACACCCCGGATACCGAGGTCGAGCACATTTATAATTTCCTGCGGCGCACCGAGGGCATCCGGCACGTTACCTATTACCGCCACGAACCTTCCGCCGACGCGAATTTCATCTTTATTGACTCCAGCGCCGACTCTTCCATCGTGGCTCGATTCACCCAGGCCTTTCCGGAATCCAAAATAGTTTTTGCCAGCAACGGGAAGTATCTGTTCGAGGTTCTAACGGAGAAAGGTGCGCGCAAGTTTTCCACGAATCTTGGCGAGGCGGGCTTCCTGACCTTTGCCCGCGTCAAGACAACGCTCCCGGAGTTCCGGCCGGAGCTGGCGGGTGTCGCGGCACAATAATTCAATTCAGTTGAACCATGGATGACAAGAGATGAATGTTGCCGTTTCTCAATTCATCATTCATCGTTTATCATTCTTAAGGAGAGCACATGGCCAAGGTTTACTACGAAGCAGACGGAGATTTGAAGCATCTCGCGGGGAAGACGATTGCCATAATCGGATATGGCAGCCAGGGCCACGCGCATGCGCTCAATTTGCGCGACAGCGGTCTGAAGGTGATTGTGGGCCTGCCGGCATCCAGTAAGTCCCGCGCCAAAGTGGTGGCGCAAAAGCTCGAAGTGGTTGAGCCGGCGGAAGCGGCCAAACGCGGCGACGTGATCATGTTGCTCATTCCTGACCATTCGCAGGGGCAGGTTTATAAGGACGCAATCGCTCCGCACCTCGGCCCGGGCAAGACGCTCATGTTTGCCCACGGCTTCAACATCCATTTCAAATTCATCGTGCCCCCAGCCTCCGTGGACGTTGCGATGATCGCGCCCAAGTCGCCGGGGCACCGGATGCGTGAGCTCTTTACCGAGGGCATTGGTGTGCCTGCGCTGCTGGCGGTCGAGCAGGACGCGAGTGGCCACGCCGAGCAAACCGCCCTCGCTTACGCGAAGGGTGCGGGCAGTCTCAAGGCGGGCGTGATTCGCACAACCTTCAAGGAAGAAACGGAAACAGACCTGTTCGGCGAACAGACCGTCCTTTGTGGCGGTGTCGCGTCACTCGTCACCACCGCTTTCGAGACCCTGGTCGAAGCCGGCTATCAGCCCGAGATCGCCTACTTTGAATGCCTGCACGAACTGAAACTGATTGTGGACCTCATTTACCAGGGTGGCATCAAGTACATGCGCTACTCCGTGAGCGATACGGCGGAATATGGCGATTATACCCGCGGCCCCGTGGTGATTGACGCGCACGTTCGCGAGACCATGAAGAAGATTCTCGCCGATATTCAGAGCGGCTCCTTCGCGCGCGAGTGGATGGATGAGAATACCAAGGGCCGTCAACACTTCCTGGATATGCGCGCCAAAGCGGAGAATCACCCGATTGAAAAAGTGGGCATCGAATTGAGAAAGATGATGGCGTGGAACCGTCCGGCGGAGCAGGAAGCGACCGCCGCACAAGCGCAGGCGAGACGTTGAAATTTGAATGTTGAATTATGAAAAAAGGAACAGCTCTTCCCACGGAATCCCCTTCTGCGACGCAGAAGAGTGCCATCCAAGTAAAGAAGCTCGCGCTGATTGGCGCGGGCAAACTGGGTGAAGGCCTGCTCTCCGGCCTGCTCAGTTCCCAATTGGTCCCGGTGGGGCGCGTGGTGGTGACGGTGGCTCACCAGCCGCATGCCGATGAACTTGCGGAAAAGCATGGGGTGAAGACGGGAACGAATAACCGCGTCGCCGTAAAGGGCGCTGACCTGGTATTGGTTTGCCTGAAACCGCAACAGGTGAAGGGCTTTCTGCACGAAGTCAGGAAAAATCTGGGCAAAGACACACTGATTATTTCCGCCGCAGCGAGTGTGACCACCGCGCTCATCGAGCGGCAACTGGGCCGTAACGCGCGTGTGGTGCGCGCCATGCCCAACACGCCCTGTTTGATTCGTCAGGGAATGATCGCCATCGCCAAGGGAAAACACGCCACGGACGGAGACGTGAAAATCGCCACGGCGATCTTTGGCTCGATGGGACGCACAGTGGTGGTGGATGAAAAACACATGGACGCCATCACCGGCCTTTCGGCCTCGGGCCCAGCTTACGTTTACCTGATTATCGAATCGCTGGCTGAAGGCGGGGTGAAGCTTGGGCTGCCGCGGGAGCTTTCCACAGAACTATCCGCCCAGACGTTGCTCGGCGCTTCGTCTCTCGTTTTGCACACCGGCGAGCATCCCGCGAAATTGAAGGACATGGTGACCACGCCTGCCGGCTGCACCATCGACGGGCTGCTCGAACTTGAAGAGGGCGGCCTGCGCGTGACCCTCATCAAGGCCGTGGTCCGCGCCGCGGAGCGCGCCCGCCAGCTTGTCGAGAGCCAGAATACGTAGCGCCCTATGTGCGCCGGTGTATCCACGCGCCGGTGAAATTCCTACCCCGTACTCTTCATGCCAAACGCAATCCCGCCCACCGTGATTTGAAGCAGGCGCAACATATCTTTCCGGGGCCGGGGCGCGCCGCGCCATTCCTTGAGGAAGCGAAGCTGAAGGAAATTCAGCGGGTCGACGTAAGGATTGCGCAGGCGGATGGATTCTGCCAGGACGGGTTGCCGCTCAAGAAGGTGACGCGCGCCGCAAATTTCGAGCACCCAGCGAACACTGCGTTGGTATTCCTCTTCGATGCGGCGGTAGATGGTTTCTCCGAGCCGCTTCGGGCGGACGAGCGCGGCATACCGCTCGGCAATGTAAAGGTCGGTCTTGGCGAGTGAAACCTCCGCGTTGTCGATGAGCACGGAAAAGAACGGCCAGCCACGATACATGGCGCGCAACAGGTCAAGCCCGCTCGTCTTGCGAGGTTCGCCCGCATGGGTAATCTGTTCCGTGGCAACGAATTTTTCCAGCGCGTAACCAAGTCCGTACCACGAAGGAAGAAACTGGCGCGACTGCGTCCAGGCAAAGACCCAGGGAATGGCTCT
>CAAGKR010524351.1_pt1 | contig 10498 bp, 14 predicted proteins | sample 2556971 | NCBI WGS metagenome assembly CAAGKR01 (sample SAMEA5207829, study PRJEB30636) | soil metagenome | biome: forest; feature: boreal; material: soil | place: USA | collected 2011-09 | depth 1 m
CAATATCTTGGTGAGTACATTCATTATAAAATAAACGTTCCAAAATTCTTTGTACACCGCCAAAAATAATTCTATTATCATCTTTGGTATAAACGGTTGGATCAATTTTATAAAGGTCTCTTCTGAAAACTAAATAATATGTTGATTTCTCTTTTGCTTTTTCACTTTGGAATTTATTTGCTCCAATGGTATAAGCATCAGCACGTAACCATAAAGGCGTAACGTGACATCTGTGAGCTGGCAATACAACTTTTTTATCTGTTGTAGCTTTTGAAAACATTGTTTCAGATCGTGACATAATTATTCGGGTTTAAAGTTTGGATTAATTTTATTTGTGGTATCAATACTTATAATTTTATATTCTTCTGTAGAACCTGCTGCCCACATTATTGTTATAAGTTTATTTTCGAAAGGAATTTTAGCGATGCGAAGATTGGCACCTGCTGACTGGTGGTATTCGTGAATGGTGTCGATATTTGTATACAACATAATTGTTGATTGGGATTCAAATTTACCTGCTGAATGTTTTTGTGAGCATTGTACACAAAGAGCAATAATACAAAAGCCCATTAATGTTAATAATACTTTTTTCATAGTTTAATTTTTTTCTAAAGTTACTGACAATTGACGCATTAACAATTCTGTTTTCATTTCTTTCAGTGAGCTTTCATCCCCAATTTTAACATCGCACTTTCCATTGTTGTGTACAATATAAGCACATTGTTCAGCTTGCTCCATTGAATGTTTACAAATGTCCATAAGACAATTGATAACCCAGTTAAACTCATTAAAGTCATCGTTATTGAGAACTAATTTGTGTGTGCCACTTGGCACCTTAGTTTTAATTTCCTCGCGTTGAAGTATCTCCGTTTGCATATATAAAAATAAGAATTTATTTGTTAACTACTTACCGAACCAGCCACGAATCTGGGCAACTAGGTCACCTTCTGAATGGAATATCTCCCATAAAGTATAGATAATCATTAAAGAAACAATTACTCCGGCAACCACATTTATAAACAAGAATGTACATGGTAAATAAAGTAACATACACACTGTACAAATAATCTTCATAAATTTCAAAAGCTTCGCTCCATAATATTCTTCTCCAGAATCTTTTATTATATAAAGCACATAGAAATAATTATATACCCACAATCCACAAGCAAGTGAATCCATGACTGCCATTCCATAAGAACCTTTTAAAAGATCGGAAATTACTGATAAGAAAACTGTTGATATTAAAAATATCATGTGTGATGTAAATTTGTTGAATTTCATGTTTGTTTATTTAATTGTTAACCTCTATTATTTAATGATTTAAACCATCCTTTAATCTTTTCGCTTCTTAATTTATAAATGTCTTGAATAACCCAAGCAAAAGCAATAACGGCAAGAAAGGATGCAACACCGTTTACTCCTGTATTCATTGAAAACATATGCCCAAATAAACAAACGGCAGCTATTACTTTCATTTGAATAATAGTTTTAGAAAGACAATATTTTTCTTCACCCATCATTTCAACTGTTGCGTAAGTAATACAGTAATTGAAATACCATAATGCGGTTAATAATAAAGAGAGAATGGCGTGGCCATAGTTTCCATTAAAAAGATCTGCAATTGTCCAAAGCGCTTCTGCAATCATTAAGAAAAGCAAATGCGATGATGTAATGTTAAATTTAATTGGTTTTAATAGTTTCATTTTATTTAGATTTTTTAATTTTCTTTTCTTTTAGAACCCATTCGAGTTCAGAAATTCTTTTTGCATTTACTCCCCAACCATTATTTAAGGTTTTGATATGAGCAATGCGTTCTTCTATTTCTTCTTTTGTTTTCATTACATTGACAATTCTCTTTTTAACGTTTCTATAACAGATGCAGGGACTTCTCCAATGTTTATCAAAGCTGTGTCTAATTCCGACCTTGTTGCAATTGTAATGGGGTCAAAATTAAATTTAATACAAGTGTGAGCAATTAAAATTGCCTCCTGTTGTTTCGCTTTTGCTTCTTGGTTTTCTTTTTCTAATTTGGCGGCGTTAGCCAATTTATCACTATCATAAATTTGTTTTTCTAAAAGAACCATTTTATAAATTTCATCCAAGCTTGTTTTTGTAAATTGCCCTTTGGCAGAGAAATGATTTGAATGATAATTTTCTTTTAACTCTTTCCACCATTCAGCATCAACAGAAATTTTAGTTGAGGATCGTGTTGATTTATATTTTATAACGGTTTTGGAAATGCCTGCGGTCATCATTGTGTTAGCAATGGTGTCAATTACTTCAGTGTTATGTTTTAAGATTTGTTCGTTTTCTTCTGCAACCAAAAGATCCAAATTATAATATGTTACAAAATTTTCCATTATTCTAAGACTAAAAGCATTGTCGCGAACGTTAGAAATATAATTCTTTAATTGAAATGGTTTGATTTGCTGTAGCGCTCTAACACTAATCATGCCTTCATATTTTTCAATCAAAGCAGCCTTTTCTATTTTGTGTTGTTCAACTAACTTCCTGTTTTTTTCTACAGCACTTTTTATTCCCCTTGCAACATAGTCAATACCATTTTTCATATAGTAGTCCAACTCTTGAGCCATATCCAATCCTTCAACTAATTCGTTGGTTAAAAAGTCAGTTTTTCTATTTTCAATGTTTGGCATAACTAAATAGTTTTAAAATCGTTGATTAAAGCTTCAAATAATTTTTTATGAATTGGATTTATCTTTTCTAAAGAAGATTCATCAATTGGCATCCAACATACCTCAGCCAAATCATCTCCAGCTTTAATTGGACCATAAATGTACTGAACTTTATAGAAAGAAGTCAATATTTTATCCCTACTTTCTCGGTAACGTTCGTCATTAGTTAACATTGAAGTTATATATTTTGGATATAAATCAATCTCAGGTCCATTCACTTCCTCACGACATTCTCTTAACACAGCAGCTTCCGCAGATAAGTCGGTTGGGTCAACAAAGCCACCTGGGAATCTCCACAATCCAGTTCCAACTTCTTTTGGTTTTTGTCCCATCACAACATAAGCAGTAATATGTGCACCAACTCTTTCTAATCTGAACAAAGCAATATCAACTGTATGATAGGCAATTGGATAAGGATGTTTTAAACTTTCTTTTAACCATTGAAGATGCCAATAGTTAGTGCGTTCGTAATAAATAAATGCAATCGCAGTTGCAGCTGCAGCTGCAGCAATTGCTGTTAATATAATTAATAAAATAATAATTGGAGTTGTCATAATTTTAAGATTTAAGAGTTAGTGATAAATAAATAATAATATCATCGTAAATAAATGGAGGAACAATTTTCTTAATTGTTTCGTAATCTTCTTTTATAAATAATTCTCTTATTGAAGTTGAGCTTTCAGATGATTCATCAACTCCTACGTTTTTAAAATGAGGGATTATCTTTGCAGTTTCATCCAAAGGAACACCTGGCCTTTGTACATAAGGAAATTCAACGTTTTCAAAATGTGCATAAAATTCTTTTAATTGAATTTTATCTTTAAAGTTTTTATAACCAACTTCAACTAAACGATTAACTGTATCGCTTCCCAAAGGAAATATAATTTTATTTTTTATAAAACGATGATTGCGCAAATAACTTACATTACGTAAAAAATATCCGCCACGAAAAACAATAACAGGATAACCTAATTTATTAATCATTTCAATTCGCCTAACTAAATTTTGAATATCTAAATTACCTTTAGAATAAGTTTCAATTGAAATAGAGAAACATGGAATTGCTTTGGGGTATGCTTTTTCGGTTTGTTTCATAATCTCTAAGTGATGATTGTGGACTGGGTTGAAAGAACCTTTCATAAGGATTAAATCCCCTTGTCTGCTCAAATCTTCTAAGCGAATTAATTTACCTTCTTTAGAAATAGTAATTGGATGTTCTAAACCAGATTCTAAATTTGATAATGTTTCTTTTAAGTTGAAAAGATTTGAAGTAGGTCCTTCAATTATATCAATACAAGAATACATTGCTGATTCTTTTTTAAACAATTCAGTTAATTGTTTCAAATCATTTTTACAATAAAGGATTCTTAATCCTATTGAGCCAATGATTGAAATTAATTTTGTGCGTTCGGTGCCATGATCTGTAAGTGTAAGGTGATAAAACTTTTCTACTCCTTTATAACGTAGCCCAATCCATCCATGAGTTAGCATTTCGGGTTTGTCAGCAATTTGAAAAGAGGTAACAAAATAAGTGTTATGTTTGTGGTCAGTAAAGCCTTCCGCCATCTCAGTATCAATAACTGCTGAAATAAATTCTTTACTTACTGAACGGTGTTTAGTTGCGGAGGGGTATTTCTTTTCTTGTAATGATTTAGAATAAGGTGACTCAGCTTTATAAATTGTTTTTGATGCTCCACCTATATTAAATAATTCATGTGCTACAGGTTGGCCTGCTCCTATTTCAATAAAGGTTCCTAAAATATTTCCATCAGTGTGGATCAACTCAACTATTTCTTCGTTTATCATAATATAAAGATAAGGACTTGTTTGTTACAATTAAAGCCAAATGGGTTTAAAAGAAGAAGAGGCGGTAACTGTTATGTTACCAACCTCTTCAATTCCGCCAACCACAGGCAATTATAATGATACGTGAACTAAATTTTGAGTATCGTATTTTGCACGTGCTAACAAACCACCTGCTTTCACTTGGATTGCTAAACGGTTTGCATTTGATAATTCAAAATTATAATCATGTGATGCAAAATCAGTTAAACCGTTAACAACATCCCAAACTGAAATATCAGTGATGGCGTTTTGCTCTTGTTGAGTATTCCAAGCAATTGTATCACAACCTTTTTTTGCAAATTTTCTACGGATGTCGTTGAAAGGAATAAAACTATCAACAAACTCTTTTGACAATTTTGAAGAGCCAGTAATTAAATTGGCTGCCTGGTGCACTTCGTTATAAGAAGCACGTGTTGCAATTGCGGCAGCAACTTTGGCTTTAAATTCTGATGGCAAAAATCCTGCGCATTTCAAAATTTGAATCTTTTCAAAAAATTCTGACATTGATTCAGGGTTATAAATAATTGATTCACCGAATCCACGACCTACCATTCCGTTAGTACAAACTAAACGGTTAATAAAAGAATCAACAACAGCACCTTTACGGATGTCATTTGAAAAAGTCATTCCAGGATGAAAGTTTTCATCTTTGAATTTTCCAACACTGAATTCGTTTTCGCGAGAAACAGTTGATACAAAAACTCCACCTTGATCGGATGAACCGAAATCCGCAATATCCATTTTCGAACCATTCATCATACGTTCAAAAACATCAAAGTACATTTCATAAGGTAAAATTGAGCCACCTGATAAAATGTTTTCAATAACTCCTAACTTTCTGTTAGCAATTAAAGTTACGTGTGGATTTTTTCCTGCGATAACGCGAGCAGCTTTTTGTAATTCAGCAATACGTGATTTTGCTGTTACACCAAAAGCATTTTTAATTGAGTTACCAAATGCAACTGGCATCCCAACAGCTTTTGCAAAGCCATTCATTGCTTCATCGGTACATTTGAATTTTGTTCCCAAATAAATAATTTCATTTTCGCTGACGATATTAATATCAGCCAAATTTGCTTCGCGCATTAATGGTTCGTTTGCCAAAGCTTCTTTTTTGAAAGTGGCAAATTGTGATTGTGTTTTCATTTTGTGTGGTTTAAGGTTATTATTAATTTCTAATATATAAAGATACGTAAAATCCGTGCAAATTCCTACCTTTTTTGCTTATTTATTTCCTTTGTAATCTCCTTTAGAATGTCGGCAGGTACCGTGTGATCGAATATAAATTTCGTATAAAACGCTTTTCGAGTCTTTTTTGATTTTGTAAAGCATTTACGTTGTGCTTTCAAACGACTAATCGTTAAAAGGAGAACTTCGCCTTGGGCATATTTATCTTTTGTAACCGCATAGATGAATTTATTTTTTTTAAATTCTTCACTGGCGTTCAAAGCATCCCATAACTCAGGATTAGTTACTAACTTTTTCGGTGCTTTTTTTGGATGTTTAATTGCAGGTATGCCCATAACTTATATTTTTTGTAAAATTAACATTAATTGATTTGGAATCCTATTCCTTATTTTGATTCTTCGTCAACTTTGGTTACTGGAGGAAAGAAGTTTTCCCATTCTGCTTTTTTAGAAGTTACAATTTCTTGAACTTTTCCAATTTCAGCTTTTGTGGCTTCATCTTGAGCAAAACGGTTTGCGTTAAACTCAACTCCATTGTTAGTAATTTTGAAAAATAATTTTTTACCTTTGTGGCCATCGCGATTCTTAACATATTCAATATATGGTTCACCCATATCATTACTTAAAAATAAAACCATTGCGTCGGTCATATGTTTTAAGTTTGAACTACCTGCATAAGTTTCACCTTTTGTAAAGTGATTTGTACAATAGAAAGCAGTATATAATTTCAAATCATTTTTAGCATCGCGAGTTTTATCCATTTCAGCAAGTAACCAAGTTTCCGCTTGTGTAGGTTTATGAGTACCTGATGCAACAATTTTAGAAATGGTATCTTGAATTGAATCGATTAAAATAATATCCCAACCTTGTTGAAAAATTTGTTCAATTGCTGAACAAGGGTTTTCTTTATAGTCGCCAAGCAACATAATTTCAACACCTTGGAATTTTATACGTTTAGAATATTTGAATAAATGTAACTTATTCATTTCAGATGAAATAAACAAAATACGTTTTTTAGGATTTGCTTTTTTAACTTTCCCCAAGTATTCCAAAAGGACAGTTGTTTTGCCAACTCCTGATTCGCCTGGAGCAACAGTAATTGTTGCAGGCATAGTTCCGCCATCAGTGGATACCAAAATATCCATTGGTGTTCCGCTTTTAATTGGAGTTAATACGGAAGCGGGATAGTGAATATCTTTTATTTGAGTTAACAAAACCTTTGCAGGTGTAATATTAACTGTTTGTGACAAAGGTTTACCAGAGGCATCACCATATAACTCTTTCCATACGCCATGAAAGCGGGCAGAAGAAACTTGTAATTTGTGAGTTTTTGAAAAAAGCTTTAAAGCAGCTTTTTTGTCGGTTGGATTTTCTTTTAATAAAAATGCTTTTATTAACTCGCCTTTGTTTTGCATTGTGGTTGGATTAAAGGTTATTATTAATTTCTATATCTAAAGATACGGATATTAAGTTAACCAACCTACCCTTTTACAAAATAATTAAGGGCCTTCAAAAGCATTGATTTTAGTGACGTTTACACCTGTTATTTTTTCTTTTCGTATTTTCCTTTCGAAAAATCTTCCATGAATTGTTTTTGTGCGGGTTTAAGAGATTTGATACCATCTTTATTAATGATGTCAAGTATTTCATCAAAACGAAGTTGGTAATCTATTAAAGGTTTTGATGATGCAGGTTTATATTCACTTAACATTTTTATAAACTTTTCTGCCGGACGATAGTAATCTTCGTTAATGATTGTTTTAAATGTTTCAGGTGTAACGTTATTAGTCATGTCAACTAATAAGTACATAAAATCTTTCATTTTGTTTTCCTTCAAAAAGTTATTGATATCATCAATGCTTGCTGTGGAAGTAAAAATAAATAAATTATCCATTTTATGGCCTTTGCCAATAAATGAACTAATCATATTTGCACCTTCTGCATCTTTTCCGTTTCTTCCATCAATGATGTAGAAAAAATATAAATTATCCATAGTTTTAATATTTTATATAAAATTAATATAACTTTTACGATTTTGCAACCTTTTAATAACCAAGTACTATTAAATACTGTATGTTATATGTAAATATATTAAAAAACAACGGAATTAAAACTATTTAATAACAAAATAAGGTAATGAGTTCACGTTATAACAAGTATCCACATATTCAGAAACTAACATTTATTTATATTTTGTGGGATCCTAGAAATAACAATAAATGTTACATAGGAAAGGCAAATAATCCAATAACAAGATTGGAATATGGACATTTGTCAAATTCTAGTTTAAAAACTTCAACAATTAAAAATAATTGGATTAAATCTTTACAAAAGAAAAACTTAAAACCAATACTGGAAATAATAGATGAAATTGCAGAGAATGAATGGAGATTCTGGGAACCTCATTATATTTCATTATATAAGAGTTGGGGGTTTAGTTTAACAAATGATCCTAAGTGTCCAGGTGGCGAAGGATTTATTTCTGGTAGTTTAAACCCTTCTAAAGAATTAAGAGTTAGAAAGCTTCTTAGTAAACAAAAACAAGGAAATTTAAACCCTCAATATGGGAAAGAAACTTCTGCTAAACAAAAACAAGCAGTAAGTTTAAAATGTAAAGGTAGAATCAGTCCAACAAAAGGACTCACAAAGGAAAATAGTGAAGGTGTAAAAAGAGCTAGTGAGTTGAACAAAGGAAACAAAAATGCTAAAGGATATAAACACACTGAAGAAGCTAAACTAAAAATGAGGTTAGCAAAATTAGGAAAAAAAAGAATTTTAACAAAAAAAGGAGGCTTTAATGGCTAGTCGCTACTCTCGTTACCCCCATATTCAACCAACCAGAAAGATTACACCTGCTGTTACAGACATCTCTCATACATTAAAACAATTTGAAACAATTGATCAATTAGCTTTGAAATATTATAATGATCCAGAATTAGAATGGGTTATTATGGCAGGAAATCCAGATTTCCTTATGAGTTTTTTAATTCCAGAAGGAACTAATTTAACTATTCCTTTTCCTTTAGAAAGAGTATTTCGTTTGTGGGGAGAGAAATCAGAAGTTTAATAAAACAACAATATGGCAAATATTACATTAACAGGATCTCAATTGTCTCAATTTATTCCTAGTTCTAATAAATGGACTTGGAGAGATGCTTTGTTTTCTCATCCAGGATATGTTGATACCACAAATACTGCTACCATTCCTCAAGCGGATTATGATAGTATTGTAGTTTTATTTACAAATATTGTTACCCCATTAGATACAGCTGGATATAAGTTTAGTGTTAATAGTTGTTATAGAGGTCCATTAAATGGTTCTCCAATTGGAGGAGGTCAACATGGAAAAGGTCAAGCAATTGATATTAGCCCAAGAACAAAAGGACAATCTGGTAAGGCTCTTTTCAATTATGTTTTAAATAATCTTCCTTTCGATCAATTAATTTGGGAAATAAATGCTAATTTTGGTACGGCTCCGAATGACGGAGAGCCAAATTGGGTTCATATAAGTCATAATCCTTCTGGAACGCAAAGGAAAGATGTTATGTATTATGCAAGTGATAAAAACCAAAGGCCTGCGTTTAGTCCTTTTGGAATGAATTCTCCTTATGTGGCGCAACCTGGAGATGGACAAGGAGCAAATAAAAACGTTGCCCCTACAGCAAGTCCTACAACTTCGCAAGATGTTAATGGAAACCAGTCCTCAAATTTAAGTACTCCAAATACAGAAGGTCCTAATTTTACAAAGTCATTTGAACAAATTGCAAGAAATATTGCCAACTTGGAAGCATCTGATGTGGATGTTACTTGGGGTAAAAGACTAAATCCATCAGAAGACAGTGATTGGATTGGATTGAAACAATTCTTATTATACTTATCAAGTAAGTTTACGCCACAAAGTTTATTACCTTTCGTAGAATTAATCCCTTGTATTACAGTTGATCAACCAATTGATGCAGATTCAACAAATGCGGAAGTTAACAAGAGTGGTTATATTCCAGAAGGAAGTACTCCAAAAGAGATTGAACAAAACTTGACTGCAAACTCTAGTGATACAAAAGATGCCAGTAAATTAAAAAATAAATTAAGAGATCAACTTAAATTTCTTGCTGAGATTCCTCCAGGATATAATAAAGATAGATTTCAAACCGGAGCCAATGCTTCTAATACTGCTTCTTTAAAAGCAGATTTATTTACTTTGGATCCTTTTAAAGAAGGTATAAATGCTTTGGGAGAAGATTCAGCAAGCGGTAAGCTAGTTAAAGATCAAAGAAACGTTGGAGTGAGGGTTTATGGGCAATTAGTTCTTAATCCAGCGGCTGTGGAAGGAACTCCTTCTAAACCAGGAGCAATAGGTTTTAAATCGTTAGAAGTAAATGCAGGTAATTCTGCGGATAATGGTTTGGCCATGATTAAAATGACATTGGTGGATGTTCAAGGAAACAAGTTTACAGATTTAAACTCTCCTTGGTCATTTATATATGATACTCGCCCAGGAAGCATTGGAGGAGATTTCTTTTTTAGATATGGCTGGCAAGTTAGAGTCCCTGATCCAAAAGATAAAACAGATCCAATCTCAGCTAAATTTTGGTACCACAGAGGCTGGGAGATATTTGGTGATGAAACTAGAAGACAAGTTATGGAACAAATTATTCCTGGCAAACAAGTTATAGTGTTAACACAGGCAATTAATGCAAGTCGAGTAGCTGAAGCGGATAACATTTCCCCTTTGGCTTTATTTGATGAAGGAATTGATTTTTCTGAAGTGGA
>CAAGKR010154540.1_pt1 | contig 10496 bp, 5 predicted proteins | sample 2556971 | NCBI WGS metagenome assembly CAAGKR01 (sample SAMEA5207829, study PRJEB30636) | soil metagenome | biome: forest; feature: boreal; material: soil | place: USA | collected 2011-09 | depth 1 m
CCGCCAGCCGATCGGTGAGCGCACCAACGATGACGCCATCTTCACATTTCAGTGCGATGTATGCTAACGCAGCCGCTATGGAGGATGCTAGAGAGACTTTTGAAGGCTTTCCATGTTGCATGGAGTCTGAACAGTCAATCAGTATTGTTACCGTCAGGTTCTCCTCGGCTTCAAAAACACGCAGGAAGAGCCGTTCCAGCCGCGCATATGCTCGCCAATCGATACGACGAAAGTCCTCGCCTGGGGTGTAGCGACGAAAGTCTGCAAACTCCATCGATGAGCCTGCGAGTGGTGATCGGCGCCGACCAGGTCGCCCTGTAGCCATTGATTTGCGCGTGATGAGCGCCAGGGTATCCAGGCGTTGTAGCGTACTGGCGTCCAGTGGGAAGCGTGCTGTGCTGCTCTCGTCGGCCATCGTGGTCTCCTCTTCCTGCGTTATGACGTTGAGATCTCCTCAATGATCGTTTCGATCAAATCCTCTGATGTGATCCCGTCGGCCAGGCCATCGAAGTTGAGGATGATCCGGTGACGGAGCGAGGGGAAAGCAACGTTCTGCACGTCTTCCAGCGAAACATTGTAGCGGCCTTCGAGCAGAGCACGGACTTTACCCGTCATGATGAGCGCCTGCAGACCGCGAGGGCTTGCGCCATAGCGAACGTATTTGCGCACAGATTCAGGTGCATCCTCCTGGTCTGGATGCGTTGCCAACAGCAGACGTACTGCGTACTCTTTGACATGCGTTGCTACTGGAACAGCGCGAGCCGTTTCTATCAGGTGCAACAATTGTTCGCCAGAAGCGACCTGTTTGGCCTTGAGCGTTTGTATGCCAACGGTAGTGTCGATAATACGCATCAGGTCCTGGGCATTCGGGAAACGAACAAGGACTTTGAGCAAGAAACGATCAAGCTGGGCTTCAGGTAAAGGATAGGTACCCTCCATCTCCAGCGGGTTCTGCGTCGCCAGAACAAAGAACGGCTTCGGCAGAGGTCGTGTGGTATCTCCTACACTGACGGTGTGTTCTTGCATACCCTCAAGCAGAGCCGATTGTGTTTTGGGCGTTGCCCTGTTTACTTCATCCGCCAATACAATATTGGCAAAAATGGGACCTGGTTGAAAACTGAAGATACGCCGACTGCCTGCTGCATTGTGGTCTGCTTGCTCAGTGACGATGGTTGTGCCTACAATATCTGCTGGCATCAAATCTGGTGTAAATTGGATGCGTGCAAATTTCAGTTCAAGCGTATCTGAAAGCGTACGCACAAGCAATGTTTTGCCAAGGCCAGGTACTCCTTCCAGCAACACATGACCGCCAGCAAGTAAGGCCAGGAGAAGTTCTCGGATAACGCGTTCCTGTCCGACAACGATTGAGCAAAGTTCATCTTCCAACTGCTGAGCAACATCCATGAACGTCTCGATATCAGCCTCGCCAGGTCCCTCTCCTTCTACATGGGTATCCGAAATCGCGGCCTCATTGCCAATTTGCGTATTGAGATCTTCAAGCTGCGATTCGTTAGTTGTATCTATTCCGGTCTGTGGTGAAGTGCTCTCACTTTTATTTGCCATGTTATTACTGTCGCCCTTCTAACGAGTTGAAGTAGCTCTGAATAAGATTTTTCAAATCAGGAGGTATATTACTATTGTCGATAGAGTCGTGGGCCATTTGGGCGTACTGTGCAATCACCTGTGAGTAAGGAACAGGGTTACCGGACTGAACGGTACCGTTGCTGCCGTCAACGCTGATGTTACTGGTGCCTGAGCCAACTTGCCCTGGAACGTATACTTGTTCATTCTTCCCAGACTTGTTTCCCGTATTGTTCTGCCCGCTCTGACCGCTGATTCCCTGCCCCTGGCCAGGAGACTGTGTTTGACCTGGATTCTGTCCCTGACCAGGAGACTGTGTTTGGCTGGTGTTCTGGCCGTTACCACTATCTGTAGATGATGCAAGCTTATCAGCTGCATTTTGTAGGGCTTGAGATGCTTTATCGATACTGTTGGTATTGGCCTGATTAGCGCTTTCCTGGGCAGCAGCAGTCTCGAGGGCCTTAACAGCATCTGAAATCTCACTGGAGTTCCCGTCAGCAACAGCTTTGGCTAGCTGATGTAGAGCAGAACTGAGCTGGGGATTATCTAGTGCCTGATTAGCCGATTGCTCGATTTGCTTTGCCAGTTGTGCGCGTTGTGCTGAGCTCATGCTATTGAGTTGGGAAGCAAGCTTCTGTAATGAGCTATCCAGGGCTTTATTATCTCCCGTAGCAAGGGCCTTACCTGCTGCGCTCAAATTAGTATTGGAGCTGTTTTGGAGTGACGAACTGGCAGTTGTAAGCGCCTGTGCTTTGCTGGTTGCTTGTGGGTCACGCAGTTGGTTGAGCTTTGCCTGCGCCTGAGCAAGGGCCTGCTGTGCCTGTCCCTCGTTATTTGCCTTTTGAAGTTGTGCCAGAGCCTCGCGCAGGATTTTATCGATCATGGCACGTTCCTGCGCTGAAATCGCTGTCTGGTTATCGATCGTCGTACGTACCTGGTTGATAGCTGCTACCTGCCTGGCTAGACGATTCTGAAATGCAGCCTGCTGCTGGAGTACAGCGTTCATCGGGTTGGGTAGGAATAAGAGCAAAATAAGCGCAATGACGACAATGCCCAATGTGATCAGACGGATTCGGCCTGGCCACAGGGAAATTGTTGCTGCTGGTGAATGTTTGTTCAGTTGTTTGAGTGTATCACGCCGTTGCAGTACAGATATGGGAGTCGAATCGTCGTGAAGCTCCCAGGCTGTACCCAAGCGATCATGTAATGCCAATCGCGTATCAACATTACGGGCGCTGCGCGCAAAGGATGGACGATACCATAATGCAAGTCCTATTGCGCAGAGCAGGGAAACTATGGCGACTCCAATGGCCCAGTAGAAGGCGGTTGCCCAGGGAATGAAGCGCGAAATGAGTAGCAGAAAGCAAGCAAATATGATACCCGTGATTACTCCATTTTCTGTCCAGCGTAGTAACTGCTGTGCCCATAGCCGCCTGCGCCACGAGTGTAGGGCTTCGATCAACCGCGTACTTTCAGCGTCACTTTGCGCGACTGCTGCGTGGCGTGAAGGTGCAATAGTTGCCATGATTCTCTAGCCTTTCATATCGCTGATGGTTTAGATTTCTTATCCAGGCGTCGGAGCCAGGACAGAAAGCGACCAGCCGGGTTTGGCTTGACGAATACGATACTAAGAATGAACAAAATGATGGTTACCACAAGACTCACCAGGGTAAAGGCTGCCCAGGGAGCCAGGTGCAGGCGGAACAACGAAAAGTTAACTGCTCCTCCTTGTCCGCCACTTACTGTACTATTGAGTGCTGAGATTGGATTCCAGGCATTCAACAACTGAATCCAAATAGACCAGCGAGAGTTGCTGGACAATGAATATCCTATAGTCAGAAAGGACACAATAGGGTACGAGAACATCCAGAGGGCACAGAATATGTAGGCTGCTGCTGTTGAAACGGTAGGGCGATGCAGGAGAGTCGAGCAAAATAGACCGAATGTTCCTGCAACTAATGCGGTCATAACAAAAACAACCAGCGTGCTGAGTACCTGTGATGGGGCGACTCCTCCAAAGAAGAAAACCAGGCTAAAGAGGGGAATAGATGCAGCGATCAACAGGAGCGCGTTGGCCAACCCCGCAATCAGCTTTCCTGCCAGTAGTGAGAAGGCAGAAAGCTTAGAGCACAAGAGCAGATCGAAGGTTTGCCGCTCCTTCTCACCGTTAATGACAGTTGCGGTGAAAGCCGGGGCAATAAACACAATCAAGAAGAGTTGTACGAATGAAAGTAGGGCGTAAAGTTGTGCTCCAATTTGGCTAAGTATGTAACCCTGGTAGCCACCGCTGAAAGCGTTTTCTCGCTGGAGGAAGCCAAAGCCAAGCAACCCCATCACCAATAAGTAGGTGATGATCAACCAGACGGAGCGCTCGCGACGCAGGCGCAGGCGTAGTTCTTTGGTGAGTAATGCTGTAAAAGTCATACGACGCTAACCCCTTCCGTTATGCACATGTAAACTTCTTCCAGCCGATCAACTGCTCTACGAGGTGCGAAAGAAACAACAGGAATATCGTGTGCCATGAGTTCGGCCAGGATACGATGTAGCACTTGATTATCACCACTGAATTCGGCGTGAATAACCTCGCCATCTTCCTTCTCATTCAATAAATTGCTGATTTCCGGCATTTCCTTGAGCAATTGTTTTGCGTCTGTGGCACGCTCAAGTACACGTACTTCAATCTGGTTTCCCCCGCCAAGGCTATGTGTAACCTGCTCAACATTCCCCGCCATGACCAGTTGCCCTGCTCGAATAATGGCGATGTCGCTACACATCTCGGCAAGTTCAAGCAGAATATGCGAACTGATGACAATGGTTTTGCCCATGCTTTGCAATGTCCGCAACAACTCGCGGAACTCCACCCTGGCTCGCGGATCGAGTCCCGAGGCTGGTTCATCGAGCAATAACACGTCGGGGTCGTGTATCAGAGCGCGTGCCAGGCACAAACGCTGCTGCATACCACGGGATAGCGTCTCAACGAGAGCATCACGTTTTGGGGTGAGGTCAACCAGCTCCAGTAGATCTAAAACAACACTGGAGCGTTTGCGGCGTGAAATGCCATGAATGCCGGCGTAGAATTCGAGGTATTCCTCTGAAGTCAGGTCGGGGTAGACGCCAAAGAAATCCGGCATATACCCGACTTTGCACTGTATCGTTGTTGGCGATTGGGTGACCTCTTCGTTGTCAAACCAGACCTGGCCTGTAGTGGGTGGAATCAATGCTCCCAGAATTCGCAGCAGGGTAGTTTTACCTGCGCCGTTCGGGCCAATCAGACCATAGATAGCTCCTTGCGGTATCTCTAAACTGAGATCCTCAAGCGCATGAACCGAGCGATAGCGTTTGTAGATATGCTGGATTTTGATCATAACTTTGCTTAATATGCTCCCTGTACTACACTATCTGTTCCCGGGCAGGTTGCCTGAAACAACGCCTTGCAGGTTGATCAATGGTTTACCGAATGCGAATGTGCCGAGTGAGCTATCTTTGTTATTAAGCTGCACCAGTACGCGCCCGGTAGGGCCAATGTACGCACTTACATTATTCGTTGTAAAGGTATTTTGATTCAACGAGATGGCATCCCAGGTCTTGGTATGCCAGTTGTATAAGCGAAATGGTAAAGAGTCTGCATTTAGGGTTGTTATGCCCTGTGAGAGTAGATTAAGGTCAGACGGTTCTGTAATTGTCAGGCCACTGATTTGCAAATTACCAGTTTTAGGAACTACGTATTCGAAAGTCATACTACCAGTTGAGATTGTATAGACGCCGGGAAACCGGATCTGTACGTTGTTGCCCGCAGCATCAATCAATTGTCCCGCGATGAAGTTGGGCGGGAGGTCTAGCGAACCCGCAAGAGTGACACTGAGGGGTGCCTGTATAAGTGTCTCATGGAGACCCGCTGGATTGATATCGTTGATGGTCACACTATCAGTTGGGTCCAGCGGGTTCTCAGCCCAACCGATCAAAGTAGCCGGAGACCCGGGCACAAGCAGTGGGTCAATGTCCCTTATAGCGGTGTATTGCCATCCGGGTGTAGCTAAAATACCCACAGGAATACTGTTTGTTGTGTTGCTACTGGTTGATGCAGAATTGATACCTAGCGGAGCTGGCAGAATTGGTACAAGTGGATTTACAGGTGCATTGCATAGGCCTGTACAAACGGATGAATAATTGTAGAGACCTTGGCCATCGAGTGCGTACAGAATTGACAGGTGACGTTGCCACGCTGTCTGAGGTAGTGTGGACAGAAAATCGTAAGTAGGCGAATCGGTGTTTAGAGCAATCAGGTCCGCGAGGGTCGCGTTTGCATCTAGTGGTATGCTGCTCAACTTTAGCTGAACGTGCTTTGTTTCTCCCGCAGCCAGGTGTCCTAGACTGAGCGCATCATTTGGCATCAGTAAAAAGGTATCACTGAGTGAGTAACCAAGTGTGTTGGTCACTGTACCCACGAGCATTCCATTTTGCAGTGCGAGTTGGGAGACAAGTCCTTTGTGTATATGACGATCTTGTTCAGCGAGAACGGTATGTAATGTCCAGATATTAACATCTTGCAGGTTCACATCTACCCCATCCTGTAGCGGTGCAACCGTCGTATGTGATCCTGTGATTGAGTCGGCTGTGCCGTCCTGAAAAGATATATTGTCAGGTGATGGTTGTGCAAGTCCATTGCCTGGGATGTGGAGGTGATAATCACCCTGGTTAGGTACAAATACTCCCATGTAGGTTGTAATGTGGGCAGATGATCCATTCTGGCTTAGCTGAGCTATGGTGATACTGTCACTCAATATCGAAGAGCCTTTTTCAATGTAGGCAAGTCCATAACTGAGCAAAGTGAAGATAACTATGCTGCTCAGTATGATACGCCAACTCCAATAACGGCCTTTCAGTCGCTTCACAATCAAGAAACGCACGGGGCCAAGCAACAGAATATAGCAGAAGAGCAAGATGCCAAGCATCCGCCATGGAGGAGGGATTGTGGTCGGGAGCATCGATTGTAAGAATCCGCTCATCCTGTTTGCCAAAATAGGTTGCTCCTGTTGAGTGGAACTCCCAATACCAGGGGAGATGCCGGAATGCGAAAGAAGCTGATCGCCCAGGCTGCGCAGCAGGAGACCGTCCCAGAGAACGGTGGCTCCTTGCCATCCAAGAATAGGTTCAAGCGTGGGATCGAAGGCAAGGTAAATAATGATTCCTTGTTCCTGGTGTGCCTGTACAATTAAAGGTGTTGTGCGGGATGCGAGGACAACCTCACTCTTGCCGGGGTCTCCTTGTGCTTTTATCGCAGCTGTACTGATGGTAAGGGGAGACTGGACGGAATCAGGGAAGTTATTTTGTCCGGGGTGTACTGCCCGTGGCCCACCGATAGGTAAAAGAGAGGTTCCTGCCGCTATTGTCGCTGTGCCATTCACCTTCACAGGCACTAGTCCCGCGGGTAATGCATCAAGTGTCCGGTGCCATTCAGGGCCTCCGACCAGGATGAGTGTACCACCCTGGTCAACCCAGGTTTGCAAGGCGCTCAATTGGGCTGTGCTCAGGTTACTCGTCGTGAAGTTATCCAGCACGATAAAATTGAAGTTCTTAAGTGCTGCTGCCATGCCAGGCATTGTGCCCGCATTCAGAAACTCCAGGACAATTGAACCTCCCGGGTTGGGGAGTGGCGCCGCACTTAGCGGACTAAACCCTGAACTTTGATCGGAAAGAATACCGATAAATACGTCTCCAGGCAATAGCGGTGTGAGAGTGGCAGTCTGTGATCCAACGACATTGCCACTACTATCGAGCAACTTCACTGTAACGCTTTGTACATCGAAATAGAGCGGCACATACATTGTCACTTGCTTCTGGGCGCCATTAGCAAGTGTAATGGAGACCTGGTAATTTGATGGCGTGCCCTGGTTACTGCTCCCCAGAAACTGGGAGGTGGGAGCGATCAGTGACACTGTACCCCTGAAATCCGGGCCATCATTGCGGAGAGTAACCTGCACGGGAACCCAGTTTCCATCGCGGTAGTGGGTTTCAAAACCAGCATTCACTCGAAACGTAGGCCCACCTGTAACTTCGTGTGCCAGCGCCTGTATTGGGAAGAAAAAGTACAGTAGGACGAGCGCGAAGCAAAATGCGGCGAGAGCCAGGATACGTTTGTTGAATTGTTGCCACAAATGTACGCTTGTCATACACACATTCCTTCTCCATTCATCTCACCTGACCCGTATGGTAGCTGCGCAGCAGCGTTGGTGAGACGGATAGGTGCCATTAGTTTACAGCATCGTTCAGGCTCAATGATGGTTTGCCAAAATAGATTGCCCCCTGAGAAGCATCCTGATTCACTACCTGTAACAAAACACGTCCATCTGAACTAGTGTACGCTTTAGTGTTTGCCGTTGTAAAGGAAAGGTTGTTGAGCGTAATCGCATCCCAGGAACTCGTATCCCAATTATACAGGCGCACCTGTGCCTTATTAATCCCGGCAGGCTGTAGAACAACGGGTTCGCTAATCGTCATATTGTTGATCTGCAAGTTGTCCGCGTAAGGTAATGAGAATTCAAAGGTAATGGTGCCCATGTTAATAGTATAAACATCGGGCGAGGTAGTTTGCACTTCATTCCCCTGCGCATTAATTACTTGTCCGTAGATAAGACCTGGTGGAAGGCTCGATGATGCGGAGAAATCGACGTTGAGTGGCACCTGGACGAGATTGTCGTGTGTGCCGCCAGGGCTGATGCCATTGATAGTAATATCGTTGGTTGCATCCACTGGTTGATCTGCCCAGCCAATCAAAGTTGCCGGTGCTCCGGCTACTAACAAGGGGTCACGACCATCTATTGGGTTCACTTTCGGTGCGCCAAAAGGTGGAGTAAATATCACATGTTTGCCGGCAATGGAGTGAGTACTACATGGCCCACCGCAGGGAATATAGGAATAGCCATTCCCGCTGAGAGCCGATAAGATTGCCAGGTGACGCTGAAAATCATTCTGTGGCTGTGAGCCATTGGCATACGGAAAATAAGGCACAGACAGGCGATTTTGCTTTGCTATCTGGTCAGCGAGGGTTGTGCCGGTGCTCAGCGTCGAGCTATGCAGTGGCACCTTCACCTGCCGGGTTTGCCCTGCCAGGAGACTCCCAATGTAGGTAAAGCTATGAGGCATCAAGATATACACATCACTGAGAGAGGTGTCAAGCGTGTTTGTGATGGTCCCTGAAAGGGTGCCACCGCGCAGTGCCAGGTGGGAGAACAGACCACCATGCAGTTGTTGATCCCTCTCTGTAACAATAGGATGCAGTGTCCATGGACCAATATTCAGCAGATTAATGTTGGTCTCGTTCTGGCCAACTGTAATGACGGTATCTGCGTCACTGCTTAACACCCGGGGATCACCTTGAAAAGGTGCATTCGTTATTGGCTGTGCCAGACTTCTAGCAGGTAAGTGTACCTGGATATTACCCCCACCAGGTATAAATGCGCTGAAAAAACTCGTCACATGAGCGACGTTCCCGCCCTGATTGAGCTGAATAATGGAGATGCTATTGATAGATGCTCCCTTTTGAGAGTAAGCAAGACCATATGTGAGAAGGGAAAAGACAACAACACTGCTTAGTATAATGCGCCAGTTCCAGTCAGGGCGTTTTAGTCGCTTCACAATGAAGAACCGGACTGGCCCAATTATGATGATGTAGCCGAGCAGCAAGAAGACAAGTACCCAGACTGGAAAAGGCGCACCCGGCTGCAGGATTTGGAATAATCCGCCGCGTAAGGTCGATTGTCCAGGCCCGTTGGCGTATGTAGGGGCAATAGAGGGAATGAGGGATTGGTCACCTAGCGTACGTAACAACAAGCCCTTCCACAAAGCGATAGCTCCAGGCCAGTCAACGAGAGGCGCGACTGCCGGATCGAAGGCGAGGTAGCAGATGACTCCCTGTCCCTGATGTACCTGTACAATTAGCGGAGTGGTGTCAGATTTCAGAACAGTCTCAAGATTGGAGAAAGCCTCCCGTCTTGCATCACCATTCCCTGGCAGAGTTGCCGTGCTGATCGTTATGGATTGCCGCATTGTATCAGGCGCTGCTTTTTGCCCGGTTTCTGCTATTGTAGGGCTGCCTGTAGGCAGCAGATGGGTGCCTGCTGGCAGTGTACCTGTGCCGTATATGTCTACTGGTAACAGTTGAAGTGGTAGCGCACCTAGAGTGCGCTGCCACTGGGAACCTCCAACATCGATCAAAACGCCTCCCTGGTTGACCCATGTCTGTAAGGCGCTTAGCTGGGCGGCGTTGAGCAAGCTCACATTGAAGTCATCCAGTACGATGGCGTCGAAGTTGTCGAGTACCTCAGCCATGTCTGGTAGTGTACTGGCGTTCAGTGTTGCCAATTCGATGGATCTGGTCGAATCAGGTAGCGAAACAGCGCTGAGAGGGCTAAACCCTGGACTTTCAGCTGCCTGGTCTGAGAGTATACCGATGAGGAGAGAACCAGTTTCTAGTGTGAAAGGTCTAGCTGTTTGGGTGGTGATTACTTTGCCGTTGCTGTCTTTTAGCGTTGCTACAATACCACGTGGGACGGCTGGACTTTCGTAGAACGGGACATACAGGTGGATCAGTTTTTGTGTGCCATGTGGCAAGCTAACAGGCTCCTGGTAACTCCAGGGCAAGGTGGTACTAAGTACTAATCCAGTTCGCGAAATGCTAGAGTACGTCGTAGCTGAAAGCACACCTCTAAAATCTGGTCCGTCGTTGTTCAATGTAATCTGTACTGGAGTCCAGTAATTAAGCCTGTTGTCATCCTCGAAACCCACGGCTACTTGTAGTGTTGGTAATCCCGCAGGTGTATTTTTTGTGTGGGCTGATGCTTGCGAAGGAAAGAGGAAGGAAGTAAGCATGAGTGCTATGCACAGACTAAAGAGGAATTTGATCGGCCTCGTCCCAG
>CAAGKR010420241.1_pt1 | contig 10496 bp, 8 predicted proteins | sample 2556971 | NCBI WGS metagenome assembly CAAGKR01 (sample SAMEA5207829, study PRJEB30636) | soil metagenome | biome: forest; feature: boreal; material: soil | place: USA | collected 2011-09 | depth 1 m
AGATTATGCCCGGCCGACGTGAGGTACGGGTACCCTGGAACAAAACCCGATATACGTATTGTGCGACCAAAGTGATCTCCACCATCCATACTCTTTCGGAAGAAAAGGTTCCAGACCCCCATTCGTTTATCCATCCAGCCTATACGCACATCGCCTGCGGATTGCCCGACTGTCAGCGCCGGGAAGCAATGCTCGACGCCTGCAGGCGCATCTGATACATCAACACGAGTAGAATAGGTGCGACCATCGTCCGTCGATCGGGCAAAGTAGATGCGTTCAGGCACAAAATTCGTGACATCGACGCTGCTGTTCCAGAGCAAATAAATCGTGTCGTCACTGCCGATCTTGATAGCATCCTGTGCGCTAAGGTAAGCAAACCCGCAGGGATGGCATGGAATTGGAGCGCCACTTTTACCGAAAACGGTACGGGTCCAGTGTACCCCGTTATCGGTCGATTTGGATACCCAGAGCGTTACAGGCCCATTGCCCTTCTTGCTATGAGCTTTATCGAAGCTATTCCAGCTGAAAAAGAGGTTGCCGTGCGAATCGATAGCTCCACCTGCCGAGAGCGACATAAAGAACTGGTCGCTGCCAGGGAAGATCTGATGTACAGCCCAGTGCTCACCACCATCGAGCGAGATCGAAATCCAGGTGTTGAATCCATCATCATATGCTACTGCTATCGTATTACCCTTTACAACGAGTTCATCTTTATCAAAATGTGGGGGTTGAGGAGAGACTGCAACTGGCGAACTCCAGGTTTCCCCAAAATCGGTGGATTTGGTAACAGCAATGTACGCTTTCGGAAAGCTTACCATGAAGGAAGCCCACACTGTCTGGCCATCTAGAGAATCAACGACTATCTGGGGATCATCCTGACCACTCTTCCCTTTGAATGGAATAGGCGCGATAACACGTGGCTGACTCCATGTTTGCCCTCCATCGTTCGAACGTTGAAAGACCATACGCAGGTTGCAGTCTGGACAAGTTTGCCCACCGCTTACATCGTAGTGCTTGTACATAGCATAAATATGACCGAAACGGTCGGAAGTAAGCGACGGTTCCCAGTCATCACCTGATTGAAAACCGAGCCGCGCTTGCTGGCTGAAGTGCAAGTGATCGTTGTTGAGAGCAGTAGCATTGCGTGCGAAGGCGTTTCTGCCCCAGAAACCCAGCGCAAGTAGCAGGCTTAGAGATAAAAGCAGGCATAGGGATAATAATCGGAGGTTCAAAAGTTGCTTGGGTTGCGGTCGTGCAGGTAAAGTACTCATCAGGCAGTACTCCTTAGAAATAGAGTGTAGAGTCTTTCGGACACACTGTGGCATTAACGTATGTCAAAATTCCCCTGCACCAAGGTATCATGGAAGAGTTAATGTGTCAACAGGGGGGCGCAAGAGGCGAGTAAAACGTTTGCAATTTACGGGGACCCCATATATCAGGTCTACCTTATGATTCAACGATACGGTATAATAATACCGACAAATGACATCATATGTGCCATACCCCTACATGAGATGGACAATTTCCGCATGGAAAGGTAGGATTGACTATGCAAAAGACACTTACAAAACAGATAATTCAACCTGAACACTATCATACAAGGCTCTGGTGGATGGAGGTGATACGGGGTGCTGTCAATATCGCCTTCGGTATCCTCCTTATTTCCCACATAGGGTTCACGCTTCGCTTCTTAATATACGCCCTGGGAGTCTACCTCATAATCGATGGCGTCCTTGATATTTATAAGGTTGCAACAGGTAAACGCGATGCCCGACACAAATTTACCAATTATCTTGCCGGCATCGTCAGTATTGTCCTTGGTCTGATCAGCTTTGTGTCTTACCTGGCGACCGTATTCTTCATTGTCGCCGTAATTGCGGTCCGTATTATCGTCAGAGGAGTCAGGGTGATCATTGATGCACGGCGGTCGCAGCATAAATACGAAGGTGTAACCTGGTTCTTTGGCATACTATTGATGCTATTCGGTCTTGCTATATTTCTAACTCAGAGCTTTCGGTCCTTTACTCTGGTCATCATTATCATATTCATAATCGTCTATGTCTTCTGCGATGGACTCTATCTACTGGTGAGGGGCCTTTTACTTCGCTTTGCGCCGTCCCTCTTTACTAAAGCGAAATTAAAGGCTCCAGAAAGCCCTGCTGATTTGCCTGCTGATCTCCCTCCAACTACACGGCGCGCGATAGTCTTCGTCCGGCATCCAGGTGCAACCGGGTTGGGCCATATCGGTTGGGCTTTCGAGTGGAACAACGGCTGGTTTAACGCGGGTTCGGTCGAGAACGAGGAGGGGAAACCCTTTGTAAAGCCGGAAGAAATGGGATTCTGGTCAGTACATACGCTGGATCCCATCGGGGCGATGCAGAAACAGAGCGTTACATACGATGAGTATAAGGTTTTTTATGTAACTCAGCCTCACTCGAAGGATGCCTGGAAGACAGTGATATGGGAGAGCCGGGAGCCATATTATGTCTTGCGTCACAATTGTATTGACGTGGCCTATGACATCCTGCGGGCATATGGTGCCACCGACCTGCTCGATCCGGTGGAAGGGCTGGTGCCCAATGACTGGTACGATGCTTTACCCGGCCGGAGCTACGTCATCGAGGAGAATCCGACGATTCCGGTGCACCTGCACAAGATGTCAAAGCGCGAACTGGCGACAAAAGAGATCATGCTCACCATTCCCCCTCACATCAATGAGACCCCGCCGCCCTGGCGTGTAAATGGTTGGCGCGCCTGGCAAGAATTGAATCGCACATTGGATAAGATGCTCAGAGATGTACGTACGCTCTTTGTCTCGATGGGCAATCTCGTGAAGAAGCGACAAACATCGTGATAATTCTGCTTTACTGTCGCTATCAATGCTGGCATCATATGGCCAGAAAACGTTAGAGTTCCATGCGATAGTGTGTCGGATTTCTGGGGTCTACATCTACCGTGACAGGTCCTCCGATGTGCTGTCTTGGAGGAAACTGGAGACGGTGACTGCGAAAGGTGATTGTCTGTCCGGTTGGCATTTCTGACCACTGCGCAGTCACCACCCATCCACTGCTTACAGAGGTTGCTTCAACCTCAATCCGGGTGATCGTAGCAACGACGCGTCTGCTGAGCCTGCGTCTGTTTTTCCTCCTGAAGAAGATGGCAAGCCCGATGATACATACGAGGGTAAGAACCGATGCGACAACCAGGATGGTTAGCATGTCCATGCTCTCTGCTCGCCTCCTTGTGTACACGTATTTCATGGGAATCGAACCCCCCATGCAAGTGTACACAAAATGAGCATCAAAGGCCATTAAGAGAGCATAAAAAAGCGTGGCAATTTCTTCTGTCTATACGCGTCGGTTCCGATCTTCGCTCAGTCCAGATTCCTGTATGATATACTTGTATTCAGAGGAAAACGACGTAATAAGGCCAGTATAGAGGCCGTTCTACAGGAGCAGAAGTTGGACAGCACTCAAGTAAAAAATAGCGTGGGTATCTGGGCATTTGGACCCAATGCCACACGTTTCGTGCCCGGCGGTTATCACCCGGAGACGATCAACGAAGATATGGTGACGCGCACGCGGCGCGTCGTCGATGGATTAGCGGATCTAATGGATGGACTGGAATACCACTATCCAGGTGAAATCAATGAAGAAAATGTAGAAGCGATCAAAGCAGCCCTGGGGCCGATGGATATTTACTGCCTCGCCGCTGGCTTGCATCCCGATGCTACGTACAAACTGGGAGCGTTCATCAATCCCGATCCGGCGCTACGACGCAGGGGCATTGAGACGCTTAAGCGTGGGGTGGATCTCGCTGCTGCGCTTGGAGCACACTTCATCATCTGGCCGGGCGCCGAGGGTTACAACTACAACTTTCAACGTGACTATATCCAAACATGGGATTGGTTCGTAGGTGGTGTGGGTGAGGTAGTCGCGCATGCTGCCTCCAAAGATGTAACGGTCTTCCTGGAGCATAAAAATAGCGAACCGGCTATGAACATCCTTATGCGCAATATCTCTGCCACCCTTTATACCATCGACCGCGTTCGCCGCCTCGGTGTCGATACCACGCGACTCCTCGTCAACATGGACTGGCAACACCTGATCATGAACGGTGAGAACCTGGCGGAGTACGCAGCTCTGCTGTATAGCGAAGGCAGATTGGGGCATCAACATGCCAACTCTGGCTGGGGAACATTTGACGATGATAACATGGTTGGCGCTGCCTTTTTCATGCAAACCCTCGAGCTGGCGATGACGTTGCAAGATGTGAACTATGGCGCCCAGGGTCAGCGCGTTGGCTACGATCTCTATCCATATACCGAGGATCAGGTGGCGGCAGTGCGACGTTCGGTGCTCCAGTGGGCATTTATTGACGACCTGGCACGCAAGATCGACCGCAAAGCGCTTGCAGAGGCTCGGTCTAATGCGGATGCCGTCGAAGGCTATAGAATCGTGTATGAAACGATGGGCCTGGACAAGACATATACAGAGCGCATTATTTCACGACGCAAACAGTAAGAGGAGCACGAATATGCAGGCATTGCTGGGCATCGATCTCGGAACAACGGGCGTCAAAGCTGCGCTTTTCGCAGCCGACGATGGGCACGTAATATCCTGGGCTTTTGTCGATTACCCGCTGGTGCATCCTCATCCGGGTTGGGCGGAACAGGACCCTGAACAGTGGTGGCAGGCAACTATTTCGGCCATTCGTTCCTGTCTCGCGGGAGGTGTTCACCATGGCGTTGCGCCAACCGATGTGCGCGGCGTCGGACTTTCAGGTCAAATGCATGGCGTAGTTTTGCTGGATGAGGAATGCAAGGTATTACGACCATGTATCATCTGGGCCGATCAGCGCAGCGATACTCAGTGTCGTTGGATGACAGAACGAGTAGGCGCATCGCGCCTGATTGAATACGTCAGCAATCCGGCCTTGCCTGGGTTTTCTGCTCCCAAAGCGCTGTGGGTGCGTGACAATGAGCCTGATATTTTTGCCCAGACGCGCACAATCATCTTGCCTAAGGACTACATCCGCTTCCGTTTGACAGGTGTGCTGGCAATGGAGATTTCAGACGCGGCGGGAACGTGCTTGCTGGATGTGAAACATGGCTCATGGTCACGCGAGGTGTTAGCAGCTATAGGATTTGATCCGTCCCTGCTGCCGCCTGTTGTTGCCTCGGATGCTGTTTGCGGTGCAATTACTGGTGAAGTCGAGCAACTCACAGATATGCCTGCGGGAACACCAGTCGCCGGGGGCGGAGCTGATAACGCCTGTGGCGCCGTCGGCAACGGTGTAGTACGTCCTGGTCTGGCACTCGTCTCAATCGGCACCAGTGGCGTGCTCCTTGCCCACGCTGCTACTCCTCAAGTAGATGTTTCAGGTCCGGTTCCCAGGGTGCACACCTTCAATCACGCCGTTCCTCAAGCCTGGTACTTGATGGGTGTGACGCAGGGTGCGGGCCTCTCTTTGCGTTGGGTGCGAGATAACATTGGATTGCCGGAACGCGCCCTGGAACACTGGACTGGACTTGATGCTTACGAACTACTGACAAAGGAAGCTGAAGGCGTATCGCCTGGAAGCGATGGTCTTTTATTCTTGCCTTATCTACAGGGCGAACGCACACCTCATCTCGATGCTTATGCGCGTGGCGGTTGGATTGGTCTCACTGCCAGCCATGATCGACGCCATCTTGTGCGAGCCGTATTAGAAGGAGTTGCCTTTAGCCTGAAAGATTGCTTCGCAATTATTCAAGAGCAGGGTTTAGAGCTTGAACAACTGCGTGCTACCGGGGGCGGCGCGAAAAGTTCGGTCTGGCGACAGATTCTTGCTGATGTGCTTGGAGTGCAACTGGTCACTACGACTGCGCAGGAAGGACCCGCCTTTGGCGCTGCACTACTGGCAGGCGTGGCCAGTGGCGTGTATGCTTCGGTGCAACAGGCGTGTGAGGTAACTGTGCGCGTTGTGGAGCAAACTGAACCACGTTCGGAGTTGGAGAGTATCTATGCGCGAGCATATGAGAAATATCGCGCGCTTTATCCGGCTCTGAAACCAATTATCAGTAGTCCATTATGAACAGTTCTGTCATTTTCTGAAGGCAAAAACGTTCTATCAAACAGATAAAGGAAACAGGGTAGTTTTTTCTCCAATTCTAGTCCTAGATGGGGTTTTGTGGTGATATGCAAGCGGGTGAATCAAATAGGACCTCGTTAGAAGAGCAGACGACACAAGAAATAGACCTGGAAAAACAATCGCCATTACCGGTAGCTGTAGAGCAGCCAGACCTGGAACAACAGCCTATGCAGTTAGCTGTAGAGCAGCCAGACCTGGAACAACAACCAATGCAGTCAATGGCGGTCGAGCAAGAGAATCCGGATCAATATCCAACACAGGAAGTTGACCTGGAACAGCAAACGACATTGCCAATGATCATAGAGCAGCAAGACTTAGAGCAACGGCAAGTAAGGTCAATAGAAATCACGCAGCAGAATCCAAAGCAGAAGCCGGTACATACTCTGCGGAAGAAGTTGTTCCATCATTCTTATACGGAGCTATGGTGGTGGGTCCCTTTGTTAGTATTCGCTTTATTGCTGAATAGTGTACTTGTTGGGCGTTCCGCAATCGAAGGCTGGATTTCTCACAATTTTGCGCACGACGGATCGTCTACCCCTATAGTGCATGTATACCATCCACTTCCAACTCCAACTCAATCCTCCTTGATTGACAACACTGCAAATAGTTTTATGAATGCCATGATGCACAAAGATTGGACTACAATGTGGTCTATGCTTTCCCCCGATGCTCAACAGTTATGGCATGGAGAAAAAGATTTCATTCATTTTGAACAGGTAAAATATGTTTCGCTCATATTCACTTCCTATAACGATGGTTCTGCTCAAGTGCAGAACACCTGGCGCGACCCGGATACAACCCAGGTCTATTCTGACGTGGCAACGATGCGAGTCTCACTTGAAGCGACTGCACCACATGGTCTGCTCTCCATGCCGTCAAAACTTGCGCTGAGTAAGGGCCTTTTTAACAATACTTTATTTGCCCTGGTACACTATCAAGACAATTGGCGGGTTCTGGTTGCTGGTCCAGCAGATCCCGATGCGCCCATTCTGGTGCCTGCGTCACCACCTACGACTAAACTCCTGGTGCCTATATTTATGTATCACCACGTCTCAAATCTACCGGTTAGGGACTATCTAGACTTCAACCTGACAGTGACAACAATCAATTTTAATGCCCAGCTTACCTGGCTGCAGCAGCAGGGGTATCACAGTATTACCATGACTGAGCTATTTGACACGCTCTACTATGGAAAAGAGTTGCCAGCGCACCCTATGATACTTACTTTTGATGATGGTTACAATGATATGTACACGGATGCTTTACCTACACTGCTGGCTCATCACTATCGAGGCGTGTTTTATATCATCACTGGTTTCACTGGTGGGAATTACATGACATGGGAGCAAGTGCGCACCCTCGCGCAGGATGGCATGCAAATAGCCTCACATACCATCCATCATGTAAATATAGGACAACCTCCGGCATGGACTTCTACACAGAATGAGCTTCTTCTTTCGAAAAAAACGCTAGAGACACAGCTTGGACAACCCATTCAATTCTTTTGTTACCCCACGGGTGAGCCATTTCACCATGATCCTGTATATGAACAGCAAATAGTGCTGGCCGATCTCTTTAACGATGGCTATGTGGGTGCTACTCTTGACCCTTTCTCTTACGACTCAGCTATACAAAACGCACAAGCCCCCTATCAATTACCCCGCATACGTGTCAGCGGTGGCGAGAGCATACAACTATTCATCAGCATTCTGAATTCCACGTTAACGACTGGATCCCAAGTACTGTCTAATGGTTCTCCTGCTTGACATGTTCCGGCCGGATGCCGAAGGCGACAGCCGTGCTGCTATGTTACCCACGGGCCGCCAATGGACGAAGCCCGGCACTGTGAACGAAGTCTGCGGATTGAGCGCTGCTGCAATCAGGCAGTCTTGCAGTACGTTTACCAGCGCCTGAATAAACCGCACTGGCCATTCTCTTCGACTCTGTACACGCGCAAGATCCTCAACAGATACACGCCCTGCTAAAAGCGGCGCGCTGAGCAGATTAGCTGCGGCCACCGCATCCTGAATGGCATAGTTGATACCATTGCCCCCGGCCGACGACATCACATGTGCCGCATCGCCGATCAAGAGCAGACCAGGCCGATACCAACGTGGAAGCCGATCCGCCTCGACCGAGAGCAGCGAGAACTGTTTCCAGTCCGTCAGACCTGCCACGCGATCGCTAAACTCCGGCGCGGTCTCAGCGATAGAGTGACGCAACTCCTCCAGTCCGGCGGCACGCAACTGCTGATAGGAACCCTTTGGAATGATGGAGGCAATCTGCCACTGTTCGCCACGGTCGAGTTTGATGAAGGCATGTCCATGACCAATGCGAATCAGAGCGCCATGCGGATCGTCTAGCTTGCGTGGGAGGCGAAACCAGAGCACATCCATTGGCGGTGAAGCCTTAATGGACTGGACATCCGGCGCTTGCTCCGGGTTCTTCAGTTGGAGGTAGTTGGCAAGGACACCGAGAATATGAGCTGGATCTTCTGACCAGCGTGGAAGACCAAGATCAATCTCTGCTACTCCACGATGACCATACATGCCCAAAAAGTCCGCCAGACCGTGTTGCAATGTTGGAGGAAGCATCTGATTACGGTAGTCCTGAGCTAGCTGTTCAGGTGATGTTTCGCGCAATGCCTGTGCAGCAGCAGAATCGGCATGTGCCTGCTGAGCGAGTGCCCAGAGTGCAAGGTTCATCTCAGTGGTTGGGTTGTACGGTAGCCCGCGCAGGATGATTTGCCGTTCATCAGCGGTGGTAAGGCCATTCAGCAGCTTGCCAGCCAGGGCATTGAGTCCCAGAGCGCTAAAGATAATCGGCACGATGCTGCCCAGGACACGAGCCGCATTGCCGAAAAAAAGGCGCTCAACAGTATCCAAATTGCTCTAGCGGTGAAATGCACTGCTAGAGCAATTCGAGAGAACTTCAGGACATTGAGCGGTTTCCGAACATAGCAGGTAAGCTATGCTCTACTGTGCTACTTTGCGCCTTTTTGCGAAAAATCGCGCGATCACCGTTGCGATTAGACTCATCGTGATAGAAGTGATCACCGATATTCCAACCAGCGCAAAGAGACGCTGTCTCTCACGCGGCAATTCACTCCAGCGGGTCACAACTACCTCGTAAGCGTTTTTGCCTGCATCCGTTGCTTCTATGAACACTTTTGGCAGTGGTATTTCTCGATGAGAAATCTGCTCTTCTGCTGAAATTTCAGTAGTTGGTGCTATTTTATCCGTTACTTTAATCGTTTGCTGACTCATAATCTATGTTCTCCTCTTCTAGGGATAAACCTGAGACAAAGCTATCCTGTTACATCTAACGTTATCATCATACTGTAACGACCTCACAAAGAGATCACAATTTGGTCATTTGAAATCGCAATCTGCACACAGTGTGTTATCATATTTAAAACGCGGCCCGTTTTTGATTGTTATTACCCCTTAGTACCAGCAAGAAGGACAACTAATGACGTCAGACGAAACTTCTAGCGTAGCAACCCCGGTTGAAAAAGTGGAACGCACAATCAATGTACGTGGCATCCAAACTCACATGTTTGAGGCAGGATCAACTGCTGCAGCACCCTTACTCTACATTCATGACACCTTTCTCGGAAATTTATGGCAGGCGTACCACAATACCCTTGCCCAGAACTTTCACGTTTTCGCGCCTGATATTCCTGGTTTCGGTTTAACTGAGCGGCCAAACTGGATGCGAGATATGAGCGATTATGTCCTGTATTTTCGTGATCTGCTCGATATGCTTAGCCTGGACAAAACGATAGTAGTTGGTCACTCCCTGGGCGGCTGGATGGCGGTCGAACTCGCCGTATGGTATCCAGAGCGGGTGGAGAAACTTGTGCTATCCAATGCTGCCGGAATCCGTGTGAAAGGTTCACCCATAGCCGACCTGTTTGCTATGAATCCCCAGGAGTTAGTAATGGCCTGTTTTGATAATCTCGCAGCGGCAATGCCTCTGATGCCGGCAGAGTTCAATACAGATTACCTGCTCTCACAGTATCGTCAACTTACCACATTGGCTTCCTTAGCCTGGAATCCAGCATACGACCTCAAACTTGAACGCCGTCTGGAGCGTATAAACAGCCCAACCTTAATTGTGTGGGGACAGAATGACCGCCTCATTTCCCCGGTATACGGCGACACTTTTCATCGACTGATTACCAACTCCGAACTGGTCAAACTCGAAGGCACCGGCCATATGCCCATGTTCGAGAAACCTGATGAGTGGTGCAGCGTCATCCGAGAATTTCTACAAAAATAAGGTAAGGAGCATTCTATGAACAAGCTGACATTTCACTACTTCCACCTGATGCCCTGGCCCTATTTACCTGCCGACTTCGA
>CAAGKR010211183.1_pt1 | contig 10495 bp, 9 predicted proteins | sample 2556971 | NCBI WGS metagenome assembly CAAGKR01 (sample SAMEA5207829, study PRJEB30636) | soil metagenome | biome: forest; feature: boreal; material: soil | place: USA | collected 2011-09 | depth 1 m
ATGAAGGCATGAAAGTGGGTGGCACAAGGCCTCCCGTAAATCGAAGTAAGAAAATTCGAACCCAAGAGGGAGAGAAGACGAGGGATTGTGGCTTTGGATTGTGAGAGCCCAGCCTTTGCAAACGGCGCGAAGGATGGGACACCCTCAGGTTCAGATTGTCGCGGCCCAACGTTGGGAACCCAAGATGGGCACGAGAGTGTCGTACTCCTACGCGGACGTTGCGCATTAGAACTCGCTCCAGGGGGAGAGGTGATAGGTGGCGCCTTGGGGGGAGAAGGTTACGGCCGTGGCTGCGTAGTTTTTGGCGAACCAGTCTTGGAATTCTTCGCGGATGCGTTTTTGCTCTTGCGCTACGCGCTCCGGGTTCTCGCTCTTCCAGTGTTCCAGTTCGTTGGGCAGACGGATTCTGGCTGAAAGATCCGTGTCAGAGGGTGGGGCCAGTTCGTTGATTGCGGCGATGGTGCGCGGGGAGTCCAGTTGCCATTCGGCGAGGAGGCGATCAGTCGGGAGGTCGCGATGCAGCGGGCTGCTTGTGAGGCCGTAGAAATTGGGGATCAGGCGGCGACTGATAGTGCCGAGGCGATTGAAATTGAAATGGGCGTTGCGGGTTTCGAGCGGGTCAAAAGTCCACTCCACGCGGCGGATGTTGCGGCTGAGGGCTTCTTCGCGTTGGAAGAGCTTTAGCTGGCGGCCGATGCGGCGGTCGCGGTGAGACGCGAGGACTCCGGTCATGTGGGAGTGGATGTAGGGAGCGTTGTCGCGCAGGCCGACCATGCCGAGAGTGAAGCCGACCATGACGCTGCCATCGAATGCGCCGATGACTTGGCCTCCGGTGTTGGCGGCCACTACAAACGTTACGTAGGGTTCGGTTTCGAGGTCGGACTCGTTCCAGATTTCGCGCTGGAGGGCTACGCAGCGGTGGAAGTCGGAAAGTTGGTCAAGTTTGCGGACGGTTATCGGCATGGGGAAGGAGACGGGGAAAGAGTTAACACAGCGGTCGCAGAGATAGGACCGAGGGCGCGGAGAGAGAGGGATCCTTCGACTTCGCGACGCGGCGCGCCAAAATGCGGCGCGGAGGAAAAAGCCGCGGCGCTTCGCTCAGGATGATAGTTCTGCAAATGTTGAGAAGTATTATTCATACTCTTGATTTTGCAGCTGTGGCCTTACGGCGCTTGGCCGCTTCCCAGAGGGATTCCATTTCAGGGCGAGGGATTTTGGCGAAGGTGGTGCGCCGTTCCCGGGCGATGCCCTCCATTTCGTGAAAGCGGTTGGTGAATTTGTTGTTGGCTTTGTGCATGGCGATTTCGGGATCGAGTTTCAGGAAGCGGGCCAGGTTTACAGCTACGAAGAGAATATCGCCGAGCTCGCCTTCGATTTCGTCGGCGCGCTTTTCTTTTAGTGCTTCGCGCAGTTCATTGGTTTCTTCGACCAGCTTGTCAAAGATACCGTCGATGTTGTGCCAGTCGAAGCCCACACGCGCGGCTTTGCGGGTGAGTTGATAGCCCTGCAGGAGCGCAGGCAGGCTGCGCGGAACGCCGTCGAGGATCGATTCGGGTGGTTTCTCCGTTGCGGCAGTTCCCTTTTTGCGGCGTTCTTCGGCCTTGATGATTTCCCAGTTGCGCAGGACTTCGGCGGAATCTTTGGCGTGAATTTCGCCGAAGACGTGCGGGTGGCGGCGAATCATTTTGTCGTGAATCTGGCGGATGACGTCGACGATGGTGAAACGGGATTCTTCGCTGGCTATTTGCGAATGGAAAAGGACTTGCAAAAGGAGATCGCCCAATTCATCGGGAAATTTTTCGTCGTCGCGAGCGTCCAGGGCTTCGAGAACTTCGTAGGCTTCTTCGATCAGGTAAGTGCGCAGACTGGCGTGGGTTTGTTCGCGGTCCCAGGGGCAGCCGCCGGTTGCGCGCAGACGGGCCATGACCGCGGCTAGTTTTTCAAACCATTGACCAGTGGTTTCGGTGATTGTTGGAGCTTCGCGGCGTGACGATTTTTTGAGCCGCACGGGAGTTTTTGTTCCGGAGGTTTCCTTGGCTGGTTTGACTACGCGTTTTGTCTTTTTCCGAGAAGTCATGCGTGGACCGAGATCGGATTCGAGTTACAGATTACGAGGAGATAGAGAGTTTGACAAGCGAAGGGCGGTAACGTGGGCAGCAGACCTCCCGAGGTAAGTTCAATCGCCTTCCACGCACAACCGCCGGATTTACCACCAGCTGGATGTGTGGGCTTCGTGATCACATGCCCGCTCGCCCGGCACCGTAGGTCTTCAAATCCAGTTCTTGTCCATCGGTCGCGTGTTTGCTCCGCGCTTCTTTCAGACCTCGCCTCGCGCCTCAGCCCTTGCGCTGCGCTATCACTTCGCCTCAGGCTGTGAAGAGGACTTTCACCTCCCAGCGATCGAACATGCTCGGCACACATGAAAAATGGCTGACCCAAGGGGCCAGCCATTCTGCTTTTGCTGGTTGAGTACTTAGTTGGCGCTCTTGTTCTTCGGTGAAGCCTTGTCGAGCGTTGCGAGGAGGCCTTTGGCGCTGGGCGGTACTGGCACGGCCTTATCGAATACGATGGCCGAAGCGCTCTCCTCTTTGCCATAGAGGTTCTTGTTGGCGCCGTTGTCGGGACGAAGAGTGGAGCCTTCGAGGGAGATACCAGCGAAGAGTCCGCGAGCGCGCGAATAAGAAAGAATCTCAGCGCGCAGGGTGACATCGGTTTCCGCCGAAGCGTTGCGGCCGACTGGGCCGGCAGCGGCGGAGGCATCACCACCAAGCTTAACCTTGCTGCTGAGGATGCTGCTTGCGGAACGCTTGTTCATCAACAGAAGAACGAAGTCCGTGGCATTGCCGCCGAGTTGCAGACCAGCGCTGCCACCTTCGAGGGCCATCATGGTTGGAGCGCCCCAGGGTCCGTTGAAATCCTTACCACCGCGACAGGTCATGACGCCGCGGCCGTAGCTGCCACCGAAACCGATAGCGAACTTCAGGACGGAAGGCAGGATGACGACGCAATCAGCCTTGTCGAGAACGCTCTGGGGAATGCTGTCCGGAGCGTCCAGAATTTCCTTCATAACTTTTCCGGCATTTTCGACGCGATCTGCTTCTTTATCTTGGGCAAACGCGGGAAACGCAATTGCGAGAGCCATGCTAATGCCGAGCAGTGTTTTCTTCATAAGTATTCTTCCTCAGATGCTTTCCGTGCGCCCGAAGGCGGACATTGTTGTGAATGGGCAGGCCGTTGGGCGGCGCGGAGGCACATTTCATTCCGCTGCGGCGGTCCGCCATTCGCGTAGGTATGTGGTCGCTACAAACAGCAAATACTGTAAGACGTACAGGGGAATTTGACAAGGGTGAAAGGTCGTAGACCGGGGTGGTGGAAGGCTGGATGCACAGAAGGGCGGCCTAAAGCCGCCCATAGGGGGTAGTTGGTGGGCGTGATAAACTACCGAAGCTGCGAAAACAGGAAGGAAGACCAACGTGAGTGACGAAAAGCGGGAAGAGGGATCGTTTAAGGTTGTTGACCGGCGGCCGTTCACGGCTGAGGGCGAATTGAGAAAAGAAGTGGTGGCGGAACAGGAGCGCGAGGCGGAGCGCGACGCGATTGCGCAGGCGGCAAAGGAGGAACGGCAGGCTGCGAACAATGCAGCGGCAGCGGGCGCGCCTGTTGAGAAAGCGGGAACGGCGCCGATTCCGGCCGTGTCTGCGGTTACCCCGAAGAAGAGCGAGCCGTTTGAGAATTTGGTTCGGATGATAGGCAGCAACGCGGCGATGGTGCTGGGGGCGTATGCCGATCCGCGGACGGGGCAGCCAGTGCTCGATCCGGATGCGGCGCGCGAGTTGATTGATATGTTGGATGCGTTGCAGGAAAAGACGAAGGGTAATTTGGCGCCAGAAGAAGACAGCATGCTGCTGGATTTAGTCGGCAAATTGAAAATGACATATTTGGAGATTAGCAAGGCGATGGCGGAGCAGGTGGCGCAGGTGGCGGCGCAGGCTAAGACGGGTAAGGTGAAGGCGTAGGGGAGAGTGGGTTGGAGTCCGGAGTGGTAGCGGAAGGATATCGGATATTAGCGATCAGTGATCAGGAAGCATTCGAATGGCGCTGACATGAAAGATCAGCGCTACATTTAAGAGTAAGAAGGAAATTTGGAGCGCGGCAGTTCTACTGGCCCTTTTACGGCGCGGGAATATTTGAAATTGTAAAAGCGGGAGAAGAGCTCCCGCACGCCAAACCAAGGCGGGACGTTAGCAGCGAGCCGGGCTAAAGCCTGGCACCTACATTACGGAGAGGGATGACGGCTTTACGGTTGAGGGTGCTGGGATCGGGCACTTCGATGGGGGTGCCTTCGCTGGGGTGCCATTGCGCGGTTTGCGATTCGCGGGATCCCCATGACAAGCGGATGAGGCCTTCGGTGTTGCTCTCGCGCGGAGAGCAGCGAGTGGTGATCGATACAACTCCGGATTTTCGAACGCAGGGATTACTTGCGGGATTGGACCGCCTGGATGCGGTGCTGTTGACGCACGGGCACGCGGACCACATTTTGGGATTTGATGATTTGCGGCCGTTCACTTTACGACAAGGCACGGCAATGCCGGTGTATGGAAATGACGAGGCATTTCAGGTAGTGCAACGCGTGTTTTCGTATGTGTTTGACGACCGGCCGACTTTGAGCAGCCGGGCCAGCGTTTCTTTACATGAAGTGCATGGTCCCTTTGAGCTGCTGGGCATTCCATTCATTCCGGTTCCGCTGCTGCACGGCGAGCTGGAGGTGCTGGGTTACCGATTCGGGCGTGCGGCGTACCTGACGGACTTCAGCCGGTTGCCGGAATCCTCGGTGCCGCTGCTGGAGGATCTGGACGATTTGATAGTGGATGCGTTGCGGGATATTCCGCATCCGATGCACCAGACGGTGGAGCAGGCGCTGGCGCTGGTCGATAAATTGAAGCCGCGGCGGGCATGGTTCACGCACATCGCGCACGATTTGCCGCATGCGGCGACCAATGAACGATTGCGCGCGGCGGGTTACACGCATGTGCAATTGGCTTATGACGGATTGGAATTTGGCGTAGCTACGGATTCGCCGGCGGTGGAGAAGGCGGCGCGGGTGTTGGCGGTGCAGGTACACGTCCCGCCGGGAAAGCTGACGGCATTTTACTCGCCTGCGGATTGGCTGGCGCGTTATGGCAAGACAAAGCGCGGCAGCGTGATCGCTATTGGAAATTTTGACGGGATTCATCTGGGGCACCAGCGCTTGCTGGAATTTGTGCTCGAGCGCGCGAAGGAAAGCGGCGCGGTGGCTACGGCGCTGACGTTTGAGCCGCCGCCGCTGAAGGTTTTGCGGCCGGACATTGCGCCGTTGCGCATTTCCACGAACCAACAGCGAATGGAGTGGTTTGGCGCGGTGGGCATGGAAGCGGCGGTGGTACTTCCCTTCACCATGGAGTTGTCGCAACTGACGCCGGATGAATTCGTCAAAAACATTCTGGCGGAGCAGCTGCAGGTGAAGGCGATTGTGGTGGGAGATAATTTCCGCTTTGGGCATAAGCAGGCGGGTGATGTGAAGTTCTTGCGGGAACTGGGAATGCGGCTGGGATTTGAAGTGGTGGTGCAGCAGCCGGTTGTGTTGGACGGGGAGATTGTTTCGAGCACGTTGATCCGCAAGCAAATTTCGGAAGGCGATGTGACACACGCAGCGCGATTGTTGGGGCGCCCATTTGTGTTGACCGGCGAAGTGGTGAAAGGCACTGGCACGGGGCGGAAATTCTTGTTCCCTACTTTGAATCTGCGACCAGAGCAGGAATTGCTGCCGGGGCGCGGAGTTTATATCACGCGGACGGTGCTGGAGGGCGAGCCTAGCAGCCACCGCGGCGTGACGAACGTGGGCGTAAGGCCGACGGTAAATGGCAGCGGGCTGACGGTAGAAACGCATCTGCTGGATTATTCGGGGAATTTCGCGCCGGGGCGGATCGAAGTGCGGTTTTGGAAGAGATTGCGAGATGAGAAGAAATTTGCGGGAGTTGCGGAATTGAAGGTACAGATCGGGAAGGATGTGGCGAAGGCGAACCGGTTTTTTGCGCGGTTGCGCAGAGTGCGGTCGCGGGGAGAAATTAGGTGAAGCTTGCCGGGCCGCTCATTCCCTATCGGGACAGCGAGAAGATTACGTTGATTAGGGTGTCAACTTCCACGGGACGACCAAGCAGCATAGTCGGCGTATAGCGCCATTTTTTGACCGCCTCAATAGAGGATTCGGCCAGCGAGCAATATCCTTGAATGACGTAGAGGTGTGTTGTACGGAGTCGTCTTTGGTGATCAGAGCGTGCAGTTTGACGGTGCCTTGCAAGTGTTCTCTCTTGGCAACTTCGGGGTAGTTGGGCTGAACTCTTTGAATGAGGCGGGCCGCCTGGACGGTTCCGCCCACCGTTACGCGCTTCTCCGCCTCGGCTGTTTGTGGAGGCGCGGACACGTCGTGATTGGAGGGCGGGCGGCTCGAGGTTGGCGGAAAGACCGGGCCATCCAGTTTTGGCGCAATGATGAAGCGGAAACCGCCGTCGACGAACGCGAAGGAAAACAAGCGCATTAACTGACTCCCATGGATGAAGCGCACTTCATAGAGCGGCACTGGCCCCAGACGGGCGTGCAAAATTCCATAGGTAAACTCGCCGGCATTGTCGTCGCAAGTGCGATCGAGCCGCTGTGCATACATCGAATCCGGTTTTAAGGCTGCAGCGTCCAGCAGGCCCTTTGCAACGGTCGCGGGCACGGAGGCGCTAGCCCGTTCGTATAACGCGTCCTCGTTTTTGGCCATGGTCGGCCCCAATATTCCTTCATACCACTGCCTGGGGGTGGGGGAGAATCAAGGACTTCAAAAGCAAATCGGCTTGGGCCAGGTCGTAGTTTTTTTGGGGGGCCTTCATGATATCTCGGATTAGGTGTTCGAGGCCTGAGGTGGAATCGGGGTAGTCGAGTTGGGACGGGCTTGCGGAAGCGGTCGCTGGTGGAGCGGGATTTTGTCGAGTGTGCAGAGAGCAAACTGATCCAGGTCCGAGTGCAAGGATAAGGAGCAAGCCGCGGACGCCGAGCATTCGTTGTTTCCTCATCATATCAAATAATTATTGACGTCGCTTATAACACGTTACTGACCCCCAACGAAATGCAACATCGCAGGAGCTTGAGATATGCGAGAGAGCAGCACTCTCCGTTCCAATTAAGATTGCGATCCTGCGGACAAGGGGTGCAGCAGTGCTGCATGTCCTGAGACAAAACAGCAGTGCTGCACCCCAACGCGACGGGTGCCGAGCGTTCTAGGGGAGACTTTTATTGCGGCTTTTTTTCGGCGGCCAGGCAATCGTTGCAGATGCCGCCTACCTCGGTGCGGGAGACGGTGACGAGGAGATGGCAGTCACGGGAGATCTGGTCTTTTAGCTGGTCGTAGAGATGGCTTTCGAATTCGCGGACTTTGCCGCAGCGCAGGCAAGCCACGTGGATGTGATCGCGGGGGCCGTGGGTTTCGTAGTAGTGACGGTCGCCGCGAAGATGGAGTAAGTCGAGTTCGTCGATGAGACCGTGCTTTTTGAGGAGATCGATGGTGCGGTAGACAGTGACGAGATGGACGTCCTTGTTTAGTTTTTGGGCGCGCTCGAGGATTTGGTCGACATCGAGATGCTGTTCGGCGTTGTCCATTACCTGGAGGATGACGCGGCGCTGGCGCGTGAGGCGGATGCCGCGTTCGCGGAGAGCTTTCTGGAGATGGCCGGTGGTCTCGACGGAGTTGATGCGTTCGCCGGAAGAGACGCGATGGGATGGAGAAGCAGCCATGTGGTTGTATGGACCTCGGCGGCTGGGCCGCTTGGTTGATTTATAACATGTGGGGCGGGTATTGTCGCGTTTGATGGAAAATCTTGCGGGAGGCCCAAAGACCCACACGCGAGACGGCGTGTGGGGCACCGGCGGACGTTATAAGTGGACGGGGAGGAGGCGGACTACGTCGTTGTACATTACGTAGGCGAAGAGCGCTAAGAGAAAGACCAGGCCGACCTGTATGAAGCGTTCCTTGAAGGCTAGGCTGAAGTCGCGTCGGCGGATTCCTTCAATGCTTAGAAGAAGAATATGGCCGCCATCGAGAATTGGAATCGGTAGTAGATTCATAACGCCGAGGTTGAGGCTGAATACGGCCATAAGCGAGACGACCGCGAAGGTGCCTTCCTGAACGGCGTGACCGGCTTCGTTGGCGATGCCGACAACACTTTGTAACTGTTTAACCGCCAACTTTCCGGTGAGGAGTTTACCGACCACGGAGAAAACCTGCGTGGTTCCCATCCAGGTGAAACGGCCTGCGGAAGCGAGGGCTTGCGAGACACTCACTTTGCGGAAGGAATATTCCTGGCTAGGACGGATGCCGATGAGCCAAACGGTGGCGCCACGTTCGTTCTGTCCCTTTTTTGGAGTGACCAATAACTGCATGTCTTGAGATTTGCGCCGCACGAGGATGGGAAGCGGTTTGCCGTCGCTTTGCTGAATGGCCTCGACCATGGCGGGCCAGTTATCGAGACTCTGTCCATTGATGGAAAGGATCACGTCATCACGACGCACGCCTGCTTGATAGGCGGGCTGCGATTTGTCGGCTTCACCGACGATCGGAGTATTTGGAGGATATCCAAAAAGAAGATCGGGCGTTTGCATGCCCGCGGTGCTGACATCGAGAGAGCGTGACTCGCCTTGGCGATCTACGACCAGGTGAAACGAGCGGTTGACCACGCCCTTGGCCAATTCCGTTTCGACGGTGCCCCAGGTGGGATTGTTAACTCCATCCAGGGAAGTGATGCGGTCGCCCTTGGCTACGCCCGCTGCTACGAGCGGAGAATCTTTTTGAATATCGAGAATCACCAGCGGCTTGTCGTTGTACTTCGGGTAAGGCTCGCCGCGGAGAAGGAAAAATCCAGTCAACAGAAAAATAGGGAAAATTAAATTGATTGCGGGGCCGGCGAAGGAGATCAACGCACGCTGCCAGCGCTTCTTGCTCATCAGTTCATCGGAAGCGCCGGTCGGCACGGTGTCGCCGGAATCGACTTCGCTGATGTCCTGGCCAGCCATGCGGACGTAACCGCCGAGAGGAATCGCACTGACGCGCCAGTCGGTGGCACCGCGTTTGAAGCCGAACAGGCGGGGACCAAAGCCGATAGAGAAAACGTCGACGCGCACACCGAACAAGCGGGCGACGATGTAGTGTCCCCACTCGTGGACAAGGATGAGGACGCCTAAGACGAGTATGAAGCCGAATACGGTGTTCATGCTTGCGGTCGACTCCGAGCTGCGGAAATCATGGTATGGCTAGTGTAAACCTAAAACCCAAGTGCAAACCCCAGACCCGCACGCGACGGCGGCGTATGGGGCACCCGAACGACGAACTCTAGAGCAAAGACAAGAGTGACTGTGCCACTAATTGCCGGGCTAAAGCCCCGCGCCTACACTTGCTACGAATGGCCTACTGCTTTTGTTGCACCGAGCCGGGCGACTTCTTCTTTGGCCATGCGGCGAGCTTCCGTGTCAGCGGCCAGGACGTCGTCCATGCTGCCGAATTTGGTACGCGGCGTACGGCTTAAGACAGCTTCAATTATTTCTGGAATGCCCGGGAACGGCAACCGATGTTCCAGGAACGCGGCTACGGCAACCTCATCGGCCGCGTTCAAGGCACAGGGTAATGCCCCGCCCTTCTTCATCGCTTCACGCGCTAAACGTAAACAGGGAAAGCGACGCGTGGAGACCTTGGCGAAATCGAGACGGCGCAGTTTCGACCAATCGAGTTCGAGTTGATTAGATGCGAGCCTCTGGGGATAGGTTAGCGCATATTGAATGGGCATGCGCATGTCCGTGGGACCGAGTTGCGCAATGACGGAACCGTCGATGAATTCGACCATGGAGTGAATGGTGGACTGCGGATGGATGAGCACTTCGATTTGATCGGGACGCACGTCGAAGAGCCAGCGCGCTTCAATGACCTCGAAGCCTTTGTTCATCATGGTGGCGGAATCTATGGTGATGCGGTTGCCCATGCGCCAGTTGGGATGGGCTAGAGCTTGCTCGGTGCTGACGGTGGCCAGTTGGGCTAGAGGAGTCTTGCGGAAGGGGCCGCCGGAGGCGGTGAGAATCAGGCGACGGACGTCGGAAGACCCAGGTGCAAGACCGGCAGCTGGGGAACCCGAAGCATTTTGTCCACTCGCGCGGAGGCATTGGTGGATGGCGTTGTGTTCGCTGTCTACGGGAAGTAGGGCCTTGCCGGATTTTTTTACGGCGGCCATGACTAACTCGCCTGCGGCTACAAGGACTTCTTTATTGGAGAGGGCGATGGTGCGGCCTATTTTGATGGCTTCGTAGGTGGCGGGGAGGCCGACTACACCCACGGCGGCAGAGACGACTATCTCGGCTCGCGGGTGAGTGGCTACCGCTAACATGCCGGCTTGGCCGTGATGGACTTCGGGGCTGGGGGTGATTCCGTTTTCGC
>CAAGKR010023018.1_pt1 | contig 10493 bp, 11 predicted proteins | sample 2556971 | NCBI WGS metagenome assembly CAAGKR01 (sample SAMEA5207829, study PRJEB30636) | soil metagenome | biome: forest; feature: boreal; material: soil | place: USA | collected 2011-09 | depth 1 m
GAATTTCCGGGGCGTGGCTCAGCTTGGTAGAGCGCTTCGTTCGGGACGAAGAGGCCGCTGGTTCGAATCCAGTCGCCCCGAAATTCTCTCTCAAAGGGCACTCCGGCGCAAGGGCCTCGAAAAACGTTGTTCGCAAAATTTAGCCCGGCATCTGGACGCGTGCTGCGCGCGGCCGAACAAGAGTGCCGCAATCACAATCACTATTATATTGGCGCCGAGCATGTGCTCGTCGCTTTGATGCAGGAACCGGACGGCGCGATCTCCGCGCGTTTGCACGGTGAAGGAATCGATCCCGCTGAAGTGCACGCCGAGATTCGCCGCGCCCTCGGCACCGGAGAAGATCGCAGCTGGGAAGGCATTCTCATTACGCCCCGCGTTCGCAGCATCGTAAGCATCGCTGAAGGCAAAGCTGAAGACCGACTGGTCGAGCCCGTCGATCTGCTTGAAGCGATCGAAATTGAAGGCGGAAGCCGTGCCGCCGAGATCTTGCGGCGGGCGAAGATGCGAAACGCCGTTCCTGCCGCCGAGTAGAACTTCATCGTGCACGCGTTCACCGCGTATTTTCTTCATGTAATCGATCACTTCGGCTATTTCGGCCTCTACGTCGTGATGACGCTCGCGAATATCGGTGCGCCGGTCGGGAGCGAGCTCATTCTGCCGGCTGCCGGAGCGCTCGTTGCGACGGGCCATCTTTCGAGCGTATGGCTTGTAATTGCGGTTGCCGTCGGCGGTGAACTGACGGGACAGACCATCGGGTATGCCGCTGGCCGCTATGGCGGCCGCCCGTTTGTCGATCGCTTCGGAAAGTACGTCCGTTTTCATCATGCCGAGCTCGAGCGCGTGGACCGGTTTTTTGCGCGCTGGGGGAGTTTCGCGGTCTTCATGTGCCGCTTCGTGCCGTTTATACGCGGCGTCGTCGGCATTCCGGCCGGCATCGCGGAAATGCCGCTCGTCCCGTTTTACCTCTGGACGTTTCTCGGATCGCTCATTTTTTGCGGAGGGTTTGTGCTGCTTGGCAGCTCCCTTGGTGCGCACGCGGGTGCGGTCGGCGACGCTTTCCGAAAATTCTCGATTCTGATCGCCGCCCTGGTGATCGCGGCCGTGGCGCTCTATTTCATAGTAAAGAGGCGGTGGCAGCGGGAATAACCGCACGTCGATGATCACGCCGCCCGCGCCGCTCGCTGAAACGCTCGCGCAGACTCCGGACTTGCCTGGAGTTTACATGATGCTGGACAAGAACGGCGACGTTCTTTACATCGGAAAGGCCGTTTCGCTGCGTAACCGCGTGCGGTCGTATTTTCAGGACAGTGCAACGCACCACGTTCGCACGCAGGCGATGGTGGAGCGTGTGATCGACGTGCGCACGGTCGTTGTAACCAACGAGGTCGAGGCGCTTATCCTCGAAGCGAACCTGATAAAGTGTTATCAGCCGCCGTACAACGTGCGCTTAAGGGACGACAAGCGTTATCCGTATCTGAAAGTGACGAACGAAGCGTTTCCGCGCGTACTTTTTACGCGGGTTGTGAAGAATGACGGCGCGCGATACTTTGGTCCGTATACCAACGCGCACGGGCTACGTGAACTGATCGACCTCGTCCGGCTCGTCTTTCCCCTGCGCACGTGCCCGGAGCCGATCGACGGTCGGCGGCGCCGTCCGTGTTTGCAGTACCACATAAAACGCTGTTTGGCGCCGTGCGTCGGTTATCAGAGCGAAGAAGAATACGATCGCATGATCGAGGAAGTCGTGCTCTTCCTCGAAGGCAAGCAACAATCGCTGCTCTCGCGCTTGCAGCGCGAGATGGTTACCTCCGCAGAGTCGTACAATTTCGAAGCGGCCGCGCGATTGCGCGACCGCATCGTTGCGGTGCGGCGCGTTACCGAAGCGCAGAAGGTCGTGTGGCGTTCACGTGTTGACATGGATTTGTTTGGCCTTGCGCGGGGGCAAGGCCAAGCCTGCATGCAAGTGTTTATGGTGCGTGCCGGCAAGCTGCTCGGACAGGAGCATTTCATCCTCGACGGCGTCGCCGACCAGCCCGATTCCGTGCTGGTCAGCGCGTTTCTCAAGCAATTCTACACGGCACGCACGGCGGGCGCGCCCGAACCGCCTGGAGTTTCGCCGTTGGCAAGCCTCCGTACGGCACGGGGCGTGGACGCCCCGGTGCCTTTGCCGAAGGCAAAGAAAGCAGAGCGCACGGCCGTCGGCGCCATCCCAAAAGAGATTCTCGTGCAGGCGCAACCATCCGACGCGAGTGTGATCGAGGCATGGCTGACGGAATACAAGGGCACGCGCGTGCGCGTGTTGCTGGCGCAGCGCGGCGAACGCGCGCAATACCTGAAGCTCGTGCAAAAAAACGCCGAGCAGAATCTGAAAGCGTTCCTCGCGCACCAGGAGATACAGGAGACGGCCCAGGCGCAATCGCTCACCGAGCTGGCCGACGCGCTCGAACTCCCGGAGCCGCCGCACCGCATCGAATGTTACGATATCTCAAATATCCAGGGCTCGAATCCCGTTAGCTCCATGGTCGTATTCCAAGAAGGAAGAGCGAAGAAGAGCGACTACCGCAAGTTTAAGATTCAGTACGACAAGGGGTCCAATGATTTCGCGATGATGCAGGAGACGCTGCGCCGCCGCTTGCGTTACCTGCGCACGAAAACCGACATTGACGTCGCGCGCCACGAAGGCGAAGAAACAAAACAAACCAAAAAATCGAAGCTCGTCGACGCGCTCGCGCGCAAAGAAAAATTCAACAAGAAGCCGGATTTGTTGCTCATAGATGGCGGGAAAGGCCAGCTGAACGCGGTTCTCGAGGTGCTCGAGGAGATGGACATGACCGGCCTCTCCGTCGCCGGTCTGGCGAAAGAGCACGAATGGCTGTACGTTCCGGGGCAATCCGAACCCATCGTACTTCCGCCGAACTCCGCGGCGCTGCATCTCGTCATGCGCGTTCGCGACGAAGCGCATCGCTTCGCCGTCACGTATCACCGCAAGCGCAGGGGCAAGGAGATGACGCGCTCGGCGGTCGATGCGCTGGCAGGGGTCGGTCCGGTTCGCAAGAAGCGCTTGCTTACGGCCTTTGGGTCCGCAGCGGCGATTCGGCGTGCGAGCGTCGATGAAATCGCGGCGGTGAAGGGCATGACCCCTGCTTTGGCCTCGCGCGTGAAGGCCGCTTTGGAGAAACCGCCTTAAAGGAGTGACGATGCAACTATTGATTCGCCTGGTGATTAACGCGTTGGCCTTTTGGCTGATCGCGCGTTATGTCCAGGGCTTTCACATGAGCGGCGGCATTTGGACGCCGATCATCGCCGCGTTGATCTTCGGTATCGTAAACGCGGTCATACGTCCAATCGTGTTGTTGATCACCTTGCCGCTCACGGTTGTGACGCTCGGATTGTTCATCATCATCGTGAACGCGTTGATGTTCTGGCTGGTCACGTGGATTACGCCGAACTTCAAGGTCGACGGATTCGGGCCGGCACTTATCGGCGCGATCATAATGATGGTCGTGTCGTTCATCGTCAGCCACCTCTTCAAAGCCGAAGAAGGGACAGCCGGCGCGGCCTAGCCTTTACGGTTTCGTCGCGAAGAACGTCGGATTGTCGTAGTTGCCGTAGAGCACGTCGACCGATTCACCTCGCGCCTCAACGTGCATGCTCACCGGGAGGGCATGCGCGTTGAGCCAAACCGTCTCGACAGCGCCGCTCTGATCGATCAAGCGGTAGCCGTCAACCATCATGCCATAAAGTGATTTGTGTCCAAGCGCCGTCACGGTGAAACGTTGACGCACGCTGGTTGATAAATCGCCGCCCGGTTGGGTTGCGTAGTCGAGCAGCAGCTGGTTCTTGGAAACGCTGGCTGCGACGCGCGCTGGAAATGCGGGCGTTAGCTGCAACGTCGCGACGGCGCCGCTGGGGAATCTTTCGACCAGCTGCACTGATTGGACGCGCGAGAAAGCCGCTCGCATTTGCTCGATGGCCGAATAGGGGTCGCTCGCGGCGCGGGCGGCCATCGGGGCCAGGGCCAGTAGGGCGAGGGTAACTGCACAGATCGTACGCATGGTTGGTTCCTCCGGTTTCAGGGACTGCATCCAGCTCTTACCCACTTCGTGTTATACTATACGGCGGTCTTAATGTATGGGGCTGAAATAGGTTCGACGGGAAGATCCGCGGTCAACGTAAGCAGGCGGAGTTGCGAGCACTCCTAAAACGATCGCAAGCGTTATACACGCGAATACTCAATACGCACTGGCTGCCTAATCTAGGCTAGTCACCGGACGCGAAGAGTCGGCCCGAACCACTTCGCACTCCGGTCACGAACTCGGGCTGGCATGATCGACCGACTCTAAGGTCGTGTAAGAAACAGAGTCTGCTGCGAACGGTAATCCACGCTTTGAGGAGTACGTTCGAGTAAGCAAAATTCGAAGCTGAGCCTGGAGAAAGCTTTGGTCCGGCTTTTCGGACTCGGGGGGCAGCACCCCGACAGCTCCACCAATTCTTCCAATTCTTCGCTCAGGTGAATTAATGCATAAAATGAGTGCATTTCTTCACTTATGGACCCCCTCTGGGACATTTCTTTACTTATGAGCGCCGCGAAGAAATTCGCAATCTGCCTGTGGCTCTGTTCGATATGAAAATTTGGGCGTAAAAAATGCGCCCCGATTGGGCGCATCGCTTTCTGTCTGATCTGGACACGCGCGGCTACATCTTAGGGAAGAGGTCCTGGGCCTTAATGGTCCGGAGCGCGCTGAATCTCGTGCGCTTGCCGAAATCGATGTCCTGGTCCAGCACATACGACCACACTATTTTGGTGCGGATATTGGCAACGGCAAGGATGCTCTTGTTTTCCTTGCGTCGAGCCGTGCCCAGGCTCATGGCCTGAAGCTCGTGGATGGCCGCAATCACATCGTCAGGCTGATCTGCAAGATCTCCCTTAATTTTCGGAAAAACAATATCTGGATCGGCACGCCGTTTGCGCAAGCGTATACGGTCGGCAAAATCTTTGATGCGCTTCGGCGTCGCTTCGCGCTTCGGGCTGAAACGCGCGATTTCGTCATACTTCTCCGACTCGGTTCTCTCCATGACCGCCATCTGCGTTGCCGAGGCCGGCCACAATGGGCCGGCACGATCCTCGCTTTCGTTGTCTTTTTTGCGGATATACTGGCTCATGCCCCACTTGTCGGTAGCGCGGAAGTTCTTGGCAGAAGCATAGCCTTGGTCGAGCGCGGACCAAGTCGGCCTCGGATTGACGCTCTTGGCCCGGTCGAGGACAAACGGAAAATGTGGGCTCTCACCCGATCCTAGGTTAACGGTCTCCATGTGGTCCGCCGCGTAAATCGCTCCGCTAATGTTGCCGCCCAGGAACACGGTACGGACCATAGGGCGCTTCGATCTCCAGGCCGGGGGTTTCGGGCCGAACTTCCTGTCTCTGGAGTTTTGATGAACGACATTCGTAATCTCGTAACCGTCACCCAAGAAGCCGTCGTCTAAATCGCAGCACGGTTCAGCCGCAGCGATGATAATCGCATCAATTGCAGCCTCTACCTCGTCGTCGTCGTTCCATCTCCTCGACAATGCCTCATAGCACGGAGCCTCATCTTTCTTCCAGCCCAATCGCCAGAGCGCGTCCATGTTATCCTCAAGGAAAGGAACCAGTTGGTTCTTGGAGAGATTGCGCGCGATTTTGCAGAGAAGCGCAAACGCCTGTACCTTCATTGGAATACCGACCGCACCGCCTTTCTCGTGCGCGGGCTCCTCGACGTAGAGATGGCAAAGTGTCTCAATGCACATGGGAACCTCCCGGTACCACGCGTTGCGTCCATCGTCCAGACGCGTTTCGTACGCTCTCTCGCCCGGCAAGAAGTAGAAGGTGGGTCCACGGCGCTGGGCCTGCGCAAACACCGTATCTATATTTTTCATTTTCTTGATTTTTGCGATGTGAGCGCAATCGCGGTTCTTCTTGCGCATCCACTTGTGGCAGCTACAATTAAAGGCGCCGGTGCTCTCGAGCGTCACCTTCGTGCGACCGCACTTGCACTTCGGCTGTTCATCTCGGTGTTCGTGGCAGTCAAAGAGCCAGTGCTTTCCGCCCTCCACTTCGTGAACTTCAGAGTCCTTGATCGGATTTGCTGGCAGAGGGGCCTGTTCAAACCGCGTAGGACGCGTTATCGGACCATGAGCCCAGACCGCCAGTGCGTACGCTTCGTCTTTCGTCAGCTCTCTGTATTTGATCGATTCCCAGTCTTTTGGAGTGGCTGTGTTCGGATCGAACGGCTTCGCAATCTGTACGGCAGCGGCCGGCGAACCGTTGCGCTGCTTCTTTAGGGCGGCGAGACGCTTGGCTTTTGCATCTTGAACTAGCTTTCGTGCATCGATCTTGATTTGCGATCGCAGCGTTTCTGCGCCCGTCCGCTCAATCGCGCGCTTTGCTTGGCGGCTCAAGCCGGCTTACCCGCAGAGATTCGCGCCCACCAGTCGCTGATGCTCATTACTGAGCCCTGAATCGGTATCGTAGCCCGCAACAAATTCCATCCCATTGCGCACCGCGATCAACGTGTCCGCCCTTTTCTCCACCGCCGCATCGCCATCAACATCGTTAAAGAAGGTGTAAACCGCCCAAACCACTTCGGCAACGAACGAGTCAGCGTTGAGCTTCACGGTTTTCCGATCGTGACGCAAGTGGACGTCCGGGCGCCGATGCACGAAGAAGAAGCCCTCGAGCCTAGCTGCCTTCATCGCGTCTGCTTCGCGGTACGTGTGGACCAGCGAGCAGCGCAGCGCGTACACCTCTTTCGGATCGTATCGCGCGTCAATCGGAACGAGATAATCTTTGACGATCTGTTCGTAGCCTGCTCGATTCTCGCCTGGGGTGTGCCGGAGATACGCCAAATAGTCGATGATGCAGAAGGAGAGAGTCACCGAGCCCATCAGCGCGCGGCCATCCACCGCGCGAAGCACATCGCCAACCGCGGTATCCATGAACCGTTTGCGAAGCGCGTCAGATTTCATGAGTGTTGCCCCACTCTGAAAAAGATGAACTCCAACGAGGCGGCTGTCGCGATCATAGGACCGCATCGCTCAAGAGATCCGTTCCGCGCCTGACTGTGGCGTTATGCTGGAGCTGGTAAAGGAAATCACCGCTACGCGCGTAGACCTGGCGGTTTGAGTGCAAGATTATGTTTCCGTTGACTTTAGAAACGAAGTCCTCGTCGGCGTCCATCTCGCCATCGTCTAACTCAAATGTTCCGATCATCGCGAGATCGTTCGAGATCGGGAAAACGATTTGCGTTCCCATCAAGCCTAATCCGGCCGGAGCCTGCTCCTTCGGATCTTGCCACATCACGCACACCGGGCAATCCGACGTGACGAATCCGATCGCGCTGGGGGCTGCTTTGCAGAACACCCACTTTCGTCCGAAGATGTACGGCAAAATTTTCTCAAGGCCCCCAAATTCCATCTGCAAGTGCGCCGGCGTCGTCAATGCAAACCTGAACTCATCGTTCAGAATAAACTTTCGAATAGCCTCGCCATCGGCGTCCTTATCCATGTGCCCCTCCGCCTTGGCGCGCTCTATCTCTGCCTGCCATCCTTCAGGCGTAGCAGCCTTCATACCGAGAAATATCTTCGCCATCTTTTGGACCACTTGGTTAATGCTCTCGCGCCTGCGCGGATTTTTGAGGCACAGCAGCCCCATCAACATGAATAACTGAGATCGATCGGCTTGGTCGCCTATGGAACGAGCTGCAATAACGCGCTCCAGCGCCGGACCCAACTCGCTTTCAAATTCAGCAATCTTACTCTCGAGCGCATCCAACGGTTGTCCGGGTGCATCAATCCTATGAAAATCTAGCTCGACGGCGATGTTTCCGATCCAGGTATAGAACGAGCGGCGCTCTTTGGCATCGACGACGAAAAGCTGGGGCCGGTCTCGCGCTTTGGCGAATCCCTTGAGGTAGCACTGCGGAATATAGTGGTGGCGTCGTGCTGTCATGTGCAAATCTGTGCTCAAATAATGCTTCCTGATAGCCGGGCTGAGATCATGTACAATAGTGGGGCGTGGGCAAGATAGAGGGGCGGCGTTCGAAATCCGTTCATAACCATGTTGAATACAAGCGATCGTGGCACTGAAACCGACGTAAGTTCCGTTCAATTCGTAGGCCCGATAGCGGGTCGGCAACCCCTATGATCTCGAAACTAAGACAAGGGTGGAACTAATGACCGGGTTAAGGTACCTGACACTTGCGTTTGGATGTCTCGCAGCCGGAATACTGGCGACGGCTGGCGCTGGGCTTGGAGCGTATCTCTACGATCCATCCGCACACTCGTTTCATATTCCGTCTGGATTCGAAGACCTGGCGTTTTCAACGCAGGTTGGAATCACTGTATTTTGGCCCCTTGGATTCTGTGTAGCAGCGGTCGCCATCTTAAAGCTGCTGCGCACTCGGTCAGAAAGAACCTTGATTACCTGGGTACTCTTGATGCTGCTTGCCTGCGTATCTGGAATATTGGTCGGATTAATGACTACGATACTCTCCGGTCACTCCCCCCGCCTGATATGATCTTGTTGCCTGTCTCGACAACCGGCCTGAGGTGGAGTTTCCCGCAGTTGATAACCGTCCCGAGATAAGCAGCCCACCCTTTGTTGGGCGCAACTAGAGCCGTGGTGTGAGCAGGAATCCCACGGCGATCATGCCGGCGGCGTCGCTCCGGTGCTGCGTGCATTTCACGCCGGCGAGTTTGCCGACAGCGGCCAGCGCCATGCGGACTTCGCGTACAGCGACGCGCTCGCGGTAGCGCATTCCGAGCGCGTTCCCGTACTCTATCCGCGCGCGGGCACGGTTTGGCGAACAAACGATGGAGTGACGTTGACGTTCATTGGGCCGTCGCTGCCGTTTCTAGCGGGCACGCGTAACGACATCAACAACAATTCACCCGCGTTTATCTTGCAGTACCGATCGTTTCGCATGCTCTTCACCGGCGATGCAGGGGCGCAGGCCGCCGGTTACGCTGCCGCCGCTGCCGGCCGCAACTCTTTGTGGTCACCGTCCGCCAAAGTACCCCTCCGTTTGATCGCGTGGTGGTCAAAGTGGTGGTCAAAATCAATCCTTGGCCGCGGTGCTGCCAAGCTCGCCGCTTTCGACCTTTACGAGATAATCTTCAGTGCGCCGTTCAATCGCCTTGAGGATTTCGCGCAACTCGATATAGACGTTAAATGCGGCGTCAGGCGCGGGCGCGTTCGGTGCTGCTCGAACGATGTATTCCAGTTGAGAGAGCGGATGCCCGAAGAGTTTGTTGCCGTTGCCCAGCACTTTGGAAGTGCGTGAATCCGTGTAGTCTTTGATGACTTTGTTGGTAACGGCCACGGCGGTTTCCGTGTCAGGCATTGCTGCCTGAATCGACTCACGGAGTTCCCTGCCTGTCTTGGCTGTGACCGTCGCCTTCAGGTCGTTCAATTGCAGCGCAAACCAACCGCGCATGTACGAATGCCGCATGAGCGCAGCCACTCGCAGCGCGGCACGAACGAGCGACTCGACCGAGCCGCCTTTCGCCGATTGCGACAGGGCGTCAGCGGCGATTGCCCTCGCCTTGTCTATGTTCTCGTTCATGAGGTCAAGGTTCGGCGTGTCGGTCTTTTTGCCTTACAGAATCTTTGCACGGCCGAGAGAGCGCTTTTCCGTCTGCCAACGTCTACTTAAATAGAGAGTACAACGGAGGCGGTCTCAGCGCTGGACCGCGACGCGGCGCATCGTTGGGTATTGTCATGACCTCCGAACAAACCGATGACCAACTGCGCGGCTTGAGCGCGTCGGCGGAACGTTGGGGAATCTCGCGGAGCACCTTGCACATCTTGCTCACGCGCGGCGAAGTCGGATATTTGCGCCTGCCCCGGCTGTTCCATGCGAACTGGCGGGCCGTGGATTTAGTACGCTGTACGCCTCGCGGGCTATATTCCGTACATGAACGCGATCCAAGATCGAAAACGCTCCGCGCGTTGATCGAGACCGTTATCGACTAATTTGCGTTCGCGCGGCGTCAGCTTGCGATAGTCAGAAGCGCAAACTCGAAGTTGCTATAATTCTCTAGGGACGGGTTGCTCTTCCCAAGATTTTGAAGAAACTGCGCGGCAGCGTGGTCGTGCGCGATAGCGCGACGAGGCCTTTTTGCGCATTATCCTTATGCCCTTGCACGAGCTGTAGCGCAATTTCGAGCGCCATCACGTTATTGGGGCCGATCTTCGCGGTGGTTCCCTGAAGCGTCATTTCGTTGTGTCCTTTTCGTGAGTTTGGTTCTAACGCTGGGTGACGCCGAAGCAATCCACCAACGCGAAGGCCCAGCCATTGGCTAGGCGCGTGCGCACGAGATAGCCGTCGGGCGTCCGATCGTAGACTTGGTAGCCGGCGCGCAGCGCGTCGGCGAGCGATTTGAAGATCATGAGTCCGGCCATGGTTGCTTCCTTTCCAGTCCCGACGCGCGCAACGGCCGTCCGTCGGACATTGCGC
>CAAGKR010277565.1_pt1 | contig 10493 bp, 9 predicted proteins | sample 2556971 | NCBI WGS metagenome assembly CAAGKR01 (sample SAMEA5207829, study PRJEB30636) | soil metagenome | biome: forest; feature: boreal; material: soil | place: USA | collected 2011-09 | depth 1 m
CATGGAAGCCGTGAAATCGATATTCACGCGCTGGATAGGCTTCCTCATTTCGCCGGAATTGGTGAAAAACCGCGAGACATCCTTGCCGCGCTCCGCCATGTGGGCGATGGATTCGGCTGATGCCGCTTTTTTCTTACGTGTTGTGGTCTTCATAGAGTTTTTGTTCTTCCCGGGTGGCCTTCCACAGGGTCACCAGATGGTAGAACTCTCCTTCTGCGTCTTCGCGAATCTCAAAGATCACCGAATACAGCCGATCACCCACCCAGCCGATCGCGCGATGCTGAACGGGAAGATCGGAACGCTGGTCAGCGTAGTAGGGATGGAAGAAAACCTCTTGCGCTTCCTCGAAGCTGATTCCGCGCCTGGGATTTCGTCGAAGACTCTTGCTCTTCCGCTCATCGAAGTGGAATCGTACGAAGGTATAACTGTTATACCACATTCAAGTTGGCATCGGGCATTCCCAAGATCTCTTGTGGCGCTGGCAAAGCGGCCACAAGTTGTAGCGTAGGGCTTTACACGCGGTGCGCATCGTGTTACTGTTTTTTCCCGTACCGCCATCCTTGCGCCAGGCGGCTGGGCCTCTGACTGAGAACCTGCCAAACGTTTTGCCGGGCGACCCGAGAAGGGTTGACCTGTCGCTCCAAAGACCCTCCCCTCGAGGAACGAAATGTCGTCTCTCTTCACGTGTTTTTGCCCCAGCCGTAGAAAATGGCTGGCTTTCGCAGTTATGGAGTTGCATTCTAGTTTCACGCTGGCAGCCACGGAGAGGTTGACGACCAAAAGGGGACATCTTGCTGAAGCTGCGAAAAGTGGAAATCGTTGGCTTTAAGTCGTTTTTCGAGCGCACCGTGGTCACGTTTAGCGGTTCCGGCACGACCTGCATCGTCGGGCCGAACGGCTGCGGCAAATCCAACGTCGTGGACGCCATTTCCTGGGTTCTCGGCGAACAGAGCCACAAATCGCTCCGCGCCGAGCGCATGGCCGATTGCATTTTTAATGGCACGACCAAGCGCCCTCCGCTGGGACTCGCCGAAGTCACCATCACCATGGAAGATGCCGAGCTGGCCGAAGCCGCCCGCTTCGTGATGGAAAGCGCGGCGTCAGACTCCGAGACGGATTCTGCGGCCCTTGTCACCGAAAACAGCGAAATCTCCGGCTTGACCGATACTACGACCGAAATTCTCTCGCTCGACCCCGCGCAGACCCCCGAAACGCAAGAAGCTGCCGCTGACGGTTCAGCCCTATCCCCGGCTGAACCGGGTGGCAAGTTCAAACGGAAGAAAAAACCGGCAGACAAACCGGTTCTGGCCATGAAGCCGGGCGAAGTGGTCGTCAGCCGGCGGCTCTATCGCTCCGGCCAAAGTGAATATCTGATCAACGGCCGCGTAGGAAGGCTCCGCGACATCCAGGAAATGTTCATGGGCGTCGGCCTGGGCCCGGACTCCTACGCCATCATCGAGCAGGGCCGCATCGGGCTGATCCTTTCCACCAAGCCCATGGAGCGTCGTGCCATCATCGAAGAAGCCGCCGGCGTCACGAAATTCAAGACCAAGAAGCGGCTCGCGGAAGCCAAGCTGGAATCCTCGAAGCTCAATCTTTCGCGCGTCAACGACATCGTGGTGGAAGTCGAAAAGCAGCTTGGCTCGCTGAAGCGCCAAGCCGCCAAGGCGCGCCGCTATTCCGAAATTCGCGACCAGATGCGCAGCATCGTTCGCCAAATGCTGGCGGGCAAGGCGCGCGAACTGGACGCGGAAGCCGAGCGTACCTTCAAACAACTCGAAGAAATGAACGCCGCCGAGTTGCAGCGTGCCACCGCCATCCAACAGCAGGAAGGCGAGCAGGACCGCCTAAACCAGCGAATTTACGAACTGGATGCCGAAATCCGGCAAAACCAGAACGTTTTGAATCTTACGGCGCTCGAAGTGGACCGCAGCGAGAATCGCATCGCCTTCAACCGCCAGCGCGCCGAGGAGCTCGCCGGGCGTCATGCCCAGGTTGATGCGGAATTGGCGCAAGCCACCGCGCAGGCCGTTGAATGGGAATCACGAAGTGCTTCGCAAATTCAGGCGGTTACGCTGCTGCGCGAAGAATCGGGCGTGCTGACCGCTCGCGTGGAGGAACTCGCGAAACGCGCCGAGACTCGCGCTTCCCAGATTGCCGATTCCGAAGCGCGGATTGAAGCCTTGCGCCGCTCCTCATCGGAAGCCGGTGAAAGCCTGCTGCGCCTGCATGGCGAGCAAAAGCAAGCCGAAGAGGCGCTGGTACACCAGGCCAAAGCGCTGCGGAAGCTCGAAGCGAACGAGCACGACTTGCTGGAAACTTCGATGCGCGCACGAGATGATGCCGAGCGCGCGGCTTTCGATCATGAATCCGCTACCGGTCAACTTAATGCACTGAAACAAACGGCAGCGGAGCTTCAGGCCAAGATCGCCGGATTCCGCGTGCAACGTGATGTCCTGTCGAAAGAGGCCGGAGCGCTCCGCGATTCGCTGGCGGGGTTTCGCGCGCGGCATTCGACGCTCACGCAAATCCTGAACGACCGCTCGTACACGGCGGACGCGGTACAAAAACTTTTTGCCGCCAACGAGCGCGGCGGCGGACAAAATTTTCGCGCCGTCGGCGTGCTGGCCGATTACGCTGAAGTCGAGGAGCAGCACGAAGCCGCCGTCGAACAGTACTTGCGCGACGAGCTGGAATATGTCGTCGTCGAGACCTACGACCACGCGCGCGCCGGCGTCTCCATGCTGCGCGATGAAGTGGGTGGCCGGGCAACCTTCTTTGTGGATTCGCTCCGCAACCTGCGACTTTCTTCCGAATACGAGCCGATCGTGAATTTCCGGGCGGAAGATGGCGTCATTTCGCGGCTTGACAAGCTGGTGGAGTTCCGCGACCCGCTTGGTGCGGCGGCGAAACAATTCCTGCCAAGGCTGCGTTCCGCGTATTTGACTGACAGTGCCACTGCGGCGGAAAAATTGTCGCGAGAAAATTCGCAATACGCTTTCGTCACGCCCGACGGCACCTGCTACCAGGGCCGCATGGTCACGGGCGGCCGCCCGGACGAAGTGGGTCCGCTGGGCATGAAGCGCGAATTGCGGGCTCTGGACGCGGAAGTGATGCAGCTCGAGCATGAAATGAGCGAAAAACAGGCTGCGCTCGAAACCGCCGCTGGCGAGTTGCGTTTGACGGAACAGGCGCTCGCCGAAATCGACGAGAAGCAGCGCGAAGCGGAGCGCCAAGCCATCTCCGCCATGCACCGCCACGGCCAGATGCAAAGTGAACTGGCCCGACTCGGGCTGGAACTCACCGTCTGCCAGAACGAGCTCTCGCGCATCCGCCAGGACGTGGAAAACGCGCGGCAGCGTGCCGAGCGAGCGAAGCACCAGCATGCCGCCGCCGCTCTGAGCCGCGCCGAAGCCGATGCTGAAAGCGCGCGGCTGGCGGAGGCGCTCGTCCAGCTTCGCGGGTCCATCCAATCGGAACAGAATGAACTTGCCTCCCGCCGCGCTGAATTCGCGGCGATGAATGAGCGGCTCATGGCCGCCGAAGCACTTGCCGCTCGGCTGAACGAAGAGCGTGCCGAACTCGGACGCCGCGAAGCCGCGCTTCAGCAGCAAGTAACTTCCATCGGCGACGAGACGGCCGCCCTCGCCAGGCAAAGCGAGGAGCTCGCCTTACAGCTCGAAGGTCTGCGCGGCGAAAAGTTGCGCCTGGAAATCCGCCAGCGGGAACTCGAGCAGGAATGGGACGCCGCCCGCACGCGCGTCACGCAGATGGAAGATCACCTGCGCATGGGCCGCCAGTCGCTACAAGAACTTCGCGAACAGCGCAGCCACGCGGAAGTCGACCGCGCCAAGAACAACTCCGACCGTCAGCACCTGCGCGAAACGTGCATGAGCGAAGTGAACGCGCAGCCCGAAGACCTGATCGCCACGGAAGCGGCTTTCATGTCCGGCGAAGAGCTGGCCATCGCCGAAACAAACTATCGGGAAATGAAGCAGCGCATCGAGTCGATGGGCCCGGTCAACATGATGGCGCTCGAAGAGTTCAACGAGTGCGAGCAGCGCTTCACGTTCCTGACGCGCGAGCGCGATGATCTTTTGCAGTCGATTGCGGACACCCAGCAAGCCATCGCCGAGCTTGATCTCGCCACCAAGGAAAAGTTCGAGCACGCCTTCCACGCCATCAACAAGAACTTCTCCGAAGCCTTTCACACCATCTTCGGCGGCGGCATGGCGGAGATGCGCTTGACCGAGCCGGACAGCTCCGGCGACGCGGGCATCGACATCGTGGCATCACCTCCGGGCAAGCGCCTGCAAAACGTTCTGCTGCTCTCCGGCGGCGAGAAGGCCATGACTGCGCTGGCCCTGCTCATCGCCATTTTCCGCTACCAACCAAGCCCCTTCTGCATCCTTGATGAAGTCGACGCGCCGCTCGATGAAGCCAACGTAGGGCGCTTCACGCGCCTGATCGGCGAAATGAGCGGCCAGACGCAGTTCATCATCGTTACCCACAACCGCAAGACCATGGAAATGGGCAGCGTGCTTTATGGCGTGACGATGCAGGAGCCCGGCGTCTCCAAGCTCGTCAGCGTCCGCTGGGAAGAATCCGAATCGTTGGCGCCAAAGCAGCAGGCAGCGGCCGCTTCCGCTGCGTAGCAGGAGGTTCCTGTCCAAGTGAATGACTTTCCGTTGTTCATGAAGAATCCAATCAACAAAATCGCCGGAGAATCGCAATACACGAATGACATCGAAGGATACGTTTTCGACGGTGCGGACGGGAGTCAGGCTTGTTTTTGGAAGTGTTTTCAGGATCGTGCGAGCACTTTTCACTGCCATGAATACGACGAATACATGCTTGTGGTGCAAGGAGAATACACGGTCATCATTGGCGAGGACCGCTTCCGATTGCTGGCAGGTCAGGAATTTTTGATTTCCAAGGGCGTGACGCACGGAGGTGAAAGCGTCAGCGGGACGCGCACCATTCACGTTTTTGGAGGCCCGCGCGCCAAGAGAATCCATGAAGTCAATGCTTAAAGCCTGCCTCCAGTCATCTTGCTTACGCACTGAGACTTCTCGTCATAAAGAGTCTTCCTAAAGTTTTCCTCCACAAGCGCCTTTGACTTCGCGTTCCGCTGCGCTAGAATGCTTCTCACTTTGTCGGGGGAAAGTTCTCTGTGTCATCTGCTCCTGCCATGAAAGTTTTGATGGAAACGCAATTCGCCGGGGTCACGCCCCTCGCGCGCGGCAAAGTCCGCGACATCTACGATCTCGACGACAAGCTCCTGATCGTCGCCACGGACCGGCTCTCCGCCTTCGACGTCATCCTTCCCACGCCGATTCCCGACAAGGGCCGCGTCCTGACGCAGCTTTCGCTCTTCTGGTTCCATTTGTTGAAGAATGTAATCCCCAACCACGTCCTCAGCGCCACGGATTTTCCCCCGCCCTTCGACCAGTTCAAAGATGAGCTCGCAGGCCGCTCCATGGTCGTCCAAAAGACGCAGCCACTGCCGATTGAATGCGTCGTGCGCGGCTACGTCTCCGGCTCGGGTTGGAAGGACTATCGGGTCACCGGAAAAATCTGTGGCATTCCGTTGCCCACGGGGTTGCGCGAATCAGACCGTTTGCCAGAGCCCATCTTTACGCCCGCAACAAAAGCCGCCACCGGCCACGACGAAAACATCTCCTTCGAACGCGCCGCAACACTGATCGGCAAGGAGCTAGCCGAGAAGGTCCGCGCCGTCAGCCTGGAACTCTACCGCCGCGCTGCTGCCTATGCCGAACCGCGCGGCATCATCCTCGCCGACACAAAATTCGAGTTCGGCATTCTCTACCAGCGCGCACGCGACCGTGCCGCGGCCGATGACTTGATGTGGATCGACGAAGCCCTCACGCCTGATTCTTCGCGCTTTTGGCCCGCCGCGCATTACAGTCCCGGCGGTCCTCAGGCTTCTTTCGACAAACAGTTTGTTCGCGACTATCTCGAGCGAATGCAGTGGCCGAAAACCCCGCCCGGCCCGGAACTGCCTCCTGAGGTCGTCGAGGCCACTCGTGCCAAGTACCGGGAAGCCTATCGCATCCTGGCCGGGCGCGAACTGGATTAGCAAACCGGGCCCTCACACCATAAGTTCTCGAGCGGAGCGTGCCATCGTGAAAGATCAATTGGAAGGGCTTGTCAATCAGATGGTGGAGCGCGGGATTCTGTTCGACGAAGCCGTCGGCGAATTTGAAAAGCGCTTCATCAAGCGCGTCTTGGACCGCGCCAACGGCAACCAGTCCCGCGCGGCCGAAGTCCTTGGCATTCACCGCAATACTTTGAGCCGCAAGATCGATGCGTACAAGCTTGATTCCAACGGCCACCGCCGGTATACGCGCTGACAGATCTCCAGGTCTCATGCAAAAACGAAAACGGCTCCCCGGATTGACCAGGGAGCCGTTTTCCTAATTACTTCGGAGATGCAAAAGACTAGCTCGGTTTTGTTGCCGGCCTTCTCGCTGCCGGCTTCCGCACCGGCTTCTTCGGCGCCGCCTTCTCCTTCGGAAGGTCCTCTTCCTTCACCTTGGCTTTCTCCCAGTGCAGGAAAAACGCCGGATCGGGATCGTAGGAAGTCAGCGTGCCCGTAAAGTGGACTGCGCTGTCCTTTTCCAGGCGTGCCGCATTGGGCTGGCCGACGACCTTCACATCCATGTTGGGCGTAGTCGCTTTTTCAAACTCGTCATCGCTCGTCACGAAGGCAACTTTAAGTAAGATGAAATCCGTACCGGGCACCACTTCGATCACCTTGCCCGGCACTTCTGGAAATTCCAGTCCGCAGGCCGCCAGCCAAGTCAATTTACCCTTGTCGCCCTCTGCCTTCAGGTCAGTAACCACCGAAGCAATCGTCATGTCCTTCTGGGCGGCAGTGAGGTCCGCAGCACTAGGTAGCGAGTAGCTGCCTGGACGCTCTGCCGAGCTTCCGGCGAGTTGCAGGAGTTCATTCTGTTCCGCATCCGTCAGACTGTCGCATACCGTTCCGCCCTGGTAGTTCGCCAGCAACTTGCGCAGATAACCCTTGATTTGCCTGGACTGCGGTTCCGTCGCGCCCTTCGCCGTTACCGCCTTGGCAAAATACCAGAACGCGTCCATCTGCTGCGGCGGTGTCATCGCCTGGTACGCGCGCCCCAGGTTGTAGCTCGTGATCGGATCATCCGGATTCAACGCCAGCGCAACCTTGAAAGAAGCCACCGCGGCGGCGTAGTCCTTCATCGTCATCGCGGTGCTGCCTGCGGTGTAATTGAAGAGAATGGCCGGCTGCAGTTTCTGCTTTGTGAAGTCCTCGGCGGACATGTTGTCCGGCTTTTTCAATTCGTCAAGCGTCTTCAATCCGAGGAGGGCCGCTTCCCTGGCCTTGGTCGCCAGTTCCTTTGCCGCCGGGTCCGTATCTTTGATGTTCAAGCCCGCGTAGGAAAGTGCCCGCGCGTAGAGCGCCTCATACCGGATTCCCGCTTCCGCCTTGTCACCAAGAGCCACCAACTTGTCCGCATACTCGATCACTTTTTGATGATTCTTGAGCTGCGTGTAGGCGCGGTAGTAAAGCGGATAGATATAGACGAGGAGATCGGAATTCGGATACTTCGCCACAAAATCATCCGCACACTTGACAACCGCCGCGGGAGCTTTCTCTGCCGCGCAGGCTTGCTCGGCGTTGTACTCCGCCTGCGTGTACTTCGGCCCCTTGGCCGCTCCTGCGTCCTGACCCGCCGCCGGTGCTTGCGCGAATGCGCTCAGCCCGCTCCCTGCCATCAGGAAAAGGATTGTGACCATCGCGAGCCCCGCCAATCTTCGTGTTGCGTTCATTCCCATTTCTCCTCGCTCAAACTTCAAGCCTGAGTCTTCTGCTTCCGGTGCACCCCGGATGCTTCTGCCGGGAATCGCTTTGTTTCGGAATTCTTTGGGATTATAGGAAAATCCGCACCTTATCCGCAAGACCTTCCCTTTCGCTGACTTTATGACTTGAGGAAATTTCTTCATGGAGAAGGCAGCGTCTCTCTTGTTTCCCTCACGGCCACCAGGGGATCCCAAGTACTGCGGAAAACTCTAATGATAGGATGAGTGTCGCACAAAAAGAGTGGCCCGTACGAGGAAGAAATCTCATGGCGCGAATAAGCAAAGCAAATGGAGATCCCCGGGAAAAGAAGCCGCTGGCAGGAGGTGTGGCGCTCGTCACAGGCGGCAGCCGCGGTATCGGCCGCGCTATCGCGCACCGGCTGGCTTTGCTGGGCGCTTCCGTCTCGATTTGTGGCCGGGATCGCGCCGCACTCGAGGAATCCGCCCGGGGACTGGCAGAAACCGGTGTGCCCGTGCATTACCAAATGGCCGATGTCACTAGACCAGCAGACGTTGCCGACCTGGTCGGCAAAACGGAAACGGCGCTGGGTCCCATCACCATCCTCGTCAACAACGCCGGCATCGGTCTCTTCGGCCCGGCCCATGAGAAAACCGAGGCCGATTGGGATCGCGTGCTGAACACCAATCTCAAGAGTGTTTTTCTCGTTTCCCGCGCTGTGGCGCCTTCCATGATCCGCCGTGGCTTAGGCGACATCATCAACATCAGTTCGCTGGCCGGGAAAAACACCTTCGCTGGCGGCGGCATCTATTGCGCGTCCAAATGGGGTGTCGTCGGACTTTCCGGCTGCATGGCGGAAGATCTCCGGGAACATGGCATCCGCGTGAGCGTGATTTGCCCGGGAAGCGTCGCCACGGAATTCTCCGGGCGCGGCGCAAAGGACGCGGCGAAAGTGTTAAGCCCGGAAGATGTGGCCCACGCCGTGGAAGCCATCGTCACGCAAGACCCGCGAAGCTTCCTGAGCGAGATTCATCTTCGGCCGCTGCGGAAACCCTAGGCGGACCGGCTCGCCCAACACCCGGAATTTTTCCTCTTGACATTAGTCGTTATAACGACTATATTCTCGCCATGAGTTCGCGCTCCAAATCCTCAAGCCCCGCCACCTCCCTCGAGAACCGCATTTTCGTGGCGCTCTTGCAGACCGCCGACACCCTCGGCCAGGAAGCGGAACAACTTCTGAAAGCGGCGGGGCTCACGGGTGCGCAATACAATGTCCTTCGCATCCTCCGCGGGGCCGAGCCCGAAGGCTTGCCCTGCCGTGGCATCGCGGATCGCATGATTTCTCACGACCCGGACATGACCCGCCTCCTCGACCGCATGGAAAAGCGCGGCCTGATTACCCGAGCACGCCAGACCGACGACCGCCGCGTCGTGAAGACGCGCATCACGCCGCAAGCACTCAGCCTTCTAAAAACCCTCGACCAGCCGGTTCACGAACTTCACAAACGCCAGTTCCGGCATATGTCTGCCGCGCGCCTGAAGATTCTTTCTGATCTATTGGAGGAAGTCCGCGTCCGTAAGCCTGGGTAGCAGTCTTCTCGGAACGAGTTTCAAATATCTATTCAAAAAGAAAGAGGAGAAAAACATGGGCCACTATCTATCTCGAATCGCAGTAATCGCCGGACTCGCAGCCGTTCTGTCATTGCCTGCCGGCGCGGCCACCTCCGAGTGGAAGATCGATCCGCAGCATTCGTCCGCGCAGTTTTCCGTCCGTCACATGGCCATCTCTACGGTGCGGGGAGCTTTCAGCAAGGTCAACGGCACAATCGTGCTGGATGACAAGGACATCACCAAATCCACCATCGACGTCACCATTGACGTCTCGACCGTGGATACCCGCGAACCCGCCCGCGACAACGACCTCCGTAGCGACAAGTTCTTTGACGTCGCGCACTTCCCCGCCATGACTTTCAAATCTAAGAAAGTCGAGCAAGTTGCTCCCGGAAAGCTCAAAGTCACCGGCGATCTCACCATTCGCGGCACCACCAAGGAAGTTGTGCTCGACGTGGAGGGGCCGACTGCTCCCGTGAAAGATCCCTGGGGCAATCAACGCGCCGCGGCAGGCGCCTCGGGAAAAATCAATCGTCAGGACTTCGGTGTGAAGTGGAATGCCACCTTGGACAACGGCGGTGTCGTCGTCAGCGATGACGTCAATATCACTATCGATGCGGAAATGGTCAAGCAAGCGCCGGCGAAATCCGCCAACTGACGACACCCTGTCAGTACGCTTTGGGAAAGAAGTGGCCGGTGCGAATGCACTGCCCACTCCACCTGAATCATCAAATAAGCGATTGCAATCGAAAGGGATCGAACCTATGCAAAAGCCAGCGCCAAACGATTTTCCAGTCCACGAACTGATTCGCCAGCGCTGGAGCCCACGGGCTTTCGCCGACAAGCCTGTTCCACAAAACGTCCTCCGCAGCATCTTCGAGGCTGCCCGGTGGGCGCCTTCCAGCAATAACGAGCAACCGTGGGCGTATCTCGTGGCGGCGAAAGACGACAAAGACAGTTTTGAGAAAATGCTGAGTGTTCTCGTGGAATTCAATGCCAATTGGGCCAAGGGCGCTCCCGTGCTGGCGATCGCCGTCGCGGAACTGGCTTTCGCGAAGAA
>CAAGKR010286219.1_pt1 | contig 10493 bp, 7 predicted proteins | sample 2556971 | NCBI WGS metagenome assembly CAAGKR01 (sample SAMEA5207829, study PRJEB30636) | soil metagenome | biome: forest; feature: boreal; material: soil | place: USA | collected 2011-09 | depth 1 m
CACCGTGTACGTCCCGAACACCACAACCTATCAGTCGCGGAACGGAGGAAAGACGTTCGCGGCGTTCAAAGGCGCGCCCGGGGGCGACGATTACCACGAACTCTGGATTGATCCGGACGAGCCGCGGCGGATGATTCTCAGCAGCGATCAAGGCGCGGCGGTGACGCGGAACGGCGGCGAGACGTGGAGCTCCTGGTTCAACCAGCCTACGGCGCAGTTCTATCACGTGGCGACCGATAACCAATTCCCTTACTGGGTGTACGGCGCGCAGCAGGACAGCGGCGCGGCGGCCACTCCCAGCCGCAGCAGATACCGTTCTTTGAACTTCCATGATTGGCGGCCGATGGACGCCGGTGACGAGAATGGCTACATCGCGCCGGACCCGCTGAATCCGGGCGTGTCGTTCGGCGGCTTTGTGGCGCGGCAGGATTTCGGCAACGAACAGCTCCAGCAGCTGCCGCCGACGCTGGCGCATCCTGGCAATTACCGGCGCACGTGGACGCTGCCGCTAGTTTTTTCGCCGATCGATCCGCACGTGCTGTACTTCGGGTCGCAAGTTTTGTTTCGAACGGCGGATGGCGGCAGTTCCTGGCAAGTGATAAGTCCTGACCTGACGCGCGAAGATCCTGGTGTGCCGCCGAATCTGGACGCAGCGACTGCAGCGGATGCTCCCAAGGGGAAACGCCGTGGTGTGATTTACACGATTGGGCCATCGCCCGCGCGGGCGGGAGAAATCTGGGCGGGCACGGATGACGGCCAGATTCAACTGACCCAGGACGAGGGGAAAACGTGGGAGAACGTTACGCCGCCGGAGTTGACGCCGTGGAGTAAGGTAACGCATATCGAAGCTTCTCATTTCGATGCGGGGACGGCGTATGCCGCGGTGGACAGGCATCGTCTGGATGACTATCAGGCTTATCTTTATCGCACGCGCGATTTCGGCAAAACCTGGCAACGCGTCTCCAATGGAATTCCTGACGGAAGTTTTCTGAACTGCGTGCGGGAAGATCCCGTTCGAAAAGGATTGCTGTACGCGTGCACGGAGAAGGGCGTCTACGCCTCGTTCAATGACGGAGACGATTGGCAATCGTTGCAACTCAATCTGCCGATGACGTCCGTGCGCGACCTAGTTGTGCACGAAAACGATTTGGTGGTTGCAACGTTTGGGCGCTCGTTTTGGATTCTGGACGATGTGACGCCACTGCGGCAGATCGATTCGCATGTCGCCGCCGCCGATGCCTGGCTCTTTCGTCCGGAAACCGCCATTCGCATGCGGTCGGGCTCTGACCAAGGCACGCCGGTGCCGATGGATGAGTCGCTGGCTGCGAATCCACCGGAGGGCGCGGTGGTGGATTACTACCTGAAGGACAAGGCGTTATCACCGATCCAACTGGAGGTTTTTGACTCGGAAGGAAAGCTGGTGCGGCGATTCGCGAGCGATGACCTCTTGCACAAGACAAATCCAAACGACGTGCCGCTTCAAATGGAGTGGGTGCGCGACGCGAAACCTCTTTCGGCCGAGGCGGGAATGCACCGATTCGTCTGGGACCTTCGTTACGCGCTGCCGAAGGGCGTTCGCAGTTCTTTCTGGGGACCGGCGGGACCTTTGGCAGTGCCGGGCAACTACACCGTGAAGCTCACGGCGAGCGGCAAGAGCAGCACGCAACCGCTGACGATCAAGCTGGATCCGCGCGTGAAAGCTCCGCAGGACGCGCTGGTGCGGCAGTTTGGGTTGGCCTCGAAACTCGCGGCAAGATTGGGAGAAGTCTCGATGGCGTTGCAACAGGTCGGCGACCTCCGAAAGCAAATCGAAACACGAAAAAAGGAGGCGGGGGGCAACACCGAGCTTCTGACGGCCTTGCAGGAGATGGAAAGGAAGGTTGAAGCGGCGGTGGAGGCCGATAGTGATGCCGATTTTGGGCTGTTTGGGCTCGCCATTCCAAGTAAGGAGCATGAGCCTCTCTCCCAAGTCGCGGCGGCGCTTACTGGACTCTTAATCGTAGTGGACAGCTCCGATGTGGGGCCCGCGGCTGATGCGGCGGCCGCAAGCGTGAGGTGGGAAGAAGCGGCGCAGGAGACGCTGGCGCGTTGGGCCGCGTTCCAAAAAGACGATCTGGCGAGCGTCAATGCTTTGCTCGAAAAAGCCAAACTGAAGACCCTGGTTATCTCTCCGATGATCCCCGGAGATGCGCCGGCGGCTCGCTAGCTTTTGCACTTTTCGAGCGGAGCGTATTGGGTGCCGAATTTGGTATGCTGCTCCAGGTGCGAAACATTCTCCGAATCAGGTCTCTCTCTCTGCTTGGGCTACTCTCCGTGTCTATTCTGGCTGTGGTGATGGTGTTGGCATCTCAAACTTCCTCGCAGACCCAACAACCCGCGACCGGCACACCACCCCCGGCAACTCCATCAGCACCCTCTTCGCAGGGAGGAGTGGTGGGATCGGTGGCTTCCCCGTTCAGCGCGCAAACCCAACAAGCCGGGCTCAACATCGTCGTGCTGGATCCGGCCCATGGTGGAACGGACCCAGGTGCGCGAGGCACGGGGGGCATCCGCGAGAGTGAGATCGTGCTGGATTTCGTGATTCAGGTTCGCCGCGCATTGGAGCTGCAAGGCTTTCAAGTGGTGCAGACGCGGCAGGGGAATGAGAATCCGTCGTTTGACGATCGCTCCGCAACCGCCAATGCGCAGCGCGGTGCGGTGTTCGTAACTTTACATATTTCATCGACAGGATTGCCGGGCACGGTGCGCGTCTACGTGAACACGGATTTGCCGCCGGTCGCGGCTGCGAATGGCTTGATCCCCTGGGACCGCGCGCAGGCTCCGTTTCTTGGATTGAGCCGGACGTTCGGCGATCTCGTGCAGGGATTTCTCACGCAGCGTTTCAAGGGCTCGCCAGACGCCGCGCAAACCGCCAGCGTGCGCCAGCTTCGAACTACGGCAGCACCCGCCATCGCGGTGGAAATCTCCAGCGTAACGGTGGAGGACCGCGCCGATTTGGACCGCATGGCGCCAGGTGTGGCAGATGCCATCGCGCGCGGCGCTGCGGCGTTCAAGCCTTCTTACGTCGTTCCAAATACTCCGGGAGCGCTGCCATGACGCCACGCTGGAAATTCCTACTGATCGGCGGATTGGTCTTTATTGTGCTTGCTGCGGCTATTTATTTTCCGATTCTTCGCAGACGCGTGAAGCGTGCCGCGAGGCTGCAGCAGCAGAGCGAAGAACAGGCGCGGCGCGAATTGACGCAGCCGATCGCGATCAATCCGGGCGATCCCCGCGTGAAGACCAAACTCTTCTGGGCTTCGGATACGATTGATTCCACGCTCGTGCCAGTAACGGTCGATTTGCCGCTTTCGAATGACCCGGTGCTGCGATCGAAACAGGTTTTGAACACGCTGCTCGCGGGGCCCGTTGATGCAGAACTGCGCACGCTGCCGCCCGACGCTTTGCTGCTTGCGTTTTATCTGCTGCCGGACGGAACGGCGATCGCGGATTTTTCCGAGGCGCTGGCGACTTCGATTCCCTCAGGGATCGTAAGTGAGCAGTTGGCCGTGAACTCGATCACGCGGACGCTGGAAGCGAATGTGCCGCAGGTACAGCGGCTGAAAATCCTGATTCATGGGCAGGAAGTGGAAACACTTGCGGGGCATCTGGACTTGACGGGGACATTTGTCGTCAACACCAAGCCTGCTCAACCGCAGGTGAAGCCCGCGACGACGCCGGCAAGCGCGGACAAACCGGCAACGCCGGCGGCTGGCAAGGCGCCCGCTCCAGCTCCCGGATCGTTGACACCCGATAAGACGCCCGGCAAACTGGCGCAACCCAAGCGCAAACCGTAGAATTCTTGAACACGGATGTGATGACCGCAGGAGGAAGAGTGAGAGTCGACGGCCGAACCGCGGACCAGATGCGTCCCTTGAAAATCACGCCAGACTTTATCTCCACAGCCGAAGGCAGCGTGCTCATCGAGTTGGGAAACACGCGGGTGATCTGCACGGCCACCGTCGATGACGGTGTGCCCGGTTTTCTGAAGGGCAGCGGCAAAGGCTGGGTCACCAGTGAATATGGAATGCTGCCGCGCGCCACCGAGGAGCGCACGCCGCGCGAGGCAACGCGGGGGAAACAGTCGGGACGGACGCTGGAAATTCAACGATTGATCGGCCGCTCGTTGCGCGCGGTGACGGATCAGGAAGCACTGGGCGAACGCACCGTATGGCTCGATTGCGACGTGATTCAAGCGGATGGGGGAACGCGCACGGCGTCCATCACCGGAGCGTTCGTCGCGCTGGCACTGGCATTCGAGCGACTGACTGCGGCGGGAATCTTGAAGAGTTCGCCGCTGATCGACTCCGTGGCGGCCACGAGCGTCGGCATTGTGGACGACCGCGCGCTGCTGGATCTCGCTTATGAAGAGGATTCGCGCGCCGAAGTGGATATGAACGTGGTCATGACCGGCAACGGGCATTTTGTGGAAATCCAGGCGACGGCGGAAGGACGCGCGTTTTCCGGAAGCGAGATGCAGGACTTGCTGGCGCTCGCCGCCGCGGGGATTCGCCGTTTGACGGAAGAACAGCGCGCCCTTTTGCCCGTAAAATTCAGTGCGCGTGCCCGCTAAGCTTTTTCTCGCCTCGTCCAATCCCGGAAAGCTCGCCGAGTATCGCGCGCTCGCGGCGGCGTCTGCGCCTTCTCTCGCGGTTGAATTGGCGATGCCCCCGGATTTCGAGGAGCTCCCCGTGTTCGAGGAAAACGCTGCAACGTTCGCCGAAAACGCGGCAAGCAAGGCGCTGCATTACTCGCGACACAGGGACGGGCTGGTGTTCGCCGATGACTCGGGCCTTGTCGTGCCTTCTCTCGGCGGTGCGCCCGGGGTTCATTCCGCAAGATACGCTGGACCGCAGGCGACGAATGCGCAAAAACTTGAAAAGCTGCTGGGCGAGATGCGAGAGAAGACGGGATCCGAGCGTGTTGCGTATTTCGTTTGCGCGGTTGCACTGGCGGAACGCGGACGGGCACTAGCGATCGTCACGGATCGCGTTGACGGAGAAATCCTGGAGGCGCCGCGCGGATCAGGCGGATTTGGCTACGATCCGGTGTTCTACTTCCCGGCGATCGAGAAAACATTTGCGGAGCTACCGGCTAAAGAAAAAAATGTGCGCAGCCATCGGGGGAAGGCTTTCCGCAGATTGCTCGCGGCTCTTTCCTCCATGCTATAGTTTTGGCTCCTATGGCCACGAAATCGGAGAAAAAAACATCGAGGAAGAAGAAACCCGCTACGGCAAAATCAAAAGTAGCGAAATCCGTGAAGGCGGCCAAGGCTGCCAAGCCGGCACATGCGGCGGGAACGGACCCCAAGCGGGTCGCGGCAATCCTCGCGAAACTGGACCAAGCGTACGGGAATGCGACGTGCGAGCTGAAGCACGAGAATGCATTTCAATTGCTGATCTCCACGATTCTTTCCGCGCAGTGCACGGACGTGCGCGTGAATCAGGTCGCCGAAACGCTTTATAAAAAATATCCCGATCCGAAGGCGTTCGCGTATGCCACGCCAGGCGAGTTGGAACTGGACATCCGGCCGACAGGTTTTTTCCGCAACAAGACGAAGTCCGTGATGGGCGCGAGCAAGGCGATCATTGAAAAGTTTGGCGGGCAAGTGCCGCGCACGATGGAGGAGATACTCACATTGCCGGGTGTCGCGCGAAAAACGGCGAACGTGGTGCTCGGCACGGCGTATGGGATCGCCAGCGGAGTGGTTGTGGATACGCATGTGCTGCGTCTCTCAAACCGCTTGGATTTGTCACGGAATGAAGATCCGAAGAAAGTCGAGCAGGATTTGATCAAGATCATTCCGCAGGAGAAGTGGATCCAGTTTTCCCACCAGCTGATCTGGCACGGACGCCGGGTCTGCCAGGCGCGCAAACCGAAATGCATCGAGTGCAACGTGGAATCCCTGTGCTACGCGAAAGACAAGACCATCTAAGGCCCTGCAGCCGCGGGCCGGAAAGCGCGAGAACTTCTCCCGAGCACCCGCGCGCGCATGATGTAAGATAAAGGCAGATGAAGATGGCAGCGAAGCCATTTTCGAAACTTCCCAAAGAAACCTACATCGCTGGATTCACACTTGTTGCAATTGCGTTGCACCTTGTCTTGCGTTTTGCAACCACCGTGCACCCACGCATTGCACTGTTTCCTCTTTTTGCTGCGCTCGTGATCGGCGGCGCGCCGCTGGTATTCGAACTCGCCAAGCATGTTGTTAAGCGGGAGTTCGGCTCCGATCTCCTTGCCGGCGTCTCCATTCTGACGGCCGTTCTGCTCGGGCAATACCTGGTCGCGACGATTGTGGTGCTGATGTTGTCCGGCGGAGCCGCGCTGGAGTTCTACGCGACGGCGAGAGCTTCCTCCGTGCTCGATGCTCTTGCGAAGCGCGTACCAAGCGTTGCGCACAAGCGAGATGGTTCCGCAATCGTTGACCTCAAGCTGGAAGACATTCGCATTGGCGACGAGTTGACTGTCTTACCTCACGAAATCTGTCCAGTCGATGGCGAGGTGATCGAAGGGCACGGCGTGATGGACGAGGCTTACCTGACCGGAGAGCCATACGAAATATCCAAGACGCCGGGATCGCAGGTAATTTCCGGCGCGATCAATGGTGAGACAGCAATTACCATCAAAGCGGGGAAGCTGGCCGTTGATTCGCGTTATGCGCGGATTATGCAGGTGATGCAGGCGACCGCGCAGCAGAAACCCCAACTGCGTCGTCTGGGCGATCAACTAGGCGCCTGGTACACGCCTCTGGCACTTTTGGTGGCTGCCGCCGCTGGATTACTGAGTCAAGACGCGCATCGATTCCTGGCGGTTGTGGTGATCGCGACGCCCTGCCCTCTTTTGCTGGCGATTCCCACGGCCATCATCGGCGCCATTTCCCTGTCCGCGCGCCGCGCCATCATCATTAAGAACCCAGCGATCCTCGAGCAAATCGACTCTTGCAGGACACTCATTTTCGACAAAACCGGGACACTGACCTATGGAAGACCAACGCTCACCGCAGTGATCTGCGCTGAGGGGTTCGATCGAAGCGAAGTCATGAGGCTCGCGTGCAGCCTGGAACAATACTCGAAGCACCCGCTCGCGGGCGCCATTGTAAATGCCGCGAAACAGGAAAAAATTGCCCTGTTGCCGGTGGACCGCGTCAGCGAACCTCCGGGAGAGGGATTGCGCGGTATTGTCGACGGAAAAACAGTTCAAATCACGGGCCGCAACAAAGTAGCGGCAGAGACTCTTCCCCTTCCACCGCTGGCAAGCGGGCTCGAATGCCTCCTCTTCATCAATGGCCGATATGCTGCAGCAATGCGGTTTCACGACGCGCCGCGTAAAGACAGCCGGTTGTTTATCCAGCACTTGCGGCCGCGCCATGGCGTGCGCAAGGTGATGCTGGTTTCGGGCGATCGCGAGTCGGAGGTGAAATACCTGGCGGATACCGTTGGAATCACCGAGGTTTACGCGAGCATGAGCCCGGAAGAGAAAGTTGAAATCGTAAAGCGAGAGGCTGCGCTGGACAAGACACTCTTTGTGGGCGACGGAATCAACGACGCTCCGGCGCTAATGGCCGCGACAGTGGGCGTGGCCTTCGGCTCGGCGAGTGATGTTACGACGGAAGCTGCCGATGCGGTCATTCTCGAACTGGCGCTCGGAAAGATTGACGAGCTCATGCACATCGGGCGGCGCATGCGGCGTATCGCGTTGCAGAGCGCCCTGGGCGGCATGGCCGCCAGCATGATCGGGATGGTGATTGCCGCCGCTGGCTACCTGCCCCCCATCAGCGGAGCCATCGGGCAGGAACTCATTGATTTAGTCGCCGTGCTCAACGCCGTGCGTGTGGCTTTGCCGACCGATGAATTGCAGGACTTTTAGCTTCGGATGAACTCCTCGCGGTGAGGCGCTGTTCCAGAAACCTAACGCGGCTTCTTAACTGGAGTTTGATCCTGCCCGCTCGGCTGTGAATTGGGCTGCTGCGCATTGACGGGCGGATGGCCCGGTGGCAGTGCCCCCTGGGGAGGCGCACCGGCGGGATTCACGATGTCGCTAAAATTCGGCATGCTGCCGGAATGCACGTCTTGATTCTGATGCGGATTTTTGTTCGGATCCGGATGCTGGATCATCCCGCCAACCGGCTGCGATTTTTGCACCACCCACGCGCCATCACGTTTCTCCAAATTATACGCGATCTGCATGCCCGCTCCCGGAGGTGCCCCGGTCTTGGGCCAGAATTCAACCTCGGCGTGCGCTTGATTCCCATTGACGGAAACGCTCCGGATATCCATTTCCATGGCGCTCATATTGAGAGTGCCCACGGCGTTGAGGTGCTGCATGATGCCGACGCGAATGGCCTCATTGTCGCTCGGCTGCTTCTTGCATCCACCGCCAAGCAAAAGTGCGGCGGAGAGCCCCAAAACCGCAGCAACATTTCTCATCAGAGGGTCCTTTCGATTTCTGCTGAACCGGCTTCCGGAAATATAACTTTCATCTGAGCCTCTTACAGTCTACCGCGCACGAGGAGAGCGTTGGCAATAGCAAATACGGCTTGTGTTGCGAACGGAAATTTATTTGGAACGAAGGCCGTTTGGCACCAGCGGCAAGTCATGGAGGCGAACGCCAGTGGCATCAAAGATGGCATTGCCGATGGCCGGCGCCACGGGCATGATCGGTGTCTCGCCGGCGCCCGCCGAAGGAATATCTTTTCGATCCAGCAGGATCGCTTCGATCTCCGGCACGTCACGGAAGCGTGGCACGCGATAGCTCCCGAAATGCGGATTCTTGATGCGGCCGTTTTCAAATCCGATGGCCTCGAAGAGTGCTCCTCCCAGCCCCTGAATCATCGCGCCGACCACCTGATTGCGCAGGCCATCGGGGTTGACAATGGCGCCGCATTCGAATGCCTCCACCATACGCACAACGCGCACCGCGCCAGAAGTCTTTTCCACCGCTACTTCGGCGAAGGTCGCCACGTAACTGCCCTTCTCGTAACCGCACGCGACTCCGCATCCCTGCCCCTCCTGCGTTTTCTTGCGCGGCCAGCCAAAGGACTTCGCCGCCGCCTCCAGCACCACGCGCAGACGCAGATCGGAAAGATTCTTGATGCGGAAATCGAGCGGGTCCATCTGCGCTACGCTCGCCAGCGCATCCATGTGCGTTTCACGCGCGAAGTGATTCGCCGTCGCCGCAAGCCCGCGATAGGAGCCGCTCCGCAAAATCAGCGGCACCTGATGATATTCCGTTCGCTGATTCGCAATGACGTAGGGAGTCTCGATCCCCGAGGTTCCGGAATGGTAGTTATGAAATTCCCACGCCGTCAGCGTACCGTCGCTGGCGATGCCACTCTTCACTTCGATAACACCCGCGGGCCGGAAATACGCCCAGGTGAATTCTTCCTCGCGAGTCCACACCACTTTCACGGGACGCCCGGCAGCGCGCGCCAATCGAGCCGCCTCGATGGCCGCGTCACTAGTATGTTTTCCTCCATACGCCGAGCCCGTATCCGGCACAATCACCCGCACGCTGCTCTCGGGCAAGTGGAAAACATCCGCAAGCTCGTCGCGGTTGGCAAATGGCCGCTGCGTGCCGGTCCAGACAGTGAGTTTTCCGTCGGCCCACTGAGCCATGGCCGCGCGTGGCTCCAGCGGAGCATGCGCGATGTACGCAACAGTGTAAGTCGCGTCGAGCCGATGCGCCGCGCCAGCCAGCCCCTCTTCGACAGATCCCTTCTGCTTCCGAAATCGATCCTCGGATTTCGCAGCAGCGTTCTGCTTGAGATATGCAAAGAGTTCCTTGTTCGAGATCTGCGGTACTTCTTTCCATTGAGCGTGAATCGCTTCGAGAGCTCTTTGCGCCTCGCGCTCGCTCGGCGCGCCTACGCCGACAAATTCTCCATCTCGTACGACAAACACGCCGGTCATGGCCTTCGCAGCGCTTTCATCGCAGGAAGTGAGCGTCGCACCGAAAGAAGGAGGCCGCAGCACTTTGCCGTAGAGCATGCCCGCAGGCCGCAGATCCGTCGTGTACTGGTGCCTCCCGGTAACAAATGCCCGGCCGTCCACTTTCGGAATCGCTTTTCCTGCAATCGTCCATTGCGTTGCCGGAGTGATGGAACCTTCCGCCGGGAGATCCTGCGCGAGGGTCTTGCCACGCGCGAGCTCCGCATACTTAAGCGAGCGGCCCGAGGCGGGATCGGTGACTTTCGCGTCCGCCGCTACCAATCCCGCCGGCGCTACATTCCATTCCTTTGCCGCTGCTCCAACGAGGAGATCGCGCGCGGCCACAGCTACGCGCCGCAACTGCGGCGTAATCGTCGGCGTCGTCCGGCTGCCAAAAGTGCCTGCGTCAAACGGCGTCAGCGCCGTATCCGCCGTCACCATCCGCACACTCTCGAAGGGGACACGCAGCTCATCGGCGATGGTTTGCGCCAAAGAGGTGCGGATGTTCTGCCCGAGCTCCGCCTTGCC
>CAAGKR010366509.1_pt1 | contig 10493 bp, 10 predicted proteins | sample 2556971 | NCBI WGS metagenome assembly CAAGKR01 (sample SAMEA5207829, study PRJEB30636) | soil metagenome | biome: forest; feature: boreal; material: soil | place: USA | collected 2011-09 | depth 1 m
ATCCCGATCACGTCTGGGTCTTCCTTCACGAGTTCCCCGCGCTCACGGGGGAACGGGCCGAGAAGTTCCGCGGGCGGCGGCGGGAGTACGAGCGACGGGTCGAGGCGGTTCTCCAAGCCGGCATCGACGCGGGTGAGTTCCGTGCCGTCGACCCGAGGCTCACCGCCCTGGCGTGGCTCGGCATGCACAACTACACGTACCTGTGGCTGAACGCGGGCGGTCGCCTGTCGGCTCGCGACGTGGCCCGGCCCTTCGCCGACATCTTCATCCGGGGGATCGCGAACTAAGGACGCACCGAGTGGGCCGGGACCTCGAAACCGAGGAGCCCGCCCAGGGTGCCGCCGACCAGCGCGGCCCGCTCGTCGCCGGGGAGGTCACCGAGCAATTTCGCGATCAGCTCGCGGCTCCCGCGGAACGTCCCTTCGGCGTGCGGGTAGTCGTTGCCCCACACGATCGTCGAGAGCCCGGTGATGTGCCGGCAGGCAACGGCCACGGGGTCGTCCTGGAAGGAGACGTGGAACTGTCGCCGGACGTACTCGCTCGGCTTCAGTGGGTACGGCCACTTCTCGTTCAGCCGGAACAGCTGCGCCATGCTCGGCTGGTCGTTGGCGGGGCGGCTCTGATCCCAGTACCCGAGCCACCAGTCGGCGTCCTGGCCAATTCCGGTGACCCAGCACTTGTCCATGCTGCCCACCAACGACGCCAGCCAGTGCGCGTTGAACTCGATCAACGCGAAGTGCAGGTCGGGGTAGCGATCGGCGACACCGCCGCCGATCAGCTCGCACATGACCTGCTCCGGCACCATTGGCGCGTACACGCACTGCGTGACCATTCGCTTCGAGGCCGACTTCTCGGTGATCGGCTGGTTGACCTGCGCCGCCGATTCCATGACGACCTTGAGCGTCGTCGAGGCGGGATCGTCGACCTTCACGCCGCCGGTCTGCGTGTGGATGAACACGTGCACGCCGTTGGCTTGGGCCGCCGCCCACACCGGGTCGAGGTCGCGCGAGTAGTACGGCATCGGCGGGATCGACGGAAGGAGGATCGCACGGAACCCGGCGGCGGCGACGCGCTCGATCTCGGCAACGGCGTCGCCGATGTCGGTGATCGGCACCGGAGCCGTCGGAGCCAACCGCGAGAAGTACGGCGTGAACCGCTCGATGACGTAGTCGTTGTACACGCGCGCGTGCGCCATCGACAGCTCGTGGTCGTCGGAGTAGAGCCCGAACAGCGACAGGTTCGGATGCATCACCTGAACATCGACCCCGTCGAGGTCCATGTCCTCGAGAATGTGCTCAGGGTCACCTTCGGGCATCCGTCCGCCGGTCTGGCGATACCGAGAGATCGTCCAGCCTTCGTACCCCGGCGTGTGCAACTGCCGGAAGATGCGAGCGCCGCCTTCGACAAGCGGCTCGATCTCGAAGTCCTCCTCCCAGACCGCCCGTTCGCGCAGCTGCTTGGGCAGACGGGTGCGGAAGAGGTCGGTCGGCTCGAGGAGGTGCCCGTCCGCCGAGACGACAAAATCCTTCTGCGCCAACGTGTACGAACCCCCGAAGCGGAAACGTGGTTTACAGTCTACGCGAACGTCTCTCGCGAGAGTAAGCCAACCGGTCGGTACATGCAATGCTAAGGCGGCCGCCGACGCCCATCGGCCAGGAGGGGAGAACCCGTGACGAAGCGGTGGACGCAGCGCCCGCCTGGCTCGACGTGGGGCGATTGGGGCGACGAAGACGAGCTCGGCCGCATCAATCTGCTCACACCCGACAAGGTCCTCGAGGGCGTGCGGGAGGTCGAGGCCGGGATCAGCTTCTGTCTGAGCCTGCCGCTCGATTATCCCGGCGGCACCGCCCTGAACCAGCGACGGCAACCGCCGAGGCTCGCGCCCACCGAAGACATGAGCGGCAACTCCGGCACCTTCTACAACGTGCACATGAGCGAGATGGAGGACTGGGGAGATCCTCGCTACGTCGACGTGTGGGCCGACGACGTCGTGACGCTCTCTCTTCAGTACTCGACCCAGTGGGATTCGCTCGCCCACGTCGGTGCCGAGTTCGACGCCGACGGCGACGGAATCGAGGAGCCGGTCTATTACAACGGGTACCGCGCCGGGGTCGACCTTGTCGGGCCGAAGCAAGACGCGGCCGGCGACGGTGGCCGGCACGTCTGCTTCGCGCACCACCTCGGCTTGGAGCACATGGCCTACAAGGGTGTGCAGGGGCGGGGTGTCCTCGTCGACTTGGCGCACCACCTCGGTCACGACTGGCGCGGGGTCGATCGCGAGACGCTCGAAGAGATCATTGCGGCGGACGACGTCGTCGTCGAGCCCGGCGACATGCTCCTGCTGCACACCGGTTTCGCGACCGAGGTCCTGAAGTGGAACCGCAACCCCGATCCCGTGAAGATCCACACGATGTGCACGTACCTCGACGCGCGCGACGAGTCGTTGCTGGAGTGGATCACCGAATCGCAGATCTCGGCGCTCGTCGCCGACAACTACGCGGTGGAAGGGTTGCTCGGCAAGGATCGCGATCCGAGCCGGCACTCGTTCCTCCCGATCCACAACCTCTGCCTGTTCCGGCTCGGCGTTCCCCTCGGTGAGATGTGGTACCTGCACGAGCTCGCGACCTGGTTGCGCGAGCACAAACGGAGCCGATTCCTCCTCACCGCGCCGCCGCTGCGGCTGCCCGGCGCGGTCGGTTCACCGACCACGCCGATCGCGACCGTCTGAGGGCGCGGGCGGGCTACCCCAGCGGGACGAGGCCGCGGGGCAGCACCAAGAGCAGATCGTTGTACGTCGCGATGCCCGCAGCGGCGGCGACGACGGCCGGGATCGCGTTGATCGGGGGCATCGCCGTCATGATGTGCCCGAGCACCATGAAGTCGGCGATCGTCTCGGCCTTGAAGTCGGGCGGCGGGAGGAAGCCGACGTTGAGGGTCACCGTGGGCCGCCCGTCGATCTGGATCACCCAGCCTTCTTGGTCGATCTTCCAATCGGGGTGGAGCGTCTGACCCTTGCGCCACAGGACATTGAGTTCGACGACGACCTTGTCACCGACCGATCCCTTCCAGCTCGCCGCAACACCAGCGACGCATCCCGCGGGGATGGTCCACGACCCGAGGTCGAGGTCGGCGGTGGTCTGCGCGTACTCGGCCTCGCATGCGATCTCGTCGAGGTCGACCCCGAGCGCGTCGGCCACGAGCCGAACGGCCTCGCCGAAGACGGCCGTGCCCCGGGCCGTCATCGCGTGCAGGTCGGGGTGGTCGATCGGTTTGCCGAAGCCCACCGGAATCTCGGTCGCGGGTGAGTCGTAGAACGTCGTGTCCGCGGCCTCGTTGATCGTGACCTTGTCGACCCGGTCGCAGATGGTCGCGGACACGATGGCCAACAGCTCGGCGAAGCCCGGGCTGACGCCGGTCCCGAACATCGTCGAGCTCCCGCGCTCGCATGCCTCGGCGATCCGGTCCCGACCGGCACCCAGGTTGTGCCCAGTGATGAACGCGGCCGTCGCCACCACGTTGACGCCCGCCGACAGGATGCGCACCAGCTCGTCGGTGTCGAGCCACATCGGGTTGTACACGACGCAGTCGGGTTGCAGCGCGAGGAGCTCGTTGACGTCGTTGGTGGCAAGAACGCCGAGCGGGGCGATCCCGCACAGCTCACCGACGTCGCGGCCGACCTTCTCGGGCGACCAGGCGTAGCACCCGACGAGCTCGAGTGTGGGGTTCGCGGCGATCGCCTGCACCGAGCTCTTGCCGACGTTGCCCGTCGTCCATTGGACAACCCGATACTTAGGAGCCGGAGGCATCGACGGGCCCTTCCTTCACGCGCGACCAGCCGTCGGCGACCTCGACGTTGACGATCTCCGGTACGGCAGCGAGCAACTCCGACAACTGCACCGTTGCATTCTTGAAGTGTTGCGAGCTCACGTGGGCTTCACCCGCCGCGCGGTCGCGGAACGCCTCGACGAGCACGTACACGTTGGGATCGTCGACGCTGCGGTACCAATCGAACGCGATGTTGCCCGGCTCGGCGCGGGTAGCCGTCGTGAACTCTCCTACGAGCGACACCCAGTCGTCGGCGTACTTACGACGTACGCGGTTCTTGGTCACGATGAAGATCATGCAGCGCGTCCTTCGGTTGACAGTTACTCGAATGTAAAGGCTTGGTAGTCGTTCTCGACGACGTCGGCGATCACCGAGAAGAGCTTGGGGCGTCCGCCCGAGTTCAGGAGATACCGGCGCGGCTTCCCGGGGATGTTGGTACCGAAGAAGTAGCTGCCCTCGCCGAACGGCGACAGCGCCGCGCCCCGGTTGACCATGTTCGTCCATTCCTCTTCCGACGCGGGGTCGACCTCGATCGATTTGTAGCCGTGGTCGCGCGCGTAGATGAGCGCGTCGGCGATGAAGTCGACCTGGTCGCCGTTGTAGCGCGGGTTGTTGCCGGCCGCCGCGTGCGGGCCACCGGGGAAGAAGAGGTTCGGAAAATCGTGGGTCTGGACGCCGAGGAACGTCGCCGGACCATCGGCCCAGTGTTCCTCGAGTGCGAGACCGTTGCGGCCGCGAATTCCCATGCGGTTGAGCGCGCCGGTGCCGAAGTCGAAGCCGGTTGCCCACACGACGATGTCGAAGTCCCGCGCGCCTTCGGATGTTTCGATCCCGCGCTCGGTCATGCGCACGATTGGCGTTTGCACGAGATCGATGAGCGAGACGTTCGCGTTGTTGTACACCTCGTAGTAACCCGTCACGAACGGAGGCCGCTTTTCCGCGAAACGGTGATCGCGGGGTATCAACTTCTCCGCGGTCGCGGGATCCTTGACGATTGTCCGGATCTTGTCGGCGATGAACTCGCACCACTCTGCGTTCGCGGCGCGATCGAACAGCAGGTCGGTGTAGTGGCTGGTGAGTTTCGAGAAGCCGGGGCTCTGCCACATCTTCTCGAAGAACAACAACCGCTCTGCCTTCGAATCTTCGAACGTCGCGCGATCGTGCGCGGTGTGGAGGAAACCGCTCACCGACGTGTTCAGCGTCTCGCGCATCGTTTCGAAGTCGGCCCTGAGTTGCGCCTGCTCGGCGGGCGTGATCGGTGCGTTGTTGAGCGGGGTGCACCAGTTTGCGGTGCGTTGGTACACCGTCAGGGAGGCAACGTCGCCGGCAATGGCAGGGATCAGCTGTACGCCGCTCGATCCGGTACCGATGACCGCAACGCGTTTGCCCGCGAAGTCGACCGCCGCCGCGGGCCACCGCCCCGTGTGGTGCGACTCTCCGCGAAAGTTGTCGCGCCCCGGTACGTCGGGGAAATACGGCACCGACAGCACGCCGGTCGCGGCAACCAAGAAGCGCGCGCGGAGCACGCTTCCGTCGCTGACCGTCACCGTCCAGGTTCCTGTCGATTCGTCGAGCACGGCCGAAGTGACCGCCGCGCCGAACCGCATGTGGCGCCGGAGATCGAACCGGTCGACGACGTGGTTCAGGTAGCGCTCGGTCTCCGGTTGTTGCGCGAAATGCTCTTGCCACTCCCATTCTTCGAACAGCGCTTTCGAGAACAGGTAGCCATAGGTGTAGCTCTCCGAATCGAAGCGGGCCCCGGGGTAGCGGTTCCAGTACCAGGTGCCGCCGACACCACCGCCCGCCTCGAGGAGCTGCACCGAAAAGCCGGCTTCACGAGCGCGATGTAGCTGGTAGATGCCCGTGATGCCGGCACCGACGACCAGCACATCGACGTCGGGTTCGGGGGCTGCCATGCGCCTCGATTGTACCGACCGGTCGGTTACAGTCCGAGTGGTGCCGCCGCACGCGATGGAGTTTCCGGACCGGGCTCCCAAAGAGCGCTACTTCGATCCCGACTTCTATCAAATGGAGGTCGAGTTGCTGTGGCCTCGCGTCTGGCAGATGGCGTGCCGGCTCGAGGAGATCCCGCAGCCACGCGATTTCGCCGAGTACGAGTTCCTCGATCAATCAGTCGTCGTGGTGCGCACCGACGACCTGGGTGTGAGCGCGTTCCAGAACGCGTGTCGCCATCGGGGCGTCAAGGTCGCCGAAGGTCGAGGGACGTGCGAGAGCGGGTTCACGTGCCCGTTCCACGGATGGTGCTATGGCGTCGACGGCACGAACACCCACGTCACGCAGAGGAAGACGTTCGCCGAGCACAACCTGCAGCCGGACGACATCAACCTCACGCCGGTGCGGTGCGAAGTGTGGGGCGGGTGCGCCTGGATCAACCTCGACGACGACGCTCCACCGTTGCGGCAGTGCATCGAACCGTTCGCCACCATGATGGACGCGTGGAAGGTGGAGTCGCTGCGCACCGAGCGGTGGTACGCGTGCCGTCTCCCCGTGAACTGGAAGCTCGCCGAAGCGGCCTTCGTGGAGCAGTACCACGTGGTGGAGACGCATCCGCAGCTGCGCATCGCCGGGAGGTACGCGCCGCGCAAGGGTGCGGAGTTCGACGCGCGTGCATTCATCGACGCCGACATCCACTACCTGCGCACGATGAGCGTGGGCATGGACGGGATGGTCCACGCGAACGATGTGCGCATCGCCGAGGGTCTGCGCGACATCGAGCTGCCGACTGACCCGGCGCTGGCGGTGTCGACTTGGCAGCGCGCGCTCAACGAAGCGGTCACGAGCTGGCACCGAAGTGTTGGCGCCGACATCCCCGACCTCAACGATCTCGACGCGCAAGGGATGAACGAGCCAATGGGCTACTGCTTCCCGCACTACTTCGTGTTGCCGATGTACAGCAGCGCGTCCTCCTACCGCTTCCGCCCGTTGGGACCGGAGGAGACGCTGATGGAGATCTGGTCGCTCACCCGGTTCCCTGAGGGAAGCGAACCGGGAAAGCCCACGCCGCCCGAGCCGTGGGAGTGCGACGATCCGCGGTGGCCGCCGATCCCCGCGCAGGACTTCTCGAACCTGCCGAGGCAGCAAAAGGGCCTGCACGCGAAGGGCTTCGAATACCTGCGCCTGTCGGAGCGGGCCGAGGGTCACATCTCGAACTTCGAACGGACCGTCGACGGCTTCCTCGCCGGCCTTTCCTACGACAAGCTGCTCCCGGCGCTGCGATCGATCAACGTGAACCCCCTCGAAATGCCGATCGTCGACATCGGGATCTGAGCATGACCACGCAGACGACATACGCAGAAGTCGTTGAGGGCATCCGCGCCACCATCGCCGCGTACACCCACGCGCTCGACGACGGCCGGACCGACGACATCGTCGCGACCTTCTGTCCCGACGGCATCTGCGAGATCCCGGGCATGGGTACGCACGTTGGCCACGACGCTCTCCGCGAGGCCTACGCGCGATGGAAACCGCGGCGACCGCAGCGTCACCTCGTCGTCAACACCCTCGTGACCGACTGGAACGAGCAGGAGGCCACGGCGATCAGCGACGTGATCTTCCTCCTGCAGGGCGACTCCGGCTGGGCGATCCAGATCGTCGGCCGTTACCACGACACCCTTCACCACGACGACGGCACGTGGCGCTTCCACCAACGGATGGCGACCTTCGCGACGTAGCGCAGCTCACGACCCTTGGCAGCGTCCGATCTCGTCGGTGTGGAAGGTGCCGTCGGCGCAGGGGAGGTCGGGGTTCTGGTGGGAGAACACGCCCTTCGGGCTTTCCCACCCGGGCGCCACCCACGCGTGCACCATCCAGCCCGTCACCGGCATGAAGAAACCATGGGCCTTCGTGCACTGCACAAACGTCACGTTGGAGTCGGGCGGGAAGAGGATGTCGCCGCCCTTTCCGGTGCACACACCGCTGTGTCGGTGCCAATGGTCGTTCGGGCCCGCGAAGCCCTCGGGTGGCGTGTAGCCCATGGCGTAATACATGAGCCCGACCATCTGCGAGGTTGGGTGGATGCCGTCGTAGATCAGCGCGAGCGGGTGGCTCGGATCGAACCCCATGGCGAACCCGCCGATGTAGTGCGCACCACTGCCCGGACCGAACCCGCCTCCTACGAGGTGGTAGCCCGCGGCCGTGGCCGCGGCAACCGTTGGGTAATGCATTGCGACGGTGCGCGCGGTGACGAGTTGCTGTGCGAGGAGCGCGTGCGTCGCGCGGTCGAGCGGCTTGTCGGGCACCGCCTCGGCCTCGACATCGTGCGCTTTCACGCCGACGATCTCGTGACCGTTGAGGTCGGTGACGGGAGTCGACGACTTCGTCTTCTTCGGCGCCTTCGTCGTGGTGGTCGACTTCGCCGGCGCCGCCGATTTCCCGCTCGAGCCACACGCGCCGAGCAGCAAAATCGCAACGATCACAGTCACGCCAAGTCGAACTCGCATGCATTCCCCCCGGTCTGCTGCCAGTACACCGATGTGCACAGGTAACTACTTGGAGATGATCGACACGCCGGCGGTACCCGGTGCGCCGTAGAGCTGGGTGTAGCCGACCTTCGGATTGCCCGGTACCTGTCGATCCTCGGCCCGGCCCCGCACCTGCAGCACGACCTCGTGCACCTGGCGCAGACCCGACGCGCCGATCGGCTCGCCGTTTGCAATGAGCCCGCCGTCGGTGTTCACCGGCAGCGATCCGCCGATCTCGAGCGCGCCGTCGGCGACGAGACGCTCCTGCTCGCCGTCGGCGCAGAAGCCGTTCTCGGCGAGGTGAATCACCTCCGCGCCGGCGTCGGTGTCCTGGAGCTGGATCACGTCGACATCCTCGGGGCCGATCCCGGCGATCTCGTACGCGGCGCGTGAAGCATCGACGGTCGGCCCAACGGTCTGTTCGACCGGTAACCACGGACTGTGCACCTCGAACGCGCCGAGACGGCGGGTGCGCACGACCGACGAGCGCAGGTAGACGGGCGCGTCGCTGTATCGGTGCGCATCCTCGGCACGACACAACACCACCGCGGCCGCGCCCTCGTCGGGCGCGCAGAACATGTATTGCGTCAACGGGTAGTTGAGCGTCGGCGACGCGAGGATCTCCGCTTCCGACAGCGGCTTGCGGCGGAACGCGTTCGGATTGAGCGCGCCGTTGCGGTAACCCTTCGCCGCGACCTTGGCCAGGGTCTCGCGCGAGATCCCGTGGTCGTGCATGTACTTGTTGATCTTCATCGCGAAGAACTTGGTGGTCATGAACTGCCCGACTTCTCCGTACCACGTCGGGCACGCGTACAGGCGAGGGTCGGCGCTGAATGCACCCGGCAGGTGCTTGTCCATCCCGACCGCGATACCGAGGCCGGATTCGCCCAGCCGGATCGTTTGCGCGGCCAGCGCCAGGGCGCTCGCCGCGGTCGCGCAGCCGTTGTAGACGTCGGTGAACGGAATCCCGGTGAGGCCCAACAGCGCGACAACCGCGTCGGGGTTGTCGACCTCGTAGCTCCCGCCGAACGCGAACTCGATCTGGCTCCACTCGACGCCGGCGTCGGCGAGCGCGCGCCGGATCGCGATCGCGCCCATCTCGATTCCCGAGACGCCGGGAAAGCGCCCGAAGGGATGGAGCCCCACTCCAATGATCGCAACGTCGGGATTCGTCATGTGCGGCGTCCTCTCACGCGACGGGCCGAAACGCGAAGGTCACGACCTCGTTGCCGTCGTCGTCGGTGCGGAACGGCACCAGCGCGAGCTCCATTTCCATGCCGTGCTGCAGCCGCTCGGGATCCGCCACGGTGAGCCGCGTCTCCACCTTTACGTCGCCGAGATCGACGTAGCCGACGCCGAACGGCACGAAGTCCGCGCCCGTGGGTCCGGCGAAGGGAGGTGAAGGCGGCGGGAAATCCTGCGTCGTCCACGCCCACAGTTGGCCGCGCCGCGCGAGAAGGTGCTCGGCCATCTCCGTCGAGGCGCAGCGGGGGCAGGAGTCCTGCGCCGGGAACGTGACGATGCCGCACGAGGTGCAGGCGCTGCCGATCAGTTGCGGATCGTCGGCGGGCCAGGTGAACACCCCTTCGGCCACGGGCACACGGGTCATGAGGTTCTCCGTTCAGTACGGGCGCGCAGCTCATCCTTCACGACCTTGCCGGTCGCGTTCAGCGGCAACGCGTCGAGAAACGCGACGACGCGCGGCACCTTGTAGTTCGCCATCTCGGCGCGCGCCCAGTCGATGATGACGGCGGGCTCGATCGCGTCGCCCGACGTCGCCACGATGAACGCCATGCCGACTTCGCCGAGCCGCGCGTCGGGCACGCCAATAACCGCGGCCTGCGCGACGCGCGGATGCCGCAGCAGCAGGTTCTCGATCTCGGCCGGATACGCGTTGAACCCGCCGACGATGAACATGTCCTTGATCCGGCCGACGATGCGCAGATAACCGTCGGCGTCGATCGTGCCGAGATCGCCGGTGTGGAGGAAGCCCTCGGCATCGATCGCGGCCGCCGTCGCCTCGGGATCGTCGAGATAACTCCGCATCACCGTCGCGCCCCGCACCACGACCTCTCCCGGCTCGCCCGGCGCGGCGTCGACGCCCGTGTCGGTCACGGTCCGCACGTCGAAGCCCGGCCACGACACGCCGACGGTCGTCGCGATGTGCTCGAAGTCGTCGTCGGGGCG
>CAAGKR010473517.1_pt1 | contig 10492 bp, 13 predicted proteins | sample 2556971 | NCBI WGS metagenome assembly CAAGKR01 (sample SAMEA5207829, study PRJEB30636) | soil metagenome | biome: forest; feature: boreal; material: soil | place: USA | collected 2011-09 | depth 1 m
CCCCGCCCGCCGAGGCCTGCCACCGCCGAGCGCGCTCCCCTGCGCCGGTGGATTGCAGCGCACGACCCCGGTGAAGTCGTGAGCGCGCGGTATCGGGAACGGTCAACGTTCCGTCAACGGCGCCCGACGGCGCCCATAGACTCGACGACGTGATAGCCCGTGGATATCGCGGCCCCGGAAGCGGCATGAACCCGATGCTCCTCATCGCCCTCCTACTTCTCGTCGTCTACTTCCTGCAAGGAAGTCTTCAGAGCCCGATTCAGAACTTCGCGACGGATCCTGCCGGTTTCATCTACTTCGCTATCGCCGTACTCATCTCGATCACTGTTCACGAGTTCATGCATGCCTACACCGCGCATCGACTAGGTGACGACACTGCCCGTCTTATGGGTCGCCTCACGCTCAACCCGCTGGCCCACTTCGACATTTTCGGGACGCTACTGATCATCTTGTTCAAGTTCGGCTATGGAAAACCTGTGCCTTTCAACGAATCCAGGCTGCGTGGCCCGATGGGCGTGACCCTGGTCGCTGCGGCCGGTCCGCTTTCGAACGTCGCGATAGCCGCGCTGTTTGCGATACCGCTCCGCTTCGGCGCCGCCAATATCATCGGAACGGAATACGAGAAGTTCCTTGTCGCGGTGGTTGGACTGAACTGCTTGCTGGCGGTCTTCAATCTGCTTCCGATACCACCGCTCGACGGCTCAAACGTCGTTTATGGCTTACTCCCGCCGAGGCAGCAGTACTCCTGGCGCCAGTTCCAACAGTACGGCCCTTTCATTCTCATCGGTCTTCTTCTCTTGGGGGGCAGCTTCCTTTCGCTTCTCGTTGGGCGACCTGCGGCCTGGCTGCTCACTGTGCTATTGGGTCCCGGCTTCCGGTGATCGGCCGTGCGAGGCAGACGCTGCGCGTCGTCGCCGCGGGGGTCGCGGCGGACGCCAGGCACGCCGAGCGCACCGCCGAGATCCTGCGCGGGCTCGGGGCCGACGAGGAGCTCGTCATGGCCGGCCTCCTGCATGACATCGCGAAGCCGCCGGGGACGCGGCTGTGGCATCGCATCTCGGGCGTGCTGCTCGACCGGCTCGCGCCGCGCGTTCGGCGCCAGCTCGCCCGCGGTGACTCGACCTTCGCGAGATACCTCGACCACGCCCGCCTCGGTGCCGAGGATGCGCGGCGCCGGGGTGCTTCGGACCGGGTCGTCTTTCTGATCGCCGGCCATCACCGCCCGCCACGGAGCGATGACGCGCGGCTCCTCGCGCGAGCGGATCACGAGGCGCTGCCGTGATGCCCGGCGGCCCGCGCGCGCCCGAGGTCACGGTGGCCGGCTTCGAAGGGCCGCTCGATCTTCTCCTCGAGCTCGTCGAGGAGAAGAAGCTCGACATCTTCACCGTCCGCCTCGCGGAGCTCGCGGACGGATATCTCGCGCGGGTCCGCGCGATGACCGCCCTACCGGCCGACGAGGTGTCCGCGTTCCTGTACATCGCGTCGCGGCTCGTCCTGCTGAAGGCGCGCAGCCTGCTGCCGTCGCTGAGGCCGGCGGCCGACGACGAGGACATCGACACGGAGCAGGAGCTGCGCCTGCGCCTCATCGAGTACGCGACGACGAAGGGCCGAGCCGAGGCGCTGGGGGACCGGATGCGCGCGGGCGAGCGCGCGTTCCATCGCGAAGGGGGGACGATCGAGCTGCCGCCGAAGGGCGGCGATCCCGACGTGCTCGCGGCCGCGTGGCTGAAGGTGCTCGCTCTCACGCGCCAGACCGAGGAGGACGTCGAGGTCCCGGGCGAGCGCTACTCGGTCGAGCAGCGCACGGCCGAGATCGAGGCGCTCATCGCCGAACAACCTGCCGTCACCTTCGTTACGCTCCTCGGCGATCGGCCGACGCTCGGCTACGCGATCGTGACGTTCATCGCGCTGCTCGATCTGTACCGCCGTCTGGTCATCGACATCACGCAGGACGAGCTGTTCGGCGAGATCCGCGTGGAGCGGAAGGTCCGGCGCATGGAGGGGCTTCCCGAATGACGCGTTCCGCCATCGCCGCTGCCGTCGAGGCGGTCCTGTTCGTCGCGGAGAAGCCGGTGAGCCGCGCCGAGCTCGCGAAGACGATCGGCGCCGGCGGCAAGGTCGTAACGGAAGCGCTCGCGGAGCTCGAGGAGTGGTACGCGGGCACGGGACTCCGGCTCCAGCACGAAGGCGACGACTGGCAGATCGTCACCGCCCCCGAGCAGGCGCCGTTCGTGGCGGCGTATCTGGGCGCGGACCGCCTGCGTCTCTCGTCGGCCGCGCTCGAGACCCTCGCGGTCGTGGCGTACCGCCAGCCGGTCACGCGCGCGGAGGTCGAGTCGATCCGCGGAGTGAACTGCGATCAGACGATCTACACGCTCATGTCGCGGCGGCTCATCGAGGAGCTCGGCCGGCGCGAGGCGCCAGGCAGCCCGTTCGAATACGGGACGACGTGGGAGTTTCTGGAATGCTTCGGTCTCACCTCGCTCGACGCGCTCCCGTCGGTGCTCTCGCCCGACGGCCTGCGCAACGATGCAGCCGTGGCGAGCGAATGAAGGCCGCTCCGGCGCGGGCCCAGAAGCTGCTCTCCGAGCGCGGCGTCGCGTCGCGCCGTCACGCGGAGCAGCTGATCGCAGCGGGTCGCGTCACCAGCCGCGGCCGCCGCATCACGATCGGCGAAAAGCTCGCGCCAGACGCGCCGCTCGAGGTGGACGGCGCGCGGGCTGCTACCGCGGTCGCGCATCGCTACGTGCTCCTGAACAAGCCCACGGGCACGGTGTCCACGGCCCGCGACGAGCACGGCCGCCCAACGGTCGTCTCGCTCGTCGGCGCGCGCGAGCGCCTCTATCCGGTCGGCCGGCTTGACTCGGATTCCGAGGGCCTGCTGCTGCTCACCAACGACGGCGCCTGGGCCGAGCGCGTGCTGCATCCGCGCTACGGCCACGAACGCGAATACGAGGTCGATGTCGAGCCCGAACCGACGGCGGAGCAGCTCTCGGCACTGCGTCGCGGTGTGCGGCTCGAGGAAGGCGTCGCCAAGCTCCACGGCCTGCGGCTGGTCGCGCCCGGGCGGCTCCAGCTCGCGCTCCACACCGGCTGGAAACGCCAGGTGCGCCGGATGTGCGCGGCGGTCGGGTTGCGGGTGACGCGCCTGCGTCGCGTGCGGATGGGTCCGCTCGCGCTCGGGGCGCTGCCTCCAGGTAAGTGGCGCGAGCTGACCAAGCGCGAAGTGGCGGCGCTGAAGGTGGCCCGGTAGTGGCACTGCCACGGACGATCGCGATCGACGGGCCCGCCGGGGCGGGGAAGAGCACGATCGGCGCGCTCGTCGCCGAACGCCTCGGCTACCTGTTCCTGGACACCGGCGCGATGTACCGCGCGGTCGCGCTCGCGGCGGCGCGCCGCGGGATCGATCCGGATGACGCCGAGAAGCTGTCCGAGCTTGCGAAGAAGGTCCGGATCATGATCGGCCCGCCGACGAAGCAGGACGGCCGCGCGTACACCGTGCTCCTCGATGGTAGCGACGTGACGTGGGACATCCGCTCGTCGGATATCGATCGCATCGTGTCCCAGGTCGCGCGGGTGCCGGGTGTGCGCGACGCCATGGTCGAGCAGCAGCGTGCGCCGGCCGGGCAGGGCCGAGTCGTGATGGTCGGGCGTGACATCGGCACGGTTGTCCTTCCGAATGCCGAGCGGAAGATCTTCCTCACCGCGTCGGCGAGCGAGCGCGCGCGGCGGCGCGAGGAGGAGCTCGCATCGCGCGGTGAGCGGCGAGCGCGGCAGGATCTGCTGCACGAGATCCTCCGGCGCGATCAGCTCGACACCGAACGTGCGGTCTCGCCGCTCAAGGCCGCCGAGGATGCGATCGTCGTGCAGACCGACGGGCTGTCGGTGCGCGAGGCTCTCGACAAGGTGCTGGCGGCGATCCAACGGCCCTGAGGCCCGTCCGCTTCCTCGGCGACCCGCTCTGGCCACAGCGGCGGCTCTGGGTGTGGCAGGCGCTGTTCCCGCCGGTGCGGGCCGTGGGGTTCGCGCTCTTCTCGATGAAGCTCGAGAACGGGGAGCGAATCCCCAAGAGTGGGCCGTACATCGTGGTATCGAACCACGTCGATTGGAAGGACCCGCCGGCGATCGAGCTCACCTTCCGGGTCGCGATCCGGTTCATGGCGAAGGCCGAGGCGTTCGAGATGTTCTTCCTCGGTGGCCTCCTGCGCGGCATCGGCTGCTTCCCGGTGCGCCGGGGCGAGGCCGATCGCCGCGCGATGGTCACGTCCCTTCAGGTCCTTCGCGCCGGGAACCCGCTCGGGTTCTTTCCCGAGGGCACCCGGAGCCGCGATCACCGATTGCACCGGGCGCACCCGGGGATCGGATTCCTCGGGCGCAAGTCCGGCGCGTCGATCCTCCCGGTCGGGGTCACCGGAACGGCCGATGCGAAGCCGCTGCGATCGGACATTCGCATTCGGGTCGGGGAGCCGTTCCAGGTCAGCGCCCTGGGCCTGCAGGCGGATGCGACCGAGCAGGAGGTTGCCGATGCGATCATGCGACGCGTCGCGGAGCTCCTGCCGCCGGATATGCGAGGTGATTACGCGAGCGAGGCTCAACAGCCCACCTAGGCCCGTACACTTGTCGATGTGGAAGTCCTCCTCGCGCGTGAGAACGGGTTCTGTTTCGGGGTCAAAAAGGCCGTCGAGTTGACCGAAGCCGCGGCCGAATCGGGCAAGCCGGTCTTCAACCTCGGTCAGGTTGTCCACAACCCGAAGATCAGCGAGCGGCTGGCTGCCCGCGGGGGGAAGGTGATCAAGGACCCGGCCGAGGCGGGCTCCGGGATCGTCGTCATCCGAGCCCATGGGGTCCCGCCGGCGATGCGCGCGAGCATCGAGGAGCACGGCCTCGAGTGCGTTGACGCGACCTGCTCGCTCGTGCTGCGGGCGCAGCGCTTCACGAAGCAGCTCGCCGACGAGGGCTACAAGGTCATCATCCTCGGCACGCCCGAGCACCCCGAGGTCGTCGGTCTGGTCGGCTTCGCAGGCCCCGACTACACGATCGTCGAGACGAAGGACGAGTGGGAGCGCCTTCCGAAGATGAAGAAGGCCGGCGTGGTGTCGCAATCGACGCAGCCGCCGTGGGCGTTCAAGGAGCTCGTGGGTCACGTCGCCGAGATCAGCCAGGAGCTGAAGGTCTTCAACACCGTGTGCCCGGTCACGATCAAGCGACAGAACGCCGCGACCGAGCTCGCCGGCGAGACCGACATGATCGTCGTCGTCGGTGGGAAGAACTCGGCGAACACGCGCGAGCTCGTGAACCTCGCGCGGATGCAGGGGAAGACCGCGTATCACATCGAGCACTCGACCGAGCTCGAGCCCGCGTGGCTCGTGGGGATGGACCGCGTCGGTCTGATCGGCGGCTGCTCGACACCGATGGAGACATTGCTGGAAGTGAAGGAGCGCGCCGAGGCGCTCGCGAGCTAAGTGTCTCGCGCCGTCGTCGCGATCGTCGGCCGTCCGAACGTCGGCAAGTCCACGCTCTTCAACCGCCTTGTGGGCGAGCGCGTCGCGATCGTCGAGGACCTCCCCGGGACCACCCGCGACCGCCTTTACGCGACCGCGGAGTGGCGCGGCCGCGAGTTCGCGCTCGTGGACACCGGCGGCCTCGATGATCCGAAGGCCGGCCCGATGGAGGCCGCGGTCCGGGCGCAGGCCGAGACCGCGATCGACGAAGCCGACGTGGTCCTGTTCATCGTGGACGCGAAGACCGGGATCCTGCCGGTCGAGCACGACGTCGCGGACCGCCTGCGACGCAGCCGCAAGCCGGTGCTCATCGTCGCGAACAAGAGCGACTCGTGGCGCGGCGAGGCGCAGGCGGCCGAGTTCTACGCCCTGGGCCTCGGCGAGGTCCACACCGTCTCGGCGATCCAGGGGACCGGGACAGGCGACCTGCTGGACGCGGTCGTCGCGGCGCTGCCGCCTGAGGAGCCGAACGAAGAGCAGTACGACGCGCGCGTGGCCATCATCGGCCGGCCGAACGTCGGCAAGTCCAGCTTCCTGAACGCCCTCGTGGGCGAGGAGCGCGCCGTGGTGAGCGAGATCCCCGGAACGACGCGCGACACCGTCGACACCGCGCTCGAGCGCGAAGACAAGCGGATCCTGCTCGTCGACACCGCCGGTATCCGACGGCGCGGGAGCATCGAGCACGGCATCGAGCAGTACGCGCTGCTCCGGACCGTCCGTGCGATCGAACGCGCGGACGTCGCGATCCTCCTGATCGATGCGGTCGAGGGCATCGTCGATCAGGACGTGCACAACGCTGGGTACGCCATCGAAGCCGGCGTGGGGCTGGTGCTCGCCGTCAACAAGTGGGATGCTGTCGATCGCGGCATGGAGACGACTGAACGTTTCAGGGCCGATGTGGCGCGTGAGTTCCACTTCGCGCCCTGGCTGACGAACCACTACACCTCCGCGAAGAACCGCCGGAACGTCGACGACGCGCTCGCCGACGCCGTGCGGGTCGTCGCGACACGGCGGACGCACGTGCCGACCGCCGAGCTCCACCGGATGCTCGTCGAAGCCATCGGCTCGCACCCGCCGCCGACCGTTCGTGGGAAAGAGGTCCGCTTCCATCACGTGACGCAGGCCGACGCCGCGCTCCCGACCTTCGTCTTCTTCGTGGACCGGCCGGATCTCGTTCACTTCTCGTATCAGCGGTACCTCGAGAACAAGCTTCGCGAGCGGTTCCCGTTCCCGGGCACGCCGATCCGGCTCCAGTTCCGGGGAGCGCGCGACTGATGGACCTGGTCCGGATCATCGTCTGCGGCGTCATCGGCTACGGCATCGGGTCGATCTCGAGCGGCTACATCGTCGGCCGGATGTACCGCAACGTCGACCTGCGTACTGTCGGCTCGGGCTCCACGGGTGCGACGAACACGTTCCGGACCCTGGGTCTCGGCGCGGCGCTCCTGGTCGCGATCCTCGACATCCTCAAGGGCGCGGGCGCGGTCTGGATCGCCTCGGCGATCGTGACCGGGACGGCCGACGAGCGGACCATCGCCACGGCCGTCGCGGCGGTCGCGGCGGTGGCCGGGCATTGCTGGCCCGCGTTCCTCGAAGGGCGCGGCGGCCGCGGCGTCGCCACCGCGTTCGGCGCGCTCCTATTCATCGCAACCCCGGCGTGGCTCGGAGCGGTCGTCGCATTCATGCTGGCCCTCGCGTTCACCCGCATGGTGAGCGTCAGCTCGCTCGCGTCGGTCGCCGGCGCCCTGCTCGGCTACATCGTCTTCGTGTTCGCGGGCTACCTCTCCTTCCATTGGGCGGTGCTTGGGTTCATCCTCATCGCCGGCTCGATCGTCACAATCCGCCACCGCGCGAACATCGCGCGCATCCTGCGCGGCAGCGAGCCGCGGGTCGGGCAACGCAGATCCCCTTCGACGTAGCGGTCCTTCAGGCCGGGTCCTGGGGCACGACGCTCGCGACGATCCTGGCTCGCGACGGTGGGCGGTCCGTGGTCCTCTGGACTCGCGACGCCGCGCGGGCGAACGAGATCGCCGCGCGCCGCGAGAACGCCCGGTACCTGCCGGGCGTCACGATCCCGAACTCGGTCGTCGTGACTGACGATCTCGAGCTGGCCCTCGCGGCGGACGCCCTCGTCATCGCGGCACCGGCGCAGGGGGTCCACGACCTCCGCGATCGGGTCGCACCGCTCCTTCGGCCGGCCCACCGGTTGTGCTCCGCGACCAAGGGCCTCGCGCCGGACGACTCGCGGCGGATGAGCGAGCTCTGGACCGAGGTGATGCCCGCGGAACGCGTCGCCGTCCTGTCCGGACCGAACATCTCGCGGGAGATCGCGTCCGGGTTGCCCGCGCCGACGGTCATCGCCTCGAGCGACCGCGAGACCGCCAAGGTCTTCCAGCAGCTGCTCGGCACGCCGATGTTCCGCGCGTATACGAACGATGACGTGGTCGGCGTCGAGCTGTCCGGCGCGTTGAAGAACATCGTGGCCCTCGGCGCCGGCGCGATCGACGGGATGGGCTACGGCGTGAACGCGAAGGCCGGATTCATGACGAGAGGTCTCGCCGAGATCGCGCGCTACGCGTTCGCGAGCGGCGCGAACCCGCTCACCTGCGCGGGCCTTGCCGGCTTCGGCGATCTCATCGCGACCTGCACCAGCACGCACTCCCGGAACCGGATGGTCGGGGAGCTGCTCGCGAAAGGTGCGACCATCGCCGACATCAAGCGCCGGCTGGGCGGTCAGGTCGCCGAGGGGATCGGGACGACCGAGGCGGTCCACGCGCTCGCCGCGGCGAAGGGCGTCGACATGCCGATCGCCGCCGAGACCTATCGCGTCCTGTTCGAAGGCAAACCCGTCCGCGAGGCCATGCGCGGGCTCATGGAGCGCGAGCGCGGCGAGGAGCTGTCCGGCCCGCTCGCGGAGGTCTCGCGGCTCCTGCGCGTTACCACGGGAGACGCTGGGCGACCGCACTGACGAGCGCGTGGGCTTGGGCGTCCGCCCGGACGGCCGCGATGTGGACGTCGAGCGGCGTGGGTCCCGCACCGACCGCCACGAGCAGGACCGCTGCGACGACCAGGAGGACCATGCCGATCGCGATCAGTTCGCTCTCCATTTGCCTCGCCTCGCTTCCGTTCGTTCTGTCCTTCATTCACGATGCGAGGCAGGGAAGTGACGTCCATCCGTAACGCGGCTGTGAAATGGCTCGTCGCGGCGGTCGCCGCCGCCACCGCGTGCTCCGCTCCCGCGCCGGCCGTTGTCCCGTCGCCGACTCCCGTGGCACACAGGCTTCAGATCATCGCCGCCGGCGCCGATGGGCCGGTCGCCGGGCTGCGGGTCTGCGCCTCGACCCTCGCCGGCGCGCAGTCGTGCGCGCCCACCGGTCCTGATGGGACTGCTTCCTTCACCCTGCCCGCGGATGCGTATCAGGTCCGCTCGGAGGTGCCGGCGAGCCAGCGGCAGGTCGATGCCGCGGGCGCTCCGATCAGTCCGCTCGGCGGTGCCCCCGTCGGCGTGGACCTGACGCAGGGCGACGCCTCGGTCCGCCTCGCGTTCGAGAAGATCCGCCGGATCAGCGGGACGATCACCGACGTCAATCAGAAGCCCGTCCCGCAGGCGCCGGTGTGCGCGAACCCGTTATCGCTCGCGGCGACGGTGTGCGACAGGAGCAAGGCCGACGGCTCGTACTTCCTCGACGTCACGCCGGGCCTGTACAAGATGAGCTTCGACGGCGGCCCTGGTCTGCGGCTGTTGTCGCAGTGGGCGTACGGGCGCGTCGACAGCGGCGAGGCTGACGTGATCGACGTCCGTAGCGCCGACGCGGCCGGCATCGACGTCTCGCTCCGACCAGGTGTCACCCTGCAGGGGACGATCACCACGCCCGACGGCCAGCCGGTGAAGAAGGCACAGGTCTGCACGCACCCGTTCCGCCAGTCGTTGCCGTGGGACTGCGAGCGCACCGATGACCACGGGCACTACGTCGCGCTCCGAGAGCCGGACACGTACTGGGTCTGGGTGATCCCGTCGGACGACGATCCGTTGCTGATGCAGTGGTTCGATGACTCGCTCGCCGGCGTCGGCGCGTCGTCCGTGAACCTGAGCCGCGACCAGATCGTGGACCAGGTGCTCGGTCCAGGCCCGTCGATCGTCGGCCATGTGACCGACCCGAACGGCGCGCCCGTCATCCACGCGTTCGTCTGCGCCGACACGCCGTTCCCCACCGGGCGGATCTGCCGCCCGACCGACGCGACGGGGGCGTATCGCGTGACGACGCGGCCGGAGACGTACGACATCCAGGTCCTGCCGCCTGACGGCAGCGACCTGCTGCCGCAGTTCGTCGGCGGTGGCCGCACGTGGCTCGATGCGAACACGGTGACCGTGCGTTCGCAGAACGTGACTGTCGACGTGAAGCTGCAACGCGGGGTCGTCGTCCGGGGGGTCATCCGGTCGCAGACGGGCATCCCGCTGGAAGGCGCGACGGTCAATGTCTCCGACGCCAAGGGTTTCCTGACGGCGGCGTCCACCGATGAGACCGGTACGTACTCGCTCGCCGTTCCCACGGGCAGGTACACATTCGATTTCTTCGCGCCATTCCCGAGCCAGGTCGTGAGCGTCGAAGGCCGGCCGGTGACGGTCGACCAGGCGATGACCATGGATGTCACGCTCGCCGACGCGAACCCCTGACCGCGCCCATAATCCGAAGCAACATCACCGGGGGAGGACAACTCATGGACCTGCGCTCGATCATCGCGCCGCGCCTCGTGGCGCACGCTCACTGCGACATCCCGTGCGGCATCTACGACCCGACCGCGGCAAAGATCGCGGCCGACACCGTCGCGAAGATGGTCGAGAAGATCACCGGAGCGACGGCCGGGGATGACGCGAGCCGGAACACGTTCATCCGCTCGATCACGGTGAAGGAGGAGCACGCCCAGATCTGCAAGAAGGAGCTGCTGATCCTCTGGACCGACTACTTCAAGCCGGAGCATCTCGAGAAGTA
>CAAGKR010103793.1_pt1 | contig 10488 bp, 6 predicted proteins | sample 2556971 | NCBI WGS metagenome assembly CAAGKR01 (sample SAMEA5207829, study PRJEB30636) | soil metagenome | biome: forest; feature: boreal; material: soil | place: USA | collected 2011-09 | depth 1 m
CGCGACACGCTGAAGCCATACACCTGGTGGTTTCCCATCGTGGGGCGAGTCCCATACAAGGGCTTCTTCGACTTCGACGCCGCGCGGCGTGAGGCGAAGAATCTCGCAGCCGATGGGTTCGACGTGTATGTGCGGCCGTCCGATGCGTTCAGCACTTTGGGATTCTTCAACGACCCGCTGCTCAATACCACGCTCAAGGGCGACTCGCTCGGCCTCGCGAACACGGTGATTCACGAGCTCACGCACAACACTTTCTACGCCTCCGGTCAGGCGCCCTTCAACGAGTCGTTCGCGATGTTCGTGGGCGCACGGGGTGCCGCGGCGTTCTTCCGGTCGCGCGGCCAGGAGGCCGCGGCCGCCAGGCTCGACGCGCAGTGGGAAGACGACAAGCTCCTGGCGCGGTTCTGGTCGAGGGTGATCAAGTCACTCGACTCCGCGTATGCGGCGCATTCAGAGACCAGGGAAGCGCGAATTGCCGCGCGCGACACGGTGTACGCGCGCGCACGGCAGGCTCTCATCTCGGAGATTGGTCCCGCGCTAAAGACGATCAGTCCGCGCTACGCTGAGCGGGTACCGCTCGATAACGCGTCGCTCCTCGCAAGAAGAGTTTATGCGAGCGACCTGGATGTTTTCGACCGCCTCTATGAGCGAGAGGGGAAGGATCTGAAGCGGACGATCGGACGCATCATCGGGCTCGCGAAGTCGAACCCGAAGCAGCCCTTCACCGCGCTGAGACAATGGGTTGGTGTAAGCTCGCCGTAAGTCCACACCGTCTAGCCGGTTACCCGCGCCGACCGAAAGGAGCCATTCGCCGCGGTCGAAAAACAATCCCCTTGACCGGATAAGGTTCCCGCCTAGACTTTATGCTGTTGGGCGGGACTGCTACCTCTTCGATCGCTCCATCTGATCGACGGTTGGGACCAGACGCCTGCAGTTCAGAACCGTCGATGACGACGGTGCCTGATCGCAGAGTGGCAGGCGACTGCGAGTCGCCGCCCGCTAGCAGCAGTTCTACAAGCTAGGGGGATCCACGAATGCCGGAATCAACAGTCCGACTCTCGACGGCACATCCAATCCGCCAAGCGCACATCCGTCCGGCTTTACACGACAACGCATCCGCGCTGCCGTTGAGAGTGCGACGCGACAAATCGCCGCGCCGCGATTCCCACTCAGGGGAAAGCATTGGAGGCAGTATGAACCATCATGTACGAAGTTTGTTTCACCTCTGCGGGACCGCTGGAGCGCTGCTGATCGGCATCGCATCAGTAGCGCGAGCGCAGGACGCCGGGATCATTACAGGGCGAGTCATCGACGCTAGCTCGAACGCTCCCGTACCGTCGGCGCAAATTCAGGTCGTGGGCACCACGCGTGGTGCCGTCACTGGCGACGACGGCCGATTTAGAATTGCGGCGATGCGCCCCGGTCAGTACCAGGTGCGCGCGCTGCGACTGGGCTATCAGGCGTCAGCCCAGACTGTGCAGGTAACCACTGGCGGAACCGCTGAAGCCGATTTCTCGCTTGCTCCAGCTGCTGTCAGTCTCGAACAGGTGGTGACAACGGCGACGGGTGAGCAGGAACGGAAGCGCGAGATCGGATCCGCCGTCTCCGTTCTACAGCCGCAACCGGAACAGATCGCGAGCGCTCAGAACGCGAGCCAGCTCCTGGCGGGAAAGGTTCCGGGCGTCGACGTCCAGCAGGCCGGCGGCACGGTGGGGGGCGGATCGAGAATCAGAATTCGCGGCGCTGCGTCGATATCTCTGACCAACGAGCCGCTCGTCGTCGTCGACGGGATTCGGTTCAATAACTCCATCGGAAACAGCGGGACGACTGGATCGACTACGATCGGCGTCGGCGGACAGGTTCCGTCCCGGTTCGACGACATCAATCCTGAAGACATCGAGACGATCGAAGTGCTCAAGGGTCCGGCTGCCGCGGCGCAGTACGGAACAGCGGCGGCGAACGGAGTGCTCCAGATCACGACCAAGCACGGGCGCTCGGGCAAGCCGCGCTGGACCACGTTCGTCGAAGGCGGCAGCATCAAGGACGTAACATCCTACCCAGCAAACTACGCGCAAGTCGCGAATGAGCGGACAGCCACAGGCGGCCGCAGAATCTGCACACTCGACAGTCAGACGCGCGGCCTGTGCACACCGAACCCCGATTCGCTCGTGTCGTTCAGTCCGCTCACCGCCTATAGCCCGTTCGTCAACGGACAGCGCGGAGCTTACGGAGCGAGTGTGTCGGGTGGAAGCGATCAGATCACGTATTACATCGGCGGCAACTTCGATCGTCAGCAGGGAGTGTTCGAGATCAGCCAGGACCAGCGCGCATCCGGCCGGGCGAATCTATCGGTGCAGATGCGTGACAATTGGAACATTCAGCTGGGCACGAGCTACCTGGCGGGCCACACGCGCTTTCCCCAAAACGACAACAACGTGTTGGGAATCGTGTCTTCCGGATTGCTCGGAAACGCATTCGACGATCCAAGTGCGCACGGATATCTGAGCGGACAGATCCCGCAAGCGATTTACGCCATCAACACGCGGCAGGATGTCCAACGGTTCGAGAACACGGTGAACACCTCGTATCAGCCGCTGTCGTGGCTGACCGCCACGGGTGTTGCCGGTCTCGACTACCTGAACCGGTACGACAACGAAGTAGTCCCGCCGCAGAAAGTGTTTTTCGGGTCACTTCCGGATGGACAGAAACAGTCGAATCCGTACCAGATCTACAACTACAGCGCAAACGCCACACTCTCGGCCGCGTTCACGCCGTTCGCCGGCCTCAAGTCGACGACCAAAGTCAGCGGTCTATTCAACAAGGAGCTCATTCGCGGAACGCAGGCGTTCGGCGCGAAACTTGTCTCGGGCACGACATCGCTGAGCGGAACAACGGCGCGCTTCGCCGTCTCCGAGACGAACACCGACAACAAGACTGCGAGCAAACTGATCAGAGAAGACCTGGCTTTCAGGGACCGAGTGTTCCTGAGCGGCGCCATTCGCAACGACAAGAACAGCGCTTTCGGCCAGAACTTCGGCAGCATCAACTACCCATCGGTTACTCTGTCGTGGGTGGTCAACGAAGAGCCTTTCTTCCCGAAGACGAACTTCTTCAATTCCCTACGGTTACGCGCGGCGAGCGGGAGATCGGGCCAGAAGCCGAACTTCCGGGACGCCATCACCTACTTCAACGCGCAGACGGTTACGGTCAGTGGCACCGACGTGGCTGGCATCGTGGTTGGAGGAACGGGCAACCCCAGCCTTCGCCCGGAACGCTCGAGGGAGACCGAGCTGGGATTCGATGCGGGCTTTTTTGGTGAGCGGATCGGTCTCGAAGTCACGCACTACAACAAGAGAACTGACGATCTGTTGATTGCGATTCCGCTTCCTCCGTCGCTAGGCCTGACCACGACCCAGTTCAAGAATCTTGGCACGGTCAGCAACAAGGGGATGGAATATCTTATCAACGCGAAGGTCGTCGACATCGATCGGGTGGCGTTCGATCTGACGTTCGCCGGCTCGACAAATGACAACAAGCTGTTGTCACTCGGCCTACTGCCATCAGGCGCACCCGTGCCTCCAATCATCGTGAACACCCAGCAGCAGCATCGCGAAAACCTGCCGCTCGGCAGCTACTTCCAGCGCGGTATCACGTTCAGTGATGCGAATGGCGACGGAATCATCGCCCGGTCCGAGATTACGCTGACTGACACGGCGGTGTACCTCGGCAATCCTCTGCCTAAGCAGCAGTACTCCATCTCTCCGGCCCTGACGCTGATGAGAATCTTCCGCGTCTCGGCGTTGTTCGATCACAAGGGAGGGTACAAGCTGTTCAACAACACGCGCAGGTTCCGGTGCAGCTTTGGCAACTGCCGAGAGGCGTTCGACAAGAACACGCCCCTGGCTGACCAGGCCGCATCGATAGGGATTTCGCTCGGAACCGATGCGGGCTACATCGAGAACGCGACGTTCACCAAGCTCCGCGAGCTCGCGTTCAGCGTGAAGGCGCCTGACTCATGGTCGAGCGCGTTCGGCGGTCACAACATGGAACTGACCGTGGCGGGGAGAAATCTCCACACCTGGACGAAGTACACTGGATTCGATCCGGAGATCAACTCGAGTCCCGGCGCGAATTTCAGCACCTCCGATTTCCTCACTCTGCCGCCCACGCGTTCGTGGACGGCCCGTCTGAATGTCAGCTTCTGATTGCCGACCCTCAACAGCGAGATTACTCACATGCGTTACATAGACTTCTTTAGCAGTGGCCGGATGAGTCGGATAAGGCTGGCTGCCCTTGCCGTGCTCGCGGCTGCCCTGGCGTGCAACTCCGACAAGTTTCTTCAGGTGGCCGATCCCGACGTCGCCAAGCCCGGAGACCTGCAAGGCGCCGTAGCACTACCGACGCTCCGGGCAGGAGCGGTCGGGAATTTCGGAGTCGCTTACAATGGCGGAGCCTCCGATGTGGAACAGGTTCATCTGTCGGGACTCGTGTCGGATGAGTTCATCAATACGGAAACGTTTCCGACGCGAATCGAGATAGATCAGCGGGCGCAGACTCTCGCCAACACGAGCCTGGTCGGAACCTTCTTCGATCTGACTCGCGCGCGGGCATCGTCCGAGCTGGCGATCCGGACCTACAAGGAGTCTGCCAAGACAGTGTCAGACAGCACCGGATTTCCTGAAGTTCTCGCTCTGAATGGACTCTCCTACATCCTTTTCGCGGAGAATTACTGCGGTGCGGTCCCCGTCAGCACGCAGGCGGCGGACGGATCGTTCACGTTTGGCGGGCCTGAGTCGACCAACACCTTGCTCGATAGCGCGGTGTCCAGGTTCAGCGAGGCGCTCGCAGTCACGGGCGCACCGCTGACGACGACGTTCAAGAACCTGGCGTCGATTGGCAAGGGCAGGGCTCTTCTCGACAAGGGGGATTATGCCGGCGCGGCTGCCGCTGTCACAGCTGTGCCGACCACGTTCCAGTACAACTATCTGCACTCTGAAACGACCGCGCGTCAGAACAACGGCACCTGGTCGTTGACTCAAAGCGTCGGTCGGTTCGGCGAGGCAGACAGGGAAGCAGGAATCGGACTGCCGTTTGCTTCCGATGGTGATCTGAAGCGTGCGGGAGGCGTCATCGATCCACGTGTGGCGGACAGCCTCGCACGGCGCGGGTCGAGCGGCAGTGCAAAGGGATTTGATGGCGCTACCAACCAGATGGTCCAGGCGAAGTATCCGCTTCGCGCCTCGGCGGTCACTGTCGCCGACGGTGTGGAAGCCCGACTCATCGAGGCGGAAGCGGCGCTCAACGCCGGTAATGCGGTGGGAGCACTGACCATCCTGAACGCGCTGCGGAGCAACGGCGCGCTGTTGTCGCTACGCGGGTACGCCGCGAACTCTCTCCCGCCCCTGACTCTCCAGGCGACGCTGGCCGGACAGGTCGACCAGCTTTTCCACGAGCGGGCGTATTGGCTATATCTGACGTCCCATCGACTCGGAGACTTGCGCCGGCTGGTCAGACAATACACACGGCCGGTCAACACGGTCTTCCCGAATGGTGCGTATTTCAAGGGCGGCACCTACGGCACTGACGTCAACGTACCGGTGCCGCAGCAGGAGCAGAACAACCCGAATTACACTCCGGGCTCCTGCAAGCAGGACGTGGCCTAGAAGCATGAAGGAGTGACGAAAAAACCCCGCTGCGTGGAATTGCAGCGGGGTTTTTTCATTCACATACCTTGCGGCGCTCCTTTGCGTATGGGTTTGGCACGTGCGGGCCTACCCACCAGAGGCCTCCCACGTATGGATGTAGATCACACCCGCGGCTGCATTGGTTCCCTGAGAGGCCGTCCCCGTGATTCCATTCAGAAGCTCGATGCTCGATATCGCATCGGTGGGCAGGTCACGCAGCGCCCCAAAATCACTGACGCGAGCGCCGTCGACGAGAATCATCGGTGTGTCCGAATCAGCCATGTTGATTGTGCTTCTACCGCGGCGCGTTCTGATTCCACGAGGGCGCCCGTACCGGTCCTCGTAGAAGTCGTAACGGCGAGCGCGTGCTCGCAGCAAATCCCAGGCGTTGGTGAATCCGGAGCGCGCAATTTCTTCAGCGCTGATCGTCTGCGTGGATGCGGTCTGCTCGAGCGGTCTGCGGGACGGACTCACGCAACCAGCGAGCGACGCTGCGGCGAGGAGAAAGAATAGGGAACTGCGTCGGCGCATCCACCCTCCGCGGAAGCGACCGTTTACAGATTCAAGCTACCGGCGGGACCGTGAGGCTGCCAGTGCTATGACGTGCTGAACCTCGACCTGAGGAGCGCACGCAGGTCCAGAAGCGGCTCCTTTCTCAACTCTTCAACGGGCGCCGGCGCAGTGTCGGTGCCGAGCGCAACACGCTGCATGTTGTCGCGAACTCCACGGTCGATAAACCGGCACAGTTGATCGAGCGAGTAGTCGGCACCCCGCCGTGATGAATAGGCGTTGAGCGGATACGTCACGCTCAGGTAATTACGCGCGCGGGTAAGGGCGACATACATGAGTCGCCGCTCCTCTTCCGTCTCCTCTTCCGTGTTGAGGCAGCGCGCGGACGGGAACCATCCGTCTACCGCCCAGATCACGAACACCGCGTCCCACTCCTTTCCCTTCGCTGAATGCGCGGTGCTCAGGATAAGGCAGTCATTCTCCTCGCGACTGCCGCCCGGCAGGTCCTGCGTCGCCTGCGGGGGCTCGAGCGCGAGCGCCGACAGAAACGCCGCGCGATCCGGATAACCCGCGGCGATTGTCTGCAGCTGGTCCAAGTCTGCGAGACGCGGCTCAACACGGTCATACCGCTCCCGCAAAATGTTGTCGTAGAGCTGCCGTACGCGGGCGATGTCTGCTGCCACCTGCGCTTCGTCCTGCAATGGCCCCGAGCGCAAGCCATCGAGCAGCGCAACCAACGCTGTGTGCGCCGCCCTCGCCCGCGGCGGTGGATCGTAGCGTCCGAAGGCGTTGGACTCCCACGCCGCTGCGGCCATCGAGTCGATCGCGGCGCGCGCGGTAGCATCGCCGATTCCGGGAAGGAGAAGCAGCAGCCGATACCAGCTCACCTCGTCGCGGGGATTCTCCAGAATGCGGAGGAAAGCGAGCACGTCCTTGACGTGCGCCGCCTCCAGAAACTTGAGACCACCCCACTTCTCGAACGGGATCTTTCGATTGGTGAGCTCTATCTCCAGGTCGGCGGACATGTAACCGGCGCGGAAAAGCACCGCGATCTCGCGCAACGGTGTCCCTTCCTCGTGCAGCTCCAGTATGCGATCGACGACGAATCGGGTTTGCTGCTGCTCGTCGCGCGCCGCCACCAGCCAGGGTGTCTCTCCACCGGTTCTCTCCGTCCAGAGATTTTTCGTGAATCGCTCGGCTGCGCGCGAGATGAGAGTGTTGGTGACGCTGAGGATCGGCTGGGTGGAGCGATAGTTCTGCTCGAGGGTAACCGTCGTCGCACCCGCGAACTGTTTGGGGAAGTCGAGGATGTTTCTGAAGTTGGCGCCCCTGAACGAGTAAATGCTCTGCGCGTCATCCCCTACGACCGTGATGTTGCTATGAGTGCTGCACATCCCGCGAAGAATTCGCGCTTGCAGCACGTTCGTGTCCTGGTACTCATCCACCAGGATGTGTTCGTACATCCCGCCGATCCGTTGGCAAAGCTCCGGAGACGCCTCGAGCATCAGCGCCCAGAAGAGAAGCAGGTCGTCGTAGTCGACGAGATTCCGTTCCTGCTTCCGCCGAACGTAGTCGCCGTAGATCCTGGCGAAATCCTCGAGGTAGTCGACGAACTGCGGATACTCGTCGCGAATGATGTCGTCGACCGGTATCCCGGTGTTGATGTGCCGAGAGTAGACGTACTGGAGCGTCTCCTTCTTGGGGAATCGCTTGATCTTGGCGGCGTAGCCCAGCTGGGCGCGGGAGAGCTGCATGAGATCCGCGGAATCACCCTGGTCCATGATCGTGAAGTCTTTGGGGAGACCAGCGGCGGGTCCGTAGCGGCGAAGCAACCGATGCGCGGTCGCATGAAATGTCCCTCCGTGCACTCGCTTGCTGTTGCTGCCAACCAATCGCTCGGCGCGCGAGAGCATTTCCTGCGCGGCACGTCTCGTAAACGTGAGCAGAAGTATTCGCTCGGCCGCAACCCCGCGCTCGATCAGATGCGCGACCCGATAGACTAGCGTGCGAGTCTTTCCGGTTCCGGCGCCGGCAATGATGAGAAGCGGCCCGTCCGCGTGCGTCGCCGCGGCCGCCTGCTGCGGATTGAGCTCCGAGGCGAAATCGCGCGGGGTGCCGATAGTCTCCACGCGCTCGCGGGGCGGATAGACTTTTAGCGTCTCCGTCACGCAACTGTCTCGAGAAGCGCCGAGCGGGAGGTGACTACCGCCGTAAGATTGAACGCTTCCGCAAACTTCGCGGATACCCGGTCTCTGACATCCTGCGCCGAGACGTCCTCGATTCCCAGCTCCCGCGCAATCGACGTCATGACGACTCCGTTGATTCCGCAGGGCACGATGAGATCGAAGTAGGAGAGATCCGTCGTGACGTTGAGCGCGAATCCGTGCCAGGTGACCCAGTCGCGTGCGTGAACGCCGATCGACGCGATCTTTTTTCCTCTCGTCCACACGCCGGTGTAGCTCGTGTTGCGCTCGGCTGGAATGTCGTAGTCGGCGAGCGTGTTGATCAGCGCCTCCTCGATCTTCCGCAGGTACCAGTGGAGATCCTGCCGGTGACGCTTGAGATCAACGATCGGATAGCCAACGAGCTGTCCCGGACCGTGAAATGTCACGTCTCCGCCTCGCTCCACTTCGAACAGCTCGATCCCATTGCTCTCCAGAAAAGCGGGCGAAGCAATCAGGTGCTTCTCCTTCGACGCTCTGCCGAGGGTGACTACCGGAGGATGCTCCACGAGGAGCAATACGTCCTGCGCGAGGGCGCCCGTTATCCGATCGCGAGCGATGTGCCGCTGGAGCTCGAGCGCTTCCGCGTAGGGCACGCGCCCCAGCGGTACAGTCCATAGCTCACGCTCAGCCACAACCCATCACCTGAGTCACGCGTGGATCATCTTTCCGAGCGAATCGAGGGCGGCCTCGGCTATTGCTTCGGAGAGCGTCGGATGGGCATGGATGGCGAGATCGACTTCTTCCACGGTGAACTCGTTCTCGCGTGCAACGGCAAGCTCGTGGATCAACTCGGTGGCGTGCGCCCCGATGATGTGCGCGCCGAGGATCTCGCCGTACTTGGCGTCGCGAATGATCTTGACGAAACCTTCAGTTTCTCCAGACGTGCGCGCACGCCCGTTGTTGGAAAAGAGGAACTTGCCGACCTTGTAATCGATCTTCTTTTCCTTGACCTGCGCCTCGGTCATGCCTATCGACGCGACTTCGGGATGACAGTATGTCGCGTTGGGGATGTTGCCGTAATTCACCGGATGCACCTGCTTTTGTCCGGCAAGGAATTCAGCGAACACGACGCCTTCGCGCGAGCCCTTATGCGCGAGCATGGGCGGGCCGGCGACATCGCCCATCGCGTAGATGCCTTTGACCGATGTCTCCATCCGCTCGTTGATCTTGATAAAGCCGCGATCCGTGAGCTGGATTCCGGCTTCCTTGAGGCCGATGTCTTCGGTATTCGGGGCGCGACCCGCGGCGACGAGGACCTTCTCGACCTCGAGCGTCTGCTTTTTACCGCCAGTCTCCACGCTCATTGTCACGGAATTCTTTCCGACTTTCACGTCGCCGATTCTGGCACCCGTAAGAACATCGATCTTCCGCTTCTTGAAGCTCTTGGTGAGCTCGGCGCTGACGTCGGCGTCCTCGAGCGGGAGGATGACCGGGAGCGCCTCGATGAGTGTGACCCGCGTGCCGAAGGCGCTGAAGACGTCCGCAAACTCGCAGCCTACGGCACCGGCACCTATGACGGCCAAGCTCTTCGGAGCTTTCTCTAGCACCAGCACTTCGTCGGAGGAGAGCACGGTGGTCTTGTTCAGCTCGAGGCCGATCTGGGGGAGTCCTTTCACCCGCGAGCCGGTGGAGATCACGATCGCCTTTTTCGCGTCGTGCTTCTCTTCCTTACCATCGGCCTTTACGGTGACCGAATTCTTGCCGGCGATTTTCGCCGTCCCCTTGATCCAGGTGATCTTGTTTTTCTTGAAGAGAAACTCGACGCCCTTGGAGTTCTGGGTGCTCACCGCGCGCGAACGCTTCATGGCGACGCCGTAATCGAGTTTCACATCGCCGACGGTGACGCCGAAATCGGCGGCGTGGGAGACCTTGGTCGCGACCGACGCCGCTTCGAGCAGCGCTTTGGCGGGAATACAGCCCCACAGAACGCAGGTGCCGCCCAGGCCTTCGCGCTCGACGACGACGACGGACATTCCGAGCTGAGCGCAGCGGATGGCGCCGACGTATCCGGCGGGTCCGCCGCCCAGGAAAATCACGTCAAAAGAGGCCATTTGTCGTTGGTTGGTAGA
>CAAGKR010032450.1_pt1 | contig 10487 bp, 9 predicted proteins | sample 2556971 | NCBI WGS metagenome assembly CAAGKR01 (sample SAMEA5207829, study PRJEB30636) | soil metagenome | biome: forest; feature: boreal; material: soil | place: USA | collected 2011-09 | depth 1 m
GTTGACGCTACCCGCGGCCAGTGCAAGGTAGTCGTACTCGATATCGCCCTCGCTGGTGCGGACCCGGCGCTGGTCGAAGCACGCTGGGCGCAAAGAGGTGGTCGTCTGTGGCGATCGATCAGGGTGACGTCGACCCTGGGCCGCACGTCAGGCCTGGCTGGCGTCCTCGACGAACTTCCGGCGCAGGGCCTCGTACTTCTCCGCAACCTCGGGCCGGCTGAGGCCGATGATCTCGGCGGCGAGGTACGCCGCGTTCTTGGCGCCGGCTTCGCCGACCGCAACCGTGGCCACCGGCACCCCCGGCGGCATCTGCACGATGGCGAGCAGCGAGTCGAGCCCGTTGAGGTGGCCGGATGCGATGGGAACGCCGATGACCGGCAGCGTCGACCATGCCGCCGCCGCGCCAGGGAGGTGCGCCGCCATGCCGGCGCCGGCGACGATCACCTTGATCCCGCGGTCGCGCGCCCCGCGCGCCCATTCCGCCATCAGCTCCGGCGTCCGGTGCGCCGAAAGCACCTTGATCTCGGACTCGACGCCCATCTCGGTGAGGATGTCGGCGCACTTCTGCATCACCGGCAGGTCCGACTTGCTGCCGACAACGATCCCGACTTCGATCAAATGCTTCTCCTCCGTCCCGGCTACCCGGCTGGCGCCAGCTCCCGCTTGGCGATGTCGCTGCGGAAGAAAACGCCGTCAAAGGTTACCCGGGCGACGTTGGCGTATGCGCGCTCACGCGCGGCGGCGACGGTCTTCCCCGATGCCACGATGGTAACCACCCGGCCGCCCCGGGTTATGTAGCCGGTGGCGGTATGGCGGGTTCCCGCGTGGAAGGCGAGGACCCCGTCCTCTAGGTCGTCGAGGCCATCGATCGGGATTCCGGTCTCGTAATGGCCCGGGTAGCCGCGGCTGGCCAGGACCACGCCAACGGTAGCCTCGGGGCTCCAGGTCATCGGAGCGGGACTGACATCACCCGCGGCACAGGCCAGCATCAGGTCGACCAGGTCGCCCTGCAACCGGGGCAGGACCACCTGGGCCTCCGGGTCGCCGAAACGGGCGTTGAACTCGATAACCATGGGGCCCTCGCTGGTCAGCATCACCTGGGTGTAGAGGCACCCGTGGTAGGGGGTACCCCGGGAGGCGAGCTCGGTCACCACCGGCTGGGCGCATTGCCGCAGGATCTGCGCCACCATGGCCTCGCCCACGTCGGCAGGCGCGCTGTACGCCCCCATGCCACCGGTGTTGGGCCCCTTGTCGCCGTCGCCGGCGCGCTTGTAGTCGCGAGCCGGCGCCATCGGCACGGCGCGCTCCCCGTCGCAGAGGCACATCAGGCTCACCTCCGGTCCCTCGAGCCTCTGCTCCAGGAGTATCCGGGTGCCGGCCTCGCCGAAGGCGTTGCCGACCATCGCCCGTTCGACGGCGTCGAGCGTCTGCGACACGGTGTCGCAGACCACCACGCCCTTGCCCAGGGCCAACCCGTCGGCCTTGACGACCATGGGCTGGTTGCGTCGCCGAACGTGCTCGCGCGCGGCGTGGGCGTCGTCGAAGACGTGGTAGTCCGCAGTGGGAACGCGCGCCACCATCATCACCTCCTTGGCGAAGGACTTGCTGGACTCGATCCGCCCCGCCGCCGCCGTGGGCCCGAAGACCTTGCGGCCGGCTTTGAGCAGATGGTCGGCAACCCCCGCGGCGACGGCGTCGTCGGGGCCGATCACGGTGAGGTCGATGTCGTACTCATGGACGGCGGCGAGCACCTCAGCGGGGTCGCGAGGGTCGATGGTGATGTGGGCTCCGACCGCCTGGGTGGCGCCGTTCCCCGGCGCGGTCATCACCTTGTCGACTGCGGGCGAGCGTTCGCACATCCAGGAAAGAGCGTGCTCGCGGGCGCCCGACCCCAGGACCAACACCTTCACGGGCAGTTCAGCTGGCCCTGGTCGGACCCGCTGGCGGGGATGCAGTTCTGATCGCTGTTGGAGTGACGGGTGAAGACGAGGGCCAGGAGGACGATCACCACGGCCACGACGACCAGCCCGATGATGGCAAAGAGCCGGTTGCGGCCGGGGTCCTCGGTTGGGTCGCGGGGCGTCGCCCTACTCCCACTCGATGGTGGAGGGCGGCTTGCTGGAGATGTCGTACACAACGCGGTTGACCCCGGGTACCTCGTTGACGATGCGCGACGAAATTGCCCCCAGCACGTCGTACGGCATCTTGGCCCAGTCGGCGGTCATGCCGTCGTCGCTGGTCACCACCCGGACCGCGACGACGTTGGCGTAGGTGCGGCCGTCACCCATCACGCCCACCGAAGAGATCGGGGTGAGGATGGCGAAGCTCTGCCAGACCTCGCGATAGAGGCCGGAGCGCTTGATCTCGTCGATCACGATCCAGTCCGCGGCGCGGAGGGTGTCGAGGCGCTCCGGCGTCACCTCGCCGATCACCCGGATGGCCAGGCCCGGGCCGGGGAAGGGCTGCCGGAAGACCATGTCCTCGGGGAGCCCCAGGGCCAGGCCGACCTGTCGCACCTCGTCCTTGAAGAGGTAGCGCAGGGGCTCGACAAGCTTGAACTTGAGGTCTTGGGGCAGGCCGCCGACGTTGTGGTGGCTCTTGATCTTGTGAGCGTGGGTGGTGTCGTGGGAGGTCGACTCGATGACGTCGGGGTAGAGCGTGCCCTGCGCCAGGAAGCCGGCGTCGTCCAGCTGGCGCGCCTCGTCAGCGAAGACCTCGATGAACTCGCGACCGATGATCTTGCGCTTCTCCTCCGGGTCGGTCACCCCTGCCAGCGCGGTCAGGAAGCGGTCGGTGGCGTCGACGTACCGGAGGTCGATGTTGAGGCCGCGGCTCATGATGTCGATGACCCGCTCTCCCTCCTTGAGCCGGAGCAGTCCGTTGTTGACGAAGACGCAGGTCAGCTGGTCGCCGATAGCGCGGTGCACCAGGGTGGCGGCCACCGCCGAGTCGACGCCGCCGCTGAGGGCGCAGATCACGCGGCTGTCGCCAACCTGCGCCCGGATCTGCTGCACGGCCGCCTCGATGAAGCTGGTCGGCTCCCAATTGCCCGAGCAGTCGCAGACGTCGTAGAGGAAGTTGCGGATGATCTCCTTGCCCAGCGGGGTGTGGACCACCTCGGGGTGGAACTGGATGCCGATCCGCCCGCGCTCGTCGCCCATCCCCGCCACCGGCGAGTTGCCCGAGTGGGCCAGCACGTGGAACCCGGCGGGGGGCCGGCTGATGACGTCGCCGTGGCTCATCCATACGGGCATCGTGTCCGGCATCCGGCCGAAGATACTGGCCTTGTCGTCGACCACCACCGAGGCCAGGCCGAACTCGCGCTTGCTCGACGGCTCCACCGTTCCGCCCAGTGCCTCGGCCATCAGCTGCATGCCGTAGCAGATGCCCAACACGGGGATGCCGAGCTCGTAGACACCAGGATCCGGGTGAGGCGCCTCCGGGTCGTAGACCGACGCCGGGCCGCCGCTGAGGATCAGGCCGCGGGGTTTGAGCTCACGCAGTTCCTCGATCGAGGCGGTGCCCGGGACCAGCTCGCAGTAGACCTTGGCCTCGCGTACCCGCCGGGCGATCAGCTGGCTGTACTGGCTGCCGAAGTCCAGCACCAGCACGGTCTCGGGCGCCGTGGGCGGCTGCTTGGGTTGGGCCTGGTCGGGCTCGAGGGTGCCGGGCTCCTCGGTGGTCTCGACCAAGGGCACACTCAGCGGCGGCGTTGGATCCTGCACCGCTGATTTACCCATTCGCTGGGACCTAAGCCCGCGCCCCCATGCCCACGCTTTGCGCCTTCTGCGCCTGCTTGCCCTCGCTCGTGATGGCGGGGGCGATCACCATCTCCACCTGCTGGAAGTCGCGGATGTTGACGGCGCCGCAGACCCCCATGCAGCTGCGGATCGCGCCACTCAGGTTCTGCGAGCCGTCGTCCACGTGGGCCGGGCCGACGAGGACCTCGCCCAGCGTCGCCCTGGTGCCGACGTGGATACGAGTGCCGCGGGGCAGGTTGGGATCCGGGGTGGCCATGCCCCAGTGGAAGCCGTGGCCCGCCGCCTCCTCAGTGGCGGCGAAGATGCTGCCGATCATGACCGCGTCGGCGCCGGAGGCGAACGCCTTACAGACGTCGCCGCCGATGCGCATGCCGCCGTCGGTGATCACCGGGACGTACCTGCCGGTGCGTTGGTAGTGATCGTCGCGGGCCGCGGCCACGTCGCTGGTGGCGGTGACCTGGGGCACCCCCACGCCGAGCACGCCCCGGGTGGTGCAGGCGGCGCCCGGACCCACACCGACGAGGATCCCGGCGATACCCTCCTGCATCAGCTCCAGCGCCGTGTTGTACTCGACACAGTTGCCGACGATGATCGGCACCGGGCACTCCCGCGCGAGCTCGCGGAATGACAGCTGCGTATACGCCTTGGAGACGTGGCGCGCGGTCAGCACCGTGCCCTGGACGAAGATTAGGTCAGCACCGGCCGCGGCGATCAGCGGCGCCCGCTGGGCGGCCCGCTGGGGGATCGTCGACACCGCCACCAGCACGCCGGCCACCTTGATCTCGCGGATACGCCGCTGGATCAGCTCGTCCTTGACGGGCTCCTGGTAGATCCGCTGGATCAGGGTGTTGATCTCGCCGGGAGCGGCGTCGGCGATCTGCTGGAGGACCTCGCGCGGGTCCTCATAGCGCGTCTGGACGCCGTCGAGATTGAGAACCGCCAGGCCACCGAGCTTGCCCATGGCGATGGCGAAGTCCACGTCGACGGAGCCGTCCATCGCCGACGCCAGGATCGGGATCTCGAGGCGATGGCCGCCGATCTCGGTGGAGATGTCGATCTCCGCGGGGTTGATGGTGACGCGACCGGGCACGAGCGCCACCTCGTCGAAGCCATAGGCGCGGCGCGCCTTCTTGCCGCGGCCGATCGGCTGCATGCCGGCGGCCTCCACCGGTGCCGCCACCTCGGTATCGATCGCCATCAGCGGTTATCCCCAGTTACAAAAAGACCCCGCGAATCTCCATCGCGGGGCACACGAGCGCCATCCCTCATGGCGCCCGGCATGTCCGGTCGGGTCGCCTGGTCGCCTCTCTTGGATTTACGGTGGCTGATGACGCCTCCTCAGCTTCTGGTTTTCGCGGATTTTATCATCTCGCATTTGAACCGGCGGTGGCCCAGCCGTCACCCACTAACATTCGGTTGTGACCCTCTCCGAGACCTCATCCGCGGTCAGCTCCCCAGGGCCCCATGAGGCCGTTCGCTTCCTGCTCCAGGATCGAACCTGGGGCGCTTACCCGCTGGGCTACCTCGATCCGGGGAGTGGCGTGCTCACCCAGGTATGGACGTCGGAGGCTGCGGGGGCGACCAACAGCCTGGTGATGATGGCGCAGCTACCCCAGCTGGTCAGCATCTTCGCCGGTGGCGATCCCGACGGCATCGGTCAGGTGCTGGGAGCGCTGCCGGCGCCACCGGCGTCGGGCGTGTTCAGCGTCCGCGCCGAGGCGCTCAACCCTCTCGAGCGCCACTTCCACATCAGCACCTCCTACCAGATGCGCCGGCTGCGGACGGACGCGCGGGGCCTCCGTCCGCGGCGTGAGATGGAGGTTTCACGGCTCGGCATCGACGACCTCGAGGCCGTCAAGCGAATCTACGGCATGTGGACCGACAGCCACCAGCTACCCGGCCAGCTGACCCGCGGCATCTACTTCGGCGTCTACCGGGGCCGCGACCTGATCGCCATCGCGGGCACCCACTGCGTCTCGCCGATGTACGGCATCGGCGCCATCGGCAACGTGCTCACCCACTCCAGCTATCGCAACCGGGGGCTGGCCTCCACCACGACCACGGCTGTGGCTGAGGAGCTGCTCCGCCTTGGGTGCGACGAGATCATCCTCAACGTCCGGCAGGGCAACGGCGCCGGTATGGCAACCTACCGCAGCCTGGGCTTCTCCGACCACTGCACCTTCGTCGAAGGTGTCTTCCACTCACGGGTGGGCCGACCCTAGTCGAGGTCGCGCCTAGCTGGTGACGAGGTGCGCGCGGAACATCATCCGGTCGTAGTCCTGCCAGGGCGGGTCGCAGGTGATCAGGGTCAGGTCGTTGCCGGTGGTGGGCTTGAGCAGGTCGACCTCGGTTGGCTTGACGATCTTGACCTGGTCGATCTGGTAGTTGTAGGTCTTGCCGTCGGCGGTCTGGATCTGGACCATGTCGCCGGCGCCGACCTTGTTGATGTCGATCCAGTGCGGCTCGCGGTGAAAGGCCACCAGGACGTTGCCCTTGGCCCCTGGGGCGGGCGAGTCGTGGTAGTGGACCATCGACACCTGGTGGAGGCTGCTCCAGTCGCCGTCGACGGCGACGGCGCTGTTGTTGATCTTGGGGATGGTCAGCTTCAGGTACAAGCCGTCCGGTACCCCCGCCGGTGCCGGTGAGGCGGCTGAGGCGCTGACGTTGTCCTGCCCGGCGGCGGCGCTCACGAACGTCTGCCACGCCTTGTCCTGGGTTGAACCGGCATTCTGCTGGCTGACCAGCCCGTAGCCGACCTTGCCCCCGACCACGAGGCCGGCAAGGATCATCGCAACCGCGACGCAGCGAACCAGGGCGGTCTTCATCACTATCTATTCAACGCGCGGAACGCCCGATTCCGCCGGTTTTTAGGGATATATGCCCCTTACGGCGGTGGCCTGGGCCACTTTGTCGATCGCCAACACGTAGGCCGCCGTCCGCATCGTCACCTTCCGCTCCTCGACGACCTGGATGACCTCGTGGAAGGCGCGGGACATGATGTGACGGAGCCTGGCGTTGATCTCGGACTCTTCCCAGAAGAACTCCTGCAGGTCCTGGACCCACTCGAAGTACGAGACTGTCACGCCCCCGGCGTTGGCGAGGATGTCGGGCACCACCAATACCCCGCGCTCGGCGAGGATGTCGTCGGCATCCGGGGTAAGCGGCCCATTGGCGCCCTCGGCGATGATCCGCGCCTTGATGTCGTTGGCGTTGGCGCCATCGACCACGCCCTCGAGCGCCGCCGGCACCAGGACGGTGCAGTCTAGGGCCAGCAGCTCGGCTTCGGAGATCTGCTCGGCGCCGGGGCAACCCTCGAGGGTGCCTTGGCGGTGCTTGTACCCCTGAACCTCCTCGAGGTCGAGCCCGTGGCCGTTGTGGATCGCCGCCCGCGAGTCGCTAACGGCGATCACGGTCAGGCCCGCCTCCTGGGCCAGCAACCGCGCCGAGACGCTGCCGACGTTGCCGAAGCCCTGGACCACCGCGGTCGAGTCCGGGCCGCTAAGCCCGAGGTGGTCGAGGGCCTCGATGACGCTGAAGGCGACTCCCCGCCCAGTGGCCTCCTCGCGGCCTTCCGAGCCTCCCACCGCCAGCGGCTTGCCGGTCACGGTCGCCGGGACCGAGTAGCCCTTGTGCATCGAGATCGTGTCCATGAACCACGCCATCATCTGGGCGTTGCTGCCGACGTCTGGCGCGGGGATGTCCGACTCCGGCCCCACCAGGATCGAGATCTCGGTGGCGAAGCGCCGGACCATGTTCTGCTGCTCGGAGAGGCTCATCGACTTCGGGTCGCAAACGATCCCGCCCTTGGCGCCGCCATATGGCAACCCGACGACGGCGCACTTCCAGGTCATCCACATCGCCAGCGCCTTGACCTCGTCGAGGGTCACGTCGGGATGGAAGCGCAGGCCACCCTTGGCCGGGCCCCGAGTGATGTTGTGCTGGACGCGGTAGCCGGTGAGCATCTCGATGTCGCCGTTGTCCATCTGGACGGGGAAGTGAACCGTCAGCTCCCGTTTGACCTCGCGGAGCACGCGCCGAAGGTCGGGGTCGAGATCGACAACGTCAGCCGCGCGGTCGAACTGTTTCTGCGCGATCGAGTAAGCGCTCTCCCGGGCCATGACCATAGACATATATGATCCCCCAACGTAACCGGATATGAACCTCTCGCCACCATCTGAGCGCAACCGCGCCCGCATCATCACCATCCTCATCGTCACCTTCATCTTGGCCGCGGCCGTCACCGCACAGCTGAAGTCGAGCCTGATCCCGGCGTCGAATGGCGTCGCCCGCGACCAGCAGCTGGTTGACAGCGCGCAGCAGCTGGACCGCGACAACCAGGGCCTCCGCGACCAGATCAAGGCGCTAGGGGACCAGATCAAGGCGCTCAACGACCGCCTCGCGGGAACGTCGACCCAGGCCCAGCAACTGAAGCAGCAGAGCCTGGACGAGAAGGATCGCGCCGGCCAGACCGCGGTCAGTGGTCCCGGCATCTCCGTCGACCTGGCCAACGGCAACGACCCCCATATCGTGGGTGACAACAAGCGCGACTTCCAGGTCAAGTACACCGATATCCAGGACGTCGTCAACCTCCTCTGGTCCTCCGGTGCGGAGTCGGTCAGCGTCAACAACCAGCGGGTGGTCGCGAGCAGCAGCTTCTTCGTGGCCGGCACCGACGTCCTCCTCAACGGCACCCACCTGACTCCGCCGTACCACATCGAGGCGATCGGCGACGGCAACGCCTTCAACCAGGCCTTGTCCGATAACAACCAGCTCTCGGAGCTGAAGAACCGGAGCGAGATCTACCAGCTCAAACTGACCTGGCAGACTCAGCGAAGCCTCAGCCTCCCCGCCTACGACGGCGCCGTCACCAACAAGTACGCCAGTGCTGGCTAACTTCCGCCTTCCCCGGCGCGACCTGGTCGTCTTCGCGATCGCGATCCTGATTCTGGGCTTCGCCTTCACGATCCAGCTACGCTCCCAGGCAACCGCCGCCCAGCTCCTCAGTGGCCAGGACAATGTCACCCTGGCGCTGCTGATCAACGGGCTGGCCCAGTCCAACGAGCAGCTGGTCCAGACGAGGTCGGACCTCGCCGCCGAGGCGCAGAAGCTTCAATCCGACGCGGACAGCAACCGCTCGGCCGGCCCCGCGCTCCAGGATCAAATGACCCAGCTCGAGGTGTTGGACGGCAGCGTGCCGGTGCACGGGCCCGGGATCACGATGACCGTCGGCTTCACGATGCAGCCTTTCGAGCTCCAGGACCTGGCCAACTCACTGCGCCAGCTGGGGGCCGAGGCGATCTCGGTCAACAACCAGCGGCTCACCGCCAAGAGCGTGATCGGCAGCAGGGACGGCAACCTCACCGTCGACGGGAACTCGCTTGGGACGCCATACAACTTCCAGGCGATCGGCGACCCCACCAAGCTGTCGACCGGCGCCCAGTCGGTGGTCGGCACCCTCAAGGCCCGCGGCACGGTCTCGCTCGACACGGCGCCCGATATCCATATCGCCGCGTCGGTGCCCAACCGGCCCAACGTCTACAGCAACTACCAGCACTAGGCGAGGGGCATGAGCCCCCGGCTCGGGTCTAGCTGGCCCTGGCTGTGGGGTCCTGGCGCGGTGTGGCCCGCCGAGCGCGCCTCGGCGACGCCGGGGTCGCGGCGGTCCGCGCCGGCTTCTTGCCGTTGCCATTCTCGGTCGCGCTGCTGCGGTAGGCGACCTCGCGATCGAGGAGCTCGAGGGTGGCGGCGAGCTGGTCCCAGCGCTCGTCGCGGTGGCCTACAAGGAGCGGTCCCCGGGTGCGCATCTGCAGCACCTTGCTGATCACCCGCGGGTCGTAGGCGGCCCGCTTGATCAGGCGCAGCTGCTCGCGCAGCAGCGAGCGGCGCACGGCGAGGCCGTGCTTGGCCAGGATCTCCTTGTTCTTGTCGTGGCTCTCGTCCAGCTCCACGATCACTGACTCGTAGCCGTGGCGCGCGATCAGCATCCGGGAGCTGAAACGCATCGGGTTGTTGAAGAACATCCGTGCGTCTGTGCGCTTGGGCTGGATCTCGATGATGTCGACCTCGGGATGGGCCCGGCGCAGCTGCTTGAGGTGGTACTGGAGCCCGGCATGCAGGCTGATGCGGGTGATCTGGTTGATGATCGCGCTGAAGCCCTTCTCGCGGACGGTGCGGGCCCGCGATCCCAGCCGGGGGATGTTCTGCGAGGTGTTGTCGAAGGGCACCAGGGGATTGACACAGATGATCAGGTCGCAGCCATGCTCGATGGCAACGTCGAGGCTGGCGGTGCCGCGAAGGCCGCCGTCGACGTACTCACGGCCGTTGATCCTGACCGGGGTGTAGAGCACGGGCACCGCCGCCGAAGCCGCCGCCGCCTTGGAGATCGGCACCTTGTCGTTGTGGCCACTGCCAAAGACGGTGCGATCGCCGTTGTCGAGGTCGGTGGCGATGACCACAAGCTCCTTGTCGAGCTGCCGGAAGTTGTCGGTGCCGCCGATGTAATCGAAGACGCGGTGGAGGTAGCGGGCGGTGGCGTCGCTCTCGAAGAAGCCCGAGGGGAGGGCGTCGGCGAAGAGCGCCCCGAAGTCGAAGAGGTCCATGTCGCCGATGTGCATCAGCGCGTACCAGATCGCCTGTGCGGTGGTGATCGGCAGGCCGGCCAGCTTGGCGGCGAACTCCTTGTAGTTGGGCATGAACACGTCGCCGCGGCGCAGGTTGACGGGACCA
>CAAGKR010307572.1_pt1 | contig 10487 bp, 12 predicted proteins | sample 2556971 | NCBI WGS metagenome assembly CAAGKR01 (sample SAMEA5207829, study PRJEB30636) | soil metagenome | biome: forest; feature: boreal; material: soil | place: USA | collected 2011-09 | depth 1 m
ATCGCCAAGGCGTGCGTGGCGCTCCTGTCGGACTGGTTCCCCGCCCCCACCGGCGAGATCATCCACGTCGACGGCGGCTTCCACGCCATCGGCGCATAACCCCCAACACAACCTGCGTCAGCTGCGGGTCCTCTACGCCGTCTGCTGACGCAAGTTGGATGTCAGGTCAGGCCTCCAACACCGCGGTGACCTTGGGGACAGTGTCTTTGGGGCTGACTTTGTAGAAGGCGCCGGCGATCTTGCCCTGCTCGTTGATCACGAACGCCGACCGGATGATGCCCATGTACTTCCGGCCGTAGTTCATCTTCTCGCCCCACACGCCGTACTTCTCCGCCACGGTGTGCTCGGTGTCGGCCAGCAGCGGAAACCCGAGCCCGTACTTGTCGTCGAACTTCTCCTGCTTCTCGGGCGTGTCGGGGCTGATCCCGATCACCTTCGCCTTCAGCTTCTTCAGGTCGGGCTCGGCGTCGCGGAGCGCACACGACTGCGTCGTGCACCCCGGCGTATCGGCCTTCGGGTAGAAGTACACGACCACCTTCTTGCCCTTGAAATCGGAGAGCTTCACCAACTTGCCGTGCTGGTCGGTCAGGGTGAACGCGGGGGCGCGGTCGCCGGGCGCGAGTGTGGGCATCGGTCCTCTTCCTCGTGGCGGGTGACGCCGTAGCATGCCGCACGTGCGGCGCTCGGTGCTCGTCACGATCGACGCACCACCGAACACCGTGCGCGAAGCGCTCGAGGCCGAGGCGGGCCTCGCGCCTTCCGACGACGGCACGCTCACCGGGCCGTTTACCGCCCTCCCGTTCGCGGACACGACGCTCGTTGCGCAGTTCGACCCGAAGGAGAGCGGCTCGACTGCGCTGCACCTCGAGGCGCACGGGAATTACGCGGTGCCCTTCTTCGGTTGGTTCGTCGGGCTCCAAGGAGGCCTCGCCGCCCGTACCGAGCTCAAACATCTCGCCACCCGCGTACGTGCTCGTGTCGACGGTAGCGATCCCCCTCCACCGCCGCGCCGATGGCCGATCGTTCCCCCGGTTCCGTTCACGACCGAGCAAGCCGCGCGCCTGGCGGCGCTGGCGTTCGTTGCCCTCGTCGCCAACTTCTGCGGCGGGCTCCTCACCCAGAACGCTGACGCCGTCACCGACACGTTCCACCGGTCCGACGAAGCGCTCGGATTGGCCCTGGCCATCGCCCGAGTCGGCGTGTTGGTGTCGCTCGTGGTGATCGCGCTCGCCGACCGGCTCGGGCGCCGCAAGCTGATCCTCTTCTCGCTCGCGGGCGCGTGCGTCGCGAACGCCATCGCGGGGTTGGCGCCGTCGTTCGAGGTCTTCACCGGCGCGCAACTCCTGACTCGGGCATTCGTGAACGCGTGCCTCGTGGTCGCCGGAATCGCTGCGGTCGAAGAAGCACCCGAGGGCGCCCGCGCATTCGCCACCGCGATGTACGCACTCGCGCTCGGCGCCGGCATCGCGCTGGGAGTGCTCTTCCTTCCCTTCGCCGACCTCGGGGACTACGGCTGGCGGATCTCGTTCCTCGTGAGTGCCTTCGCGGTCTTCTTCCTGCCCGTCATCGCTCGGAGGCTGCAAGAGACCCGGCGCTACACGACGCTCGTCGGGCAGTCGGTGAAGCGCGGTCGACTCCGCGAGGTGTTCGCGTCCACGTATCGCTCGCGGTTCTTGCTCCTCGGCCTGGTGGCGTTCCTCACGAACATGTTCATCGCGCCGTCGTCACAGCTCACGAACCGCTACCTGACCCGCGCCCACAACTTTTCGAACTCCGACGTGGCGGGCTTCCGCACCGTGACCGCGGGTCTGCCCGGGTTGATCGGCGTCCTGCTGGCCGGACGGCTCGCCGAGAGCCGCGGCCGCCGCCCGGTCGCCATCCTGGGACTACTGATCGCCACGGGCTTCCAGATGGCGTTCTTCCTCGCGAACGACGACGCACTGCTGTGGATCGCGCCGACGATCGCCATCGTCGCCGCCGCGTGCGCCGGGCTCGCGCTCGGCACGCTCGACGCCGAGCTCTTCCCCACGGAAACACGCGGCACGTCGAACGGCTTCCTGCTCGTCGCGGGGGTTGCCGGCTCCGCCACCGGCCTCGTGCTCGCGACACAGCTGCGCGACGTCATGGGCGGACTCGGCCCCGCCATCGCGGTCTGCGGGATACCGACGCTGATCGCGGCGGTGTTGCTCGTGCCTCGGCTCCCCGAAACCGTGGCGCGGAGCCTCGACGACGTGAGCCCGACCGAGATGTCGGGAGGCAGCGGCGGTTAGCGCGTGGCCAAGCAGTTCGTGGCGAGGTACGTCGAATACGTCTGGATCGCCTTGGTGAATTTCTGTCCGTTCTTGCCGTACGCCGCGACCGCGTCCGCCACGTTGCCGGCGTCGCCCATGCCCGCGTAGAGATCACCGATCGTGTTCAACGCTGACTTCAGTTTTTTCGGCGCGACCTTCGCCGCCTTGTGGAACGCAGCCCCAATGGCTTTGAGCTCGCCGAAGTTGAAGTTCTTCCCAGAGCTCACATCGGCCTTGTCGAGTTCCTTGCTGAGCGTGTTCAGCGACTTACAGGTCTTCGACACGGCCGGAGCCGACGCGTTCGCGGCCGGCGCCAGCACAGCAAGGCCACCCGCGGCCAGCGCGGCAACTACCAACACCCGGAACGTTCGCATTCCATGCCCTCCGATTCGACGTGATGTCGTCGGCGCGAAGCCTATTCGGCTTGAGCGATCGTTCCATGACAGGCTGGTTGACCGGCGTCGTCCATCAACGAGATCGTGCTGCCCGCTCGGAGTGCGACGCTGCTCGAACCGGTCCAAGAACCGCGCCCGTCGACAACGGCCATCGTGCCAATCGTCACAGTCGATCCCGCGCGCGGTTGTACCGCGACGTGGTAGCTCCCTGACGTCACGCCGTAGTCGACGGCGATCGCGATGGAGTGCTTGTTCGTCACGTAGGCCCAGCCCGCGGGAAGGGCGCTCGCGCTCACCATTTTCACTGCGGTGGGCTTCGCTGCGGGCGCGGTTGCACGCGGGGTGTCACTCCCGGCTTCGACCACGCGGACGATCGTGACACTCAGGATCGCGGCCGCGGCTGCGGCAACCGCCACCGCCGACACCAGCCGTCGCACGCTTCGCCGTCGGTGGGCGCGACCCGACGAGAGCACGCGCTGCTCGAACCCGACCGGCGGCTCGATCTCCGGGGCAAGGAGCGGAAGCGCATCGGCGGCCTCGGCGAGCTCGTTGACGAGCGCCTGGCACCGGGCACACCCGTTGACGTGGATGATCGCTTCGGCGCGCTCGGCGCCACCGAGCACCCCGAGGGCAAGCTCCGGCGCAACGTCGCGCAGCTGCCCGCATGAGTACGCGCTCATTCAGCGCGCTCCTCGGTCACGAGCGCGACGCGCAAGCGCTGCAGCGCAGTGCGGATCCGGGTCTTGGCGGTGCCGAGCGGGATGTCCTCGATCTCCCCAACCTCGCGCGCCGTGTAGCCCAGCAGACCGGCCAGCACGATCGCTCGACACTGCTCCTCGGGTAAGCGGGCAAGAGCAGCACGCAGGCGGGCGGTATCGTCGCCGAGCTGCGCCAGCTCGTGGGGTTCTCGCTCGGTCGATACCCCGTCGAGCCCGATCAAGACCGAAGGGTCGAAGCTGATCGGCCGTCGCACGCGCACGGCGTCGATCGCGAGGTTGCGGGTGATCGTGAGCAGCCAGCCCACCACGCTCCCGCGTCGTGAGTCGTAGGCCGCGGCGTGACGCCACGCACGGAGAAACGCCTCCTGGGCAACGTCCTCGGCGGCGCGGTCGTCGGGGACGATCGTGCGGGCCAGGCCGAAGACGCGACGTTGGAAGCGCCGGACGAACGCCGACGCAGCATCCTGGTCGCCGGCGGCAAGTCCCGCCACCAGCGCGTCGTCGGAGACAGACCACATGGGTATCTACGGGGTCGGGAGATCGGAAGATTGCCGGGCCCACACTATCCCGCGGGTGTTGATGCAATCCCAACGGCTGCCCGGTCCGTAGACCGTCCAGACAAGGAGGAGTACATGAGGTCGATCAGAATAATTCCGCTCGTGGCGGTGGCTGCGCTTGTGTTCGTGTTCACGGCTGCGCCGGTCTCGGCAGCTGCCAAGGCCCCGGTGAAGCTCGGCCAGAAGGTCACCGTCAAGGGCACGAAGGACGTGAGCTCGAAGTCGAGCGCCACCCTCGAAGTGGAAATCGACGACAAGTACTTCAATCCCACGTTCATCAAGGCGAAGGCGGGTGAGAAGATCACCTTCACTGTGAAGAACGACGGAAGCCTCGAGCACACGTTCACCTCGGACGACCTGTCGGTCGACAAGACACTGCAACCCGGCAAGTCGGCGAAGTTCACCGTGACGGTTCCGAGCAGCGGCGCGGTGTTCCAGTTCCACTGCCAGTTCCACGAGAGCGCTGGAATGGTCGGCGCGGTGTACACAAAGGCCGGCGCCAGCGCGACCTCCACCGCGACGAACAGCTCGTCGGGCTCCGGTAGCTACGGCTACTGACCCGCCCAGGTCACCCTCCCCCCATCGAACTGGCGTCGCAGGACATCAACTCTTGGTGTTGTGCGACGCCGGTTCGCGTGGTGAGACAGGTTCGCGGGTCTACGCGGGCCGGCGATAGCCGTGCCCGAAGAAGCCCCCTCGCGGCCGCGCGTGCGCGTGGTAGTGGTCGGGGATGTTGCGCATGTTGTCGTCGAGCCAGTGCTCGACGGTGAGCGTTTCGCCGGCTACGCGGGCGAGCTGCGCGTGCATGTGCGCCAGTTGGTCCAGCGGCGGCTCCGTGCCGTGTGAGCGCCACACGACCATCGGCACGTAACAGATCTCGCACTCGGCGATCCAGCACACGTCGTCTTCGTGGAACCACGGGGTGATCCGCGCGGCCTCGCAGAGGTCGCACCCGTCCACCTCCACGTCTACGGGGTCGACTGCCGGCTTTTCGACAGGCGGCTCCTCAGCCATGGGGTACAACCTCGCGGGCCGCGGCTGCGAGGCGCTTGACCTCTTTGCGGTCGCCGGCGATCAGGACGTACTCGCGGTTGCGCACGTGCGACACGGTACCGACGCGCTCTCCACTCGGGTTGTGGATCCCGATCTGCGCGCCCACGTAGCGTTTCGAGTCGAAGCCCAACACCTCGACCGCGCCGCGAACCGCGCAGATCTCACGCAGCTCGTCGAGTCCGACCCACGACTCGTCGTTGTATGACAGCACCAAGACGCGGGCGCGCACCTCGCGCACGACGGCACGAAGAGCGTCGGGCATGCCGCGCCGCGCGTTGAAGGCCGTCTTGGTGGCCAGCTCACGGGCGTCGAGGCGCTTGCACGCGACGCCGTAGTGCGCGGGGGCATCCCACGCGACGAGGGTCTCCCACACGTGGTAGTTCGTGAAATAGCGATGCTGGTTGTATGGCGGATCTAGATAGGCGAGGTCGAACTCGCCGACCGTTGCCGCGACCTCGAGCGCGTCGCCCCGCACCGCACGGCCCGCGCCCACGAGGAGCTGGGGGACTCGGAGCTCGAGCGGACGGTACGAGCGCGGCGCCCACTGCTTCACGTACGCCATCTGGACACCGGTTGTCGAGTCGACGCGGTCGGCAGCCTCGATCAGGCTCGTGAGCAGGATCGGGAACAACGGTGACGTCGCGTACTCGCGTGCGATCGCCTCGCGAATCGCGTCGACGCGCGCGCCATTGAAGGGCTGGAAGAAGCGCGAGTCTTCGCAGAACGTCTCCGTGAAATAGCCGGGATCCCCCGGGATCGACTCGAGGTGCGCCAGCGCTTCGATCAGATCGTCCTTGTCGACGGCGGTGGCGTCGGTCGCGATGTAGCACTGGGCGAACATCTCCGAGTAACGCGCGGTGTCGACCGCAGTGACGTCCGCCCCACGCTGCTTGAACGCTTGCGCAACGCGCGTCGTACCCGTGAACAGATCGAGCGCCGTGCCGGCGTGGGCGTCGTCGCAGATGCGCGCCAGCACCGGGACCAGGCGCCGCTTGGAGCCTAGGTACTTGATCATGTGGGTGCGCGGGTCGAATCGTCGAGCGCGACGCGGAGTTCGCGAACGAACGCGTGGGCGGCGTCGGGACCACCACCCTTCAGCAAGCGCGAGACGAGCGCGCTCCCGACGATCACGCCGTCGGCATAGCTGCTTGCCTCCACCGCTTGCTCCGGGTTGGAGATACCGAGGCCGAGCAACACGGGCTTGTCGGTAACGGCTTTGCATCGCTCGCCCATCTCGCGCGCGGCGGATGCCACCTGGTCACGCTCGCCGGTGACGCCCATGAGCGCGATGCCGTACACGAAGCCGCGCGACCGCTCACAGATGGCGCGGAGACGGTCGTCGGGAGTGGGCGGCGCGGCGAGCAGCACCGTCTCCACACCGGCTTCGTCGGCCGCGTCGGCCCAGGGTTCGAGCTCGTCGAGTGGGAGATCGGGGACGATCGCCCCGGCGATCCCGGCGCCCGCGAGCGCAGCGGCGAACCTCCGGAAGCCCATGTGTCCGACCGGATTGGTGTACGTCATCACCGCGAGCGGGATCTCGAAGTCTTCCGCACCGGCCTCCGCGATGATCCCCGCGGGCGTCGCGCCCTGCTCGAGCGCCTGTCGCGATGCCTCCTGGATGGTGACGCCGTCCATGACCGGATCCGAGAACGGGATGCCGATCTCGACCGCGTCAGCACCGGCGTCCGCGATCGCGTGGAGCACATCGAGCCAGTCGGTGCCCAGACCGCCAGTGATGTACGGAACCAGCAGCTTGTGCCCGGCATCGCGCCGGGCCCGCAGGTGCGTCTCCAGTGAACCGGTCACAACCGCTCGCCGGTGAGGCGTTCGGCGATCTGCGCGACATCCTTGTCGCCGCGGCCCGAGAGCGTGACCAGCACCGTGGAGCCGGACGGCACCGCGCGCCCGGCCTCCCGCGCGAGCCAGCCGATCGCATGTGCCGGTTCGAGTGCGGGCACGATCCCCTCGGTGACCGAGAGGAGCTGGAACCCCGCAACGGCTTCGTCGTCGGTGGCGAACGCATACTCGGCCCGGCCCGTTGCCGCGAGCTGGGCGTGCTCAGGGCCAACACCCGGATAGTCGAGGCCGGCACTGATCGAGTGCGCCTCGAGGATCTGGCCGTCTTCGTCTTGGAGGAACAGCGAACGCGACCCATGCAGCACGCCGGGGACCCCGCGGCTCACCGACGCACCGTGCTGACCGGACTCCAAGCCGTATCCACCGGCCTCCACTCCCACCAGCCGCGCCGGGGTATCGAGGAAACCCGCGAACGTGCCGATCGCGTTCGAGCCTCCACCGACGCACGCAACCACCAGGTCCGGATCGGTGCCGAGGATCGCGCGGCACTGTTCGCGCGCTTCGTCGCCGACGACACGTTGGAACTCTCGCACCATCCAGGGATACGGATGCGGGCCGACGACGGACCCGATGCAGTAGTGCGTGGTGTCGACGGTGGCGACCCAATCGCGCAGCGCTTCGTTGATCGCATCTTTGAGCGTCGCGCTGCCGCTCGTGACCGGCACGACGTCGGCGCCGAGGCTCTTCATACGGAACACGTTGAGCGCCTGACGTTCGACGTCGACCGCGCCCATGTACACGAGACAGTCGAACCCGAACAACGCCGCCGCGGTGGCAGTGGCCACACCGTGCTGGCCCGCGCCGGTCTCGGCGATGACGCGCGGCTTGCCTATTCGTCGCGTGAGCAGCGCCTGCCCGAGCACGTTGTTGATCTTGTGCGATCCGGTGTGTGTGAGGTCCTCGCGCTTCAGGAGCACGCGGATGCCCAGGCGCTCGGAGAGGCGGTGACACTCCGTGACCGGAGTAGGACGCCCCGCGTACGACGTGAGGAGCTCGGCAAGCTCGGCGCGAAATGCGTCGTCGCTCCATGCCTCGCGGAAGTCACGCTCGAGATCGATGAGCGCGGGCACGAGCGTCTCGGGAACGAAACGGCCCCCGAATTCACCGAAGCGGCCGAGACCGACGGGTTCGGGCCCGGCGGGCCCGAGTCTGACGGGCACGCCGCGCGCCGGGACGGCCTCAGTCACCGTCGTCCATCCAGTCGTAGGGTGCGGCCTTGGGGTCGGGCACCCACACGTCGCCCGCCGCGAGCTCTTCGCCCGCCTCGTGCGCGGCGGTGATGAAGCTGCGCAGCTTCCTCGCGTCCTTCCGACCCGATCCCGGTGTGGTCTCGACACCGCTCGAGACGTCGACGCCCCACGGCCGGACCCGCTTGATCGCTTGCGCCACGTTTCCCTGATGCAGACCCCCCGCGAGGAGCAGGCGCACGCCGGCCGGCACCGCGTCGGCGAGGGCCCAGTCGAATGCCGCTCCTGAGCCCGGCTCGTCGGCGTCGACCAACACGATGTCGACCGGACCGTTGCCCACCGCGGCAAGCGCCGGATCCTCGGCCGCGAAGCCCTGGATCACGAACGGGACGCGGCGGCGTACCCAGCGAACGTCGGACAGCGGCTCCCGGCCGTGGAGCTGCGCGCCGGAGAGGCCGAGCGTGTTCACGAGCTCGACGACACGCTCCTGGAGCTCGTCACGGAACACGCCGACGGTGACAACGCCCGCGGGCAGCCGGTGGAGAATCTCGCCCACGGTCTCTGGTGCCACCTGCCGCGGGCTGCCGGGGGCGAAGACGAAGCCGAGGGCGTCAGCACCGAGCGCAACGGCGAGGAGCGCGTCTTCCTCGTTCGTGATGCCACAGATCTTCACCCACATCGCTGTGGAGGGTACCGGAACGAATCCGGAGCCCCGCGTACATTCGTCATTGCATGGACACTACGGCTGCGCCGGTTCGCACCTGGCAGCGCGCGGTCCTCGACTGGCTGCCGGTCCTCGCGATCGTCGCCGCGTACGCGGTGCTGCACGAGCTGGCAGACACGCTGGAGCGTGGCGCGCATGTCCGGCCGCAGCTGGGTTTCGACGAGTGGGTATTCGGAGGAATCGCACCGACGGTACGGCTGCAGCGCGCGCTGTGGCACCAGGGCAATCCGCATTGGTACGACTACACGGTGTGGCTCGTCTACCTGAGCCACTTCGTGGTGACGCTCACGGTCGCGATCGTGCTCTGGCTCGTCGACTACCCGGGCTTCCGCCGGTTTCGCGTGCTGCTCATCACCGTCACGTTCGCCGGCTTCGTCACCTACGTCGCGTACCCCGCGATCCCGCCGTGGCTCGCGAGCACCCGAGGGGACATGCCGCACACCGTACGCGTTGTGAAAGAGATCTGGTTGCACCTCGGACTCTCGGGCGTAGCAAAAGTGTTCGGCGAGCAGAGCAGGTACGCGTTTCCCGTGGGCGCGCTCCCGTCGTTGCACGTGGCTTGGCCGTTCATGGTGACGCTGTTCTTCTGGCCGCGCGCGGGTCGATGGAGGATCCTGCTCGTCGCGTACACGCTCGCGATGGCGTTCACGCTCGTGTACAGCGCCGACCACTTCGTCTTCGACATCCTGCTCGGCTGGACGTACGCGACGATCGTCTACCTCGTTGCTCGCGCGGTCTGGCGCCAGAGAGGTTGGCAGTATGCCGAGACTCAAGCGTCGAGGAGACGACCGTGGAGGTAGTCGTCGTACGCGGAAAGGTCGAGCAGGCCGTGGCCGGAGAAGTTGAAGAGGATCACCCGCTCCTCGCCGAGCTCCTTCGCCGCCAGCGCCTCGTCGATCACCGCGCGCACCGCGTGGCCGGTCTCCGGCGCAGGAATCTTGCCCTCGGTGCGTGCGAACTGCACCGCCGCTTCGAAGGTCTTGCCCTGCGGGTACGCGATCGCCTCCATGCGTCCCGACTTCACCAGCGCCGAAATGATCGGCGCGTCACCGTGGTAGCGAAGACCTCCGGCATGGATCGATGGCGGCACGAAGTCGTGTCCGAGTGTGTACATCGCCAGGAGCGGCGTCATGCCCGCGGTGTCGCCGAAGTCGTACTCGAAGCGTCCTTCAGTGAGGGTGGGGCACGACGACGGCTCCACCGCGACGAGCCGCACGTCGGTATCGAGCACAAACGGCAGCGCGATGCCGGCGAGGTTGGATCCGCCGCCGCAACACGCGATCACGACATCGGGATTTGCCTCGCCCGCGAGCGCGAGCTGCTCTTTCGCTTCGAGCCCGATCACCGTTTGGTGTAACAGGACATGGTTGAGGACGGAGCCGAGTGAGTAGTGCGTGTCCTCACGGCTGGCCGCGTCGCGCACGGCGTCGCTGATCGCGAGTCCCAGCGAGCCGGGATGGTCGGGCTGGTCGACGGGTGACGGCACGACCTCGGCACCCCACGTCTCCATCAAGATCTTCCGGTACGGCTTCTGCTCGTACGAGGCGCGCACCATGTACACCTTGCAGTCGAGGTCGAACTGCGCGCACGCGAACGCCAATGCGGTGCCCCATTGGCCGGCGCCCGTCTCGGTGGACAGACGGGTCACGCCCTCGGCCTTGTTGTAGAACGCCTGCGGGACCGCGGTGTTCGGCTTGTGCGAAC
>CAAGKR010036727.1_pt1 | contig 10486 bp, 23 predicted proteins | sample 2556971 | NCBI WGS metagenome assembly CAAGKR01 (sample SAMEA5207829, study PRJEB30636) | soil metagenome | biome: forest; feature: boreal; material: soil | place: USA | collected 2011-09 | depth 1 m
CCCAGCGGGCACGTCATCGCGCGTCGCGTATTTCACCTTAGTTGCCTCTGCCATTTCCGCGTCTCCTTGTGGTGCGACCTTCGCCGCTCTTGCTGTTGCCATCTTCTCGCCGAACGCCTTGCGACGTTCGTCGGTCCATTCTTGTGTCATGGTTTAGGACTCTAGCACAGTGTCCGAATCGGCATGCAGTCTGATCTTGTACATGGATTAGCGACTTGTCCGCTTAAAGCGTGCGGCACGACCGATGGACCCCATTCGCTTGAACTGAGTGATCTCCCACAGCGCGAGTGCAAGCTTGTCGGTCAGGTAGTGCGCGTGGTAGCGAATCCATGGCGATGTGTGGTACGGATCGGGCGCGATGACAACGACCAGCTTGCCCCGTTCCCATGCGTAGAGAATCTCCATCGATGTACCGACACTCACGATATGACAGTTAGCAAGTACCACATCACATGAGTCGATGTCGGCCTTATCTGGCTCGACGACGACGAGGTCGGCTACGCCGAAGGTGCCACGGAAGTCGCGCAGCTTAAAGGGATCGACGGTCTCGATGTCGTCCTGGTTCAAGAGGAGGGTGGCATCGTCGCGCCATTGACCTGCTTGATCGTCGCCCATGCCCGCGATGGGGCCTGCGAGGTAGACCTTCATGTTCGCAACTCCTTGATGGGCATGGCATGCTTGGGACCGTACCCGAAGTCGATGAGGGGCCGGTCGAGAAGGTCGCTTGCCATCGCCCAGCCCTCTATGTGGAACCCCGTGGAGATGCTCCCGACCGTGAGAACGAAGTCGTAGCCCTTGTCGTTATGACCCACTGTGCGATCGGGCCCTACCCCGTAGACGCGCGCCACGAACTCCTCGGCAGCGAAGGCTTCGGTGTCGGTATGCTCGCTGAAGGCACTGCCGTCCACGCGAAGACGACCCTCCCCACCGTGAGCCCGGAATCGTGCAGTCCCTTCGTTCATGGCCTGCGCCTCACGATGATCCACTCCTTGGCAACCGTGTATTGGGGGTCGATTTCCTGTTGGTCTATTGTGTCGAGGAGCGCGCACCATCCCGCCGTGTAGGCGCGATCGTAGCTCGGTGTCTCGATGCGGAATTGCTCGATCTGGTATCGCTCACCTTCCGCGAAGCCGCGCGCATATTCGGAACCCGTTACTGGCGGGTGGTGGCGGACGTACTCAAATATGATGAGTGTGGCTACGGCCCACACGGCGAGTAACAGGAGTGGAGCGATCATCGTTTCAAGTCCTTCTTCAAGCGTCGGTTCAAGTCCTTCTTCAAGCGTCGGTCGTACGCCTCGATCATGCGGATCGCGACCGCCGCCGTATGAGTCAGTTCGGTACGGTAGTTCGTGCTCCATGGATGCGCGAACGTAATGCCGACGGTCTCCTTCGCGACCTCACCGAACTCCTCTCCGAGGATCGTGAACCAGCGTGATGGACTGTGATTCTGCTCGCCCCACTTGCGGTCTTGGCGCTCGCACTCTGCGAACACCTCGCCGATGACCTCGTACGTTGAGGACGCGACTGCGGCCAGATACGTCTTCGGGTGGACCGGGTTGTCTTCTGTGCCGCTCATGCCCACGACCTTTTCGCGAGATAGCGTCCCATCTTCTCGCCGTCGAGAACGATGACGCTGTCGCGTTTCAATTCCCTGTGGATGTCGAGGATGTCGGTGTCGAACGCACCCGCCGTGATCCTTTCTACTAGGTCATAGAGAACGCCCGCCTCCGTGTGGTAGTTCTCGTCTGTGAGACGATCGGCCCTCCTCATCAACGCCCGTGTGACCTTCTGCTTTTCGGTCATCATGGTCGTCGCCCCTTGCCCCATATCAACCATGCCACGATGACGATGGTGATGCAGACGGTGAGTAGATCGATGCTCATTTCTTTGCTCCCTTCTTGACCTTGATGGCCGGGCGTAGTTTCGGGTCGGCCTGCGCGAGGTGCTCGGCCATCGCGACGCAGAATGCTTCGACTTGGTTCATGTCGCTGATGTCGAGACCGTACTTCTGGTAGAGCGGAAGCTTCAGGTCTTCCTTCTTGATACTGCCCTTGCCCAGTACGACTTTCTTCCACGAGGTGTTCTGCCAGATCATCGGCTCGATGTTGGCTGCGTAGAGGACGCGCTTGATGATGCCACCGACCTCACCCATCTCCTCGCGGTTGTAGGGCGATCCGAACGAATAGCCCTCCATCGCAACGAAGTCCGGTTTGAAGTTGATGATGAATGTGGCGACCGCCTCCGAGATGTCGTCGAGCCGCTTGCCACGTGGGTCTTTCGCTGGAGTGCTCACGGTTTGAGCGATCTTCAGGTGGCCGTCGATGACGAGCGCGAGGCCGCAGCCGGTCAGACTCGGATCGATGCCCATGATTCTCATCGCCCCGACCCCCTGCCGCCATCCCACGTCTCAAGGCGCTTGGCCTCGCGCTCCGCGTGTAGGTCGAAGACGCGCGATTGGGAGCCATTGACCGGGAGGCCGGTGTTAGGAACCACCTGTACGGCACGGTCGTCCCAAAGTTCAATCATCGCGTAGTCCTTCGCGCTCGTAATGGGTAGTGCGATGCCAAGGTTGTCGAGCATCCAATCGGTTGCGGCGATGCGGAATTTCGCCGCGTCGAGGTCGCGCCCGACCGTTCCATTAGAGGACGCGCGCGCAGTGACGAGTTTGACGTGGTAGCCCAGGGTGAGCATGTTCTTGACACGGCCAACCATCACGGGGATCGGTTCACCGATGAGGTCAGCCGCCGTCCACTCGGTGTAGTGCGCGAGCGTCCCGTCGAGATCGACGCCGATCCATCCATTGTCCTTGAGGGCCATTTCTACTTCCCCTTAAGCGCAGTAGCGGCCGTGTCCCAATGGTCTTGGAGAATCTGTATCGGGTCATCATCGGTCGGCGGCTCGTTAATTTTCTCCAAGGCCGAACGTAGGCTAGTTACTTCACCCTCTACCGCTCTCCATGCGGCGTGAACGCCGTAGGGATCGGTACACATTGGATCAGCATGATTTGAGGGGCCCATGGGGTCAAACGTCGTCACTGGACGGTCAAGGGTTGAGTGACAGCGAGGACATTCTGCTAGGCGCAGTTGTGTGGCATAAGACCTGATAGCCATCAGAACGGCACTCCATCGTAACTCAGGTCGAGCAGGAGGTTGATGTCGAGGTCTTCCATACGAATCTGCAACGCGTTGTGCAGGCCCTTCGCATCCTGATCCGGCACGCAGCGCATGAGGCCGAGATGCTTGTCTGTCGTCTCTCCGGCCAGTGCGTACAGCGCCGAGTAGACGGTGAGTGGCAGCTTGAACTTACGGACGAAGTCGTACAGTTCTTTCTCGATTCCCGCGAGCCGCTCGACGGCTGCGTTGATCTTCTCTTTCGGCTTCGGGTCTTGGTCGCGCAGGCTCGCGAGGTAGCGATTCCCCTTGTCGATGCGGGCCTTGAACTCCTCGATGACTTCGGTGCCCTTCTCGTGGTCGTACAGCACTTGCGCCTTGACCTTGAGTTCGTGAAGCTCCAACATCGTGATCAGCTTACTCAAATGTCTGCACACCTCCACCTGGAATCCACGCTGTGTTGGCCGGGCCTTCAGCCCGTGAGCCTTGCAATAGGAATTGCCGCTGGGCGCGCTTCGCGAGCGCCTCGAAGTCCTTGGTCTTGATCTTCGCGATGATACGGTGGCCTGTGCGATCGAAGAGCGGTACGACAGGCTTGCCGACGATGCCTTCGATCTTGACGCCACGCATCTGCCACGACGACCGTAGCTCGTTGTTCTGGATCAGCTTGACCGCGTTGTTCAAGCTGTCGTCTCCGACGATGGGGACGGTCACCATGCCTAGCTTGCTCGCGATGTCTTCAACGTCCCTGTCCTTCAGCCACCATCGACCAACCTTGATGTCGAAGACAATGAACTTCACGTCATCGCTGTACAGCCCGCCACCTTTCTGGATTTTCGGACCATAGCCCTCGCCAAAAATGGTCACGTCCACCGATTCACCGAGAGGCGAGAGACCGGTCGCGGCACGCTGAAGGTCTTCCTTCTCGTTGAAAACCTTGCGCCATAGTACCGGGTCGTTATACGCCGCCAGGGCGTACATGAGATGACCTGGCATCTGTGCGTCGTCAGTCCGGCCGCCAGCCGTGATGCTCTCGCCGTTGAAGTGAAGGCGCACGTTCGTACCATCGACCTTCTCCGTCCAGCGCCATCGCTTGTCGGAGAGGTACTCGAACTCGGGCGTGGAGTAGTGGCCCGGCATGATAACGCCGCCGTTCTCCATGTCACGCTTGAAGATCGTCTGAATCTTCGGGTACTCGGGACCAAATACGTGGGGCTGAATGTGGATATCAGTGGTCACGGTCGTGTTGGTTTCCATCAGAAAAGCCCCCTTTGAATTTGTTCGGGCAAACCCATAAGATTTGCAGTGTTGATCGCGTCGCGGGTATCGGCCGCGTGCTCGACGCTCCATAGGATGCGAACGCGCGCAGCGTAAACCTGATCGATCACGGGAACGAAGACGCCCATCCCGTCATCGAGGTTCCACGATGCGAGTGGCGCAATGGCCTCGACCATTTCGATCGCCGCTTTGCGTGTAGGGAATGACCCGCACACCCTGCGGCCCGATCCATAGTGGACGACGTTCCAGTCGTTTGACAATTCGCCATCCGGCAGAAGTGCGCGATGCACCGCGAGACCCGGCGCGACAAGGTATGCGTCTACGTTTGGCCGGGTGCCATCCAGCATCTCTATCGCGAGCGTGATCTTAGTGCTTGACACGTCGGCGCTCCTTCGCGGGTTCGCCGATGACGCCAACGTAGACGTAGTCGCCCGCATCGACGCATGCCATCGCGAACTTCACGCCCTGCGGGAGGTGTCGCTTACACGTGCCAACAGGCGAGTGGGCACACCGCGTCCCGGGCTGGACCGCGACCTCGAAGCGTTGTGGGTTGTCGCAGAAGAGGCAAAGGCCCTTGCGCTCTCCGAGGCGGGCGATTACGTCACCCATTGGCCCGCTCCATCATGGTCATCGCGACACTGCGCAGTGCGGTGAGTCGATTGAGCATGGCGATGACGCTTCCGATGTCGATGTAGGGACGGCGACTTTCATAGTCCGCTTGGAGGCGGTCAATCTCGGCGAACAGCGGCTTCATGTCGCTCTCGCTCCAGTAGGTTGTGAAGGTATCAGTGTAGCGCGCCATTACCCGGCACCTCCGGCGTTCAAAACGTGGTCTGCCGTACCACGTTCTGACGCTGCAAGGAGCCGCTCGACCTCGCGCGTCCCATGGGCCGACGGGAGGATACGAGCACGCGCATGTGCAAGCTTTTGGCCGAACGTGAGCGCGTCGTACGCGGCCTGCCGCTCGATGGCCTGCTCGCGGCGTTCCTTCTTGCGGCGATTCATGCGCGTGCTCATACCATCGTTTCCTGCCAGCGGTCGAACTCGGCTTCCACTTTCTCCTCGAAAGCGCGCTCGACATGCTCTTGATATGGGATGGGTAGGCTCTTGATCTTGGCCGCGATGTCATAGCCGATGCCGAACTCAACAGTCGAACCGGCGCGATCCTCGTGCGTGATCATCATGCGATGTACACCTTCACGGCGTGCGACCATGGATTGCCGTACGGGTCGGCGTCAACGACGAAGTGCTCGATGCGCTCAACCTTCCACGGGATGAGATCGACTGGCGCGTCGCCTGCGATGGTGAACTGTAGGAACACTGTTTCGCCCACGCGCGGTAGGGCGTGCAACTTGCGCCTCGTCTCGAAGGGGTCGCCGCGAGTGACAATGAATGTGGCTTCGATCATGCCTTTCCCCTCCAGTAGCGCTCGCGCGCCGCAGCCTTCATCTCTTCACGATGACGGAAGTAATAGGAGCCGGGGGTGCCGTTCGTAATGCGGCGTTTGCCGAATCGGATGTCTTCAGCGATCGCAAGGGCCTGCTCGGCGCGCTTGCGTCGTCGCTCTCCAAGGTGCGGAGAAAATGCCCGGAGAATACGTCGAACATCCATGTGGTCATGTGCGCGCCAAACGTGTATCGCCTTCTTACCCAGCTTACCGGGCTTCTGGGGGGCGCTAATTCCGCCACATTCGACAATGCGCGCGAATCGCTCCACTATATCCCGATCAGTCGAGCCCAACTGAAGCCATGCGTAGGCATGGTCGTCTATCCGTGGAAGTAGGATCGAGCCTTCTCCCTCGAAGAGGCCCACCGCCCAGCATCCCTCTCGCGACAGTCTGCTGTCGCCCACGATTGGCCTTGCCATCACATTTTGTTCTCTTTACGCACCCAATATAATGATAGCAAAGCCTCGAAGACGCGGAAGCCCTTCGTGATCTGTATGCCGGAGAGCACGTGCTCGTCGAATCCCTCGTCCTCGGTCCGGCCGATACGTAGGATACGGACGCCCTTCACCTCGTGGCCGTGCTCCTTGAGAAGCTTCCAATATCCGCTCACTTGAAAGCCGTGCTCAGGATAAAGATTGCTACTCGTCTTGAAGTCGACGAGCATCGGGACGTGGTCGATGAGACCATAAAAGTCAATTTGCCCACCGTAACGATACGCATCGCTCGTAAAGACGGCTTCGAGTAGTTGCGGCTCGACGGTGTGCTCGCTCGCCCACTGGTCGAATGCGGCCACGCCGAAAGCGGCCCGCTTGATCTGGTTCATGGTGAAGTCATCCATGTTCGGCTCGTCGCCCCGAAGCTTCGACTCGATCAAGTAGTGGGCGGCATTGCCGATGGCCTGCGCCTCGTCCGTGTACTTGCTTGAGTCGGTGCCTTCGAGGCCGAGACGGTTCGCCCATCCCACAAGGAATGGCTTGTTCATCTGGCCGGTGATAGTCGTCACGCCGGGTACGTTGAAGAGCTTCCCGTCCGCGCCCGTCGCCTTGTAGCGGATATGGGCACGGGTTTTGGGGCCAAGGTCTTTACTGGCCTTGGCCCTCGCCTTCTCCTCGTCCGTCTTCCCGGCCTTGAGTCGCGCCATTAGAACGCGGCTTCGCCCTCGTCCTTGGTCTTCTCGGCCAGCTTCGCAACAGCGCGCTCGCGGGTCGATGTCTTGCGCGCAGGCTTCGCTTCCGGCTCGGGCTTGCCCTCTGCCGCCTCAAGCTCTGCGAGTTCGCGACGCAACCGGTCGGCTTTCGACTCTTCCGGCGCGGCGGTCTGTGCCTTCTTCGCCCTGACGGCTGCGAGCTTCGCGTTCAGTGCTGCGATCTCGTCGTCAGCACCGTCATCCTCGCCCTTCACGTCGTCCGCGACTTCGGCCTTGGCCTTCTTCGCGTTGAAGCCTGCCTTGAATTGCGGCGCGTAGCGCATGAACGAATCCGGTCGCAGGAACTTGTGCTCGGTGTCCTTCGGACCGTAGGAGCCGGTCACGTACACGAACTGGCCGACGAGGTCGTCGGTGTCGTACGCCTCCAGTTCCTTCTTGTCGGGGTCGTGGTCGAATGCAGCCGCCTCGATGAGTGGACGAAGCTTTGCCTTCTCGTTGATGCTGGCCGTCGCGTTGAACCAGATGCGCGAGGTTAGGTACTCGTCCTCGACCGCCTGGAAGATGACCTTGACGAGGTTTCGGAACTCCTTCTTGTCGATGATCGGTGCGCCGGTCTTGTCGAACTTGCCGGTCTCTTTCCCGAACCACGGGTTCGGGTCATCCTCGATGAACTCGCTCTCGATCACTTTGCAGAGGATCGGCGTCTTCGTCGGAAGCTCGGGAAAGTCGGCTCCCTCCTTATAAGGAATCGTTGGCATCAGTTCACCTCAACAGTTTCAGTCGCGGCCGGATCAGGATCGGCCTCGTGCCCAGCGGTTTCGCTCAGGTTCTTGTCGTTGTGCGCCCAGTACGCGTCAGTGCGCGAGTCGTGAAAGGTCAAACCCCCGCCGCACGCCTTGCAGCGGGTCCGCGTCTCAGTTTTCGTTGCCATCTATTTCCTCCGCATGTTCTGTCGTTGCTGTGACCTCGTCGCCCAGCGCACATTGCCGGGTTCGTAGTTGCCATCATTGTCGATACGATCGATCGAGTGACCCGTCGTGGGTCGTCGCCCAATCGACGCTAGGAAAGTTTGAAAGCTGTCGAGCCACACGCGGGCGACCGCGATCCCTCGACCGCCATAGTTCTTGTAACCACGATGCCTGGGATTGGAGCACCGCTGCTTCATGCTCTGCCACGCACGATATTCTGGCGTCATCTTGCCGCGAAGATTCTCACCATGCTTGATGATCGCCCGGCGTGTGCCATTCGGCTGCTGACGCCCGCGTAGCGCCTTGCTGATCGCAGCCCCGTGCTCGCGCGTCCTCTCGTATATCCCGCTCGGCATCATCGTCCCCCTGGCTTCAGGTATGTCACGACATCTGCGCTTTCGAGATACAAGCCGGATAGTATTTTGTGCAAAGTCGTCGCACTAACCGCGTGGCCCGCTAGGAATCGGCGCAGCGTACGTGCGCTCACGCCACACTGTGCTGCCGCAGCGGTCCGCGTCAGTAGCGTCTCTTCGACCGCAAAGAGAACCGCCAGCGTATCGACGCGGACCGCACGACCCCCCAGTAGGTACTCGGCCATCCGTTACGAGGTCGCCTCTGCTTCGGCGGCTTCGGCGGCTTCGAGTTTCGTTGCGAGCAACGAGGCTCCGTAGGCTCCGGCGAGCGCGCTCGGACCCACTTCGAGGCCAAGTCTTCGTGCGACTGCCAACAGGCTCATCGTTGTGAGGAGGTCCCCACTCGCAGCGGCGATTGAAATGCCCATTGAAATGCTGATCGACTGGAGGAATTCCCCGGCGTGATTCAGCGCGACGAGCACGCCATCAGGCACATCCTGAGTCTTCTCCGGTGCAGCCTCGATGAGTGTGCCGTCCTCCGTGAGCTTGAACGCCTCGACCTTCAAGGTAGCCGCCTCCGCAAGGCCACCCTCGACTGTCACGACGAACCGCAGCTTCGCCGCCTCCACTATCTTTCCCTGCTCTTCCACTATCTGACCCTCCCATGAATTGCGGCCAGGAGGGACCCGAGTTGCCAGCGGATTCCTGGCCGCTGTACTTACTCTAGCGGGAGACCGAGGCGGTTCCCGCCGGAAGTCTACTTCCCCATATGCTGAATACAGATTGGCCCCGCCCAAACTGTCCAACTGTCGCCGCGCACATAGCGGCTGATGCGGTAAGGCCAGCCACCGATGGGCCTAATCAGGAACCACCACCGCCCTAACCTCATGTAGTACAAGACCTGATATCTGCCATTTCAGTCCTTGTACGGGTCGCGTACATCGGCTCCGGCCATCGCGACGCCGACCGGCCGCAGCGTGTGCAGGATGCGAACGGTGTTCGCATGAGCCGCCAAGACATCAGGGAGGCGCTTGTACGCCTGCGGTGCCTCGTCCACGCCCGCACCCCGCAGCACGACGCCAGCCTCAGCTAGCCACGCGTCCATCGCTGTACGCGTGATGCGGGGCGTTCGGATGAGCTTGCCCTTCCGATTCTTTCCCGTCGCGTCCGTCCGCGACATGATTCGCCCCGCACCATGCACCGTCGAGTACATCGCGGCTTTCTGTTCGTGCCGTGCATCGAAGTCTGCGAACTCCGGCGTGAAGCCTTCAAGGATGACCGCGTTCTCGCCCATCGAGCCGCCGACGAAGCCACGTTGACCGGGATAGGCGGGCGTCGCACCCTTACGTACCACCCACATCCATCGGTCATCGTGAATTTCACGCCATGCAAAGTTGTGATGGTTGTGGACCGTCTCGGTGATGTCAACGCTGAGTATTTGGGCGACGCGGTTTACAACCCACTCCCGTCCCGCGTACGCGTAGCGCCCCGCGAGGGCCATGCCCTGAAGGTAATCGTTTCCGAGGTCGGAGAAGACGCTGAGGACGAGCGGCTCGGAATCCATTCCTTTACCAGCGCCGCCCGCGTTCAGCGCATGCGTCGCAACCCCGTGGCCGAAGCCGCGCGATCCGAAGTGGACGCCGATCCATAGCCAGCCACCCTCGTCCACGAAGAGGTCAACGTAATGATTCCCACTGCCCACGGTGCCAAGCTGCGCGGCAGCTTTGTCACGTAGCGCCGCGAGGTACGGAAGCTGCCACGCCGGATCATCGAAGAGGTCGTGGTCTACGGTCTCCTCATTCTTGCGGCCGACACCGAATGCGATGGTATCGAAGATGCAGTTCATCGCGTCCTCGATCCACCACCCGTAAGACGTATGTGGTATGCCAAGATCACTCAGATTGAGGTCGGTCTTCGCGGCCATGTTCCCACACGCGATGTCGTATCCCACGCCGCTCGGGCTGATGGCCTCGTCGTACGCGAGCACACCGCCGATCGGGACGCCGTAGCCGTAGTGGTTGTCGGCCATGAGTGCGCCCCGTGAGGCCGTCTTCACGGCTGTGCGCATCTGCGCGAGCGTCTTCTCTTCGACCTCGCCGAAGACGGGGATGCCGTCGATGAGCTTCATGGATGGAGTTGACACAGGCTCGGTCGGCACCGATCTCTGGCGGGAGCCTTACA
>CAAGKR010422613.1_pt1 | contig 10484 bp, 11 predicted proteins | sample 2556971 | NCBI WGS metagenome assembly CAAGKR01 (sample SAMEA5207829, study PRJEB30636) | soil metagenome | biome: forest; feature: boreal; material: soil | place: USA | collected 2011-09 | depth 1 m
GCCGCACGCGGGCGGCTACACGCGCGTTCTGCGCCTGCCACACGGAAGGGGCGTCGCCTCCGAGCTGCGCCGCCTGCGCGCCGAGCACGGCGTCGCGTGGGCGGTGCCCGACTACCTCGCCCACACGGCAGGTGCGCTCGTCCCCAATGACCCCGGTGTCGGCCGCGCAGCCAAAGACTGGCAGCAGCTGCAATGGAACTTCGTCGGGCCGTTCGGGGTCGACGCGCCCGAGGCCTGGGGCAACCTCGCAGCCGACGGGGCCCCCGGTGGCCGGGGCGTGATCGTCGCGGTGCTCGATACCGGCGTCGCCTACGCCCGGCGGGGTCCCTTTCGCCGCTCGCCCGATCTCAGCCGCTTCGAGTTCGTGCGCGGCTATGACTTCGTCTCGCGAGACCCCTTCCCCAACGACCGCAACGGCCACGGGACGTTCGTCGCCTCCATGATCGCCGAGACCACGAACAACCGCTACGGCCTCACCGGGCTGGCCTACGGCACGCGCATCATGCCCGTGCGCGTGCTGGACAGCGGCGGCGAAGGCGAAGCCTCGACGATCGCCGAAGGCGTGTTCTTCGCCGTCAGGCATGGCGCCCAGGTGATCAACCTCAGCCTCGAGTTCTCGCCCGGGGTCACCGCCTCGGAGATCCCCGAGCTGATCGAAGCCCTCCGCTACGCGCATCGGCGGGGGGTGCTCGTGGTCGGGGCCGCCGGCAACGAGGGCCACAGCGCGATCGCCTACCCGGCGCGCGCTCCGTACGTGATCTCGGTCGGCGCCACGACCGAGCACGGCTGTCTGGCCGCCTACTCGAACGACGGCTCGGGTCTCACGCTGGTCGCGCCCGGAGGCGGTCCGGACGCCGATCTCCCCGGCGATCCGAACTGCCACCCCGACCAGCCGTCCGGCCGCGACATTTACGAGGTGACCTTCACCGGGAGCTCGCCACGACGCTTCGGCATCCCCTCCGGCTACGAAGGCACCTCGATGGCGACCCCGCACGTGGCCGCGATCGCCGCGCTGATCATCGCCAGCGGCGTGCTCGGCCCCCATCCGAGCCCGGCCGCGCTGACAGCGCGCCTGCGCGCGACGACACGCAAGCTGGGCGGCGGCGGCGACGAACGGCTCTACGGCGCCGGCCTCGTCAACGCCGCGGCGGCCACGGCCCGCGGCGGTCCCGGCGCCGTGGCTCGGTGAGCCCGGACACGTCGGCCTCCGCGGCCGAGGCGGCACGGGCGCCCGAGAGCTGCGACCTGGCGGTGGTCGGAGGCGGGATCCTCGGCCTGGCCGTCGCGAGGGAGCTGCTGCGGCGCAACCCGCGCGCCTCGCTCTGCGTGCTCGAGCGCGAGACCGAGCTCGGCAGGCATCAGACCGGCCACAACTCCGGCGTGATCCACGCCGGCATCTACTACCAGCCGGGCTCGCTGAAGGCGCGCCTGTGCGTCACGGGAGCGCGCGATCTGTATGAGTACTGCGAGCAGAGGGGGATCGCGAGCGAGCGCTGCGGCAAGCTGATCGTCGCGACCGACGCCTCGGAGCTCCCCCGCCTGGAGGAGCTCGAGCGCCGCGGCAGGGCCAACGGGGTAGCCGGCCTGCGCCGGCTGGACGCCGCCGGCATCGAGGAGCTCGAGCCTCACGCGCGGGGAATCGCCGCATTGCATTCACCCGGGACCGGCACGGTGGACTTTCGCGCCGTCGCCGCCGGCTACGCCCGCGAGGTCCTCGAGGCGGGCGGGACGCTCGCCACCGGCTGTGAGGTCGAGGACGTGGCCCCTGCTCGCCGCAGGCTGCGCCTGACGCATTCGCGGGGCACCACCGAGGCCGGCCACGCCGTGTTCTGCGCGGGCCTCTGGGCCGACCGGCTCGCGGTCAAGGCCGGCGCCGGTCGCGACCCGCGGATCGTGCCCTTTCGCGGCGCCTACCTGCGGCTCCGGCCCGAGCGCCGCGAGCTGGTGCGCTCGCTGATCTACCCAGTGCCCGATCCACGGCTGCCGTTCCTCGGCATCCACCTCACCAGGGACATCCACGGCGAGGTCCTGCTCGGCCCCAGCGCGCTGATCGCGGGGGCTCGCGACGCCTACCGGCTGTCCACGCTGCGCCGCGCCGACCTGCTCGACACGCTCTCCTGGCCCGGCACCTGGCGGATGCTCGCACGCTGGTTCGCGACCGGCGCGATCGAGCTTCGCCACGCGCTTTTGCGCTCGGCGTTCGTGCTCGCCGCCGCGCGCTATGTGCCGGAGCTGCGCAGCGCCGACGTGGAACCCTCCTTCGCGGGCGTCCGCGCTCAGGCACTGGGGCGCGACGGCCGCCTGATCGACGACTTCCTGTTCTCGGCCACCGAGCGGGCCCTGCACGTGCGCAACGCGCCCTCGCCGGCCGCCACCTCCTCGCTCGCGATCGCCCGGTACGTGGCCGACGAGGCCGAACGGGCCTTCGCGCTTGGCACGCGGTCAGGCTGAGCTCGCGCGTGGACCCGCCGGCTCGGCCGGCGAGCCTAAAGCGGACGGCATGCGAGCGATGGCGTCGACGATGCCCTCGCGCGCTGTAGGAAAGCGGGCGTGCCAGCCCAGCTCCCGCTTGATCTTGGCGTTCGAGGAGCGCGCCGAGCGAACCACGGCGTCGACGGCGTTGCGTCCGGCAACCAGGCGAGCGAGCGCCGCCGGGATGCGCCTCGGCGCGCCGACGCCGAGCGCCGCCGCGGTCAGCGCCATGAACTCATAGAAGGTGATCGGTTCGTCGTCGACGACGTGATAGATCGAGTCGGGCGGCGCGCTCTCGGCGGCCAGGACGAGCGCGGCCGCGACGTCGTCGACGTGCACCACGTCCCACAGGTTCTCCCCGCGACCGATCACCGCGAAGCGGCCGGGCTGGCGCAGGCGCGGTATGAGCTCGTTGGCGTACCACCCACCCGGCCCGTAGACGTGCGAGGGCCGCACCACGACCGCCGGGAGGCCCGACTCGAGGATCATGCGCTCTCCCTCCTGCTTGGAGCGCCCGTAGGGCGTCTGCACCGGCAGCGGCGCCTCCTCGGTCAGCAGCCCGCCGTGCGCGTCGCCGGTGACGGCCGTCGAGGCGAACACCAATCGCGGCCCGGTCGTCGGGTCGGAGCCTGCCAACGCCAGGCAGGCGTCAAGCAGTCGCCGCGTTCCCGCCACGTTGACCTCGCGCACCTTGCGCTCGCTGCGCTGGGAGGCGATCTCGGCGGCGAGGTGGATCACGCAGTCGGGTCGCTCGCCCGCCAGCGTCTCGGTCAGCCGGTGGCCATCCGTGAGGTCGCCCGCCAGCGCACGCGTTCCCTCGGGCTGTGAGCCCGGGCGACGCACGAGCGCGTCGACCTCGTGCCCGCGATGCTGGAGCTTTTCGCAGAGCACGCCTCCGATGAAGCCGCTGGCGCCTGTGACGAGCGTGCGCAAGCGAGGCTACCGCGAGACGACCGGGCGGCTCAGGTCGTCCTGATGATCAGGACCGAGCAGGGCGCGTGATGTGAGACCTTGTTCGGCACCGACCCGAGCAGGAAGCGCTTGGCGCCGGTCATGCCCTTGTTGCCGACGATGATCAGGTCGGCCTCCCGCTCCTCGGCGACGTCGAGGATCGCGTCTGCCGGGTCGCCCTGCCGCGGATAGGTGTTCGCGGTTACCCCAGCCTCACGTGCGACCTCCGCGGCCGCCTCGAGCGTGGCGTCGACGTCCTCGCGCGGGCTGATCGCCCACTGCAGGTCCTCCGGGGCGTCACGCCTTTCTGCCTGCAGGCGCTGTGCGGGCACCGGTTCGTAGGCGCTCACCAGCTCGAGCCCAGCCCCCACGGCACGGGCCAGGTCGACGGCCTGGCGCACCGCCTGCGTGGCCGTGTCAGAGCCATCGGTGCCCACCACGATCGATCTGAACATGATCCTCCTTCGCTTGCCTGTGGCCCGGTCGGGCGCTCACACCGGACGGACGCGCCGATCATATCCGCGCCACCCGCGCTGCGCTCAGACGAGCTTCGTGATGGCCACGATCATCCCGATCAGCACGAACACGATGATCGCGACCTGCAGCCAGATCCAGGTCGGTGACATTGCCGGTGGCAGACTATTCGACGCGAGCATGCTCGCCGCGACTATCGTGTGCCCATGCTCAGGCGCCCGCGCAGACAGTCGCTAGCCATCGTGCTGGCGCTGTTGGCGCCGGCGTTGCTCGCCCCCGTCGGCGATGCGCTTGGCAAAGGGGGCGTCCTGCCCCCCACCGCCGCTCCGCTCGGGGGCGTAAACATCGAGCTCAGCGACGCAGCGTCACCGGCCGAGGTCGAACAGACGATCGCCTTCGCGCGATCTCTGCACTCGAGGGTGGTTCGCATCGAGCTCAACTGGTCGGGGCTCGAGCCGCGCGGACCGGGGCAGATCGATCCGCGGGCGCTGGCGTTCAGCGACAGGGTGATGGCAGACGCCGCCGCGGCCGGGATCGGCGTGATCGCGACGGTTCGCAGCACGCCCTGCTGGGCGTCCTCGGCCCCGGAAGCGGTGCTCAAGCTGTGCTCCGCCGCCCGGATCACCCAGGCCAATGCGTGGCCACCGCGCGATCCCGCCACATATGCCGCCTTCGTCGCATATCTCGCCCAGCGCTACGGCTCGCGGCTGGCGGCGATCGAGATCTGGAACGAGCCGGACCAGTCAAACGAACTCTATTTCGCGGGGCCGGAAAAAGCCAAGCGCTACGCCGCGCTGGTGCGGGCCGCCTACCCGGCGATCAAGCAGGCGAACCCCGGCGTCCCCGTCCTCGCGGGATCGCTCGTCGGCTCAAACGGGGTCTTCCTGCGCGCTCTCTATGCCGCAGGGATGAAGGGCTACTACGACGGCCTGGCCGTGCACTACTACACGCTCACGCTGGCCTCGCTGCGCTCGATCCGCCAGGTCCAGCTGGAAAACGGGGACAGCAGGCCGCTGTGGCTGGACGAGTTCGGCTGGAGCAGCTGCTGGCCGCGGCACAGGATCCAGGAGGAACAGGCGTGTGTGACGGCGCAGGTACAGGCCGCGAACATGGTCAACACCTTCCGCTCGCTCGCCCGCACCTCTTATGTTGCCGCCGAGGTCATCTTCCAGCTGCGCGACTCGCCGACCGAGGACTTCGGCGTCCTCACCAGCGACGGCGTGCCCAAGCCCGCCTTCCTATCGCTCGCGGGAGTGCTCGCATCGCCGTTCGCGCGACCCGGCCCAGTGACGCTGCGGTTGGTCCGACGCCGCGGGCACGTCGTGGCGAGCGGCTCCGGCCCGGTCGGCGACTTCATGGAGCTCGAAGCCTTCAAGCATGGCGTGCTTCGCTACAGGGCGGTCTTCGTCCTCGATCGCTTCAACCGCTACTCGATCACGATCCCACGGGTGCTGGGCACCAGCGGTCTGAGCGTGCGCACCTACCAGTACTGGACGGGGCCGGGCGCGGCCGCGCGCAAGAGCATCTGAGGCACCGGATGGCCGTTGCGGGCTCCGAGGACGCACGCCAGAGCCGGCGCCCGGTGGCGATCATCGGCGCCTCCGGGGCGCTCGGCTTCGGGCTCGGGATCAGGCTCGCGCAGGCGGGAGTCCCGATCGAGATCGGCTCACGCGACCCCGGCCGCGTGTCCGACGCCCTCGATCGCGCGCGCGCGGCCGTGCCGAGCGGCTACTTCACGGCGCACGAGAACGCCGACGCCGTGCGCGCCGCCGACACGATCATCCTCAGCGTTCCCTTCCGCAACCAATCCGAGACGCTCACCAGCATCAGGGACGCCCTCAGCCCGGGCCAGCTGCTGATCGACGCGAGCGTGCCGCTCGCCGCGGCTGTCAGCGGCAAGGCCACCCGCATGCTCGGCGTCTGGCAGGGCTCCGCGGCGCAGCAGGCGCGCGAGATGGTCCCCGACGGCGTCCGCGTCGTCTCGGCCCTGCACACGGTCAGCGCCGCCTCGCTCGCAGATCTCGATCACCCGCTGGAGCAGGATGTGCTGATCTGCGGCGACTCCCGCGACGACAAGCTGCGGGCGGCCAGCCTCATCGAACGCATCGACGGGCTGCGCTGCGTGGACTGCGGCCCGCTCGAGATGGCCCGCACCACCGAGTCGCTGACCGCGCTCATGATCGAGGTGAAGATCCGCTACACCTCGCACGCCGGCATTCATCTGACGGGCCTGCCGGAGGCGCTGTGGGAGTGGCCCCGGGAGAGCCCAGGCCCCACGCCGACGACTTTGAGATCATGAGCAGCGGATGGCTTTGCGGGTGGGAACGGACCTGGTCTCAGTAGATGCTGTGCGCGGATCGATCAGCGACCACGCCGAGCACTACCTGGAGCGGGTCTACACCGAGCGCGAGGTCCAGGACTGCCGCACCGCGACGGGGATCGACGCCGAGCGGCTGGCCGCGCGCTTCGCCGCCAAGGAGGCGACGCTGAAGGTGCTGCGACCGCGCGAGGAGGGCATCCCTTGGAACTCGATCGAGGTGCTCCGAGACCCCAGCGGCTGGGTCGAGCTCGCGCTGAGTGGCCCGGCCGCTGCGCTGGCGAGCGAGACAGGCGTGACGGAGCTCTCGCTCAGCATCGCCCATGAAGGAACGTTCGCCTCGGCGGTAGTCGTGGCGAATTGCTCTTCAGAATCTGGTGGCGACCGTCGATAATAGGCCCGTGAACGACGAGATACGGCAGATCATCCGCGAGCATGCCCGCCTTTCGCTCGAGGTCGACACCCTGGCCGGCGACGCCGATCTGTACGAAGCGGGTATGACCTCGCACGCGAGCGTCAACGTCATGCTCGCGCTCGAGGATCATTTCGACATCGAGTTTCCCGACCGCATGCTCAAGCGCAGCGTGTTCGAGAGCATCAGCGCCATCGCGGCCGCCCTCACCGAGCTGCACGCCCGGGCCGCCGCATGAGCGTGGCCGTCGCCAGCGACCAGTCCTTCCTCGAGGCGATCCGCACGGTCGGCGAGGAGATCGCCGCGCCCAACGCCGACGCGGTCGACCGCGAGGCGCGCTTCCCCGCCGAGACGGTAGAGGCGCTGCGCAAGAACCAGGCGCTGTCGGCCTTCGTTCCGCCCGAGCTCGGCGGGGCGGGCGTGTCATTCGAGGCCATCGCGGGTGCCTGCTTCGAGCTCGGCCGTCATTGCGGCGCCAGCGCGATGGTGTTCGCGATGCACCAGATCCAGGTCGCCACGATCGTGCGCCACCTCGACGACGCCCCGTGGTTCGAAGGCTATCTGCGCGACGTCGTCTCCGAACAGAGACTGATCGCCTCCGTCACCTCCGAGGTCGGCACGGGCGGCGACATGAGCCGCTCGATCGCGAGCGTCGAACCCGCTGGAGACGGCCTCGGTCACTTCGAGAAGCAGGCGCCGACGGTCAGCTACGGCGCGTACGCAGACGATCTGCTCACGACGCTGCGCCGAGCGCCCAACGCCGAGCCCGGCGACCAGGTCTGCGTGCTCACGCGCAAGGACCAGCACACGCTCGAGCCGACCGGCTCCTGGGATCCGCTGGGCATGCGCGGGACCTGCTCTCCCGGCAACATCGTGCGCGCGGAGTTCCCGCTCGAGCAGGTGCTGCCGACGCAGTTCGCACGAGTCATGAACGAGTCGATGGTGCCGATCTCTCACATCCTCTGGTCGCACCTGTGGCTCGGGATCGCCACCGACGCGTTCGCCCGCGCGCGCGCCTTCGTGCGCGCCGCCGCCAAGCGCAAGCCCGGCGAGCCGCTGCCGGCGGCCATCCGCCTGTCGGAGCTGATGAGCGAGCTCTCGCTCCTGCGAGCCGAGGTCTCCTCCAGCCTACGCGACTTCGCCGAGGCGTCGGCCGACGACCGCGCCCGCCTCTCCGAGATGGCGACGATCCTGCGCTTCAACAACCTCAAGATCGCCGCCTCCGAGCAGGCGCCGCGCGTCTGCCAGGGCGCGCTGGGCGTCTGCGGGATCGTCGGCTTCAAGAACGACACGCCCTTCAGCGTCGGGCGCCACCTGCGCGACACGATGTCGGCCTGCCTGATGGTCGCCAACGAGCGCATCCACCAGACGAACGCGAGCCTGCTGCTGATCGCCAAGGAGGTCTAGTCCGGTGGCCGAGTTCCGTCCGGGAACCCCCGAGCAGACAGGGTTTCTCGCCGATCTCGTCGCGCACGGTCTGCTGATCGAGAGCGGCGTGCCCGGGGTCTATGGGCGCGGCGCGGCATTCGAGCGCATCCGCGGCGCGTTCGACGCGCTCGTCACGCGCGCGGCCGAGGTCGATAGACCCGAGCGCATGGCATTCCCGCCGCTGCTGCCCCGCCGCCAGCTCGAGAAGATCGGCTACCTGAAGTCGTTTCCCCATCTGGCCGGAGCCATCTTCGCGTTCGAGGGCGACGAGGAGAAGGCGGCCGTGCAGGAGGAGCGTGCCAGACGCCACGAGGACTGGAGCGAGTTCCAGTCGATGACCGATCTCGTGCTGACGCCGGCCGCGTGCTATCCGGTCTACCCCGCGATCGCCGCTCGCGGTCCGCTACCCGCCGGAGGCATCACGGTCGACGCGGGAGGCTCCTACGTGTTCCGGCACGAGCCCTCCGGCGATCCCGCCCGACTGCAGATGTTCCACCAGCGGGAGATCGTGAGGCTCGGCGAGCCCGAGACCGTCGCAGCCTGGCGGGACGCCTGGCGCGATCGCTCGGTCGCGCTGCTCGGGGCCGCAGGGCTGGACGTGCGCTTCGACGTGGCGAGCGACCCCTTCTTCGGGCGCAGCGGACGCCTGCTTGCGCGCAGTCAACGCGCGCAGGAGCTGAAGTTCGAGGTGCTCACCCAGATCGCAGGGCCCGAGCCGACCGCTGTCGCCTCTTTCAACTATCACCAGGACTACTTCGCCTCGACCTACGGGATCGCAATGCACAACGGCGACGGCCCAGCGCACACGGCGTGCCTCGGCTTCGGCCTCGAGCGCATCACGCTCGCCCTGCTGCACACGCATGGCTTCGACGTCGATTCGTGGCCGCAGCCGGTGCGTGAGGAGCTGCAGATCGCATGAGCAGCACCGCGGCCACCGGCTTCGTCAGCCTGCTCGGCCTGGACCCAGCCGCCTACCGGCCACATCCGCTGCACGCGGCCGAACGCTCCTACACCGAGACCAACTGCTACACGGACATCCTCATCGAGTTCTTGCACGCCCGCGGCAATGAGCCGCTGGCGATGATGGGCTGCGTGCTGCGCGTCGACTTCGAGGGCGACCAGTGGACCTTCTTCAAGCCGCTGCCGGAGCAGATCGAACGGCTCTACGGCGTCGACATCCACGAGATGCAGCCCTACCGGCCACTGCCCGAGCAGATCGCCGAGCAGATCGCGCGCGAGCGCACGATCATCGTCGAGCTCGACTCGTGGTACCTGCCCGACACGGCCGCCACCAGCTACCGCCGCGAGCATGTCAAGAGCTCGGTCGTGGCCGAGGCGATCGACCGCGAGGGCGAGCGCCTGCGCTACTTTCACGGTCCCGGCTACTACGAGCTGGAGGGCGAGGACTACCACGGCGTCTTTCGCATCGGACGGCCGTTCTCGGAGGATGTGCTGCCGCCCTACACCGAGCTCGTGCGCCTGGATGCCGGGCCCCCGCTCACCGGGGATGAGCTGCGCACAGCGGCGCGCGAGCTGCTGGTGACGCATCTCGCGCGGCGCCCCGAGCCCAATCCGTTCGAGCGCTTCGGCGCACAGCTGGCGATCGATCTTCCGCGCCTGCTCGAGGGCGACCATGCCGCCTACCACGACTACGCCTTCGCGACCGTGCGCATGGTGGGCTCCGCGTTCGAGGTCGGCGCCTCCCACGTCGAATGGCTGCTCAGCGGGGCCGGAGCGCCCGCCGCCGCGGCGATGGGACGGATCGTCGAGGGCTGCAAGATCCTCTCGTTCAAGCTCGCACGGCGCCGGGCGTTCGACCCGGAGCCGGCGATCGCAGAGCTGGCCATCGCCTGGGAGGAGGCCTTCGCGGCGCTGGAGCGAGCGCTTGCCTGACCCGGCTCCGCGCGCGGCGCCGGCGCACATCCGCGTGGACGCGCACGACGAGCTCGAGCTCAGCGAAGGCTGGCAGGCGGCGAGCTGCCCGCCCGGGGCGCACGCCGACCCGGCGGAGCTCGAGGAGCTCGCCTGGCTGCCCGCGCGCGTCCCCGGCACGGCGGCCGGGGCGCTTCGCGATGCCGGTCGCTGGCGCCCGGGCGATGAGCGCGACCTCGACTCCGAGGACTGGTGGTTTCGTACGCGCTTTCGCGCCGGGCCGGCGGCACCGGGCGAGGAGGTGGTGCTCGAGCTGGCGGGGATCGCAACGGTCGCCGAGGTCTTCCTCAACGGCGAGCAGGTCCTCGCCAGCGAGACGATGTTCGCGGCGCACACGATCGACGCGGGTGCGCTGCTGAGGGACGAGAACGAGCTGGCGATCCGCTGCCGGGCGCTCGCGCCACTGCTCGAGCAGGCGCGCAAACCGCGCGCCCGCTGGCGCACGCGCCTGGTCGACGGCAACCTGCGCTTCTTCCGCACGATGCTGCTCGGGCGCGC
>CAAGKR010326662.1_pt1 | contig 10483 bp, 10 predicted proteins | sample 2556971 | NCBI WGS metagenome assembly CAAGKR01 (sample SAMEA5207829, study PRJEB30636) | soil metagenome | biome: forest; feature: boreal; material: soil | place: USA | collected 2011-09 | depth 1 m
CACGAGTCGGGTCTGTTCACGCCGTCGGGCTCGATGGCCAACCAGCTCGGGATCCGACTGCACGTCGGGCCCGGCCAAGAGCTCATCGCCGACGAGCTGGCCCATGTGCTGCGGGCCGAGATGGGTGCCGCAGCCGTGTTCTCCGGCATCTCGTCGCGATCCTGGAAGGCGCCACGGGGCCTGCTCGACCCGGACGTGCCGTTGGGGCTGATGCAGCCCGACGCGGGGACCTACCAGGTGTCGACCAGGGCGATCGTCGTGGAGAACACCCACAACTTCGGCGGTGGCACGGTCCAGCCGCTCGAGGCGATCCGGGTCCTTCGTGCGGCCACCCAGCCATTGGGAGTGGCGATGCACCTCGACGGTGCCCGCCTCTGGAACGCTCACGTCGCCACGGGTATCGAGCTGGCGGCATACGGCCAGCAGTTCGACACGGTCTCGGTCTGCCTGAGCAAGGGCCTGGGCGCGCCGGTGGGCTCGGTTCTGGCCGGATCACGGGAGCACATCGCGCAGGCTCGCGTGTGGCGCAAGCGCTACGGCGGTGGCATGCGCCAGGCCGGGATTCTTGCGGCGGCCGGGTTGTGGGCGCTGGATCACCACATCGAACGTCTGGCCGATGACCACGCCCGCGCCCGAACGTTCTCCGAGGCCGTCGCGAGCCGGTTCCCCGGGGTGATCGACCCGGCACACGTCCAGACCAACATCGTCATCGCCGATGTCGGTCAGGCGGGCTGGGCTGCGGCGGACTTTGTCTCGGTCGCCGAGCAGCGGGGTCTGCGGATGTATGCCGTGAACGAGCGGGCTGTGCGCCTGGTCTGGCACCTCGACGTCGATGACGCGGATACGGGCTATGCAGCTGACCTGGTGAACACGATGCTCGCGGAGGCGGCGCAGGGATCATGAGCCTGTCAGGGCTCGCCGAGCCACGGCCGCTGCCGCCGGGCCAACGCCTGTCGCCGGTGCTGCGACCGGTGCGCTACGGACGCGTGCCTGACATCGACCTGGCCACGTGGTCGCTGCGGATCGGCGGCGACACCCATGACGGTGAGGTCGTTTCGCTGTCGTGGGCTGATCTCATGTCATTGCCGCAGACGGTTGTTCGGGCCGACCACCATTGCGTCTCGCGCTACACGACACTGGACCTGCAGTGGTCGGGTGTGGCCGCGCGGACCATCATCGAGCTGGCGCCCCCTGCCGACAATGTGGAGCACGTCCTGGTCTCGGCCGCTCGAGGGTACAGCAGCAGCATCCGGCTTGTGGACCTTGCGTCGCCACGGGCGGTCTTCGCTACTCACCTCGATGGTGAGCCGTTGAGTCCCGAGCACGGGTGGCCGCTTCGACTCGTGCTGCCCCACCTGTATGGCTGGAAGGGTCCCAAATGGGTTGGGGCCCTTGACTATCAGCGGTATGCCGAACGCGGCTTCTGGGAGCAGCGTGGTTACCACTTCACCGGCGACGTCTGGCGTGAGGAGCGGTACTCGTACCAGGAGTAGTCAGAGGAACTTCGCACTTTCTCCTGCTAGGTTTGCGCTGATTCCACAGGGAAGGGTGCTTCGTATGTCGTTGACCGGGTGGGTGTTCCTGGATGCGGTCGTTCTGTTCACCGTGGCAGCCTTTGTCGTCCTGATCCTTCTGTGGCCTTCGTTAGCCGGGCGTAGCCTTGGCAAGATCGCAGCCAGGGCGGGAATGCTGCTGACGGTCAACGTTCTGGTGTTGCTGACGGCTGCTACGCAGCTCAATGCTCAGTTTCTGTTCTTTGCCGATTGGACGGACCTGCGAGGCGCCTTCAGTGGTGTCCCCACTGCGACAGCACTGAGCCGAGGCGTCGCTGCGTCCCACGCCACGAGCAGGAGGGTGGTTGGCACCGCTGCCACCGCTGGCAGGGTCCTTCCGCCCTTACCTGCTGGTCGGGTGAGTCCGTCGGGGGTGATCTCGTACAAGTTCACGGGGCCACTCAGCGGGATCACCGGCACTGTCTTCGTTCAGCTGCCGCCTGGCTACACCAGTCCCGGTAACGCCTCGGTGCGGTATCCCGTTATCGAGGCTTTCCAGGGCTATCCGGGTGACGCTCTGACGTGGATTCGCACGATGAACCTCGGTGGGGTAGCAGCGCAGTCGGCTGCGGCGAAACGAATGCGCCCGGTCCTGGTTGTCTCTCCGCAGGTGGAGTTTCCTGGTGGCGTGGACACCGAGTGCGTCAACGGCAGCGCCGGTAGCCCGCAAGTGGAGACGTGGCTTGCTCAGGACGTTCCGAACTGGGTTGCGCACACGTTCCGCGTCCAGACCGACCGAGCTTCTTGGGCGACGATAGGGCTGTCTGCCGGCGGCTGGTGTGCGGCGATGGTGGCCATGCTGCATCCGGCCCAGTACGCGGCCGCGATCGTGATGGGCGGCTACTTCCGCCCCGAGTTCGGCCCGTTCTATGTCCCATATCCGTCTGGCAGCCAGCTCGCCGCCCGCTACGACCTGGTCGCCCTGAGCAGGCGGAAACCTCCGCCGGTGGCTATCTGGCTGGAGACCTCTCACTCCGATGCTGTCTCCTACAACTCGAGCGTTGCAGTCCTCAAGGCGACCAAGCCACCGATGGCCGTAGACGCCGTGGTGCTCCAACATGCCGGACATCGGGTGAGTCTGTGGCAGGACCTCCTGCCGCACAGTCTGACCTGGTTAGGCGCCAATGTCGCTGGCTTCAAAGCCATGCCGTAGGCAACATGGCATCGAGTCTGCCGGCGGTGCTGCGACAAGACCCCTGATGGTCCCATCAGGGGTCTTGTCGACGACCCGTGAATCGCGGGGATCAGATGCGGGCGGTCTTTGCCGGTGCGGACGCTGTGCCCAGACCAGCCGAGGCTGCGGCCTCCTGCACTGCCTTGGCCACTGCCGGCACAACCCGGGCGTCGAAGATCGATGGAATGATGAAGTCCGAGGACGCCCCGTCCTCGGCGACGATGTCGGCGAGCGCTCGTGCCGCCGCAACCTTCATCGACATGTCCACAGACCGTGCGCGGCTGTCCAGCAACCCGCGGAACAGGCCCGGGAATACCAGGACATTGTTGATCTGGTTCGCGTAGTCACTACGGCCGGTGGCGACCACTGCCACGTTGTCCGGCATCTCCTCGGGCAGGATCTCCGGAATCGGGTTGGCCATCGCAAACACGATGGCGTCCTTGGCCATGGTGGCCACCCATTCAGGCTTCACCAGGCCGGGACCGCTGACGCCGACGAAGACGTCAGCACCGACCAACGCCTCCTTGAGCCCGCCGCGCCGTTCCTCGGGGTTGCTCGTCTCGGCGATGGATCGCTTCTGCTCGGTGAGGTCCGTGCGGTCCGTGGAGACGATGCCCTTGCTGTCGACCCCGATGAAGTGGCCGACACCGGCGTGCTGCCATAGCTTGATGCAGGCCGTTCCGGCCGCGCCCATGCCGAGGAAGACCACGTTGAGGTCCTCAAGCCGTTTGCCGACCACGGTGGCCGCTCCATAGAGGGCTGCCAGCGAGACGATCGCGGTGCCGTGCTGATCATCGTGGAAGACCGGGATGTCCAGCTCTTCCTGGAGTCGTCGCTCGACCTCGAAGCAGACCGGCGCCGCGACGTCCTCCAGGTTGATGCCACCGAATCCGGGTGCGATCGCCTTGCCCACAGCGACGAGCTCCTCGACGCCGGACGTGCGCACGCAGATGGGATAGGCATCCACGCCTGCGAGCTGCTTGAACAGCATCGCCTTGCCCTCCATCACGGGCATGGCCGCTTCCGGGCCAAGGTTTCCGAGGCCGAGTATCGCCGTGCCGTCGGACAGGACGGCCACCGAGTTCGATTTGATGGTGTAGTCCCACACCAGCTCGGGCTGCTCCGCTATCTCGGTACAGACCCGGCCGACACCAGGGGTGTACGCCATCGAAAGGTCATCACGAGTCAGCACCGGGAACTTCGGGGTCACCTCGATCTTGCCGCCGCGGTGCCGATCGAACACCCGGTCGCTGACCGACAGAAGCTCCACGCCAGGGACCGACTTGGCCGCCTCTACAACCTCCAGGCCGTGCGCCTCCCCGCGGGTCTGGACCTGGATCTGCCGGACAATGACTTCGTCCTGGTGCTCGACGATGTCAATGGTGTCCAGGAGCGCGCCTGCAGCGCCAAGAGCCGAGGTCAGTTTGCCCAACGTGCCGGGGACGCGCTGAAGCGACACTCGCAAAGTCAGTGTGTTGCCGGCGGACGGACGGATCATCACCATGTGTTGCACCCATTCTCAGGTCAGCGGGTCGTCTCGTGCGGCCCGGTTGTCACCGGCCGAGCGGACACTGAGCCTAGGTCAGGTCGTCAGGTCGTCTGGCCGGTCTGGGCCTCACTCTAACTAGGCACAAAAGGGCTGATGAGGCGGGGATTCGTCACCGCTGCCGACCAGGCCTGGTAGCAACCCGCGCGGATGCACTTCTCACCCGGGCATGGAGGGCCGCCGCCGCCAGGGACACCACGGCGATCACGAGCATCTGGAGCGCGGAGAGGCCGGCGGCGTTTGCAGGTGAGCAGTGCCGCCCGAGACCGATGATGTGCAGCGCGTAGAAGGCGGCCGCGATCAGGGTCACGCTCTCGCCGAAACCGAACCCGAAACCGTTCAGGGACAGCGTCGCGAGCCCAGCCGTGGCCATGAGCACGGCAACCTACGTCGATCGAGGGATGTGCTCGCGCAGCAGGACAGCGGTGAGGATCGGGGTCAGTACGACGTAGGTGCCGGTGATGAAGCCCGAGCGTGAGGCCTCGGTGTGCGCCAGACCGACGGTCTGCAGGATCTGGGCAACGGCATACACGATCCCCAGGCCGACCCCGACCTGGATCTCGCGCTTGCTCAGGGCCAGCATCGGCCGCCAGAACACCGCCAGCATGGCTACCGCGGCGATGGTGAAACGGACTGCGAGGAAGTCAGTCGGGGACATCGCCACGACCACGTTGCGGATCAGGAAGAAGGTCGAACCCCAGACAGCGGTGATGCCGACCAGCAGCAGCGTCGCGAGATGGCGTGAGCGGGCCGAAGTCACCGATGAGGGACCTCAGATCACGGTCAGCGTGATGGTAGAGCCTTGTGGTGCGCCGGTTCCCGGGGCGACCGACTGGAACCTGACCGTGCGGAAGTATCCACCGAACGCCCGATCGATCTTCACAGTGAAACCCAGCTGCTCGAGGATCGACCTCGCGGGCCGTTCCTGCTGGCCGATGACGTTGGGGACCGGCACAAGCTGGGGACCCTTGGAGGCGACCAGGGTGACCAGATCCCCCTGGAAGAGGGTGCCGGTCGCTGGGGACTGGCTGATCACCGATCCTTTGGGCACGGTGGTGCTCCAGTCCTCCTTGGTGGCGTCGACCTTGAGCTTGGCCTTGATCAGTGCCGCTACGGCCTGGTCGACAGGTTTGCCGGTCCAGTCCGCGAGCTCGATCGGCCGGCGGCCCTGGCTGATCAGCAGCGTGACCGACGAGGCCCTCTTGACCGAGGTGTTTGCGGCAGGCGACGTCGAGATGACCTGGCCTTGGGGCACGGTCTCACTGAACGCCTTGCGGACCGTGCCGACGGTGAGCCGGGCCTCGGTCACCCGTTGCTCTGCGTCGGCCTGGGTGCGTCCGACGAGCTGGGGTACGTCATATCGTTCCGGCCCCTGTGAAACGGTCAGGGTGACTGTGGATCCCCGACGGACCTCACGCCCGGCCGGTGGGTCGCCGGCGATGACAACTCCAGCCTTGACGGTCTCGTCGAACGACTTGACCACCTTGGTGTCCAGGTGGGCGCGGGTCAGCGCATTCTGGGCGACAAGGGTGCTCGAACCGACGACCTGGGGAACAGCAGTCTTGGCGCCTGGCCCCGCGGTGAAGAAGAACAGGGCCGCCGCTGCTGCGGCCAGGACCAGTGCGATCAACGCAACGGACCGGTTGTGCCCACGCCACGGTCCGATGTCGGGCAGATGCCAACGACGAGCGGAGGGGCCCACCGCAGCATCGGCGGACATGACCGCAGGGACCACCGCGGTGCGGGAGAGCGCCATCGTCGGGTTCATGGCGACGCCGAAGGCAGCCCGAGGTTGCTGGTCGAGCTCCGCGGGCGATAGCGCCTGACGCGCCCGTCGCACCTCCGCGAGCATCTCGTTGGCATCCCGGGGGCGTTTGTCCGGGTCGCGTGAACTGGCCCGTGCGACGAGCTGATCGAGCCCGGCAGGCACCGTGTCGACCCGGCTGGAGGGCAGGGGCACCTCGCTGTGAACGTGCTGGTAGGCCACGTGGATCGGTGAGTCACCGATGTAGGCCTTGGATCCGGTGAGCATCTCGAAGAGCAGCAGCCCGGCGGCATAGACGTCACTGCGGGCATCGGCGATCCCGCGTTCGACCTGCTCGGGCGAAAGGTAGGCGACGGTGCCGAGCAGGAGACCGGTTTGGGCGGTCGAGGTGGTTGAGGCGATTGCCCGCGCCAAGCCGAAGTCGGCGACCTTGACGGTGCCGTCATCGCGCAGGATGACGTTCTCGGGCTTGACGTCGCGGTGGATCAGTCCGGCGCTGTGTGCCGCTCCGAGAGCCTGTAGAACCGGATCGATGATGTCCAGAGCAGCGCGTGGGGTCAGTGGCCCCTCGGAATGCATGACCTGTCGAAGGGTCAAGCCGTTGACCAGCTCCATGGCGAGGAATACATGGCCGTTGTCCTCGCCCTGGTCGTAGACAGCCACGACGTTCGGGTGGCTCAGCTTGGCTGCGGAGCGGGCCTCGCGACGGAACCTCTGGACGAAGGACTCATCCTTGGCAAGGTCGGCGCGCATGACCTTGAGCGCGACCTGGCGATCGAGGCGCTGGTCCAGGGCGATGTAGACCGTCGCCATCCCGCCGTCGGCCAGGTGCGACAGCACGCGATAGCGCCCATCGAGGACGTGATCGATGAGGGAGAAGGGACCCGGGGAAGACACGTGCCGAGTCTACGGAACTCTGCGGACCAACTTGCGCAGGGCGAGCTGTAGAGCATCCAACGGGTCGTGCGTGCGTCGGCCGTCGAACCTCGTCCATTGGTGTGATTTGCCCCACGACCAGAGCGTGACAGTCTTGACTCGTGGCTACAAACAGCAACCCGGACGCACCCTCCGATGACGATCTCGACAACGACGACCTCGACAACGACGATCTCGAGAGCCTCGTGGGTGAGTGGCTCACCGTCCCCGATATCGGTGAACGGATGGGGCTTCGACTCAGCGACGTCCGCCAGATGATCGAGGACCGGCAGGTTCTCGCACGCAGGATCGGCCCCGGCAAGGTGATGTCGGTGCCGTCCAAGTTCTTCAACGAGGATGGGCCGCTGCCCGAGCTGCCCGGCACGTTCACCGTGCTCCGCGACAGCCGGATGACCGACGCACAGATACTGAGATGGCTGTTCACCCCTGATGCCACCCTTCCGGTGCAGGGTGCTCCCATGGATGCGCTCCTGGCCGGCTTCAAGACCGAGGTCCGTCGCCGCGCCATGGAAGCGGCCTACTAAGCCTTGAAGGCAACTCATCGTGGCAGCCAACTGATCGTGGGGCCGGCTTGAAGCACGCCTCGTATGCCGCAATGCTGGCTTTCGTTCTGCTCGGGACCCTGCCTCTGAACAGGTACTACCGCCTGAGCGTTCTACGCCAGCCCTTACGTCTGCTCGGGGCGATCGTCCCGGTCGCCGTGCTGTTCGTCGCCTGGGACCTGGTGGCAACCGCCGATGGACAGTGGCGTTTCGACCCTGCCCAGACGTTCGGGGTGCGGTTGTGGGGACTGCCACTGGAGGAGTACGCGTTCTTTGTGGTGATCCCACTTGCCGGGATCCTGACGTTCGAAGCAGTGACCGTCGCGCGTTCCCGGCGCCGCACGCGATGACCTCCTGCACCGCATGAGCTCCTATACCGCAGCCGCCACCATCGCCGTGCTGGTCGCCATCCTTGCGGACCTGCTCATCCTGCGGACGGCCTTGGTGCGCTCACGAACCTGGTGGACGGCATACGGCATCATCGTGGTCTTCCAGCTGATCACCAACGGCTGGCTGACCGGGCGCGGCATCGTCCGATACAGCGATAACGCCATCCTGGGTTCGGGCCGGATCGTGTTCTTTGGCGATAGCCGCATTGCCTATGCGCCGGTCGAGGACCTGGCGTTCGGGTTCGCGCTGGTGCTCATCAGCTGTGCCGCGTGGGTGTGGACCGGAGCGAGGATCCGAGCGCCCCAGTGAGGCTGGCGCTCGCCGTGCGGGCTGCCACGTGTCCGGCGGTGGCCAGTCGTTGCCAGGGCGGCACGACCAGACGGCGCTCGAACACGTTGAAGTCATTGTCAATCACTCGATGCAGGATCCGTCGATAGAGCGTGAACGCCGCCTCCAGACACGGCTTGCTGCGGGAGTCGACCATCCTCAGTCCCGGTTTGGCGACGACATAGAGGTTGAGGCCGCGGCGCACCTCGAAGGCGACTAGGGAGCGCACCTGTGGTGACGGCACTCCGCTGTGAACGGCCTGGGCGAGCATGGCCTCGCTGACCCCGAAACGCGCCAGGTCGGCTTGCGGCAGATAGATCCGGCCACGGCCGTGGTCCTCACCGATATCGCGGATGAAGTTGGTCAGCTGGAAGGCTTCCCCGAGGGCCGCTGCATGGCCCAGTGCTTCGGGCCCCTGCCCGCCCAGCAGTGGCGCCATCAGCTCTCCGATGACCGCCGCGCTGCCGCGCATGTAGCCACGAAGGTCCTCCCAGGTGGCATAGCGGGAGATCGTCAGATCCATGACCATCGAGTCGAGGAACTCGCCCAGCAGATCGGGCTTCAGCCCGACGGCGCGCATCGTGTGCCACGTCGCGGCCAGCACGGGTTGCCCGAGGTCAGGTCGGGACGTAGATCGCATTGCCGCCATCGCCTGGTCGCGCCAGGCGAGCAAGGCCGCAGGGTCAGGAGTGGTGGGTGCGTCCACGAGCTCGTCGGCGACCCGGGCGAAGGCGTACAGGGCCCACACATCGGGTCGTCGATCGCGAGGCAGCAGGAGGGTGGCGAGGTAGAAGGTGCGACCGTGAGCCGCGTGAATCCGCCGGCAGTGCTCGTAAGCCGCGGCCAGATCCGGCGTCACGTCGCTCACTGCAGCGCTGTTCAGTGCGCGGCTGTTCACCGCCACGCCAGGGAGCGATAGGCCGGATCGGGTCCGGTCAGGCGTTCGGCGGCAAGGCGTCCGCTGATCAATACCATGGGCACCCCCACACCGGGCGTGGTGCTCGAACCGGCGAACACCACGTTGTCGCCGAGGGTATTGGGGGATCGGAAGGGTCCGGTCTGTCCGAAGGTGTGGGCGGCCGCGAACGGCGTGCCGGCGCCGAGGCCGCGGTCGGCCCAGTCCGCCGGGGTGATCAGCAGCTCGGCTTCGATGGCCTCGCCGAAGCCTTGGTAGCCAGCGTGCTGCACGGCGTTGAGCATGTACTCGCGGTAGGGACCACGCAGTCTGGCCCAGTCGAGCGGCTGCGCGTGGTCGAGGTTTGGAGCCGGAAAGAGCACGTATGCCGCGCTGCTGCCCGCGGGCGCGAGCTCTGGGTCGGTGACCGAGGGCAGCGAGATCAGGAAGGACGGGTCGCGCATCAACCGCCCGGCACCGAGGTCGTCGAAGACCTGTGACCAGGCGCGGCCGAACTGCATCGTGTGGTGAGCCGCATCGGGCCAGGATGCCTTCACTCCTGCCGCAAGGACGACGCACGACGGCGAGTATCGCGTCCTGGCGGGGCGGCCGGTCAGCGAGCGCCCCCGCGTCCGGTCGAGGACCTCGAGGGCAGCGGGCCGATCGAGCGTCATCACCACGGCGTCAGGGACCCAGGTGCGCCCGTCGAGACTCTGCAGCTCGGTGACTCGATCGCCGCGCCAGGTTGTCGTGGTGACCCGGGTGTCGTAGACGAACTCGACGCCGGCCTTGCGTGCTGCTGCCTCCATCGCGGTGGGCAGGGCGTTCATCCCGCCAACGGGATAGGACACGCCCTCGACCAGGTCCATGTAGGAGATGACCGCATAGATGGCCAGTGCCTGGGCGGGTGAGACACCGGCATACATGGCTTGAAAGCTGAAGATCCGCTGCAGTCGCTCGTCGCGGAAGTAGCGGGCGACCGTGGGAGCGAGTCGTGAAAAGCCCCGCAGGGCAACCAGCTTGGCCAGTGATGAGCCGACCAGGTCGACGGGGGAGTCGAAGTTGCGGTCGATGAAGCTGCGCATCTGCAGGCGATACAGGTCGGTCACGAACTCGACGTAGCGCCGGTAGCCGTAGGCGTCCGCAGAGCCGGAGGATCCGCCGAAAACACGAATGCGCTCAGTCATCGCATCGACGTCGCTGGTAACCGATAGTGCGGTGCCGTCGGCGAACTGGGCTCGATAGGCAGGATCGAGCCGGCGCAGGGTGACCCAGTCCGTCAGTGACTCGCCCAGGGCCGCGAAGCAGTCGGCCAGAAGGTCCGGCATCGTCAGCACCGTCGGCCCGGTGTCGAG
>CAAGKR010373277.1_pt1 | contig 10483 bp, 8 predicted proteins | sample 2556971 | NCBI WGS metagenome assembly CAAGKR01 (sample SAMEA5207829, study PRJEB30636) | soil metagenome | biome: forest; feature: boreal; material: soil | place: USA | collected 2011-09 | depth 1 m
GGCCGCCCCCGCCGCCGCTGCCGGAGCCGTTCTGAAGCAGTTGGCATCGACCGTCGCCCGCCGACAAGGTTCGAGACTGCTTCGCACCTTCTGGAAGGCGATCGCGGTGGGCGCCTTGATCCTGATCGTGGCGCCGATCGGCCTGGTGGTGGTCGGCGTCCTGGCGCTCACAGATGAGTTGTCGAGCGTCGGCGCGTTTGTTACGGGATACACCGTCTCCACCTCGGTACCTGGTTCTATTGCTTGCCCGGTTGTGGGGGCCGTCGTTACTCAAGGGTTCGGGCCGACGTCGGTGCTGCTCGAGCCGCCCGGGTTCGGCTATCCACACTTCCACACTGGGATCGATCTGGCCGCACCGTTGGGAACTCCGGTACGCGCAGCAAACGACGGGTTCGTGGAGATCGCGGGGACGATGGTCGACGCACTGGGAATCCCTGTCGGCTATGGCAATTACATCAAGGTTGCTGTCGGTGGTTCGGAGGAGGAGATCTACGGCCACCTATCTGCCATCTCGGTTGCACCTAATCAGGTGGTCAGAGCAGGTCAGCTGATCGGTGCCGTCGGCAGCACCGGCTACTCCACGGGTCCCCACCTTCACTTCGAGGTCCGAATGCGCGGAGTTCCGGTCGATCCGTCGCCAGCCATGCAATGTTGAGCATCCCTGGCCGATCGGCAACCGAGCGAGCGAAATCGATCACGATTGGTCTCTTGACAGGGCTACTCATGCTCTCTCTATGGCAAGTCTCGACCGAGAATGGCCAGGCTCAGCGTGCCGATCTAGTTCGGCAGGTCGTGGCTGATATTGCGGGCCGCTTCGCCATCGCACTAACCACTTACGACTATGCCCACCTCAACGTTCAGTTGTTGCAGGTGGGCAAAGTCAGCTCTCCACCTGTTCGCGATCGCGTGATCATTTCAAGCAGCGATGTCGCGAGCGCCAAGGCATCGTCTTTGGGTGAGGTGAGCGACTCGATCGTCGTGAGTCTGACCAGCTTCCGAGCCGATGTTCTGATCGGAACGTCGCAGGTCGTCAAGAACACATTTACAGTGGCAGGCACCACTCTGACAGGGTTGATCGACATAACGGTGAGTCGATTGAATGGAGACTGGCTAGTGACCGACTACCGCTGGCTCCTGGCTCCCGGAAGCACGCCTTGAGTCGAACTCAGGTGGCGACCCGCAGTTTGGGGAGGGTCGTTTTCTGTCTATTCGTCGGATACCTCGACCAGGTCCCGATCGGCGTTCTCCACAGCGACCTCATCCTCGGCGCTGCCAATGACCCGTTCTGATCCGCCAAAGACGGCGTGGAGAGACGCTTGCAGCAGTGCAGGAATTTGAGCCTTCAGGGTCGTGACGGCAGCCTCCTGTGCGCGGGCTGCTCCTGCGATTAAATCGAGGGCCATCGCTAGGCGTTCTTGATCCAACGGCCTCGCTGGGACCCGGGTTACTTGGTTCAGAAACCGATCCTCTTGAAGATATCGACGGTTCGTCGCTCCTGGACTTGACACCGCGCAGAAATCTAGAAACGCGTCCCCGAAGGTCAGGTAGTGCAGAAGTCTTGCCTGGATCACACCTTCATCGATGTCGTACGCCCAGAAGTTACCGGTGATGATTGCTCCATCGCACTCGTCGGGCAAGATGCCGAAAGCGCCATTCCGGGCATCGATCTTTGAGAGTACGAACTGACCGGCTCGGACGGAGAATTGCCGCTTCGTGCCGATCACCGACCCGTCGACCTCATCGCGCAGAAGGATTCCCCGGCCTTTGACTTGAATTCGGAGGCGCTTATACGTAACGCCAGCTTCGACGTCAACGACATCGCGACGCCTGCGTAGGACATCGCCGAGACGCACGTCTACCCATTCCGACCGGTCCGCCAACAGGCCGTTTATGCTCGCGATCGGAGCGTCTAGGGCAGAGAGTCGGTGAACTACTTGTGTAAGGGAATCGGTCAGCTTTTGGAGGACTACTGCCGGGGGTTCCGCAGTTGTCCTAATGTCCTTTGGGTTGTGCAGGTCTAAGTCGGCGTTGGGGCTGCGAAGGATTGACGAGGCGGGCGCGCGCCATGCGTGAGAAGAATCGTCTGAACCAGTCGTAAGAAGGCTGAGACACTCGGCGAATTCTTCAAAACGCACGGGTTGCGTTTTGGTGTACTGGCGTCGACCAGCCGGGAGAGGCAGTCGATAGTAGAGCACGCTTGTCGTCGGGCCAGAAGCATCGAAAAAGAGGATGTTGGTCTCAATGTCGGTATACGGTTCAAATACGCCCTTGGGAAGACGAACAATGGCGGTCAAGTTGAATTGTTCCAGTAAGTCTTGACGTACGCGCGCGGCTACCCCTGAGTAGAAGAGCGTCGTGTTGGGAACGACAACTGCAGCCCGACCCGGCTTAGGTACCCGCCTGAGCTTCCGCATCAGCAGCTGCAGGAAGAGCACGGCCGTCTCCGCTGTTTGGCGGTCATCGGGAAAGTTGCTCAGAATGCCGCGTTCCTCCTCACCGCCGAAAAGTGAGTGGCGTTGCAACTGCACCCGATCAGCGACCGTGGCGCATTGCTGCTCAATGTGGCGATAGGCCTCAACAAGAAAACCTCCCGTGCCGCATGCGGGATCAAGCACCGTTTCTCCAAGCCGAGGATTCACTGCTTGGACCATGAAGCGCACGACTGGCCTAGGTGTGTAGAACTCCCCTGAATCCCCTGCTGCATCCCGCATTTCTTTGAGCATCGACTCGTAAAGGTTGCCGAGCGTGTGTATCTCATCCGAAGAGGTGAAATGAATCTCGTTGATCTTGTCGAGAACATCTCTCAGCAAGTAGCCCGACTGCATGCGGTTGACTGTTTCTTTGAATACCGTCGCCACTACGTCACGGCGATCGATTACTTCTCCGGCGCCTTGCAGCGACCGAAGGTATGCAAATAGACCAAGCCCCCGCGTGCCATCTGCTCTGGTCGCTTCATCGTGAGTGATGAAGCCGGTCAGCACATCTCCCGTCATGGCGTTGTGAAGTCCGTCGTCCGCTGCAGGGTGTGTGTTTTTGCGATTCCAGTCTCGCCATCGATAGGGGGCCTCAATGATGGGCCGGAACGACTTGCCCTCCATGCGTGCCTCGTCTTCGCGTATCCGCTCAATGTCGTCGAGGAATTTGAGGAACATGACCCAGGTCAACATCGGCAAACGGTCCAGTTCACCGTTCAAGCCCTTGTCCTTTCGCATGATGTCGCGACACGATTTCACGACGGATGCCAGTCGCTGACTAGTTGTTGGCGGCACAGTTGCCACGATTCGGTTGCGCACGCGGGGCATTAGGTCACCTCCGCCGAGTCATGCCGCGTACAGGAGGGTGTGTAGTTCGTCAACAGCCCTCTTTAGCTCCTCTGGTCCGCCGAAAACGCCGGCGATCTCACTGGGATTTCCGTGGTCAGAGATCGGCGGCAGCTTGAGGGCATCTGGCAGCGTGAGTTGGTCCAATCCGTGATCCGCATACCTATCAAGTAACTCGTTCAGGATCTGGCGGGCCTCGGGGCCGTACTGATCGAAGAAGTCGCTGTGGCCACGGGCGAGGCGGTCCGCCCGCTCTCGGCGCGTTCGCAACGGTGCATTGAACGCCAGATGACAGAGCAGATCGAGCGGGTCGGCATCCGGAGATCCAGCGACCTCGCCTAACTTGGTCAGATCAATCCCTCGCTCTGCGAGCGCGCCGAGGATTGTCTTGCGCTGAGCTGTAGTTCTCCAATCGGCCTCCAAGTCCTTCGCCGATCGGTAAAGAGCCTGGACCTTGTCACGTGCGTAGTCGGTGTAACTGACGACTCGCAGTTGCTTCCCCTCAGAATCGAGGTCATACACGACTTGGGCTGCTATTTCAACACTGCCTCCGTCGTAGTAGAACTTGCGATGCTCAACTGGTGCGTCGTCTTTAAAGGAAAAGAAAACTACCTCCGTCTCGCCCTCTTCTCCTTGTGTTTCGTTCTCGATGGTGCTCTGCGCAATTACTTCGCCGGCGTCATTTATCGTTTCTTCGTCGATAAGGGCCGGCTCGCCGTCAAATTCAGGGTCTGCGAACAACCGTGTAGCGGTGCCGGTGTAGTCAATGATGTTGAAGTAGAGCTTTCCGTAGTCTTCGCGCACCCTCGTACCCCGGCCGATGATCTGTTTGAAGTCAGTCATCGAATTGATTACGCGCGCGATCACGATGTTCTTGCAGGTCGGTATGTCAACGCCGGTAGTGAGGAGCTGGGAGGTGGTCAGTATGACCGGGGAAACGGTCTCCACGTCCTGGAACTTACTGAGGTGACCGGCTCCTATGCTGCCTTCGTCTGCCGTGACGCGACATACGAGATCCGGGTACTTTTGAACGCGCACGGTGTTGAGATTGATCAGCTGTCGCCGCATTTCCTCCGCGTGCTCTTGATCTACGCAAAAGATGATTGTTTTAGCAAAAGGATCGGTCCTCTCAAGGAAGTCGGTGAGGTGGCGTGCTATAGCCTGAGTGCGTGACCGCAGTGCGACTGCCCGCTCAAAGTCGCGGGTCCCATACTCCTGGTCGGGAATCTCTCGCCCATAACGATCAAGTTCACCCTTAGTCGGCCTCCAGCCAGTTGCGTCGACGGAGGTGACAACTCGGTGCACGCGATACGGAGCGAGGAAGCCGTCATCGATACCGCTGCGCAGGCTGTACGTGTAGAGAGGATTGCCGAAGTACTCGTAAGTGTCGCGGTTGTCCTGCCGCAAGGGGGTCGCGGTCATGCCGAGCTGAACGGCCGGCTGGAAATACTCTAGGATCTCGCGCCAGTTGCTTTCCTCACGCGCACTGCCCCGGTGGCACTCATCAACAATCACCAGGTCGAAGAAGTCCTTTGAGAACTCTTTGTATAAGCCCGGGCGCATGTCGTCGTGGGCAATCGCCTGATAAGTGGAGAAGTAGAGCTCCCTTCCTTTCGTGACCTTGCCGCTCTCGATCTTGGTTCGAGCGTCACCGAAGGGTGCAAATGTCTTGTCCTTCGGGTCGTCCACCAGGATGTTGCGATCGGCTAAATAGAGAATGCGAGGTTTCCGATATTCACCTGTCCGGTTCCATCCGGTGGACCAAAGCCTCCAGCAAATCTGGAAGGCCACGAGTGTCTTGCCGGTCCCTGTCGCCAGCGTGAGTAGGACCCGCGGATTGCCTTTGATGATGGCTTCGGTCGCGCGATGTATTGAGATGTCCTGGTAGTAGCGTGGCTTCTCACCGATGGACGGGTAATACGGGGCGTTCACCAAGGCGCCGTCGGGATCAAGTCCGCGGAACTGACAGTACCGAACCCAAAGATCGTGCGGAGCTGGATACGCCGTCAGGATCGACTCGCTGCCCATGGTGAAGTCGTGCTCAACAATGGCAAGGCCGTTCGTGCTGTAGGCGAACTTCAGATCGAGGAGGTGCGCGTAATCCTTTGCTTGCTGGAGGCCATCACCTGGTAGGCGATCTTCGGGCTTTGCCTCGATAACCGCTAGAGGGAGGTCTCTCTTGTAAGACAGCAGGTAGTCAAGACGTTTCGGTTTTCCCCTTTTAACCTTCCCTCCAGCCACGATGATGCGGCCGGGCGTAAAGGTCAGTTGCTCGCGAATTTGCTCGTCGACCCATCCGGCTGCATAGATGGCTGGAAGTACGTAGGTTCGACAGGTATCCGCTTCACTAGGCATAGCGCCGAGCCATTGTGCGACACGAATGGGCGGGCTTCAATCTGGAGTTCAAAGGCGTTCCTAGGGATGATTGATTCGGCGGGAGGCCAATTTGTGTCGGTTCACGGTTTCGCACGGTGGACCCGCTTGAATTAGTTCGAGGTGTCCTCGCTCCAACGAAGAGGACGCCTGAGGCGACCACAGGGCGAGTTCCAGCCGATCAGGCCGTCATATTGGAGCCGCCCGACCACGATGCCGGGGGCAATACCAATCTCGGTGGCGAACTGCCGGATGACGGCTGCGTTATTCAGGTGGGACGCTGCGATCCGCGAATAGTCATCAGGTGGGATTAGCAAATCGCTGGCAAAGCGGTTGGCTTCAGACTCCTCCTGTGGGGTCGCCGATCCGCGACCTTCGTCAGTGTCTAGGTGGCCGCGGCGCCGACTGTGAAGGAGAACGTGCGCAGCCTCGTGGAAGAAGCTGAACCAGAGCGTGTCGTCCCGCTTATAACGAAGACTTAGCTGGATGACGGCTTTCTCCTGCGCCAGCCATCGCGTGGCACCGCTCACTCGCGTTTTAGGCAGCTCCGGCGTAAAGACGACGGCTACTCCTCCAGCCGCGCAGATGGCCTGGAGAGCCGGTACGAAGACTTCCGGATCCGCAGTAGTAAGGCTGCGAGCCTCCGCTAGGCAGGTCTTGAATCGCTGCTCGTCAAATGGCTGACATTTCATGCCATTGCCGGCGATTTCCCCCCAACGCAACCAAACCGCGAGTGCTGCCTCCGACACCTCGAACGCTGTCGACTGGCGAAATTGAGCGGTGTTGACTGCCCACTGGCGCTTCCAAGCTTCAGGGCTGCTCACGCCAAAGAAGCTCAATAACTCGGCAAGTTGGGCAACCTTATCTTTGGCCTCCTCGATGAGCCCATAGCGCAGCATTTCCCGGATCGGAAACTGTTTCAGCCAATCAACTTGCTTTTCTAATTCCCGCCGTTCGTCGATGCGAGCGAGATCGTCGCGGTAATTGGCCTCGAGATTGCTCCAAAAGTTCGCAGGTAGGCCAAGCACACGTTCGAACTGAATTGCGGTTCCCGGAGTGATCGCGGCCTTTCCTTTAACGATCTCGTTGACCGTTTTGAGTGGCCTCGCAGTACGGCGAGCGAATTCCGCCTGACTCATCCCACGATCCTCGAGCACTTCAGAGAGCGTCTCACCGGGTGCAATGGCGTAATCAGTCGCAATGCGGCGCAGGACAGTACGGTCAGCCATGATAGTTCTCAACACTCCATATCTCAATTCGCGTTACGTGGTGACGATCCAGCCCGCCGTCGGGCAACCTAGGCAACGGAACGTCGGCGGGTATGAAGATCAGGTGGTCCAGGGTCCCAAGAGGGATCGATAGCTGGCCATCGCGATCACCCTTCAGCGGATGACAACGCCCCGGTGAGCTATCAAGAGCGCCCAGATTGGGGGCTGCCTCCAGCTGCTTGATCCGCCGCTGGAATAGGTGTGCGCGTTGACCAAATCTCCGCTGGCCTTCGCGCTGTTGACGATACGCCCGCTCTAGTGAGCGGTCCCGGAACGAGATCTGAATTCCTCGACACCTCGGCAACCGAGTATATACTCCTGAGGTTAATGTGCATGCATTAACCCTTTGCATTAGCGTGGCAGATACACGAATTCACCCTAAAGGTCAAGATGTGGTACCCTCGACGTGGGGGTAGGGCAGGCCCGACCACCTTCCGGGCTCAACCAGTGATACACCCAGATTGGATGGCCTCCGAAAAACGGCCGAGGAGCGATACAGAAATGCCGGAACAGTTCGAGCTCGAGATCGTCTACGGAATCAACAAGCCCCTGGCCGTGACCGAGGCGGAGAGCATCCAGCTGGTGAAGCTCGGCGCGATGAGCGAGTTTGGGATACCCGAGACCGAAGCCAGTCAGTACGTGCTCCGAGCCAAGGTCGATGGCAAAGACACGCAGCTTTCCGAGCAGGAATCCGTCGGCCAGGCCAAGCTGCACCCTCACCAGAAGGTGACCTTGGCAACCGGGACTCCTTATGGCCGCGGCTGATCTGGAGGAGTTCACGCCAGAGGAGGCGTCGAAAAGAATTGTTGCTTGGGAGTACGAAATGCTCGCAGCCGAAGCTGACCATTTCGGATGGGACGTCCGGCTTGATGACCGTGACGATTTTTACGTCGTGTACGTCCGGCTACCAAAACCCGAGGGGCGGACCTTCGTGTTGAGGCTCGAGTGTGACGACTATCCGCGCCAAGCGCCGCTTGCTAAATTCATCAATCCCGACGGCTGGAACGACGTTCATCACAAGGACGAGGTCGAGGCCAAGTTTTTTCCGGCTGGGGCTTCATATCTTTCCCACGACCGCGGAACCGGCTATCCGGTGATGTGTATCCGCGGCCATCGCGACTACTATTCCGGGCCTTGGCACTCCGGGTGGACGAATCCTCCGCATCGCGATGACACCATCTCGCGGTTCGTAGTCAACGTGCGAAATGCGATCTTGGATATCTGGACGTAGGAGGCCACCCCAACCAACGGGTGCCCCTCCTATTGATCCGCTGATGACTCTCACCGTCGCCGGGGCCGTACCGAATGCTCGGCGCGACATCGGGCGGCGTCGTTTTGGCTTTGGGTTTGATCGACTTTTCATTCCGTCTGCGATCATCGACTACACCTTCTTGCTGCTTCGCATCGCCGGGTCCGGCGGTGATGAGAAGTTCCTAGCCTGGGCAGGAGTGGGCGCCGGGAAGGACGCCGTGGTGACCACAGTCATCAACCCTCGTGCCGCTGCAGCCAAGATGCACGGTGAGATCCCGGTTGAAGTTGTTGCCGGCGTCTTTGAAGCTCTCGATGCCCGCGACCTCGTGTTACTCGCGCAGCTGCACACTCATCCTGTCGGGTCGGGCATGTCGGATGTCGATCGGGAGCGGCCAATGTTCGCAATGAAAGGCTTCTTTTCGATCATCGTGCCGGACTTCGGCTTCGGCGCTACGAATGGCGTGGAAGCATGGGGCGTCTACGAGTACCAGGCAACGAGGCGGTGGCGTGAGCTCGACGAAATTGAGAAGGACCGGCGTGTGGTCATCGATGATTCGATCATCAAAGTGGATTGACTGAATGATCAAGCTGGTGCCAAGGTACCTCGAGCGTTTGGACCCGAACCAAGACCGCACCCAGCGCATGTTCGAGCGCCTCAGTATTGCGGGCGGGGACTTGGACACGCTCAAGGGCTCAGAAGTCGCGATTCGCCTGACCACTGACACTCGTTCTAGGCGTCTCCTCGTTTCGCATCTGGCGGACCTTCTCCTCCGTATGCAGCCATTGGTTCGGGCTGTCTACGTGGAGTCGCCGGACCAAGTCGGGGATCTCACAGATCGCTTTCCCGTCCAACTTTCGAGGGGAACCGCCAGGTTCGCCATTTCTGTGGCGGTCGGAAGACCGGTGGATACCGCGGATCTGGTCATTGACAGCGCAGGGTGGGCCGGAGTGTTTGGTGGCGAGTGCCAAGCAGAAGATGATGGGAATCCACTTGGTGCGCTCGCCATGGCCCAACTTGCAGCTGGCGAAATATTCAAGCTGGCCTTTCGGGCGGCCAATCCTGCTCGACCACTATCTCGCCGATTCGTGATGAGCGAAGGCCCGTTTTCGTTTTGGGACTACACGCGCTCGATCACCAGTCCTACCCTTCCGGCGTTCGAGATTGACGCCATCTTGGTAGGCGCTGGCGGTGTTGGGGCAGGGGTGATTGAAGCATTCGCCGCGCTCGGAGATTGGATCAGGGGTCGCCTCGTGTTGGTCGACCATGACCGGCTCGACATTTACAACCTCAATCGGGTCCTTTACGCAAGGCTCGAGGAGGTTGAGCAGATGATGCTGAAGGTGGAGAGCGCACACGACTACCTCCGCAGACATGCACCTCACCTGGTCGTACGGCCGGTCAGTACCCTCTATCGCGACTTCGCGTCATTGACCCCGCGTAGGGCCGATCGGCGCTTTCCCCTCGTAATCACAGGACTCGACAACGACGAGGCCCGGTGGGAGGTCCAACGAGATCTGCCCCTAATCCTGGTTGACGGTAGCACCGGTTCCCAAGCGAACTGCCGGGTCGAGCGCGTCTGGTTTGGCGAAGCCGGATGCCTCGGCTGCAGTCGAGCTCCTCAACACCTGCACCGGCCAGATCCGATGCAATGCGACGATCCTCCCGACTTGATCGCCCCATCGATCTCGTTTCTGTCGGCGTTTGCTGGCACCCTATGCGCAGCAGAAGCGCTTAAGGCGGCGATCGGGGCTAAGGGTCTCAAAGGGTATTTCGAGCACAACTTCGTCTATCCGCCAAATCCCGATCTCACCGGCATACCCGCCCTCAACGAGGATTGTCCGGTAGCGTGCTCAGATCCCGGGGTTCGGCGTGCGTTCAACGCCAAATGGGCCATCGAACCCCAGGAATAGCGACCGAAGGCGGGGCCTTAGTGGCCGCTGTCCACAGGGTGACCGAGGCCCTCATCGCCACCACCAGGTCACTCATCGCGCGGCGAACGGCAATTGGTCTCAGCTGCGGCCACCGATTGGGGATCACGATCGCTCCGATTTGACAGCTTCGTTGACAGCTTCGCCGGGAGACTCTATGAGACATCGGGAGACGCGCTGAGACGACTGCGTCATAACCCGAATACGGTAGAGACGCACTGACATGCCCTGAGATGCCCTGAGACGAACTGTCGGGAGTCTCTTAATCCCAAGGTTCAGGGTTCGATTCCCTGCGCGAGCACCAATATGTTGTGCCTGCACTCGCCTTACGATCTATATGTA
>CAAGKR010386962.1_pt1 | contig 10482 bp, 7 predicted proteins | sample 2556971 | NCBI WGS metagenome assembly CAAGKR01 (sample SAMEA5207829, study PRJEB30636) | soil metagenome | biome: forest; feature: boreal; material: soil | place: USA | collected 2011-09 | depth 1 m
CCTCCCTGACCGTCCCACCCCAGCCGGGCTGCCCGGCTGGGGACCCCGGGGTCGGGCTTCCGCCATCGTCTGCTCCGCCGCCAATTGTAATCAAGGCATCGGGCGAAATCGTTCGACCGGCAACAGCCTCGCGCATGATTGCGTCAGGATCGCGCGCAGTATCGGACTTTAATGGGATGAGCTCTTCCAGTTCCTCGGCAAACCTTTCCTCATCCTGGATCGGCAATGAAGAAAATTCGATGCGTGGCTGAGTCGCGGGTTCGACCGTCACGCGATATTCATCAGTTACGAAATTACCGACGCCCGCGATATTACCTGGCGAAATATTACCTGGCGCCTCACCAGCAGTTGCGGACCTCGCGGCAACGAAGCCTGCGCCTCCTGGTTGATCAACCTGTGACTCCGTATGTTCTTTCTCGGCAGCGCGAACATACCCGGCGCTTGACAGGGCACTACGCACTGCTTCGCGCACAGCATCGGCAACGGCGGCCGCTCGGCGAAACCTCACCTCCGTCTTTGCGGGATGAACGTTTACATCAACCTCCTCCAGCGGTAGTTCAATAAACAAAAGGGCCGCCGGATAAACTCCATGCGGCAGCACGGCACGATAACCTTCCGACAGCGCGCGTGAAATTAGTCGGTCTCTAACAAACCTACCATTCACGAACAAGTACTGGGCGTCGCGAGAGGTGCGCCGATCGCGCGGAGCGGACACAAAACCGGCTACACGCGCAATCTTTGGATGGCCGCCACTAACTTCGAGCAGATTGTCCAGGAACTCGGCGCCAAAAACCTGATACGCGCGCTCGCGCAGATCTTTGGCAGGCGCTACGCGCAAGACCTCGCGGCCATTGTTCGTCAAAGTAAAAGCGATTTCCGGATGGGCGAGCGCATAGTGAGTTACGAGATTTGTTAGATGAAAGCTTTCGGTGGCTTCCGAACGCAGAAACTTTCGGCGCGCAGGCACGTTGAAGAAAAGATCGCGAACGATAATGGTCGAGCCGCGCGGGTGCGCCGCGTCTTTCACGTCGCGCATCTTTCCGCCCTCGATTAAGACGCGTGTCGCCGCCGCGGAGTCTTCAGTTTTGCTTGTGAGCTCTACTCGGGCAACAGAGGCGATGGACGCTAATGCTTCACCGCGAAATCCAAGCGTAGCTATCGAGCTAAGATCTTCTGACTTACTGATCTTCGAAGTCGCATGCCGTTCGAATGCGAGCACGGCGTCATCGCGTACCATCCCATCGCCGTCGTCGGCAACCTTTAAAAGCCGGCGTCCGCCCGCTTCTACATCAATCGCGATGCGCGTTGCGCCGGCGTCAATCGCATTCTCGACAAGCTCTTTAGCAACCGAAGCCGGGCGCTCGACCACCTCGCCAGCGGCGATCTGGTTTGCAACATGATCAGGAAGGAGGCGGATTTTGGACATTAGCTAGTGGTCAGTTGTCCGTAGTTAGTTGTCAGTCGTCATTCGTCATTCGTTAGTTATTGGGTCTGGCATCAGCCTGGACTACGAACAACGGACTACGGACAACTGACGACGGACATCTTTACAGATAAACAACCTGATGGTCATTCGATCCAATATTGATTGCGTTGTAGATCCAGTCGATCACATAACGACCATGTCTCGCGAGCAGAGACGTGACGTTAATGTGGCGCTCCTGTAGCTCCTTATGGGAGTAAAGTTGTTCAAACGCGCGTAGCAGCTGCCTGTGAGCAGCCTCATCTCGGGACATGTGAGAGCGATGAAAACGCGTGCGCAAACCTTCAAGTTGATAGTTGATCTTCCGCCGTCCTGTTTCGAGCGCATCAGCTAATGTAGGATCGATACTGCGCAATTGTTCCCGCAGCTCGTCAAGCTCGCTGTTGACCGTTTCCTCGGTTTTCGCGAAAGATTTTGCCGTCTCGGCTCCGAGATGTTCTTCAACAACGCGTGCTAAAACATTCTCCAGACCAACCAACAAATCCGCCAACCCCAGTCCGTATTTCTCCAGTACCCGCCCGGTGTGTCGCTCAATCATCGTAAGGCTGGCGCGCGGAAGGATAGGAGTGATCGGCCGTTCGAGCAGGCGATAGACTTCGGCGGTCTGCGCAAAGTAAGCAATCTCAGCCGCGCCTCCGTAATAGGCGACCGTCGGCAAAAGATAATCCTGGACCACGGCGCGTAACGTGACATTCGGACTGAAACTTTCTGGCTGGGTCAAAGCCAGTTTTGAGAGTTCCTCGGCGGTGTACGCTTTATCCGATTCCTTTGTGCTGTACTTCCCCTCTCCAGAGCGAGTCAACGCATGCCGCGCGCCGCTCGCATCGTGCATAAACAGAGGAAAAGAATTTTCTGAAGCCGTAACTTGGGCATGATAACCGGCCTCCTCAAGCCTTCGACTACGCACTTCGATAGCTGTAGCAATGTCATGTGCCCGCAACGCCGCCTTTGCATAAAGCGGCGCAGCCAGAGTTTTTAGTCGTTGATCAAGAGGATCGAGAAGGACCAGGCCATGATGGCCCAGCAGTGACGTCATCATTCGAGCAAAGGCTTCGCCGTAAGAGCGTCCTGGACGATATGCGTCGCGCAAGCAGGCTTCGAGATCCGGCGTGAATTCAGAGCTGGGAAGCAACTCAAGCAACCGATCCAAAACGGCATTAATGGAGCTATCAATTACAACGCGGCCCACCGGCTGGTTCTCTTTGTGCATCTCCGAAGACGCTTCCACATGGTCCAACCGGCAGTCGCGGCCAATAAATTCCGCTTTCGCTACTTCGGGAAAATCGTGATCCTCGGTCGCCATCCAGAAGACGGGGACTGCTTTGGTATTTCGCTGCGTTAGACAGCCGGCGAGCTTCACGGCCGACAGCGCTTTGTAGATCGTGTAGAGCGGACCTGAAAACAAGCCTGCCTGCTGACCGGATACAACAGCCAGACAGTCTGCATCGCGCAGTAATTGAATGTTCTTTACGGTTTCTGCTCCTGCGCCCCACGCGGCATTCATATCTTTGAGCGCGTCGCACAGCCCACCTCGGTCGGTCTGATAGGCGCTGATTACTTCAGGCGCGCGCGCCGGCAGCTCATGATGAAAACGCACTGCCGAAGGATAAAACTCCCGCAGCGCTATTGGATCACGCAGATAATCCAGGAACAGACGCGTTTGATGAGGAATGCGATCGAAAGAAAGAGTTTCTACCCGCAGGCCAGACTCTTCAGGCGTGCTGTAACAAGCAGTTTCGGCGGCGCTCAATTGATAATTTCCCTGAGGAAGCATTTACGCGCATTCTACGCAGGATGCGATTCTTATACCAGCGAGTGACGGCGCGGCGACATTGGGGCATCAGGCCACTTCGGCTCGCTTTATTGAAAGCTCTTGCAGCGCTTTCTCCGCTGTTTCCAAACACTGTCGGATCTCTTCGCCCGCCTCGTCTCCCGGTGCGCGCAGCGGCGGCCGCACTGCGCCTCCTTCATAACCCTTCATTTCAATAGCAGCCTTCAGACCGCCGATGCCAAAGCGTGTCGTCACCGCCTGGGCAAGCGGAGTCAGCGCGGCTTGCAACGCGCGCGCACGTTCAGTGTCTCCGGATTTCACAGCGCGAAAGATCTCAAGGCAAAGAGCGGGGGCTACGCAACCCACCGCAAGGATTCCTCCACATACCCCTGTGCTCAATGCTTCGCATAAAACCGTCCCGTTTCCTGTGAGCACAGCAAAGTCTTTCCGGACAAGTCTGACAGTTTCCTGCAACCCTGCCGTGTCAGCCGAACTATCCTTGATGCCGATAATGTTTTGGTGCTCACTCAGATGTGCTGCGGTGGTTGGCTCAATTCTTATTCCCGTTAATGCCGGCATGCTGTAGAGGATCACCGGAACCGTAGATTCATCGGCAACTTCTTTGTAATGGTCCACCAGCGCCTTTTGCGTGATAGCGGGGCGGTAGAAGTGAGGAGTGATTACCAGGAACGCATCCACATTTAAGGCGGTGGCGATTCTCTTGATTTCGTTGATGGTTCCGCGCGTGCTTTGCTGCCCTGCGCCGGCGATGAAAATCCTCTCAGCTGATACTTCTTCACGGGCTTTGGCAATCACTCGTAAACACTCGCCTTCGTCGAGATGAACACGCTCGCCTGTCGAACCAAGCACGACGTAGCCGGCGATGCCTGTCCGGTTCCACTTCCTGATGTTGGAACCGAGGGCATTCAGGTCTAACGAGCCATCTTGGTGGAATGGAGTTGTGACGGGCAGCAAAATACCGCACAGCCTATTCGCTAAGGACTGTGCGGCCGAGGAATTATTGTTACTGGGGTTCGTCAAGACGAGCGCATTATAACGACCCGCTCAGCGCCCGGCAAAACACTGGGTAGAGTCCGACAAGCTTTAGCTTGGCGTGATTCTCGAAAGGTCACGACGAGGGTGCTGGAGCCAACTGAAGGAAACCTCCGAACAAGCGCCGGCGAACAAACCTTCTTCAGCCTGCAAAGCAGGCACCAGCATAAAGCCTGGGGTGGAGCGAAGCGGAACCCCAGGATCGCAGGAACACAAGAACATAGCCCTTGAAACGGGCAACAGCACAATCTCGGCTGAACAGCTATGTCAAACACAGAACCAGAGAGCAAACAACGGTATTATCAAAAATGATGGGGCAGCTGCCGCCCGTTTACACGGGCTGAGTTAATTTCCGTTGCTTTTCCTGGGGGCATGCCCCAGGTGGTATGCTGATCGCCTACTTCGCAGGCTCAAGACAAAAAGGAAATTTGTCTCACAGCAAGCTACCTACAGCTGGGAAGCTTGAATGAACCAATTCTCGTGTGCCAGTTGTAGGCGCCGGTGTTTTTCTGATATTCCGTCGTGTACCAGAAGTTACAATCGTCGTTTGGATCGATTGTCATAGCGCTGTAATCGCCCCAACGACCTACCGTGTCACACTTCACGTTTCCACTTGAATCAACGATAGGGTTGCCTCGGGCGTCCTGCATGGGACACAGGCATCGGCCGCTGGCAAGCTTGCAGCGCTGGGTACCAGTTCCATCCTGCAATCGAGTTTCCGCCCCGAGAGTGCTTAGCGGGTCGCTGGGCGCACGAGTGGCGTAGCGAATACCAGGAAACGTAGTGGTGCTGGAAGTGCTGTAACCGATCGCGATGTTCCCCACCTTGTCCATACCGGCACTAGCCATCCATCTGTGTTTTGTGTCCGGTGCATACGTGCTTTGCTGAAAGACACTGGGGCTTGGGCCATTCGGATTTCGAATTTCATACCACCGGACGGCTATGCGGGGGTTTGGTGAACCAGTATCCACCGAGTGAGTTACCATGAGCGATTCGTGGTTACTAAAACGTCGGTACGCCAAACGAAACATCACACGTTCCCCGAGCGTGTCGAGCTTCTCGGGATTTTTGGCGCCGGGTTGGGTAACGCAATCCTGACCGCTGCCGTTGCATGCGAGAGTGAACCGCGCCACGGGAATCGTCGCATTAGGCTGATGGCTGGCGCCAACTCCGAAAGTTGAATTTGCAGGCGTATTCCAATCGACGTGAAACTTCCAAAATTTTAGGGAGCGCGAGTCGTTGCCGAGTCCGACAATATAGTTAGCTGAACCAACGGGAGGCGCATCCGGTCCATTGGCGTTACCCTGCGCATCAGCGAGTGCCGCAGTGGCCCCGTCAAGATCGGCGGGCATAATACCGAAGACGCTGGAGCCGAGCTGAACGCATTGTTGTGTTGCAGGCAAACCGCTCAACATTTTCTGCCGATCATAGGCGCATACTCGTGACCCAATAAATCTATCCTGTGAATTAAACATATTGAACGTGACATAATAGCCATCTGGCCACACACCCACTTTCGGATAGTCATCGAACGATGGATATGTGTATTCATAAAGATGGTAAGTGCCGGTCGCGTCGGAGGTGGTCGATACTGCAACGCACTGCGAGAAACCACTGCTCACGGAAAACTGCGACAGCACCCAGCGCCGCGCTATTTTGTCAAACTGAACCACCGGGTCGCCATCGTTATCGATGGCACAGTGCCCGCCAAGTGTTTTCCAAAGCCGGTTTCCTGGCACCGGTCCCAGCTCAATCGCACCCGTAGTTTTGTTGAAAACTGCAAACGAGTCGTTGACCCATTGGACGTACTGCGTGTCACCTGCGGCGCCACTGGTGTCAGGTGGGGCGACATTAACTGAGAACGAGCCTTGCGGTCCCGTGAAGTCGCTTCCAAGTCCTTCTATGCTCTTCCCGGGAACCGCAGTCTCGCGTCGAGCCGTTGGGGCTTTACGTTTCGAGCCGTGCCGCGCTGGCCCCACGGACGACTGCAGTACCGGATCTCTGGGCGCCGGACCCAGACTCACCTCAACGTTGGGATTAAGATGAACACGTTTTTTCTCACGAACCCGTCCTAAGGAAACGGGCGCCGGAGGCATGCCGCGCAGTGGCTCTGTCGATGTGGCAGTTTTTGAAGCTGGCACTACTTCGACCTGCCCCTGAGTCTGCGGCCCAGTGAGATTTGCGCTGGATGGCCCATAACTGGACACTCCAAAAAGAAGCGTACCCAAAAAGACCGAGAGCATTAGCAAAGTCGGGTGAAGTCGTTTATGTTTTGACATCTCAAGCCTCCTTTTGCTTGACTTGGTGAAGAGAAGTTGAGAAATGCGTCTGAGGAGTGAAGCGTATGTTTTCGACTTTCATTTCAGGAGATGACATCGCCAACCAGTAGCGCATGTCCGACAAATTTCAGTTTGTCGATTCTTTAGAACAACGATCGCCGACAAACTAAAAAAGTTTGTCGGATATCACAGATAATCACGTTGGAATGAGTCTGGCGTTCTTGTCCCCATACTCCGCGCTTATCGATGGCGCACGAAGCAGTCGCAAATCGACTTCGAGTATTGAGGCGTTGTGCAGGTCACCGCTGTCACCGGTCGACTTCAATTGGTCTATGTGCTCTTGAAATCGAGCCACAACCCGCTGAAAGACCTCGTCTGCGTTTAATCCGTCGGCAAACCCGCGATCGATCTCGGAATCACATTCGAAAAAGATCTCTGCCAGAATTGGTGAATAAGTGAAATTGTTGCTGTAACCAAAATAAGCACGACAACCATTTTCTACAAAGTTTGGACCAAGCCCAGCCGCCGTCTCGCAGGAGAGAAAATGCACAATCTTTCCTTTACACTCCGCGACACTGAAATGGCCCTTGCTGAAAATGGGATCCAGGTTGTCGCCGGTGTAACTGTTTGTAAAACCGTGGCCCACCCCGGTCAAATAAATAACATTCGATTTCCGCGCCTGTGGAGCGACCTCGGCTCGTCGTGCGCGCTCGCCCTGGCGGCGCACAATCGTGAATCCTTTCTCCTCCATGTGCAGATACACGTTCGCTTCACGATACTCGAACGGAGCTTTAGTAACCGGATCGAAGTTGGCATCGATGGCCAGGACAACTGGATTCTCGCCGGTCGTTACTTTTTGAGGCGGCGTCTTTTTTTTGCGCGGCATCTCTGTTCGTTCCGATTCGAGAATCGTTAATATTCGGTCCGCCGCGTCTCTAACGCCTGGCCTTGGGGCTCGACCTGCGTCCGGTTGCCGGCTTCGCCTGTTGCGATTGCTCGATCAAATTGCGAATCATCTGGTGCTCGATTTCGATTAGCAGTCGGCCAACCTTGGTCTTGTTTTTGACCTCGGTAATTGCGCGCGCCTTGTCGATCATTCCCGCGCCAATCATTGCCAGCTCGATTTCGGACTGCAGCTCCAGGCGTTTGACTACTAATTCAGCACGCTGCTCAAGCGTGAGGTCGGAGAGCTGCATGGTCGGCTGGTCGGGATCAACTACATCCCGCAGCGTCGCATGCGATCCATCTGAGCAAAAGCCGGCCGGCATCTCCCACTGCTTCTCCGGTACCACAGCGAATTTTCTTGCTGCTCTCTTTTTTGTGCCCTGCTTCCTGGCTAACTTTTTTCCAGTTTTCATTACAGGTGCCTGAACTCCGGAGGCGTCTTTCGTCATAGAGACGAATGAACTGCGAGCGATGCCTTCCTCAAAGAAAAGATCTAATAGGATGTCGCGATCATTGTTGATTCATCTCTCCAACAAAGACCGCCGACGACAACCGGCCATCATCGGTCCTGATAAGTAAACCCGCCTGGCAGAGTACCTTTCTGAGCATTCGTATTGATCACTTCGATATCGACCAATCCCGCAACATGGGGTGGTGTTGTTACGGCGACAGTTTTACCGTTGACATCCATAACGACGCCCGAACCGGCCACGCCACCGAAGGTTACTTTTGCCCCAGGCAGGAATCCGGTCCCGGTGATTGTCACGGGAGTGCCACCGGCGGTGAGTCCCGAATTTGGCTTAACGCTTGTTAAGGTGGGCGCGACAAGTTTATCGCCTCTTCTGTCGTCACCTTTCGAGCCGAAAAGAGCCGTAAACACTTCGTTAAGTTTATCGATAGCTTGTTTTGAAAACATTCCCACGAGTCCGGCCATAGCCGCGATCCCGAATGGGTTCATATCCGAACCGCCGGCGTTCGGTGAGATAAAACCGCCACGGACTACGAAGTAGAAGACCACCCGCCAGAGTCATTCCGATGAAAGGCCGCAGGAGATACCACCACACCCAGTTACCGCTTAATTTGCGATTGCCCACATAATCTGCAAATGATGTCGTAGCGTGGATGAAGCTGCCCAAAGCGCCGGCTAACATAGCTATCCATAGCAGCCTTACCTCAACTGAGTGACTTAAAACTAATTGCCCTCCGAAGAGACTGACGGGAGGGAGAATCTCCTCGGCCGCAGTTCTCGTATCATTTTGTGTGGCATTCTTATTACTATTCTCGGCGACTGAGGTCTCTGTGCCGCCACTACTCGTGCTTGCGGAGTTGTCGTTAGCATTAGCATTTCCAGAGACAGTGACGGGCTTTCCCGCACTACTCTTATTCGAATTACTATTAGCCGCCAATGCATTCACATTTGCCGAACCAGCACTCCCCGCGTTCGTATTGCCAGTGCTCGCAGTATTTCCATTCGTGTTGGTATTGGTATTGGCCGGCGCAGCGTTTTCCAGCTTAGTTTTGCGGCCGGTGTTGGTTTGTTCAGCAGCTGGACTTATACCCCTGCTTCGTGGCTGCGGCGGCCAAAGATTGTAGAGCATGTAAAAAAGAGTCAGAGATACTGCGATCAGGTACAATCCCAGGAGAACGGACCAGTACCACTTTATCGGATTGGGAGGGTTTGGCGTGGCATCGGGGCCGCCAATGAAAGGAGTAAGCTCGTCAACGATAATGGGCATGTTTGAGACCTCCGGCGGAAAGGACCAGGCAATGGTCGCGAACGATCGAAGTTAGATCGCGAAAGAGCGTGAGTGTCAAAGAGAAACAAGCTGATTGCTTGTTGGTTCAAGGACGGGCGAGGGTGATGGCACCAGTCTCCGGCTTCCTAGCTGCCAAGGACTCTTGCACTGTCCATGAAACTATTGGTTTGCCATCGCAAATAACGAGGTGCGAGGCGATGGAACTGATTCAAGAGTAAGCGCCCTTGTGAAGCGCGCGTTGAAGATCCAAAAACATTGAGATCGCGCGGACAATAGTCCAAGCGTCGCCGAGTTGTCAAGACTTTTGCAAGATTCTTTGCAAGGTGTTTTGGGCCCGCACGCGCGCGAAAGTTACCGCCAATCTGACTGAAAACCTTGGGTTCTGGGGCCATTCAAGATCGATGGGCGACGCCTAAGAGATGAGCAAGTATAGATTCATTCAACTCGACGTGTTTACTCGAAAGCCTTTTGCCGGTAACCCCCTGGCCGTGTTTCCTAAGGCAGAAGGTCTCGCCGACGACGAGATGTTAAAGATTGCGCGCGAGATGAATCTTTCTGAAACCGTCTTTGTACTCACGCCCAGGGATAAGTCGTCAGCCGGCAGCGGAGATGAGCAAGCCACTAAGAATGACGGAGGTACTGCCACCACCAAGGCGAAGAAGGACGACCAACAACCAACTGTGCTGCGCCGTTTGCGGATCTTTACACCCGCTCGTGAGATTCCTTTTGCCGGGCACCCGATAGTAGGTTCGTGGAACGCCTTGGCGCGCGAAGGTGTGGTGCCTCCTCCCGAAAGCGGAAATGGATGGACGCGCATCCATCATGAAATAGGAATCGGCATTCTGCCTGTCGATATTGAGTTCAATGAGGGCGCGCCTGTGCAAGTTGTGATGACTCAGGGAAAATTTGAAATCATTGGCGAGATTGACGACTGGCATGAGCAGGCAGAAATTGCCCGGGCATTGGGCCGCGACAGAGAAGATTTGGATGAAAGCTTGCCGCTGCAAATCATTTCGACTGGCTTGCCTTCCTTAGCCGTCCCCATCAGATCGCTTGCCGATCTCCGGCATTGTCGCGTCAATGCCGGGCTGCTCGCCGAAATTTACACGCGCGTGGGCGCCACCGCATGCTACGCCTTCTCGCGCGAGACAATTGAAATCGGTGAAGCGCGCGCGCATGCTCGCTTGTTTGCAC
>CAAGKR010509261.1_pt1 | contig 10482 bp, 11 predicted proteins | sample 2556971 | NCBI WGS metagenome assembly CAAGKR01 (sample SAMEA5207829, study PRJEB30636) | soil metagenome | biome: forest; feature: boreal; material: soil | place: USA | collected 2011-09 | depth 1 m
AGCGGATGCCGCCATCGATGACCTGCTTGAGCTGGTTCAGGCTCTCCTGCGGGCTCACCTTGTTGTCGAAGGGCACGATCTCCACTTTGACTCCGGGGCCGGCCAGGCCGCGCTTGTTGATGTCGTCAATCACGAACTGGAATTGCTTCAGCCCCTGCTCGCCGACGTTGGCAAAGGCCCCCGAGAGCGGGTCGATGTAGGCGATTTTTACGCTCTGGGCGGCGGCAGGCAATGCGGCGGCAGCGAACAGGCCTGCGCCGGCTAACAATGAACGGACGGTGCGTGGCTTCATGGCATCTCCTCCAACGGTGGCGCCCTCGCGGGCCGGGGCTTTTTAAAATGGGAGCGTGACGCTCTGGGTTTGATTCGATGTTAGACAAGTTGCCGGGAGGGGTCAAGGATGCCTGCGGCGCTCTCGGTTGACACGAATTTCCGCGCGAGGTAACTTGCCCCGAACCAGCAAAGTCGGTTGCCCGATCCCGCGACAGACCCTGAACCGCATTCCCGGAGGAGACACATGATGCGCGGCCTGATGATGGATATGCCCCTCCTGATTTCGTCGCTGATCATGCACGCCGACCGGTATCACGGCGAAACCGAGATCGTGTCCCGCAGGGTCGAAGGCCCGGGAAAGGACGGCGCCGTGCACCGCTACACCTACGCCGCGGCGCACAAGCGCTCGCGCCAGCTCGCCAACGCCCTGACGGCGCTCGGGGTGAAGCAGGGCGAGCGAATCGGCACGCTCGCCTGGAACGGTTTCCGCCATTTCGAGACCTATTACGCGGTGTCGGGCATGGGCGCGGTCATGCACACCGTCAACCCGCGGCTGTTCCCGGAGCAGATCGTCTACATTGTCAATCACGCCGAGGACACCTGGCTCTTCATCGACCTGACTTTCGTGCCGCTGGTGGAGAAAATCGTCGACAGCTGCAAGGCGGTGAAGGGCTACGTGATCATGACCGATCGCGCCCACATGCCGGCCACCTTGCTGCCCAACCCGGTGTGCTACGAGGAACTGGTCAATTCCCACTCGGCCGATTACGCCTGGCCGGAGTTCGACGAGCGCACGGCTTCGTCGCTTTGCTATACCTCGGGAACGACCGGCAATCCCAAGGGCGTGCTGTACCAGCACCGCTCCACCGTGCTGCATTCGTACGCGGCGGCGCTCCCGGATGCGCTGGGTCTCTCGGCGCGCGAAGTGGTGCTGCCGGTGGTGCCGATGTTCCACGTCAACGCCTGGGGCCTGCCGTACGCCTGCGCCGCCGTCGGCGCCAAGATGGTGTTCCCGGGCGCGGGGCTCGACGGCAAGAGCGTGTACGAGCTGTTCGAGGCGGAGAAGGTCACCTTGAGCGCCGGCGTGCCGACGGTGTGGCTGAACCTCCTCGCGCACGTCAAGCAGAACAACCTGAAGTTCTCGACCCTCACCCGTACGGTGATCGGCGGCTCGGCCTGCCCGCCGGCGATGATCCGCGCCTTCCAGGACGACTACGGCGTCGAGGTACTGCATGCTTGGGGCATGACCGAGATGAGCCCGCTCGGTACGGCGTGCACTTTCAAGGCGAAGCACCTCGGCCTGCCGAAGGAGGAGCGCGTCGCACTGCAGAACAAGCAGGGCCGGCCGCTTTACGGAGTGGACATGAAGATCGTCGACGGCGAGGGCAAGGAATTGCCGCGCGACGGCAAGGCCTTCGGCGACCTGATGGTGCGCGGGCCCTGGATCCTGAAGGAATACTTCAAGGGCGAGGGCGGCAATCCGCTGCTCCTCGACGAAGAAGGGCGGGGCTGGTTCCCGACCGGCGACGTCGCCACGATCGATGCGGACGGCTACATGCAGATCACCGACCGCTCGAAGGACGTGATCAAGTCCGGGGGCGAGTGGATCAGCTCCATCGATCTCGAGAACATCGCCATGGCCCACCCGGCGATCGCGGAAGCGGCGGTGATCGGCGTGCGGCACCCGAAGTGGGACGAACGGCCGCTGGTGATCGCGGTGAAAAAGCCCGGCGCGAGCGTCACCCGCGAGGAGCTGCTCAAGTTCTACGAGGGCAAGATCGCCAAGTGGTGGCTGCCGGACGACGTCGCGTTCGTCGAGCAGCTGCCGCACACCGCCACCGGCAAGCTGCTCAAGACCAAACTGCGGCAGGATTTCAGGGATTACAAGCTGCCTGCTGCCTGAGCGATGGGGCACATTCTCACCGAGCGCAGCGACGGCGTGCTGCGGATCGAGTTCAACCGCGCCGAGAAGAAGAACGCGATCACCGTCGCGATGTACCAGGCGCTCGCCGAGGCGCTCGATGCCGCCGCCGCGGATCACTCGGTGCGCGTGGTGCTGTTCCACGGCAAGCCCGAGATATTCACCAGCGGCAACGACCTCGCGGATTTCCTCTCCAATCCGCCGCGCGACGAGAATGCGCCGACATTCCGGTTCCTGCGGGCGCTCAGCCATTTCGACAAGCCGCTGGTGGCGGCGGTGAGCGGCGCGGCGATCGGCATCGGCACCACCATGCTGCTGCACTGCGACCTGATCTATGCGGCGGCCGGCACGCGCTTTTCCCTGCCTTTCGTCAATCTCGCGCTTGTCCCCGAGGCGGCCTCCAGCTTCCTGCTGGCGCGGCTCGCCGGCTGGCCGCGGGCGGCGGAGCTGCTGTTGCTGGGCGAGCCGTTCGCCGCCGAGAAGGCGGTGGAGATCGGGCTGGTCAACGAAGTCGTTGCGCCGGATGAGCTGTTCGGGACGGCGATGGCTGCGGCGCGGAAACTCGCGGCGAAACCGCCGGGGGCGCTGCGGCTCACCAAGTCGCTCATGAAGCAGGGCGTGCTCGCCGCGATCGAGCAGGCCATGGCGAGGGAAGGCCGCGCGTTCGGCGAGCGCCTGAATTCGCCGGAGGCGAAGGAGGCCTTCGCCGCCTTCCTCGAAAAACGCAAGCCGGACTTTACCCGATTCAGTTAAGCGCAAAGGCGCATGGCTTTGCAAACACTAGGTTTGCGCGCTGTGCGTTGTTTGTACCCGATCTTTTCCTGGATTGGTGCGTCGCACCGCATGCAGCACTTGATCCCGGTTCGGAGCAGGAATAACCTTGGCGTCATTGTTTCGAAAACAACCATCGCGAAAGAGGAGACCCCATGATCAAATTTACCGTCAACGGCCGGCGGCGCGAACTCGATGTCGAGCCCGAGATGCCCCTTTTGTGGGCTCTGCGGGACGTGCTGGACTTGAAGGGCACGAAGTACGGTTGCGGGATTGCGCAGTGCGGAGCGTGCACAGTGCACGTCAACGGCGAGCCGGTGCGCTCCTGCTCGTTCCCGGTATCGGCGGCGGCGGGCAAGAAGATCACCACCATCGAGGCGATCGCCCGCGGGGGCAGACTGCACGCGGTGCAGCAGGCCTGGATCGATCACCAGGTGCCGCAGTGCGGCTACTGCCAGTCGGGGCAGATCATGGCGGCGGTCGCGTTGCTGGAGAAGAACCCGAAGCCGAGTGATGCGGATATCGATACGGCGATGACGAATATCTGCCGCTGCGGCACCTACGCGCGCATTCGTACGGCGATCCATGCCGCGGCGAAGTCGGTCAAGCAGTCGGCCAAGGCCTGAGGGGCGATCATGACAACACCATTCAAAGCATCACGTCGCGATTTTCTGAAGACTTCCGCCGCCGTGGGCGGCGGGCTGGCGATCGGTTTTCACCTGCCCTCCGCGCTCGCCGCAAAGGCGGGCGCCGAAGACCCAGGCGTCGAAGTCAACGCCTGGGTGGTGATCCGCCCGGACGACAGCGTGATCATCCGCTACGCGCGCTCCGAGATGGGGCAGGGCAGCATGACATCGGCGCCGATGCTGGTCGCGGAAGAGCTCGAATGCGACTGGAAAAAAGTGCGCGTCGAATATGCCTCGCCGCACGAGCACATCCTGCGCAAGCGCGTGTGGGGCGACATGGCGTCGGTAGGCAGCCGGACCATTCGCCTGTCCCAGGAATACCTGAGAAAGGGCGGAGCGACAGCGCGCGAGATGCTGATCGCTGCGGCGGCGCAGAAATGGAACGTGCCGGCCACGGAATGCGCGGCCGCGAGCGGCGTGATCACCCACACGCCGAGCGGCAGGAAGACGAGCTTCGGCAAGGTGGCGAACGCGGCCGCCAGGCTCGAGCCGCCGAAAGAGGTGAAGCTGAAGGATCCGAAGGACTGGAAGATCGTCGGCAAGTCGATGCCGCGCTTCGACATTCCGACGACGGTGCGCGGCATGCAGCGCTACGGCATCGACACGCAACTGCCCGGCATGGTGTACGCCGCGGTCGCGCAGTGCCCGGTGTTCGGCGGCAAGCTCAAGTCCTTCGACGCATCCAAGGTCCAGGGCCGGCGCGGCATCATCAAGGTTGTGGCGGTCGACAATAACGGCGCCGTGGCGGTGATCGCCGACAATTGGTGGCGCGCCAAAGAGGCGCTGAAAGAACTGCCGCTCGAATGGGACGTCGGCGCCAACGGCAACGTCTCGAGCGCGAGCATCATGGAGTTCCTGCGCGCCGGGCAGGCCCAGCCTACCGCCCCGGTGATGAAGCGCGCCGGAGACGTCGATCAAGCCTTGGCCTCCGCGGCCAAAGTGATCGAGGCGGAATACTTCACGCCGTACCTCGCGCATTCAACCATGGAGCCGATGGGCTGCACCGCCGTGATCAAGGACGGTCGCGTCGAAGTATGGACCTCCACGCAGAACGCCGAAGGGACCCTCGCGGTCGCGGCAGCAACGGCAGGCGTGCCGCTGGAGAACGTGGAAGTGCACAAAGTGCAGTTGGGCGGCGGCTTCGGCCGGCGCGGCACGGGCCAGGACTTCACGCGCATCGGCGTCAGCATCGCCAAGACCATGGAAGGCACGCCGGTCAAGTCGCTCTGGACGCGCGAGGAGGACACGCAGCACGATTTCTACCGCCCCGTTGCGCTCTATCGCCTCAAGGCGGGGCTGGACGCCTCGGGCAACGCGACCGGATGGTATACGCGCATTGCCATGCCCTCGATCCTCTCCACGTTGCTCAAGCTGCCGCTCAAGGACGGCATCGATCCCACGGCGGTGGACGGGTTCATCGACTTTCCCTATGGCATTCCCAATGTGCGCATGGAATATGCGCAGCGCGATACCCACGTGCCGGTGGGTTTCTGGCGCACCGTGTCATCGTCGCAGAATCCGGTTGCCCGTGAGTGCTTCATGGACGAACTGGCGCATGCCGCGGGCAAGGATCCGTATGAATATCGCCGTGTACTGCTCGCCGGCGAAAAGAGGCCGCTCGGCGTGCTCGAAGCCGTCGCCAAGGCGGCAGGCTGGGGCAATCCGCTGCCCCAGGGCGTGTTCCGCGGCATCGCGGTGACCGAGCCGTTCGGCAGCTATACCGCCGCGGTGATCGAGCTTTCGGTGAACGACAAGGGCGGGATCAAGGTCCATCGCATCGTGCAGGGGATCGATTGCGGCTACGCCGTGAACCCCGACAACATCCTGGCGCAGATCCAGGGCTCGGTGGTGTACGCGCTGAGCGCAATCATGTGGGGGGAGATCACCATCAAGGACGGCCGCGTCGAGCAGTCGAATTTCCACGACTACACGATGCTGCGCCTCAAGGAAATGCCCAAGGTCGAGATGGTGCTCGTGCCCACGGGCGGGTTCTGGGGCGGTGTCGGCGAGCCGGCGCAGGCGCCGGTGGCGCCGGCGCTGCTCAACGCCATCTTCGCCGCCACCGGCAAACGCGTCCGCTCGCTGCCGCTGAAGAATCACGGTTTGACGATGGCTTGAGCGCGCGGATTATTTTCTTTGCGGTGGCAGTGGGAACTGCGGCGGTCGCGGCGGCGCAGTCGCTGCTCGCGTATCGCGTCGAAGGCGATACGATACGCGAACCGCTCACCAACGAGCCGGGGGACCCCTCTCGCGGTCGACGCACGGCGCTCAACCGCAATGAAGGCGGGTGCATTCTCTGCCACGTGGTGCCCGGCGCGGGCAGCGTCGAAAACGAGCGCTTCATGGGCAATCTCGCGCCGTCCCTCGCCGGCGTCGGAGCGAAGCGTTCACCGGCACAACTGCGCCTGCGCATCGTCGACGCGACGCGGATCGACCCGGCCACGCCCATGCCCGCTTACTACCGCATCGAAGGCCTGAACCGCGTCGCGAGCACCTATCGCGGCAAGCCGATACTTTCGGCGCAGCAGGTGGAAGACGTGGTGGCGTATCTCGCGACGCTACGGGAGGCGCCGCGATGAAGCGTCGGGATTTTCTCGCCGGCTCGCTCGGGTCGCTGGTCCTGTCGAACGTTCCCGTACCGGCCTGCGCGCAGACCAATCTTGTCGAACTGATCGTCTTTGCGGTGACCAGCGGGGCGCCCGTGCACCAGGGAAAAATCAAGATCGAACTGCCGCAGCTCGCCGATAACGGCAACTCGGTCCCGATCAAGCTCAGCGTCGACAGCCCCATGACGCCTTCCGACTACGTGAAAAGCATCTACCTGTTCTCGGACAGAAATCCGGTTTCCCGCATGGCGAGATTTCATCTGGGCCCGCGCTCGGGAAAGGCGGAGATCAGCTCGCGCGTGCGGCTCGCCGGTAGCCAGCGCGTGACGGCCCTTGCCGAGCTCTCCGACGGTTCGTTCTGGTCCGATTCGGCCCAGGTCGTGGTGACCCTTTCCGCGTGCCTTGACGAGAGTTAAAGGAGAACCGGCACATGGTTGCGCGAGTACAGATGCCGCGCGAGGCGAAGCGCGGCGAAGTCATCGAGATCCGGATCCTCATCCAGCATGCGATGGAAACCGGGTTTCGCCGTGACGATGTCGGACGCCTGATCAAGCGCAACATCATCAATGCCCTCTCCTGCCGCTACAACGGCGTCGAAGTATTCCGCGCCGACCTGTCCTCGGGCATTTCGGCCAACCCGTATTTGCAGTTTTATACCGTCGCCGAGGCAAGCGGCGAACTCGAGTTCACCTGGATCGATGATGCGGGTACGCAGGAGCGGGTGCGGCAGCCGATCGTGGTGAGCGGATGAAGCAGGGCAACGCGGTCGCCTTACTCTTCGTCTTCGCGGCGCTTGCGCTCGCCGCCGCTCCCGCTCCGGCGCAGGAGCGCGGCATTGCGCTCGAGCGGCTCAAATCGGGCTCGGCCTTCCTCACCCAGGACCTGAGTGCGCTGCAGAACGACGAACTCGCCAATCCGGCGATGCTGTGGGTCGAGCGCGGGGAGAAGCTGTGGCGCGAGCCCGCCGGCAAGAACGCGCAGTCCTGCGCGAGCTGCCACCAGGACGCGGCGAAGAGCATGCGCGGCGTGGCGGCGCGCTATCCGGACATCGATGCGGGCAGCGGGAAGCTCCTCAACCTCGAGGCCCGCATCAACCGCTGCCGCAGCGAGCGCCAGGGCGCGGAGCCTTTCCGCTACGAGTCGGAGGAGCTGCTCTCGATCACCGCGTATGTCGCCCGCCAGTCGCGCGGCGTACCCGTGCTGGTCGGCATCGATGGGCCGGCGCGCCGGCATTTCGAAACCGGACGCGCGCTGTATTATCAGCGGCTCGGGCAGATGAACCTCGCCTGTGCGCATTGCCACGAGGCGAACTGGGGAAAAACACTCCTTGCGGAGACCATCAGCCAGGGGCAGCCCACCGGCTATCCCGCCTACCGTCTCGAATGGCAGACGATGGGTTCGCTTGAGCGGCGGCTGCGCGCCTGCTTCTCCGGGGTGCGCGCGGAGATGCTGCCCTATGGAGCGCAGGAATATCGCGATCTGGAGCTGTTTCTCGCCTGGCGCGCGCAAGGCCTGCCGATCGAGACGCCCGGTGTCAGGCGCTGAGGGCGGACGGTCGCGTTTCTGTTCCGCGCGACCCGCATTCTCCGTGCCGCCGGCGAGACCGTGGCGCAGGCCGCTCGACATCGCCGCCCAAGGAGGGGGATGGGGGCCCCATTCGGGCGCCGGCGCCCGGGGACCGGCTGATCGCCCAGGCGGCGGCGAGAAACGCGAGCCAGGTGTTCAGCGTCATCGCGCCGGCTCGAGTTCGAACGCTTCCGCGACCAGGCGATAGGAGGTGCGGCGGCTCGCGTAATCGCCGGTGATGGTGATGAGCATCAGCTCCTCGGCTGCGTACTGCTGCTGCAGCGCGAGCAGCTGCTCGCGCACCGCATCGGGATCGCCGTGCACCAGTCGCGCGCGTTGCTGCTCGATGTAGGCGCGCTCGCGCTCCGAGTAGCGGTAGGCTTCGGCTTCATGGAGCGTCGGCACCGGCGCGTCGATTCCCTTCGCCATGTGCAGGCGCCTGAGATCGACGCTCGCGGCGAGACGCTCGGCCTGCGCCGCGGTCTCGGCGCAGATGACGAACACGCACAGCAGCGAGGCCGCCTGCGGTTCGCGCGCCGAGGGCCGGTAGCGGTCGCGAAAGTCGCGCATCACCGCGTCGCCGCCGTGCGCGCTGATGAAATGCGCAAAGGCAAAGCGCAGGCCCAGTTGCGAGGCGAGCGCGCCGCTGTAGTCCGAGGAGCCGAGCAGCCATACCTGCGGCGACGCGTCGCCCTCGGGCTGAGCTTTCACCTTGGCGAACGAATGGTCCGGGGCGAGGCTGCGGTCGAGAAAGCCGACCAGATCCTGCACCTGCTGCGGAAAGTGGTCGGCGCCGGTGGAGCCGCCGTAGGTCATGGCTTGCGCCGTGCGCAGGTCGCCGCCGGGGGCGCGGCCGATGCCGAGGTCGATGCGGCCCGGAAACAGCGCCTCCAGCATGCGAAACACTTCGGCGACCTTCAGCGGGCTGTAGTAGGGCAGCAGCACGCCGCCGGTGCCGACGCGCATGCGCGAAGTCGCCGCGGCGATGCGGCAGAGCAGAATTTCCGGGCAGGGATCGGCGAGCGCGGCGATGGCGTGATGCTCCGCGAGCCAGTAACGACCGTAACCCAGCTCTTCCGCCAGCCGGGCAAGCGCCACGGTTTCGGCGACCGCTTCGGCCGGGCTGTGCCCGCTGATGATCGGGGACTGGTCGAGAATCCCGATGCGGACGCTCATCCGCTCAGTCGGGAGAGAACCAGATGAGGGAGCCAACCAGCGCGGCGGCGAATACCGACAGCCAGAAGATGCCGATGATGCGCTGCCTGTCGGTATACGTGAAGCCCTCTTTCTTCTTCTTCGCCAGATGGTAGTCGAGCGCCATCAATACCACTCCGATGCCAAAGGTGATTGCCATCCATTTGATCATGGTCGGGGTCATCATGGTCAGGCTCCGTGAAAGCGAAACCCGCAGTTTACCGGAGTCGGGACGATCTCAGAGCCCGCGTTGGGTGTCGCCGTCGCCTCGGGCGGGGGGAGCCGGGAAGCACCGGTGCGCCTCGCGACGGCCGCAGCGCGCTTGCTGTAGGATGTCCGTGGCTCAAGGGCCGTCCCCGTCATGGATACCTATCTCCTCTGGTTGATCGCCGGCTTTGTCCTCATCATCGCCGAGCTGGCCACCACCACCTTCTTCCTGCTCGTCCTCGGCATCGCCGCGTTCGCCGGCGCGGGCGTGGCCTGGGCCGGCGGCGCGTTTGCATGGCAGGCGGTCGCCGCGGCCGCCGTCGCCGTCGTCGGAGTGATCTGGGTAAACAAGGTCAGGAAGACGATGTCGCCGAAGCGCATGCGGGGGCTCGACGTCGGCCAGCCGGCGACATTCGATTCCTGGGTCAACCGCAACGCCGGCCAGGCGCGGGTGAAATACCGTGATGCGCTGTGGGACGCGCACGTCGCCGGCGATGCCGCCGGCGAGCCCGGTGAAAACCTCTACGTCACCTCCGTCGATGGCAACACCCTCAAAGTTTCCAAGACCCGGCCTGCCTAGGCTGATGGCGGCGCGGGTCGCCCACGAATTTCCAGGATCTTCGGGAGGCAACATGTTTGCGAAAATAATCGGTGTCCTCATCGTTACGTTCATCCTCTACAGCATGGGAGATGTCCGGCCGTTTGCGATACCGTTCGGTATTGTCGCGCTGGCGGTGGTGTTCGTGATCGAAGGCGTGCGGGTGGTGCCGCAGCAGAACGCCTGGGTGGTCGAGCGCCTGGGCAAGTTTCACGAGACGCTCGAGCCGGGGCTCAATATCATCATCCCTTTCTTCGACCGCGTCGCCTACAAGCACTCGCTGAAAGAAGTGCCGGCGGACGTCGCCGAGCAGGTGTGCATCACCAAGGACAACACCCAGCTCGCGGTGGACGGCCTGATCTACTACCAGGTCACCGACCCGCGCCTCGCCTCCTACGGCACTTCCGACTACGTCACTGCGATCGTGCAGCTCGCGCAGACCACGCTGCGGAGCGAGGTCGGCAAGATGGAGCTCGACCAGTCGCTGCAGAGCCGCGACGTGATCAACCGCCAGATCGTCAACGTGCTCGACGAGGCGGGCCGCTCCTGGGGCGTGAAAGTGCTGCGCTACGAGGTGAAGAACCTCACCCCGCCAGAGACCATCCTGCGCGCGATGCAGGCGCAGATCACCGCCGAGCGCGAGAAGCGCGCGCTGATCGC
>CAAGKR010050237.1_pt1 | contig 10481 bp, 12 predicted proteins | sample 2556971 | NCBI WGS metagenome assembly CAAGKR01 (sample SAMEA5207829, study PRJEB30636) | soil metagenome | biome: forest; feature: boreal; material: soil | place: USA | collected 2011-09 | depth 1 m
CGATGGCTCGTCGCCGAACCTGGACCACTACAACATCAAGGTCAGTCCCGGCGGGACCAGCACCCAGGTTCCGGCCTCGATCCTCACCTACACAGACCTCGGTCTCCACGACAACGTCACCTACACGTTCACCGTCAGCGCCACCAACTCGCGGTCCCTCACAGGGCCCGTAGCCACCGTGTACGCGCCCTTGCCTACCGGCGCCTCGATCGGTATGCAGCCCAGCGCCGGGGTGCTGACCACTACGATCACCGTCACCGGCCAGCTCTTCCTGAAGAGCGAGAGCCTCAGCCTGTACTGGGACCTGGCCAGCCACACCGCGGCCACCGTGGTCACCGACGACAACGGAGCCTTCACCAAGGTCTTGAAGCCCCGCGCGCTCGACAAGCCAGGAGTTCACAAGCTGTGCGCCAACGTCCAGCCCAAGCCCTGCGCCAACTTCACCCTCCAGGCGGCGCCCACGCCACTTCCGTCAACCACTCCGTCGCCTGACGAATCGCCCACGCCCACCGACACCCCACAGGCGTCCGGCCCGCGACTTGGCGGTGGCGGCATCAGTGGACTCGACATCATCACGAGGCCGCCCTTCGTCTTCCTGCCGATCATCGCCATCATCGGTATCCTCGGTTTGCTCGCCTACTGGTTGCTGAGCCGGCGCCGCCGCGATGTGCCCCCGGCATCGGCCGCGACGGTGGTACACCGCGCCACGCGCCCTGACTACATGGCGCCCTTCCCCACTGCCGGCGGGGCGCCGGTCGCGCCGCAGGAACCGGTACAGCAATCGGCGTGGGATGCGCCGATCCAGCCTCGGCCGGCGGTTCAGGCTCCGCCACCGGTCCAGCCTCCGGCCGCGCCTTACGCACCGACCCCATACGTGCCGCCACCGGTGCCGCCACAGGCTCCGCCACCGGCCCCACCTCCGGCGGCACCCCCGCGCACCGTCGAATGGCCGACTCCACAGAACCCGCCGGCTGCCCCCGACGAGCCCCCCGACCTACCTCAACCGTCGGACTAATGGCCGCGCGCGCCGCGCGCTCTTAGACTTTCTGCGCAAATGGCGCTGCTCGAAGTGAAAGAGCTGAGCGTTCGCTTCGGAGGGGTGATCGCGCTGGATCGCGTTTCGTTCGTCGTGAACGCGGGCGAGGTGGTCGCGCTCATCGGGCCCAACGGCGCCGGCAAGACAACCCTGTTCAACGTTATCGCGCGTGTCTACCGCCCCGGCGGAGGCAAGGTGCTGCTCGACGGCGAGCCGGTGCTCAAGCTTTCGGCGCACCAGGTCGTACGGCGAGGCCTGGCGCGCACGTTTCAGAACCTCGCCCTGTTCCGGTCGATGACGGTACTCGAGAACGTGCTCGTCGGAGACCACATCAACATCCGCAGCAGCTTCCTCGGAGCCTCCACACCGCTGCCCAATGCGCTGAAGGCTGAAGCGGGCGCACGGAAGCGTGCGATGGAGATGCTGGATTTCGTCGGCTTGAGTCGGCAAGCCGCGCACCCGGTTGCCGCCCTGCCCTTTGGGGTCCAGAAACGAGTCGAGATGGCCAGGGCGCTCGTGTCCAAGCCGCGACTCGTGATGCTCGACGAGCCCGCCGGCGGCATCAGCCACGAGGAGGTGGCGGACATGGCCCGTCTGGTCCGGCGTATCCACTCCGAGCTCGGCGTGACGGTTCTCCTGGTCGAGCACAACATGAGCTTCGTCATGGGGATCTCGGACCGGGTGGTCGTCCTCGACTTTGGTCGCAAGATCGCTGAGGGCACGCCGGCCGAGGTGCAGGGAAATCCCGCCGTGATCGAAGCCTATCTGGGCGCCGCGTAGATGCAGCTGCTCGAGATGACAGAGGTGCGCGCGGGCTATGGACCGACCCAGGTCCTGCATGGTGTGTCTCTGGCGATCGCCGATGGCGAGATCGTCTCGCTGCTCGGCGCCAACGGCGCCGGCAAGACGACCACCCTCCGAACGATTTGCGGAGGAGTGCGCTGGGCCGGTTCGATAAAGCTGCTGGGCCGCTCGCTGCACCGGATGTCGACAGAGGACATCGTTCGAGCCGGCGTGGCCCACGTGCCCGAGGGCCGTGGCATCCTCACCGACCTCACGGTCGATGAGAATCTGCGGCTGGGCGACCACCTCCGTCGAGACCGCGACCAGGTGCGCAAGGATTACGGCCGGGTCTTCGAATACTTTCCCGTGCTGCGCGAGCGGCAGCACCTTTCCGCCAGCACCCTGTCGGGCGGAGAGCAACAGATGCTCGCGCTCGGGCGCGCGCTCTTGATGCGCCCGCGGTTGATGCTGCTGGACGAGCCGTCGCTGGGATTGGCGCCCCTTGTCGTGAAGTCCATCTTCGAGATCATCCGCGACATCAATCGCACAGACCGCGTCGGTGTGCTGCTCGTCGAGCAGAACGCGCGCATCGCCATGGACCTGTCGACACACTCGTACGTGTTGGAAGTCGGTCGCGTCGCGGTCACTGGCCTCAGCTCCGAGCTGAAGAACGACGATGCGGTCCGTCGCTCGTACCTCGGTTACTAGTAGTGGGCCGCACCGACCAGCCAGACCGCATCTCGGGGCTCAGGACGCCGATACGCGCGTCAGGGGGCCCGTCCCGTCGTCGCTGCCCCCGCGACCACGACGCGGGGACCCCGAAAGGTATTGCGCTCCTCCTACTTCCACCCCCCGCTGGGGCCCCCGCGGCGAAGTCGCGGGAGTCGGCCCCGGACCGGCGCCCTGGCGGTCGCCTGCCCCGACCTGCGGCCCGTCCGGCCGGCGCGGCCCACTAGATGCAAGAGTTTCTGCAGCTCGTCTTGAGTGGCATCGCGAGCGGCGGCATCTTCGCGAGCCTCGCGCTCGCCCTCGTCCTCATTTACAACGCCATGGGCCTCGTCAACTTCGCGCAAGGCGAGATGGCCATGTTCGCGACCTTTATCGCCTACGCATTGATCGAGCACGGGATGAGCTATTGGATTGCGCTGCCGTTGACACTTGCGATCGCGTTTGCCGGCGGCGTGGTGATTCAACGCGTGGTCATCAGGCCGGTGGAACGGGCGCCAGTTCTGACGCTGGTGATCATCACCCTGGGGCTGGCCACGCTCTTCAACGGCCTCGCAGGCTTCCTGTTCGGTTACGTCCCGCGCTCGTTCCCGAGCCCGTTCTCAGTCCAAACCGTGAACATCCTCGGCGCCTTCATGAGCTACCAGGACCTGGGAGTGATCGTAGTTTCCGCAGTCGTCCTTGTACTTGTCTACCTGCTTCTTCAGCGCACGACCATCGGCCTGTCGATGCGGGCCGCCGCACACAACCCGGAAGCCAGCCGGCTATTGGGAGTGCGGGTCAGCTGGATGCTCGCCCTCGGGTGGGGCCTCGCTTCTTTGGTTGGCGCCCTGTCCGGGATCATGGTCGCCCCGGTCCTGCTGCTCGAGCCGAACATGATGCAGACGATCATCATCTATGCCTTCGCCGCCGCTGTCCTCGGCGGGATCGAGAGTCCGCTCGGTGCTGTCGTCGGCGGACTCATCGTTGGCGTGACCGTCAACCTGGCTGGGGCCTACCTGGTCGGAGGAGATCTCCAGCTGGCTGTTGCCTTCTTGATCATCGTGGTCGTCCTGATCGTCAAACCAAACGGCCTGTTGGGCCGCCCGTCGGTCCGGCGAGTCTGAAATGGTGACGCGCTTGCGTCAGTCCCCGCCCCGTTACTGGCTGGTCGCCGCGCTCGCGCTCGTCCTGGTTGGGTTGCCTTTCATCGTCACGAGCTTCGAGAGCAGCGAGTGGACGCTGGTCCTGATCTTCACGATCGCGATCATGGGCCTCAACATCCTGGTCGGCTACAGCGGCCAGATCTCCCTTGGCCATGGCGCGTTCATGGCTCTCGGGGCGTACACGACAGCGATTCTCGTCAGCCGTTACCACATGAATTACCTGGTGACCATCCCGATCGCCGGCGTGGTCAGCGGCATGGTCGGCTTCCTTCTTGGCATCCCCGCCCTACGCCTCTCCGCCCTGTACCTGGCCCTCGCCACATTCGCGCTGGCGGTCGTAACGCCAAGCCTCATCAAGCGGCCGGACAAGCTCACCGGCGGCGTCCAGGGCATCCTCATGGTTCCGCCCGATCCGCCTCAGTTCGCCAAAGATGCCTTCGCGACGCTGACCAACGGGCCGCAGATGTCGAGCGAGCAGTGGCTCTACTACGTCAGCCTGTTGACGGGAGCGGTGCTCTTGTGGGTGGCCTGGAACATGATCCGCCACCGCCCTGGACGGGCCATGCGCGCCCTTCGCGACGGCGAGGTGGCGGCCGCGGCGTCGGGCATCAATGTCGCCGGATACAAGACCCTGGCGTTTGGAATGTCCGCCTTGTACGCAGGCATCGCGGGGTCGCTGTACGGGATGTCGACCGGATACGTCAGCCCTGATACGTTCCCCGTCGCGCTGTCGTTTCAGCTGCTGGTCGGCGCCGTTGTCGGCGGCCTGGCGTCCATCGCCGGCCCGCTGGTTGGCGGCGCCTTCGTGTACTGGCTCCCGATCGTGTCGAGCCAGACCATCTCGGCCCAGGACTGGATCCCGTCCCAGATCTCCAACGTGTTCGTGAAGGCCGGCCCGGCCGTGACCTACGGAGCCCTTCTGATCCTGATAATGATCTTCGCTCCGAACGGCATCGTCGGGCTGGCGATCGCCGCCTACAGGGCGCTCCGCAACCGCCTGCGTGGGGCGGGTGAAGGAGATACTGCACAGATGCCTCCGGACCCTCACACTGTTTGATGAATCTCGTCACCGACATAGGAGGCCTTCCATGACACGAACGGGACCTAGATCTGCCGCCATAGTCGCGTGCCTGATCGCACTCGCCGCCTGCGGAGGCTCCGGCGGCACTGCGACCGAGCCCGGGGTCACCAGCAACTCGATCCTTCTTGGGGTCACCATCGCGCAGTCAGGCCCCGCGGCTGCTTACGGGACGATCGCAAACGCAGCTAACGCTTACTTCGCCTATGTCAACAGCCAGGGCGGAGTCAACGGCCGAAAGATCAGCTACAAGATCCTCGATGACGGGTACAACCCGGCCCAGACCGTGCCGCTGACCAAGCAGCTGGTTGAGCAAGACAAGGTGTTCGCGATGTTCGGCGGCCTGGGCACTCAGCCCCAGACCTCGGTGCGCGACTACCTGAACTCCAAGAAGGTGCCACAGCTGTTTGTGGCCACAGGCGCGACCACCTTCATGGCCGATTTCAGCTCGCACCCATACACCATCGGGTGGCAGCCTCCCTACCAGGGCGAGGCGCGAATCTATGCCAAGGACATCCTGGCAAATCACCCGAACGCCAAGATCGGGGTGCTTTACCAGAATGACGACTACGGCCTTGACTACTTGAAAGGGCTCACCGATGGGCTGGCCGACAAGGCGTCCATGATCGTCGACAAGGAAAAGTACGACGTGACCGCAGCGGTTCCCACGCTGGCCACGCAGCTGAGCACGTTGAAGGCCAAAGGCGCGGACACACTCTTCATCTTTGCGACCCCGTCATTCACCATCGGCTCTCTCGCAATCGTCACGGCCATCCACTGGGCCCCGCTGACCTACGTGAACTCCGTATCCAACCCGGCCGCCTACATGCAGATCGCCGCCAGCAAGGGCGCGAAGATCGACGGCGCCATCAGCGTCGGGTACATCAAGGACCCCACCGACCCGCAGTGGGCGAACGACGACGGGATGAAGCTCTACAAGACGGTGATCGCCAGCTGCTCGACGTGCAAGCCGAATGACGGCTTCAACATTTATGGCGTCGCCGTCGCGTACACGATGGTCGACGTGCTGAGGCAGGCGGGCTCGAACCTCACCCGCGACAACGTGATGAGCATCGCCGGGAGCAACCTCAACGAGACCAACCCCTTCCTGCTTCCTGGCGTGAAGGTCACAACCTCGTCAAGCGACCACTATCCGATCACGCAGGACGAGGTCATCACGTGGTCGGCCAACGCTTGGCATCTCCAACCGCCACTCATCGACGAACAGATCTCTTAGAGGGGGGACTCCCCCCTAGGGCGCGTGCCTGGCGGAGCCAGATCCCGCGCCCCCCTGTAAGCCATGATGCGTCGGGGGCGGCAGGTCGCCGCCCCCGGCTACCATTCGAGAGCAGTGGTCGCCCGGCTCAAGCCTTACTGGCTTCACGTTTACCTGCTCGTCTACACGCCGACCCTGCTGCTCGCCGACAGCCAGACAACGGCGCTCTGGCAGCAATGGATCCTCGGGCTCCTGACCTTCGCGGCGTTGTACCTCGCCGCACTGAAAGCACCGCGAGAGCAAAGGCTGCAAGTGTGGATCTGTGTCGTGGTCGCCACGGGCTTCGAGATCTTCGGGTCGCTCATTTGGGGCCTGTACCAGTACCGCTTCCACAACGTTCCGCTGTACGTGCCGCCCGGCCACGGCGCCGTCTACCTGTTCGGGCTACTGGCAGCGCGCACGCCGGTTGTCCTGCGCTACGGGCGGCGGGTTGCGCACGTGATTCTCGCCGGCGCTTCGACCTGGGCTCTCTTGGGGCTTACCGTCCTGCCGTTGATCACAGGCCGCTTCGACCTTCAAGGCGCGATGTGCCTGCCGATCTTTGCGTGGTTCGTGCTGCGATCGCCGCGGTGGCCTTTGTTCGCCGCGATCTTCATCGCCACCGGCGAGCTGGAGATCTTCGGCACGTTCTTCCGCAACTGGTACTGGCTGCCCATCGCGCCGTGGACGCACATCCCATCAGGCAACCCGCCGTCGGTCATCGCCGGCGGCTACTGCGTGATCGACGCCTCGGTGCTCCTGGTAATGCGCGGCCTGCTGGCGATCCGCAACCAGGTACAAGCTCTAAGGCCGGTGCCGATCGGCCAGGAGATCTGACCCGACCTAGATGGTCGGCTTGAAGACCATCAGCGCCAGGATGATGAGCACTATCAGCCCAAGCGCCTGGCCAGCGATCTGACCACGCGTGCCGAGGCGCATGAATGCGGCCGAGCTCGTGTCGCCTGCCTCGGCCAGCTTCACCTGCTCTCGCAGCGCCGGCGTGTAGACAAAGGCGGCGACAGCGATCAGCGCGACAAACAGGATGAGGGCGCTATCGATCCACCGCGTGGTGATCGAGTAGTGGCCGAGGTAAACCAGCAGCAGACCGGTGACCAGCAGCACTCCATACGCGGGGTTGGCGATGCGGTCATCGAGGAACTTGACGCCCTTGAGCGCGAAAGCCGTGTGCGTGGGCTCCCGCCTCGCGCGAACAATCCACACGGCGTAGCTGATGTTGAAGCCAACCGCCACGATGGCGGCGAGGATGTGAAAGAACAGGACGATCGTGAGCAGCATCAGCTGTTCATCTCGACGACCGCGGTGCCAACCGTCGTCCGGTTGCCGTCGGGATCCTCGCCCCAGATCTCGAGCTCGGCATGCAGTCCGATGACGCTGCTCACGCGTCCGCGGCAGCGGTACGGCTTGTCCGGCACGTCGACCCCGCGGTAGCTGACCTCGAAGCTCTTGAGCGTGCCGCGCTCGCCGAGCCAGTCCGTCACGAGCTGCCCCAGGAAGGCGGCCTTGAGGAGGCCATGCAGGATGACCCCCGGCAAGCCGACGCCGCGCGCGAAGTCCTGGTCGTAGTGGATCTCGTAGAAGTCCCCCTGCGCGCCGGCGTACTGCACCAGCTGGCGCGTGGTCGGATGCTTGATGAGGTCGGGGAGCTCCTCGCCGGGCTGCAAGTTCATCGCCTGATCGCGGTCCCGCGCAGCCGCGCCACCGGCCGGCCGTGGCCGTTGAAGTACTCGGTCTCAAAAATGATGAACAGCAGGCTGCCGCTTGCCCCCGTCTTCTCGTACACATCCACCACCTTGCCGATCGCGGTGATGGTATCGCCGACCTTCACCGGCTCCAGGTATTCGAAGCGGTTCCCTCCGTTGAGCCAGCCCTTGCCGTACTCTTCGGCCTCCGGAAGGTGGGCGCTGACCGGCGCCAGCGCGACCAGGAAGGTGGGTGGCGCTTCCGTCAGCCAGCGCGGATAGGAATCGCCAATCGCCTCGGTGAATCGGCGCAGGTGGCCCGCTTCGACCACCGCGCTCGTCGGCGGACCCGGCGTGCCGATGTGCGCGCGCAGCCGGTCGACAACGGATGGCGTGGCGCTCATCTACCCCTCGGCAGGCCGAGAACACGCTCGGCGATGATGTTTCGCTGGATCTCCGACGAGCCGGCGTAGATCGTCTCTGCCTGCGCCCACATCCAGCCATATTGCCAGCGCCCGTCTTCGAGTGCGAATGGCGAATCAGGAGCGAGGGCTCCGTAGAGGCCTTGCACGCCGACCGCGGTCTCCTGGATGCGCTTGTCCATCTCGCTCCAGTACAGCTTCGTCATGCTGGCCTGTGGACCAGGGGCGACGCCCTGCTGCGCCTGCGTGAGGTTGCGCAACCCGATGAGCCTGAAGACGTGGGCCTCGATCTGAGCCTGCGCGACCTTCTGCCTGACGATCGCGTCCGAGCCCGCTCCACGGTTGCGAGCCAGCGTGGCCAGCTGCGCGACAGCCTGCTCGAACCGCGCGGCCTGGGCCAGTCCGCCGCGCTCGAAGCCGAACACTGCCATCGCGATCTTCCAACCGTCGCCTGGCGCGCCGACCATGTCGCGGTCCTCCACCACAGCTCCCGACAGAAAGATCTCGCCGAACTCGCCTCCGCCGGTCATCTGGCGAATGGGCCGCACCTCGACGCCAGGCTGGTGCATGTCGACAAGAAAGAACGAGATGCCCCTGTGGGCATCGGCGCCTGCGTCTGTTCGCGCAAGGAGAAAGCTCCTGTCGGAGTAATGGGCGCCGCTCGACCAGGTCTTCTGCCCGCTGAGCAGCCAGTGGCCGTCGCGCTTTTCGGCCCGGGCGCGAAGACCCGCGAGGTCGCTTCCCGCGTCAGGCTCGCTGAAGCCCTGGCAGAAGACAAGCTCGCCGCTGAGAATCTTCTCGATATACATCTCCTTCTGCCATGGCGAGCCGTGCACCAAGAGAGTCGGCGCAAGCAGGCTCACCCCCAGGCGGCCGAGGATCGGCGGGGCGCCGGCCTTCGCCATCTCCTCTTGATAGATCGCTTGCATGATCGGAGTGGCTCCACGCCCGCCCGCCTCGCGGGGCCATGCCAGCTTGAGCCAGCCCCCTTCGTGGAGGCGCTGCTGCCATCCTCGCTGCATGGCCTCGTCGGCGTCCTCCCGATAGCCGCCCACGCCGCCGTTCCGCCACTCAACTGCGAGGTTTCGATCGAGCCAGGTTCGAACCTCTTCTCTGAAGGACTCTTCTTCTGCCGTGAAGCCCAGGTCCATGTGATTCGGAGGCTATCAAAACGGGCATGCTTGTCACGGATATGGCTTCAGAAGTTCTCTGCGGAAAGTGCGGTGCGCTGCTGACGAACCCGACCGCTCCCTGTCCCCGGTGCGGAGCAGCCGCTTCGGGCCGGTATCAGGGCCCGGTGGCCCGAACTCGGAAGAGCCCACTGGTGGCGGTGGCGCTCGCCATCGTTCCGGGCCTTGGCCACTTCTACCTCGGCGAGAACAAGAAAGGCATCGCCTACCTGGTTGGGGTGGGTGCACTCGAGTTCTTCGGCCTCGACCTCGACCTCAGCATCATCGGCGCGCTGATCGGCGTGCCGCTGGAGATCGGCGGCGGGTCGTTGTGGGTCTTCAGCATCGTGGACGCGTACCGGACGGCACGCCGGCTGGAGGCCGAGGCCGGCTTCAGCCCTACCTAGGTCTTCTTGCGTTTCCTGACTGCCGGCTTGCGGCGCGCGGTCACCCGCTTGCGTTTAGCCGGTGTCTTCAAGGCTCGCTGGACGCGTCTCTGAATCGTGCGCAGGCTTCGCTCGACGGCGCTGCTGGCGGCGGCGGAGCCGCGAAGCGTGAGCTTGTCGACCTCACGCTTGAGCTTGCGGTTCTCCTTGATCAGCTCGGCCACCATGTCGTTGAGCTGTTGGATCAGCTCTGCGCCGCCCACACGCTTGCCGGCCCGACCAGTCGCGGACGTTCGGCTGGTGCGACGAGCCGGGCGGCTCGCGCCTTCGTCTGGTGCCATCGGAGAAAGCTTAGGCCGCGGCGAGAACCTGTTGGCGCAACAGGCTTTTCAAGCCTTCGCGCGCCAGCTCATGGGCCGGATTTGCCTTCCGGCTGACGTAGCTGACCACGCGCCAGCCACGCCGGCAGCGTTCTCGGACCTCGTGGACTGCAATTCGAAAGCTGTCGCTCGAGGGCACCCTGCTGCGCACCACTGGCGCGCAATCCGTCCTGACGATCACGCGGTGATACGGCCACCGCGCCGCTGCGAGATCCAACGCCCCTGCGCAGACGTGCGCCTCGAGCTGGGCTGAGCCGCCGACGTGTGAGAAGCCGAACGACTCTGTGTAAACGGCGCGACCCCTAACAAAAACGGCCAGGCCACATCCAGCCCGGCCGTTCCTGTCGAGAGCGGCGTCCACGTAGATCACCAGGCACTCCCGCAAATCGCATTCCTCCCGA
>CAAGKR010210589.1_pt1 | contig 10479 bp, 10 predicted proteins | sample 2556971 | NCBI WGS metagenome assembly CAAGKR01 (sample SAMEA5207829, study PRJEB30636) | soil metagenome | biome: forest; feature: boreal; material: soil | place: USA | collected 2011-09 | depth 1 m
CGCTCAGGTCGCAACCGCCTTCGAGGAGCCGGGCGGCCAGCACCGCACCCATCCGGCCCACCCCGATCCAGCCGAGGGTTTGGCCATTAGGCGCTTCTTCGGTCATCTCATGCCCCTCGCTGTTCGGTCGAGCGTGTTCACGGCTTGCGCAAACGATTGTCTCGCAGCATAGCGTCGCCAATTTCGCGGTGTCAACGCGGATCTATTCAGCGCTGTTACCCCGCGATGCGGTCTGCGCAGGGTGAGAGGCGGAGCCGAGCACGGTCGAATCTCGCACCACGAGATCGGGCGCAAATCGAACGCGACGAAGTGCCGGCTCGTCGCTCTCGATCTGCTCGAGCAACAGGCCGACAGCAACTGATCCGAACTCATGGATTGGGACGTGCATCGTCGTGAGCCCAGGGCTGACGCGGCTCGCCAGCGGGATGTCGTTGTAGCCGACGATGGCAACATCCTCGGGGATGCGCAAACCCATGCTCCGAGCCGCCTCGACGGCGCCGAGCGCTGCCATGTCCGTGACTGCGAAGAGCGCGGTCGGGGGGTCGCGGAGAGAGAGGAGACGCCGCGCGGCGAGCGCGCCGCCCTCTTCGGTGTACCCGGACTCCACGACGAGCTGTGGGTCAGCTGGAATCTCCGCAAGCGCCAGGGCCGCGAGATATCCGCGCCGGCGCAAAACCCCTGTGCTGACAGTCAGTTTGCCAGCCAGGTGACCAATGCGGGTGTTCCCGAGTTTGAGGAGGTGGGCGGTGGCCACCTGGCCGCCGAGCATGTCGTCAGCCCCGACGAAGGGATCCTCGCCATCGTCGCTGAAACGGTTCACCAGGACATAGGGAACCCGCTGGCGGCGCAGGTCTCGCACGCCGGGGTCCTTGAGATAGCTGCTTGCCAGGATTACGCCGTCCACGCGGCGTGCTTCGAGGCTCTGCAGATGTGACCGCTGGCGCTCGGGGCTTCCATCCGTGTTGCACAGAAGCACGTTGAAACCGCGCGGGGCCGCGGCGTCCTCGACGCCCCGAAAGAGCGCGGCGAAGAACGGATTGGTGACGTCCGGGATGACGACGGCCAGGACTTTCGTCTGGCGCAGCTTCAGGCCGCGTGCGATCCCGTTCGGCTGGTACCCGGTCTCCCGCAAGAGGGCTTCGATGCGCGCTCGCGTTGACGAAGCTATCCGCAGGCCAGGATCGTTGTTGGCCACGCGGGAGATGGTCGAGGGGTGGACCTTGGCGCGCACCGCCAGCTCCTTGAGCGTGACTGGCATCTCCTCCGCCCTTGACATCGGTTTCGGCTGTGGGCTAGGGTAGCGCAATCGTTTGTTCAGCGCGCAGACGGCTCCACCACGAACGAGGGGACGAACATGCGGAAGCCTGTGTCCACAACCCTGACGGGGATCCTCTTGGCACTCGGGCTGACCCTGTCAGCGTGTGGCAGTGGCGGCGGCAGCAGCGCGACACCACAGTCGGGTACGCCGATCACGATCGGGGTCTCAGTCTCCCTCACCGGAGACTTCTCCGGCGACGGAAAGGCTCTCGTCCAGGGCTACGACCTCTGGGCGCACGACGAGAACGCCAAGGGTGGCCTGCTCGGTCATCACGTGACCATGAAGTACGTCGACGACGCGAGCAGCACGCAGCAGGTGGTGACCAACTACCAGAACCTGATCACGCAGGACAAGGTCGCCCTTGTCTTCGGGCCATTCAGCAGCCTGCTCACCATCCCTGCCTCCACGGTCACCGACCGCTTCGGGTATGCGTTCCCGGAGCCGGCAGGCGGAGGCCCGAGCGTCTTCAACCGCGGCCTGCATTCGCTCTTCTTCGTGCAGCCCGCCCCTGTTGAGGACAACCTTGTCAGTTTCACGCACTGGGTGCTTTCGCTGCCAGCGGCCCAGCGCCCGGCGACCGCAGCCTACGCCACCTCGGACGATCCGTTCACGCAGCCTCAGGTCGATAGAGCGAGGGCTCTGCTCGAGGCCGGCGGCGTCAAGACAGCCTCCAGCCACGTGTACCCCGCGGAGACCACGGACTGGACCCCTCTGGCTCAGCAGGTGATCAACGCCAACGCGGATGTTGTCATCCTCGGGACCCAGGAGCCGGACGGCGTCGCCTTCATCAAGGCGTTCCAGCAGCAGCACTACAACCCCAAGGCCATGATCGAGACGGGCGGTCCAGACCAGGGCAAGGATTTCTCGGACAAGGTCGGAGCGGCGAACACAGCGGGCGTGATGGTCCCAGCCGGATGGTGGTCGAGCGCCAAGACGCTGGCCAACGCCGCGTTTGTGGCTGGGTTCATTGCCAAGAACGGTGGCGCGGCGGGCGATATCTCCCAGGATGCCGCCGAGGCCTACAGTGTCGGTCAGGTGGTTGATCAAGCAGCAACCAAGGCCTCTAGCATCGCCAACTCGTCCTTGATCACCGCCCTGCACAGCGGCACCTTCCAGACGATTCAGGGGCCGATGGCCTTCGATTCCGCCGGCAAGCCGAACGGCGCCACCTTCCTCGTGCAATGGCAGAACGGGACGACGGTACCCGTCTACCCTGTCGCACTCGCCGCGGCCCCTCCGACGTACCCCAAGCCCACCTTCGCTCCGTGAGGAGAGGGCCCTTGTGACCCTCGTCGTCGAAGCAGTAGTCCTCGGCATCCTGACCGGCGGCGTGTACGCGCTGATGGCGTCCGGCCTCACGCTGATCTTTGGCGTGATGCGGATCATCAACGTCGGGCACGGAGCACTCGTGATCCTCGGCGCCTACCTCAGCTTCGCCCTGCTCCGCCACTTGCACATCGATCCATTTCTCAGCCTGGTGATCACGATGCCGGCCATGTTTCTGTTGGGCGTGGTCTTGCAGGTGGTCTTCGTCCGGCCGCTGAAGAGTGACCGCGAGGCGCTCTCGGTGCTGGTCACGTATGCGCTGGCGCTCGGCATCGAGGGGCTGCTCGGCTACATCTTCACCAACAACTTCGTGCAGCTGACCGCCTGGTACGACACCTCCTCGTTCCCGATCTTCGGTTTTCGCATTGCCTATGTCTACGTCTTCGGGTTCGGTCTGTGTCTGGCGATACTGGGGGCGATGTTCTGGCTCCTGTACCGCACCGCCTTCGGGGGCGCGATTCGGGCGACCATGCTCAACCGGACTGCCGCCCAACTGGTGGGCGTGAACGTCGACCGCATTGCGGCACTGGCCTTCGGCGTCGGCGTGGCAACCGCCGCTGCCGGCGGGGTCGTCTTCGGCATCACCAATGCGTTCAACCCAGGGAGCCACTACGACCTCATCTCGCGGCTTCTCACGATCATCGTCCTTGGTGGACTCGGCAGTCTGCGCGGCGCGGTGATCGGAGCGATGGTGATGCTCGTCACCATCGACGTGACTGCGGTGGTCATATCACCGGTGTGGGGGAACTTCGTCTTCTTCGTGATCCTTGTCTCAGTCTTGGTCGTGCGCCCGCAGGGCCTGTACGGCATCACCCTGCGAGATCGCGCATGAGCGGGCTCCAAAGGAAGGGTGTGGTCAAGGTCGCGGCACTGATCGGCGTCGTTGTTCTGGCGCTCCTGGTGCCAGTCTTCGCGCCCGATCCAGCGACCGTCAACATCGCCGTGTTCACGGTGATGTACGTGGGGCTGGCCACAGCCTGGAACATCATGGGCGGATACACGGGTTACATCTCGCTCGGGCATGCCGCCTTCTTCGGATTCGGGGCCTACGCATTCGGGCTGCTGCTGGCGCACCTCGGGATCGCGGCCGGGTACCTGCCCTTTTGCCTTGTTCCGGTGGCAGGACTTCTCACCGTTTTGCTCGCGCTCGGGATCGGCTGGATTGCATTGCGCACTCGCGCAGCCACGTTCGTCATCGTGACCATCGCCATGATGTTCATGCTCCAGCTGCTCGCGGAGAATCTGATCGGGCTCACGGGTGGAGGCTCCGGGTTGAGCTTCCCAGTCCCGCAATGGAGCGGCGACTTCTTCAACACCCCCTACTACTACGTCATGCTGTTGCTCGCGCTGATCGGGCTTTCGGCCTCCTGGTGGATCCGCCGCTCGAAATTCGGTTTGGGTCTGCTGGCGATTCGGGACGACGAGGACAAGGCCCTCGCAGTGGGTGTGCCGGCTCGCGCGTTCAAGCTCACAGCGTTTGTGATCAGCGCCGCGCTCGTGGGCATGATCGGGGCCGTGTACGGCTACTACGTGACGTACATCTACCCACAGTTCGTCATTGACCCCTTGATCGGCATCTCCATGGTTCTGATGGTTTTCCTGGGCGGTCTGGGGACCCTGTGGGGGCCGGTGCTCGGAGCGCTCATCCTGGAGCCAGCTCAGCTGTGGCTCTCGTACAACTTCGGCGCGAGCCGGCTCTACCTGGTCTTCTACGCTGCCGTGTTCCTGCTGGTCATCATCCTGTTGCCTCGCGGCATCCTGCCCTCCGTTATGGAGCTGTTCGAGCACTGGCGCCGGCGCAGCGCCGTCGGGCCCACTGGAACCGCGACAGGCACGCGCGAAGGCCGGGCTGTTCCCGGAGTCCAGCCCCCGTGAGCCTGCTCGAGGTCGAGGGCCTCAGCAAGCGCTTCGGCGGAGTGACGGCGGTGGACGCATGCTCGCTCTCCCTGCAGCCAGGCAGCATCACAGGCCTCATCGGGCCCAACGGATCGGGGAAGACGACCGTGTTCAACCTCATCACTGGGTTCATCTCCAGAGACGCCGGCGATGTGCGTTTCAACTCGCAGTCGATTGCAGGCCTGGGCCCGGACCGGATCTACGGTCTCGGCATTGCCCGAACGTTCCAGCTTGCGCGGGTATTTCCGCGGCTCACGGCGCTGGAGAACATGTTGGTGCCCGTGCGCCGCGCAGGAATTCGGGGCCTGTTTTCACGTGGGCAGTGGAATGACGAAAAGGCACGGGCGATGGAGATGCTGACGTTCATGGACATCAGCCACGTGGCCAGCGCGCTGAGTGGCTCTCTGTCCTACGGCCAGCGCAAACTACTCGAACTCGCTGCCGTGATGATGGCGCGGCCGCAGTTGGTCTTGCTCGACGAGCCTGCCGGTGGCGTCAACCCGGCTCTGCTCGATCGCATCGCCGAGCACATCCGTCAGCTCAATGCGCAAGGGGTCACGTTTCTCCTGGTGGAGCACAACATGCCATTTGTCATGCGTCTCTGTCAGGACGTCATCGTCCTCCAGCGTGGTCGAGTCATTGCAAGCGGCACCCCAACCGAGGTTCGCAGGAATCCGGCTGTGCTCGACGCCTATTTGGGGACCTGAGTGGGCGCGCTGCTCGAGCTGGAAGGCGTGACGGTTGGCTACGGTGGGGGAGACGTCCTTCACGAGCTGGATCTGGCTGTCGAGGAGGGCGGCATCACCTGCGTCGTCGGACCAAACGGCTCCGGCAAGTCGACGATTCTGCGCGTCGTGAGCGGGTTGCTCCGACCTCGCCTGGGCCGCGTGCGCTTCCGTGGCGACTCCATCGACGGTGTCAGCCCGCGCGAGATTCTCCGCCGCGGCATCGTTCAGGTCCCGCAGGAACGAAGTCTGTTCCCCACCATGACCGTCTGGGAGAACGTGCGCATGGGCGCCTACACGCTGGCGGATCGCGCGCTGAAGGAGAGCCGGATGAAAGAGGTGTGCGCAACCTTCCCCATCGTGGAGGAGCGCCGCGACGAGCGGGCCGCAGCGCTGTCCGGAGGGCAACAGAAGATCGTGGAGTTCGCTCGCGCTCTCACGCTCGATCCCACGCTCCTGATCCTCGATGAGCCGTCAATGGGGTTGGATCCAAAGTCGCACGCCATCGTGTTCGACTTGATTCGCGACATGAACAAGGCTGGCCGAACCATCCTGCTGGTCGAGCAGAACGCACGCTCCGGCCTTGGCCTCGCGAGCCACGGAGTCGTGCTCGAGAGCGGGCGCGTGCGGCTTGAGGGAACAGGTGCCGACGTGCTGAACAATGGTGAGATCGGTCGTCTTTTCCTCGGAGCGCCGGTGTGATGGCTGCGCCCGGCGACGTGTGCATCAGTTTCGCGTGCGGGAGACATCCTAGTGACCGTTGATGCGACGAATCGTGTGCAGATCGCCGCGCATCACTGGCGGCCGCGTTTCGTGGCCAATGGGATCGACGTCAACGACTTCGAGGAGGTCCTGACGAAGACGACCGAGTGGGCCGACTGGGGTCCCAACTGGCAGGCCGCCGGCGCCGTGCACGAGGAACTCGGCCATGAGGCTGAGCAGCGTGAGCGTATGGTGTCGGCGACCGCGGCGTATCAACGCGCAGCCTGGTGTTACCATCTCGGCAAGTTCCTGTGGTTCGAGGACCTACAGCTACACGCACAGCTCCGCGACCGCGCCGTAGCCGTGTACGGGCGAACCCTGACGCACCTCGAACCACCGGCAGAACGTCTCGAGATCCCATTCGAGGGCCACGTCATCCCGGGACATCTACGCCGCCCGCGGGGTGGAAAAGCGCCTCCGCTAGTCCTGATCGTGCCTGGCCTCGATTCGTCGAAAGAGGAGATGTTCAGTATCGAACACGAATTTCTGGGCCGCGGCATGGCGACCCTCACCATGGATGGCCCAGGCCAGTCCGAGAACTCCGTCCATTTCGCCATCCGGCCGAACTGGGAGACTGTCATCACACCCGTGCTCGACCATCTCGAGGCGGAGGGGCTTGATAGTGAGTTTGGCCGGGTCGGACTGATGGGGATCAGCATGGGCGCGATCTACGGGCCGCGCGCGGCAGCCCATGAGCCACGCCTTGCGGCCGTGGTAGGGCTGGCGGGGCCGTACAATTTGGGCGATTGCTGGGATGCTCTGAACCCGCTCACCCGCGGCGGCTACGTCTTCTATACGAAGTCCGCGAATGAGGCAGAAGCGAAGGAGAAGGCCTACTCCCTCAACCTCGAGGGTGTCTTGGACAAGGTCACTCAACCCTTGTTGGTCATCCACGGTGCACGCGACCGGCTCTTCCCGCCGAAGCAGGCGGAGCGCATTGCGCGGGAAGCGCCGAACTCCACGCTGGTCATGTATCCGGATGGCAATCACGTTTGCAACAACATTGCGTACAAGTACAGGCCTCTGATGGCGGACTGGATGAGCGAGCAGCTGGGATAGCGAACAATCGCGCCGGCCATTGAGGGGTTGCACACTCAGCAGCCCCAGCCGCAAGCCGGCACACACAGGAGATGCCGTCATGAGTCTCGACTCCCCCACCCTCGGCGGGATCGGTACCGGTCGCATGGCCCACGGCGACGGGCTCAGCTCGCCGACCGGCGGACCGTCGGCGGTGCGCCTCTCCGACAACACCGCGTCGCCGGAAGGTGGGCAGCGATGAGCCCGCTTGTCGGCGGGGTCCCGCCCAGCCCCGGCCGCATGAACGTCGACTTCGAGGAGCGCGTCGACTTCGCCCGGCTGCGCGCCTACCGGCTGTCCCGGGCCCGCGCGGCGCTCGACGCGTCCGACCTCGGCGCGCTGCTGCTCTTCGACGTCAACAATGTCCGCTACGTCTCGGCGACGATGATTGGTGAGTGGGCTCGCGACAAGGTAGCGCGCTACGTGCTGCTGACCCGCGGAGGCGAGCCGATCGTCTGGGACTTCGGGTCGGCGGCGCGGCACCATCAGCTGTACGCGCCGTGGATCAGGAAGGAGAACAGCCGCGCCGGCATGCTCGGCCTCCGGGGCGCGGTGGCGCCGGACGCCGGCCTGATCATCCGCGCCGTGGCGGAGATCCAGTCCGAGCTGGCCGCGGCCGGCGTCGCCGCGATGCCGGTCGGGGTGGACATCGCGGAAACACCGATGCTGCTCGAGCTACTCCGGGTGGGCATCGATGTTCGCGATGCGCAGCAGGTGATGCTCGACGCTCGGCTGATCAAGTCGGCGGACGAGATCGCGCTGCTGTCCACCGCCGCGGCGATGGTCGATGGTGTCTACCAGGACATCGCCGAGGCACTCAAGCCAGGTGTGCGCGAGAACGAAATCGTGGCGCTGGCCAACAAGCGCCTCTACGAGATGGGATCTGACGATGTCGAAGCGATCAACGCGGTCTCCGGCGAGCGCTGCAATCCCCATCCCCACAACTTCTCGGACCGGCTGATACGCCCCGGAGACCAGGCGTACTTCGACATCATCCAGTCGTTCAATGGCTATCGCACTTGCTACTACCGCACCTTCGCGGTGGGCCGATCGAGTCAGGCCCAGCGCGACGCATACGTGCGCGCTCGAGAATGGATCGACGCTGCCATTGAGCTGGTCAAGCCGGGAACAACCACCGACCAGATCGCCGTGCTTTGGCCCAGGGCTACGGACTTCGGTTTCGGCAGCGAGATGGAGGCGTTCGGGCTGCAGTTCGGCCACGGGCTGGGGATGGGACTGCACGAGCGGCCGATCATCTCCCGCCTCACCTCGCTCGAGAATCCCATCGAGCTGCACGAGGGAATGGTCTTCGCGCTTGAGACGTACTGCCCCGCCAGCGACGGACAGTCCGCGGCACGCATCGAGGAGGAGGTCGTGGTCACAGCCGACGGCTGCGCCCTGCTGACACTCTTCCCCGCCGAAGAGCTGTTCGTCACCAACAGGTATTAGCCGGCAGCCAATCGCCACAGAGGAAGGAATGCAGATGTCCGCATCCACTGACGACATCACCGGGGCGGCGGGACCGCCGGGGATCGACCCGGCCACGCTGTACCGTCCCGGTGGCAGCGTCGAATCCACCAGGCAGCTGGCGCTGTACCGGCAAATGGTCCGCATGCGCAAGTTCGAGAAGCGCGCCTACGACCTGTTCCTGCAGAACCTGGTGAAGGGCACCAGTCATCTGTCCCTGGGACAGGAGGCGATCGCCGCCGGATTCGGCGAGGCGATGGACGAGAAGGACTACACGTTCGCCACCTACCGCGGTCACGCGCACACCCTGGCGCGGGGTACCTCGATGACGGGGGTCATGGGCGAGCTGCTCGGGCGCACCTGCGGCGTGCTGTCAGGCAAGGGCGGATCGATGCATCTCACCGATGTCCAGCGCGGCGTGATGGGCTCCTACGCGATCGTCGGCGCTCACCTGACCATCGCTCTCGGCGCCGCCTGGTCGGCGCAGTACCGCGGGGAGCCGCGAGTGGCAGTGGCGTTCTTCGGTGACGGCACCACCAACATCGGCGCTTTCCACGAGTCGCTCAACCTGGCAGCGGTGTGGAAGTTGCCCGTGGTGTTCGTGTGTGAGAACAACCTCTACATGGAATACACGCCCATCGGTGCGGTCACCGCCGTGGCCAACCCGGCGGCGGATCGCGCCTCCGCGTACGGGCTCGACAGCATCCTCGTCGACGGCAACGACGCCGACGCGATGTACCTCACCGCTCGCGAGTGCCTCGAGCGCGCCCGCAGCGGTGGAGGCCCATCGCTCATCGAGGCGCGCACCTACCGTTCCACCGGCCATTCACGTGCCGACCCCGGCAAGTACCGGCCCGATGAGGAGGTCGCGGCCTGGGCCGCTTACGACCCGATCGTCCTGTATCGCGCGCGGCTGGTGGCACGCGGCGCGAGTGAGGCGGAGTTGGACGCCGTCGAGGAGACCGCGGACGGTGACGTCGAGACCGCCACCGTCGAGGCCAAGGCGTCCCCACCACCGGGGCCGGAGATGCTGATGAACAACGTGTGGTCCGATGGAGGCTGGTCATGGCGGAACTGACCTACCGCGACGCCGTCGCCAGGGCGATCACCCAGGAGATGGAGCGCGACCCCCGCGTCGTGTTCCTCGGCGAGGACGTCGCCGGCGCCGGCGGCGTGTTCAAGGCCACGGTAGGACTGCTCGAGCGCTTCGGCCCCGACCGGGTGCGCGACACTCCGATCTCGGAGCAGGCGATCCTCGGCGCCGCCATGGGCGCGGCGATGACCGGGCTGCGACCGATCGCGGAGATCATGTTCGCCGACTTCTTCGCCGTGTGCTGGGACCTGGTCGCCAACCAGATCGCCAAGAGCTCCTACATGACCGGCGGCCAGGTGAGCTTTCCGCTGGTCATCAGGTCGGGCAACGGCGGAGGGCTGCGCTTCGGTGCGCAGCACTCGCAATCCGTCGAGAACTGGGCGATGGCGGTCCCCGGGCTCAAGGTGGTGGCCCCGTCGAATCCCGCCGACGTCGTCGGCCTCTTCGCCGCCGCGGTGCGCGACCCTGACCCGGTGATGTTCTTCGAGCACAAGGGTCTGTATTCGACCAAGGGCGAAGTGCCCGACGGCGAGCTGGTCGACACACTGGGATCCGCGCGGGTGCTGCGGTCGGGTGGGGACGCCACCATCGTCGCCCTGGCCGCGATGGTACCCCGCGCCATGGCCGCTGCCGAGGCGCTGGCCGAGCGGGGCATCGACGCCACGGTCGTCGACGTGCGCAGCCTGGTGCCGCTCGACACGCAGACCATCCTGCGTGAGGTGTCGGCGACGGGACGGATGTTCACCGTCGAGGAGAACCCCCGGCTCTGCGGATGGGGAGCGGAGCTGGTGTCGATCGTCGCCGAGGAGTGCTTC
>CAAGKR010508708.1_pt1 | contig 10479 bp, 10 predicted proteins | sample 2556971 | NCBI WGS metagenome assembly CAAGKR01 (sample SAMEA5207829, study PRJEB30636) | soil metagenome | biome: forest; feature: boreal; material: soil | place: USA | collected 2011-09 | depth 1 m
CTCGACGGTGGCCCGGTAATGCCACCCTTGACGAGCGCCTCGCCAAGACGATCCTCCATGAACCTGGCCTGATGCTCGGGCGTGTCCCACACTTCCACTACGACAAGGTCACCGTTCTCGTTGAGACCGGCCGAATGGCTCACCATTCCGTCGGGCCAGTCGCCCTCCCCGGTGGCCTGGTCGATGCCGAGCGCGGCGTTGACCGCGTCGTATTCCTTCGTGGTGACACCCTCGAACTCCAAGATCACTCCGGAAGCCATGCTCGTTCTCCTCAGTCTGTGCCCGTCGCCAGCGTTCGTGGGCAGCCTCCCAGACATGCGCCGAGCGCGCCAGCACAACCACAGGCAGCCCGATCTCGAGCCGTCGGGGCGCGTCACGCCAGCGCACCGAATGCCCTTGCGCGTACGTCGACCGCGGGCTCAGCCCAAGACGAGCGAGGGTTCTGCGACGCCGCTCTAGCTGGTGCGACGGCGGCGGAACCGGATCGTCGCCAGCGCGGCAACGATCGCCGCGCCCGTCACTCCGGCGATGATGGCGCCGTTGCGCAAAGTGATGAGCGACCGATGCCCGTCTTCGTCGGCTTCGACGCTCTCGATGTCGGCGAGGTACAGGCCTTCGTCGTGCAGCGTGACGTGCGCACCGTGCTCGGGGTCCTGTTGCGCTGCTTGCCGCAGCCGCTCGCGGAAGACCTCAGGTCCCACTCCGTGCGGTACCTCGCCCTGAACGTCTTCGGCCTCGGTCTCGTCCACGGGCTCACGCTATCGTCCGGTGCGCATGGACCCCATTGCCGAACGCGAGTTCACGGTGCAGGTCGCCGGTCGAACGGTGCCAGGGGCCGCGTGGACGCCCCGAGGCTGCTGCAGAGGCGAAGCGCCGCGAGGGGATGAGTATCGAGGACGCGCTCCGTGATCTCTGGACCGCAGAGAGCATCACCAACACCATCGCCGACTGGAAGGGTGCGATCGCCTACCTGGAGGACGATCTCGGACTCGGCGACGCACCACTCGGCTACTGGGGCTTGTCGGGCGGGACCATGTTCGGTCTTCCGCTCGTGGCTTCGGAACCGCGCATCATGGTGGCGGTGCTCGGCCTCAACGGCGCGGTGCCGATGATGATGGAGCACGCGCCGAATGTTCGCTGCCGCGTGCTCTACATCCACAACCTCGACGACCAGTTCGGCCCGACCGAGACCGGCCTCGAGTTGTTCGGTGCGCTCGGTACCGCTGACAAGCGTCTTCACGCGTTCCCCGGAGGCCACGGCAACATCCCGTTCGACGAAGTCGAGTACTGCGCCTTCTTCCTCGGTGAGGCGTTGAAGAAAGCGTAAGCCCCTCGCAAGACCCGGTTACGAGATCTGGTCGGGGATGTTGACGATGCCCCCGCACAAGACGGCTTGCCACTCGGCTTCGTCGAGGTGCATCGGCTCGGTGCTGTCGACGAAATCGGTGACGACTTCGACGAAGTGCTCCGGTTCTTCCGTGTGGGGGAAGTGGCCCGACTCTTCGAAGATCACGAGCCGGCTCCCCGGGATCGCCTCGTGCGCGGCCGCGGCGTGCTCGACCGGGATGAATCGGTCGCGTCGCCCCCAGAGGATCAGCGTCGGCAGCGAGGACGAGAGGTACAAGCGGTCATGCGCGCTCACTGACTGGCCGCTCGGGTCGACGACCGAGTGGAGCGTGCGCACGAAGGCGTGTCGGTTCCCAGGCTCGGTGAGCGACACATAGCTGCGCCACGCCTCTTCGAGATGCGGGGCGCGGAGCCCCAAACGACGCAGACTCCGGCCGAGCGCGTTTCCCGCGTCGCGTACGAACGACGGGAACAGCACCGGCAGGAGGTACTCGGCGCCCGGCAGAGTCAGGGCGCGCAGGATCCAGGAGACCTCGGATCCGAGACCGCCGCTCGACACGAGCACGAGCCGCTCGCAGCGCTGCGGGTGTTGGTAGGCGAGTTGCATCGCGATGCCGCCGCCGAGCGACTGACCGACGACGGTGGCGCGCTCGATCCCGAGGGCGATCATCAGGTCGCGCAAGACATTGGCATGCGCGCCGAGCGAGTAGTCCTGCCTCGGCTTGTCGGACGCGCCATGTCCGAGCAGGTCGGGCGCGACCACGGTGTAGTCGCGCGCGAGCGCGGGGAGAACCTCCCGCCACGTCTCGGAACTGCCGGCCATGCCATGGACGAACAGCAGCACCGGGCGCCCGGCCGCAGGCTCGTCGCCGCCGATCAAGTACGTCAGCCGATGACCGTGCAGGAGCACATGGCGCTCTTCGGGTTGCGTCACACGCGGGAACCTACCGGAACACGTGGCTGACCGCGGAACATGGTCAGACTGCCAGGGCAGATGTCATCTGAATCCGGTCTGCCCGGAGCGCCCGCTAGGTTCGACGCATGCCAAGTGACTTCGCGTTGAAGACGATGAACACGGTCCACCGCAGCCTGCTCAAGGTCAGTGGTGGGCGCCTCGGATGGAACGCCAGCCATATGCCCGTGCTGGAGCTCACCACAACCGGTCGCAAGTCGGGTCAGCCCCATTCGGTGATGCTCACCTCGCCCGTGCAAGACGCCTCGGCCATCGTGGTCGTGGCGTCGCGCGGTGGCGACGATCACCATCCGGCATGGTTCCTCAACCTGCGGGATAACCCCGACGTCGAAGTCGCGATGGGTGGGATACCCAAACGGCGGATGCGGGCGCGCGTCGCAAACCCCGAAGAGCGAGCACGTTTGTGGCCCCTTGTGACCGTCGACCACAAGAACTACGCCGGCTACCAGACGAAGACCACGCGGGAGATTCCCCTCGTGCTGCTCGAGCCTGCGGGCTGACCGCTCGGGTGCGGCGTCGCTCGGGTCGTCGTAGGATCCGCGCGTATGGAAGATCGACTCACCCCCGTGCTGTACCTCGAGATGACCGAGGCGGACCCCGACGACTACGCCCGGAGCCGCGTCGGCGAGGTGCTCGCGCTGCCCGGCGTCGAGCGGGGCACGTGGTGGCGGAACGTCTACCGCGACCGTCCCGACCTGCCGCGCGAGATGGCCGAGTTCGACACGCTCGGCGTCTACGAATGCGACCCGTCGTTCGCCGCTCCGCCCACCCCGGACGGCATTGCCGGGCACCATTTTCTGCGCACTCCCCGGCCGGGGCAGGGTCGCATCACCGGGAAGCCGACGGTGTCGCTCTCGCTGGTGCTCATCAGCCCGACGACCGACGACGAGGCTCAGGCGTTGCGCGACTGGGGTGATTTCGTCCACCTCAACTACATCGTCGAGGCCGGCGTGCCCGGCTTCACGATGATCACGCCCTACGAGAACGCCACCAAGGGCGACCCGCGCTACCTGCACTTCTACGAGTTCGACGACCCCGACGCCGAGGTCACGTTCAAGCGGATGCGTCCGCTGGTGGAGGCCCGCATCGGCGCGTGGGGCACGCCCGAGTGCGCTGCGTGGGCCGTTCACCCCGCGCTGCGCATCATGTACGTCAACTCGTTCGAGCTCGTCGGCGAGAAGACCCGCTAGCCGAGCTCCTCGCCGGTCCAGCGGTAGTGGACGTCGGGAGCGCCCTCTTCGTTCGCGTCGTCGGTCGTCTCGATCGCGACGAACCCGTGTCGTTCGTAGAAGCGGAGCGCCCCGACATTGCTCTGGAACGCCCAGAGGTCGAGGCCCGCAGGACGCACGTCCTTCGCGAGGTCGACGAGTAGCGAGCCGACACCCTGGCCGGTCCAGGTCGGGTCCACGTAGAGCTGGCCGACCCACTCGTTCTCGAGCACCATCATCGCGACGACGCTTCCGTCGGCTTCGACGACCCACACCTCGCGGTCGGGAAGCACGACGGTCGCGAACCACTCGCGGACTTCGTCGTCAGTGTGGACCGGCGCCGGAATAGCCGGGATCGACGCGTGGCGCGACCGCAACCAGACGTCGGCGACGGCCAACGCTTCGTCGTCCCGGGCCCGTCTCGGTTGCAAGGTCAGCCGTGGATGAGGTCGACGGCCTTCTCGGCGATCATCACCGTCGACGCGTGGGTGTGTCCGCAAGGGATCACCGGCATGACCGACGCGTCGACGACGCGCAGGTTCTCGATTCCGTGCACCTTGAGCTCGGGATCCACGACCGCGAGATCGTCGGTGCCCATCTTGCAGGTACCGATTGGGTGGTACAGCGTCTGAGAGTCGCGACGGATGTGCTCGACGAGCTCGTCGTCGGTGGTGGGCCGAACCGCCGGCAGGAGCGGATCGCCCACGTAACGAGCGAACGCCGGCGCGTCGAAGATGCGGCGTGCGATCTTCGAGCCCTCGACGAGTACGCGCAGATCCTCGCCGCCGGGATCAGAGAGGTAGTTCGGCTCGATCCGAGGCGCGGTGAACGGGTCGGCAGAACGAAGCGTGAGCTCACCCACGCTGCGGGGAGTCACGGCGACGGAGCCGATGGTGATCCCATGCCCGGGCGGCGGCGCGAGGCCGTGATTGATGAACGGGACTGGAGCGAGCACGAGCTCGAGGTCGGGCGCGTCGAGTTCGGGACGTGTCCGCACGAACCCGCACGCTTCGCCGATGTTCGATGTGAGCATCCCGCGCCCCAGGGTCAGGAAGCGCGCGAGGTTGGGCAGTGACTCCGCAGCCGCGAGTGTTACCGGCTCCTTCGAGTGCACGATGTCCATGATGGCGAGGTGGTCCTGCAGGTTCTTCCCGACGCCGGGTAGATCCGCCACGACGGGAATGTCGAGTGCCGCGAGCTGGTCTGGCGGACCGATCCCCGACAGCATGAGCAGCTGGGGCGAGTTGATCGCACCGCCGGAGACGAGTACCTCCTGCGCGGGCTCCTGCTGCGTCTTGCCGTCGGCGACGTACTCGACAGCAACGGCACGGGTGCCATCGAGGATGATCCTCAGGGCCTGCGCGCCCGTGACCACGGTGAGATTGCGGCGCTTGCGTGCCGGCTTGAGGTAGGCGTCGGCCGCGCTCCATCGGCGCCCGCGCTTCTGCGTGACTTGCGTCAAGTCGACGCCGTCTTGATCGGGACCGTTCACGTCCTTGCTGCGCGGGACGCCCGCTTGCTCCGCGGCCTGGAGGAACGCGACCGTGGTGGGATTCGGATCACGCAAGTCGGCGATGTTCAGCGGCCCGCTCACGCCGCGTCCCGGCGCGCTGCCGCGCTCGGAGTGCTCTGATCGTTCGAAGTAGGGGAGCACGTCATCGAATGCCCATCCCTTGTTGCCCAACTCGGCCCAGTGGTCGTAGTCGAGCGAATTGCCTCGCACGTACATCTGCGCGTTCAGTGACGAGCTACCGCCGAGCGTCTTCCCGCGTGGCCAGAACATGGCGCGCCCGTTGAGGTTCGCTTGCGGTTCGGTCTCGTACGCCCAGTCGTATTTGGTCTTGAACAACTTGTTGAACGCGGCCGGGATGTGGATCTCCAATTTCTTGTCGGGCGGCCCCGCTTCGAGGAGCAACACCTGACAGTCCGGGTTCTCACTCAGGCGGGCCGCGAGCACGCACCCCGCAGAACCCGCACCGACGATCACAAAGTCGTACACCGTCACTTCGTTACTGCGGTCGTCCAACCGTCACCCGGGAGTGGATGACGGAACAGGCGAGCCGCGTTCTCGTGGGTCATCTTGCGGACATCGGCGTCGGGCAGCCCGGTGAAGCGCTCTTCGAGGAGTTTCTGCGTATCGGGCCAGGTCGAGTCGGCATGCGGGTAGTCGACCTCCACCATGATGTGGTCGACGCCGATGCGCTCCCGTGCGCCCAACGTCGACGGGTCGTCGATGGTGCAGAACCAGAAATTCCGCTGCACGGCTTCACTCGGAGTGAGCTCACCGTCCCACACCCCCGCGCCGCCCACACCAGAGTGTGACATCACGTAGTCGAGCCGGTCGAGGAGCATCGGTACCCAGCCGATCCCTCCTTCGGAGAGCGCGACGTTCAAGCGGGGGAATCGCAGGGGAATACGCGCCCACAGCCAGTCGGCGGTGGCGACGATGCCGTTGACGGGGAACAGCGTTGTGCTGAGCTCGAGCGGGGAGCCGGGGGATCCGCCCGCGGACCAGGCGGCCGAACCGGTGTGGAGGCACATCACCGTGTCGGTCTCCTCGCACGCCGCAAGCAAGGGGTCCCAATGATTGGTATGCATCGACGGCAGGCCGACGTGGTGAGGGTTCTCCGGGAAGCTCAACGCCTTGAAGCCCCGGGTGGCGTTGCGCCGCACCTCCTGTGCGGCGACGGCCGGGTCGTTCAACCAGGTGATCTGCAACGGAATGATCCGCTCGGGGTAGGTGCCGGCCCACACGTCGTGGTGCCAGTCGTTCCACGCCCGCACGCATGCCTGCCCGACCTCCTGGTCGTTGGCGCGCGCGAACATCGTGCCCGCGAACCCTGCGAGCAAGGATGGGAAGCAGAGCGACGCCCAGATCCCCGCGATGTCCATGTCGGCGATCCGCGCGTGAATGTCCCAGCACCCCTTGCGCATCTCGTCGAAACGCACCGGGTCCATGCTCCACTCGTTCTTCGGTCGCCCGATCACCGCGTTGAGACCGATGTTGGGATACAGCGCGTCCTCGAACACCCAGGCCTGGTTCCCGCCGTCGAGTTCGACCACGCGCGGCGCACGGTCGACGAGGTCGGCGGGCAGCCGGCCGTCGAACAGATCCGCCGGCTCGATGAGGTGATCGTCGACGGAGATCACCGTGAACGGCCGGCGCCTCGTGGCCGGATCGGGGAGCAGCGACATCTAGCCCACCACCTCGCCAACGACGTCGATGGTCGCGACCGGTTCGGCGGCTGCCGACGATCGACCGATCTGGAGGTCGTAACTCCCCGGGTCGACGTGCCACCCCGGATCGGGTGCGGGAGGCGGTTCCGCGGACGGGATCGCTGGGCCGGTGCGCCCCGCCGCTGGCGCGTCGACCGCCGGCTGCCAGTACGAAAAGGCGCGGTCGCCGAGCTCGAGGGTGACGGTCTTCGTCTCGCCGGGGTCGAGCCACACCTTGGCGAACGCCTTGAGCTCCTTCGCGGGACGGGTCACGCTCGGGTCGCGCGGTGCCACGTAGCACTGCACCACTTCGGCGCCCCGACGAGCGCCGGTGTTGGCCACGTCGACGTCGACCGTGAGGGTGTCGCCCGGCCTGAAGGTGGTTGCGGACACGCGTGGCGCGCCGATCTCGAACGTGGTGTACGACAGGCCGTGGCCGAACGGGTAGGCGACCGGGAGCCCGCGCGCCTCGTACCACCGGTACCCGACGAACACGCCTTCGCCATAACGCACTTGACCGTTCTCACCGGGAAAGTTGTCGTACGACGGGTTGTGCTCGAGCCGGACCGGGAACGTGGTGGGCAGCCGGCCACTCGGTTCGTTCTCACCGAACAGCACGTCGGCCAGCGCGTTCGCCATCTCCTGGCCGCCGAACCAGGTCACGAGCACCGCGGGCACGGCGCCCGCCCAGTCCATCGTCACCGGCGACGCCGCGTTCACGGCCACGACGGTGCGCGGGTTGGCCGCGGCGACGCGCCGGATCAGCTCGGCTTGGTCGCCGGGGAGCTCCATGAACTCGCGGTCGTGGCCTTCGGACTCCCAGTCGTCATTCGTGCCGACGACGATGACTGTGGCGTCGGCGCTCGCGGCCGCCGCGACCGCGCGATCCATGAGATCGGATGCGGGGAGCGCGCGGCACCCCACCTGTACGCCTTCGAGCGCGCCGCTCGTGCCGCCCGTGTACTCGACGACGAGCTCGTGCGGTTTCGTGTCGAGCTCGACCGTCGCCTCGATGGCCTCGCTCCCCATCGCGAAGAGCTCGCGGCCACGCGGTGGCGGATTCGTGACGCCGTCGAGGACGAGCTCTCCGTCGAGCAGCACCCGCGTGGGGCCGAGCTGCACCAGCGACAGAACATGGGGCCCGGCCGTCTTCGGGACGAGCGAGGCGGTGGCGCGAAACGAGGTTCCGCTGCTTGGAAGTCCGCCGAGCCAGAGCAGACGGCCGTCTCGCCGTTGCGCGCGCTCCGGCCCGCCGTCGACCACGATCTCGAAGTCGGCGATGATCGGTGGGATGGTGCGCTCGATGTCGCAGCCCTGCTCGTAGACGATCTTCACGGAGGCGCCGACCCGCTCCTGCAACGCGTCGAGCGGCGGCACGCGGTAGTGCGGCGTGAACGACGCCGACCCGCCACCCATGATGCGCGCCTGCTCGGCGTTCGGCCCCACGACCGCGAGCGTGGCGATCGACGACGGGTCGATGGGCAGCATCGCGTCGTCGTTCTTCAGGAGCACCATCGATTCTGCCGCGGCCTCTCGCGCGAGCGCGCGGTGCTCGGGACGATCGATCGATTGCAACTCCGACGCCGCGTCGTCGAGCGCGCCGAGCCTGTCGAAGACGGTCAGCAGGCGCGTCGCGGCTGCGTCAACGAGTGACTCGTCGACCTCCCCGTTCCGCACGGCTTCTGCGAGCGCGGGTCCGTAGACGCGGCCCGGACCGGGCATCTCGAGGTCGAGCCCGGCACGCACGGAGCCGACCGACGACCCGCGCGCGTACCAGTCGGAGATCACGAAGCCCTCGAAGCCCCACTCGCCGCGCAGCACGTCGGCCAGGAGCCACTCGTGCTCCGCGCAGTACACGCCATTGAGTCGGTTGTACGCGGTCATGATGCCGAGCGAGCCGCCCTCGCGCACCGCCAGCTCGAACGGCACGAGCGTGATCTCGCGCAACGTGCGCTCATCGACGACGGAGTTGATCGTCATGCGCTCGAACTCGGCGTCGTTGGCGGCGAAGTGCTTCACCGTGGTGGCGACGCCCTCTGACTGCACGCCGCGCACGAACGCTGCCGCCGTCTTGCCGGAGAGCAGCGGGTCTTCCGAGTAGCACTCGAAGTTGCGGCCTGCAAGCGGCGAGCGGTGGATGTTGACCGTCGGCCCGAGCAGTACCCGGCACGTCTTCGTGCGCGCTTCGGCGCCGATCGCCTCGCCGATGCGCTCGACGACCTCGACGTTCCATGTCGCGCCGAGTGCGGAGCCGCACGGTGCGCAGAACGCCGAAACGCGGTCGCCGCCCTCGCCCGGGAGGCCCGGGCCGCGGGCGCCGTTCGGCCCGTCGGTCACGTTGACCTTGGGGATCCCGAGCCGCTCGCATGCGACCGTCGACCACAGGCCCTCGCCGGCGAGGAGCGCGGTCTTCTCGTCGAGGGTGAGCTCAGCGACGAGGGCGGGTATGTCACGGGCCATGGCGCCCAGTATTGGCGGGTCGGGGGTCCCCGGGAAAGGCGATGGTGCGACCACCCCTGAATTCGGCCCGTTCCAGATTCATTGCCCCGTGACTTGCGCTCGGCGAGAGCTCAGGAGCAATGAATCTGGAGGAACCGTCTGGGTACTTACGCCAGCGCACGTTCCCGACGACGAGCCGACATCACAGCCATCAGGCCCAACAAGATCGCCAGGAGCCCCACCGCTGCGACGCGAAGAGAGTCGCTGCCGGTGAACGCGAGCGCAGGCCGTGCTTGCTCGATCGCGGCTACGGCGCCTTCCAACGCCACCTGTGGCAAGAGTGAAAGGACCGGCGGGGTGACGAGGGGCGGCACCACAGGCGGCACCACGACAGGCGGCACCACGACGGGCGGCGGCGTCACGGTTCCCGTGGTGCAGCCGGTGTGCGCCGGGTTGGTCTGACCGATGCCGTTGTTTCGGTCACACTCGTAGCCGGCATTGGGGTCGCCACCGTTCGGCATCTGCCCGGGGGGATTCTTGTTGTCGGCCTGGCCGACACATCCCGCGCACGGCTCGCCGGTCGCCAGACCGTCGCCGTTGCCGTTCAGCGATGGCGATCCGTCCCGAGTGCTCGTGTAGGGACCGGGGCCCTGGTTGGCGCCGTTCCCTGTGTTGTCCGCATTGGAAAGCGGTTGCGGAGAGGACGGGTCACCTGTAGTTCCGGCGGTGCCGGAGGTCTGGTGGCCGAGTGCCTCGCCGTTCCCTTGATTGTTCGCGTTTGCACTTCCGCTGCCGCTTTGTTGCCCGACTGCTTGCCCGTTTCCCGGATCCGCGAGTGCGGTTCCTGCGGTCAACGCGCCGGTCGCGAGAGTCGCGCCGGCGACGGCAAGCAGTACGGCGAAGCGGGAGAAATATCGGCGTAACTTCATCGAACTTCTTCCTAGGTCGCCAGCGCCCCGACGAGAACTTCGATGAAGAAATAGGACTGTCCCGCCCAGGCACCGTCACCCTCATGGATACCCCGGTCGTGTCCCATTCACACGGCAACGCGCGAAATTCGACCGTGCTTGTGACCGCTATCGCAGTACGAAGTGGTCCAAAGGAAGACAATACCTGGGGTGTGGCGCTGCTCGACCAGGTGCATCGTCGCCAAGTGCCGACGCCGATCGTGGCCCGTCGCAATCGGTAGCCTCTCGCCGCATGCGGTTCGGATGGTTCGGGTTCGGCTCGGGCGCGCTCGCCGACGCCGAAGGAGTGGGCGACATTGCCGTCGCGGCGGAGCGGCTCGGCTTCGAA
>CAAGKR010127151.1_pt1 | contig 10476 bp, 9 predicted proteins | sample 2556971 | NCBI WGS metagenome assembly CAAGKR01 (sample SAMEA5207829, study PRJEB30636) | soil metagenome | biome: forest; feature: boreal; material: soil | place: USA | collected 2011-09 | depth 1 m
AGACACGGCAGCTCTCACGCAATCTCATCCTCACCTGCCTAGTAGGGGTGAAATGAGCGACGCTGTCATAGCCCGCAAAGTAGCTGATAAGCTTACTTGGAGAACCATGCGTTTGTATCAGTAAAGCTGCCTCTCTTGTCTTTCCGCTCAACCCCTGCTATACTAACTCGTAGCAGAAAAGTCGTACCGGAAAGTACTTTCCGGTACGTGTTCAGAGATGGGAACCATGCTCTCTTGGAAAAAGCGTGCTCAGATACAGCACATATTTGCCGAGGGTGGTGATATCTCTCCAAAAATGCACGATAAAAACTCGTACCAGAAATATTTCAAGGGGAAGATGAGAACAAATGAGCGCATCTTCAAGGGTCATTCCCTTGTTCCAATCGGGGGCGGAAGTCTGGATTGACGGGTATCATCAAGGGCGGCTCGTGCAGAAAGATGCGGCGACTGTCGATGCCTACCTGCGCATTCTGCGCCAGTTCACCGCGTGGGTCGTCGAGCGGCCAGGGCACGGGAGACACTTCGAGCCAACCCAGCTGACGCAGACCTCGGTGGAGGGGTATCTCTCTTCGCTCAAAGAACAGGGCTATAGTGTGAGCCATCGCATGCGTGTCAAGTCAGTCATTGGCCAGTTTTGCCAGTGGCTCATTGAAGAGAAAGAAGTCTTGAGACGCAACCCCACCCGAGGGGTGGAGATCAAGGTGCAACAGGCGCTTGCTCCCCGAGTCCTGTCACCGGATCAGCGGTTCGTCCTGCGCACACTCATTGAACAAGATGGAGACCGCCGTGGCAACGCCATCTTTGCACTGGGATACTGGGCGGGGTGCCGGGTCAGCGACATCGCGCATCTCCGGATGGAGCATGCCCATATTGGGCCCAAGATTGGTTGGCTCCATGTGGGACACAAAGGAGAGAAGTTCCGTGATATTGACCTGCTCAATGAAGCCCGCCGCCCCCTCTATGACTATCTTCGCCACGGTGGGCGCGATCCCGAAAGTCCCTATGTATTTACTTCGCAGCGTCACGTGCAGTTGACCGAGGCGGGCGTCCATCACTGGTTCCGGTCGCTGAAATGCCAGGCCAACAAGGAGCAGTGGGAACTGATTGCTGACCTCTCGTTCCATGATCTGCGGCACGATTTCGCCCATCGGGCACGCGAGGCAGGATGGACGCTGGAAGAGATCGCCTACTATCTTGGCCATGTCACCGTGAAAGGCACTCCTGCCATCCAGACCACGGCTCGCTATACCCAGGTGAGCCGCGCACATGTGAAAGAGAAGTTGAAAGGACTCAAAGGGTAATCCAGCAGAAGGCTCTCGCTTGAGGCTCGAAAAGCAAAGCGCATCTTCTGTCTGCAATCTGGAGCCGACGCCATGCACACACTTGCTCTTCCATGTCCGACCTTGATAGGCCGGACAGACGATCTCGCCACCCTTCATTTGCTTGTTGATCGAGCAGGAAAGGGGCAGGGAGGTGTTGCTCTGGTATCGGGGGAAGCGGGCATCGGCAAATCGCGCCTGCTGGCTGGGGTCAAAACCTACGCCGCCTCTCACGGCTTTCTGCTGTTGCAAGGCAGTTGCTTTCCGACCGATCATGCCATCCCCTACGCACCTCTGCTGGACCTCTTGCGCTCACACTTTTCCAGTCAGCCGATCGCTCTGCCTCCTCCCGAGGTCGAGCCGATCGCACAGGCCTTCCTCTCCGATGTCGGCCATGTACTCGCAGATGGAACTTCTCTGCCCATGTTCACATCACTCGATCCCGAACAGGAGAAACGCCACCTCTTTACTGCTCTCGCACATTTCTTTACGAGCGAGGCCAACAAACACCCCGTGTTACTGATCATCGAAGATATGCACTGGAGCGACGATACCAGCCTGGAATTCCTGCATTATCTGGCGCGGCACTGCCTTGCTCATCCCCTGCTCATCTTGCTGACCTACCGCAGTGACGAAGTGCAGCCGAGCCTGAGACATTTCCTGGCGCACCTGGATCGGGAGCGGCTCGCCCAGGAGATCTCGCTTTTGCATCTCACAGGCCGCGAGGTCGAGGCGATGCTGCGTGCCATCTTCGCCCTCCCCCCCTCAGCCCGCCTGGAGCTGCCCGAACCCATCTATACACTCACGGAGGGCAATCCCTTTTTCCTCGAAGAATTGCTCAAGTCGCTCATTAGCACGGGAGATATTTTTTACGAAAACGGGCGCTGGCAGGGCAAACCACTGGGCGAGTTGCGCATCCCACGCAGCGTGCAAGACGCGGTACAGCAGCGCACTGACTGCTTGCATGAACGTGCCAGACACGTCTTGAGCCTGGCGGCCGTGGCCGGGCGGCGCTTCGATTTCACCCTCTTGCAGCAGTTGACCCACCACGACGAGCAAGAGCTGCTCTCGGTACTCAAGGAATTGATCGCGGCCCAACTGGTGGTCGAAGAGTCAGAGGAGCGTTTTGCCTTCCGTCATGCGTTGACTCGGCAAGCGGTGTATGCTGACCTGTTGGTTCGCGAGCGCAAGGGGTTACATCGTGCGATTGCCGAGACACTGGAGCGCCTCGCTGCCCCTGCATTGGATACGTACCTGGCAGATCTGGCCTATCACTTCTACGAGGCAGGCGCGTGGGAGAAGGCCTTGGAGTATGGACAGCGTGCTGGAGAAAGGGCGCAAGCGATGTACGCCCCATACGCGGCCATCGAGCAGTTGACGCGTGCCCTGGATGCCGCCCACCATCTGGGGAGAATTGCCACCCCAAAGATCTCCCTGGCGCGCGGACAGGCCTATGAAACCCTGGGCGAATTTGAACAGGCTAGAGCCGACTATGAGCGTGCTCTGGAGATTGCTCGCTCTGTCCATGACCCTGCTGCTGAGTGGCAGAGTCTCAGTGCGCTGGGCTTTTTGTGGGCGGGGCGTGATTACAGCCAGACGGGTACCTATTACCGGCAGGCACTCGAGCTGGCGCGCCGCCTGGGCGATCCGCTCACGCTTGCCCACAGCCTCAACCGCCTGGGCAACTGGCACCTGAATATTGAACAGCCCGGCGAGGCACTGGGCTACCATCAGGAGGCGCTCACGCTGTTTCAGCAAGCGCATGACGCACCTGGAGTCGCCCAAACATGCGACCTGCTGGGCATGGCAAGTCTGCTTGGCGGTGATCTGGTGCAAGGGGAAGCCTATTACCAGCAAGCCGTCGCCCTCTTCCAGGAACTCGATGACCGCCAGGGGTTAGCCTCCAGCCTGGCGACGTTGGCCAAACTCGGCGGGATCTATCAAAGCGAAACATCGGTTCCGGCCTCGATCAGTTTCGCTGAGTGTCTCCGCCTTGGTGAGCAGGCCATCAAGACCGCCCGTGAGATTGGAAGCCGCTCTGCCGAAGCCTACACGCTCGTTAGCCTGGGACAGTTGCTTGGTCCACGAGGTGAGTACGCACGGGCGTTGGAGGTGGCGCAAGCGGGTCTTTCGCTCTCCGAGCAGATCGAGCATCGGCAGTTTATGACCTTTGGACACTGGGAATTAGGTGTGCTCTATCTCGAGCTGCTCGCTTTGCCAGAGGCGCAGCAGCAACTCGAACAAGCGCTCGCTCTGGCCCATGAAGTCGGCTCGCAGTACTGGATTCGTCTCGTCTCGGGATTTCTGGCCCTGGCGTATCTTCTTCAACAGGACCTCACACAGGCCGAATCCATCCTCAATGCTGCACTCCCTCCTGATGCTCCTTCCCAAACGAGTGGGCAACGGCTCGTCTGGGCTGCACGCGCCGACCTCGCCTTGGCTCGCAGTGACCCTGGCCTGACGCTGGACATCACCGATCGACTGATCGCGTCTGCTGCGAACCTATCCGGCGAGCGTGTCATCCCTCGCCTTTGGAAACTGCGCGGAGAGGCCCTGGCGGCCCTCTCGCTCGCAGCAGAAGCTGAAACTACTCTCCAAGCTGCACAGGCGGCTGCGCGAGCACAGGGGCTGCGACCATTGCTCTGGCGCATTTGTGTTTCCCTGGGCAAGCTCTATCAGACCCAGAAGCGCCAGGGAGAAGCTGAGCAAGCGTTCTTGACCGCCCGCATGCTCATCGAAGAACTTGCTGCCAACGTAGCGGACGAACGCTTACGGAAGCATTTTTTGTCACAGGCGACTGCCATGCTTCCTCCAAAGCGTTCGCTCTCACCAGATCGCATTGCCAAACAAGTACACGGCGGGTTGACAGCACGCGAGCGCGAGGTGGCAGCCCTGATTGCACAAGGCAAATCCAATCGCGCCATTGCCGACGAGCTGGTGGTGGGCGTGAGCACTGTGGAGGCCCACATCAGCCATATCTTCACCAAGCTCGGATTTGCGTCGCGTGCCCAGATTGCCGCGTGGGCAGTCGACAAGGGACTTGCCCTAGCACGGCAAGACGGGGAGGAAACTCGCCAGCAGCCCTAGCCGCAGTCCGTCACCACAGAGGGATATGGCCCTTGTGCAGGGAGGCAGAGAGGAATGAACTCTGCCTCCCTGCTATTTTGTTGGGGGCCACATCATTGGGGAAAGCCTCGTGCGCGGAAGAAAAAGATTGGGGTTGCGAACGTCAGATAGTATGGTTTTCCAGGACGCGAGCGGGCAGATCCTCGGGTATCATTGGGAAAGAACGAACGAAACCATTGTAAAGGAGAAAACGCGTGAGCCGAGGTTCACCAAATGGAATCGAACAGGCAGAAGATCGTCCAACACGTTTGCATCACCAGGAGAAAGCATCATGAGAATACCAAGTTGCGAACAGAGAGACAATCCTGGCTTCGGGGAAACGAATTGAGAGGATAGGAGGAGGGAGAGCATGTATTATCGTGTCGCGATCCAGGGAGGTCCGGCGCTTCCCTGGCAGTGGAAGTCAACGGTGCTCAGTTCGCTGAATACCTTGTTGCAGTGGCTGCAGTTCTATCGAGCTTTTCCGAAAGATCGCTTGCGGATCTTCTCTTCTCCCTCACGTGAGGAGATGAATGAACAACTTGCACGAGAGAACCAGGGGCTCTTGTCCACCTCGGTGATGGCAGCACAATTCCTGCAAGAGAGATTGATCGGTTCACGAGAGATGGCAGGTGAAGTCGTGGCACGTGGGACACGCGGGAACGAGCCGGCGGCATCCATCGCCGTCGCCATCGAATCCACATGCAACGAGAGCAGCTGGGGAGTGTACACGCTCGATGAGAGGGGCAGCAGTTCCTTGGAGAAGAGAAGAGTCGAGCTTGAACGTGGAGGTGGTGGTGATCATGACATCCCGTACCGGTTCACCGGGCCTTCCTCGATGACGCAAGTCCTCGTCTGGATGAAGCTTCTCGTGAGGATGCAGGATGGCACTTTACAACCGTAGGTCGTACCTACGGGGAACAATAGCGGTCACGCGAAGATTGCAGAACTGACACCATACAACGGAGGCGCATCTATGTTATCAGAGTATCCCATCCACGCCGCGCTCCCAGCGACTAATCTGGAGCGGGCCAAACGCTTCTACGCTGACAAGTTGGGACTGACCCCAGAGAGTGAAGGGCCAGATGGCCTGTTCTATCGTTGTGGCGGAGGCACCAGGTTTCTTGTCTTTCCCTCCGGAGGAGCTGCCAGTGGGACCCACACGCAGATGACCTGGAACACTCCCGATATCGAGGTCGCCGTGGCTGACCTCAAAGCCCGAGGCGTGGTCTTTGAAGAGTACGATACACCAGAGGTGAAAACCGTCAAGAGTGTGGCGACACTTGGGCAGAGCAAAGGAGCCTGGTTTACAGATAGCGAAGGCAATCTGCTGGCTTTAGGACAGTTTGACTAGTGGTCAAAAGCAGCAGGACGTTTGCCACCTCTCGTCACAAGCATTGGCAGGGAGGTGGATGCGACTATGAGATCGGTAGATCTGAACAACGAAGCAATCGAGAAGGGTCAGGCCTCCTTGGCGTACTTTTCCGTTCCGTTGCACCTGGCCGACTTGCCCTCGATGGCATGTTACGCAATGGCATCCTCCTCATCAATGTGCATCCGCTCGTTCATATCCAGACGGAAGGTTCCATAGGGATTGACATGCTGATAGAAGAGCGGTGTTAACCCGCGCCAATCTGCTGGTTGCATCGCTTGGAAATGCTTCGGTTCTGCAAGGACACGTTGCACCAAAAGGGTATTCACATAGATAAGGCAGATCTGAAGCAGATGGAGTGAAAGAGCCGCTAACTCTTGCTCATCGAGTCGGTTGGTCTGGAAATCTCCTTCGTGTCCATAGAAAATGAAGGCCGTAGCCCCATTCCAGTTCTCGATGACGTTGAGTCCCTCATGGATCTCCCGCCTGAGTGCTTCCGAGGATAAGTAGCGGCAGAGAAAAATGGTCTTGACCGCCTTTCCCAGTTCTAACAATGCCCGGTAGGTGGGGTGCTGCAACCCGGTGCGGGTGAAGCGACGCAAAATCGCTTCGGTCTCCGCCGTCCCTAGACGCAGTGCAGTGGCGTATTTGACCATCTGATCATATTGCTGGCGGATCAGGTCCCAGTTGATGGCACGCGAGAGAATCAAGCGGAGTTGGGGATACTGTTCGGCATCGGCTGCATCCACCAGGCAGAGTTTTTGTTCATAGATGTTCTTGAGGCGGGGCATAAGTTGAAAGCCAAGCAGCCTGCAAAAGCCAAAGGCGATCTCGCTTTTTATGTAGACACTTTTTGAAGTACATGCTACATGGTAGCACGACATGTTAGTTGAGTCAATCATAATCCTCCTGTGATCCTGAGAGGGAATGTGTGTTGCATAACTCACAACGTTACGAGTTATGCAACATTTTTTGCTCCAGGGCTGTTGCCACTTCTTCGAGATGAGCCAGTGTAAGCTTCTCAGTGATCCCAAGATAGCTGATGAAGAGCCTTTTCTGGTGCTTCCGGTAGGCATACCAATACCCCTTTCCCCGTTTTTTCTGATCCTTACGCGCTGTAAAGAGCCCCTGTTTGCCTGTAAAATGGAAGGAACCCAGTGTCTCCAGCCAAGCAAACCATTCTGGGGTGTCACGCTCCAGATGTCCCATTGACTTGCTCGTTCCCTCGGTCGCATCCAGCAGAATATAGCGATCTTCTGTGGCTCTCACGTATTCAATGCGCGTGTAGAGGCGTTCGCCTGGCATGATTTTCCTCCTTGTTGCATAACTCGGAAGCTTCTGAGTTATGCAACGGTATCTTCCCTTTGCCTCATGCATTTTCAATCGGGTGCCTCCGGCCCATCAAACGGTTCACCCAGATCGGCGAGCAGTTGCTCAATCCGACGAATGGTGCATTGATGCCGTTCTATCTCCCGTTGCCAGCCATGCGAAGCTGCATCTTCTACGAGTTCCAGCTCACGCGTTCTCCGGTGGCGAAGGCGGGGAGCATACTCTGGGGTCGTCACAAACTTGGCACACGAGAGATACAGGTCGCACTCGCACGGCCCTTCTTGAGGGAGGCGCAAGCAGTGACCAAGTTCTAACTCCGTCTTGAGGAAATTGGTTTTGAGCCAATCCACAGCGTCAGCGGAGAGCGATCCTGCTCGCAATGTTTCCGCACATGGTCCAGCAATGGTTGCCCCTGGGCCGAGAACAGACTGATAATCTTTTAAAACCTCCTGGTCACTGATGTACGCGTAGACCATTGACATCCCCACACTGGAATGACCCAGGACTGACATAATGGTCCGTAGCTTCGCCCCTTTTTCTGCAAGCTGAGTGCCGACCGTATGGCGAAAGCGATGAGGAGAGATCAGTCGTTTTCCATCAGCTGTCGTTAACCCAGCAGCTTGACAGGCTTTGGTGAGCGGAGCATCAAACAAGTAGTTGCCTGACAGGAGTTTCCCATGATGCATGAAGAGGTAGTGGGTGACGGTGCCCGTATGGCTGTCACGAAAGCCCCGCTCTCCTTTGCGTAAGGCTTGCACCGCTCGAATGGCTTCCGCGGCCTCCTCATTCAAAGGTACCATGCGCTCTCGCTTCGTTTTGCCCGCTGGAATGCGCAACCGTGCTGTTCCATCTGGGTACTGGTCCAGACAGTCTACGGCCAGTCGGCGAATCTCATCCCGCCGTGCGCCACTCCACCGTGCAATGAGCAGCGCTGTTCGTTGATATGGACACTCCAGGGCTCGTACCGCTTCCATGAGACGCGTCAGTTCGGCCGCTGGGATGTAGCGAGGCACACGCTCGGGCATTTTCGGCAGATCGCCCGGTCCCAACAGTGGCCGGCCAGGCACATCTTCCCATCCCCACGCAGCGGTTTCACGGAAGAAGACCGAAAGACAGGAAAGACGACGCAGTTTGCTCCAAGCTGCCAGGGGCTGACCAGTTCGTGGCATGGGCATGGTCTCCAGTGCCTCAGCAAAAGCCTGCACCTGCTCACGCGTCACTTCGGCAAAGGTTTCCACCTGGGGATACGTTTGCATCAGCCAGTTCACAAAATGCCGTAATGTCATGTCGAACTTCTCGACCGTGTTGGGTCGATCGGTGAGACGGCGGGCTGCGAGGTATCTGCTCACCACCGCTTCCATCCGTGGCTTGAGCACTGGACGCGCTGCATACAGAGGCATGATCCGGTGCGGTTCCACCGAGGTGTATCCGCTGTGGTAGAGCACTACGTGCGTCAGGTGTAGGTGCGTCTGGTAGGCTTTGCGTTGCGTCTGATACTGCGCCATTGATCCGTAGAAGTGCAGAAGATCAGGGAGTATACTCAAATGGCGCACCGCCTCGATCAATTCCATGACGCTTGCTCCTACCTGTTGACTAAGAACCGTGTAGGGCATGTGCAGAAAGACCCGGCAGAGAACCCATTTGAGCGACTGGGTCGCGTGCTCCCGGCTGTATCCCAATGCGACGGCCTTTTCAACCAGAACTGGTATACCCAAATCGAGCTCGTAGTAGGAGAGGAGTCCCCAGACATCCATCCGGACGAGAATCAGCCACTCCCAATCGAGCTGGACCGAGCCGCGCAGCGCCAGGTAGTACATGTAAGCACGTCCCAGGTACGAAGGGCGATGGAGCAGGCGAGGAGTATGGGTACCATCCGAGGACACGCGCCCGACACGCTCTGCAAGAGGTGCCTCAAACCACGCGTGCAGGTCTGGGTAGGTGCGAACAAATTGCGCGCGCATCCGCAGGTAGTGAGGAACAGCCGAACTGTCATTGAGATACGCCCTGATGAAGAAGGTGTACTCTTCCACACTGGCATGCTGATAGGAGGGATGCATCGTCTCGTGGAACAACAGAGGTGTCGTCATCGCTGCTCCTCCTCGCCCAACGCACGGCGGTATTCGGCCACGACGGTCGCATCAGTCACGCGTGTGTAGATGCGGGTCGATTCTGGTGAGGCATGTCCCAGGCGCTTTTGGAGCGTCAGTTCTCGCATTCCGCCTTCCCAGAGCTTGGTAGCGTGGGTATGGCGAAGCGCATGTGGTGTCATCCACGGCTCACGAATGCCAAGCCGCTCACAGTGTCGCTCGAAGAGTTTCACCAATGCGTGATAGCCCAGGGGTTCGTTTCGTCTTTTTCCTTTTCCGCCGACAAGAAACACGTACGGACTCTCAACCTCCTGCGGGCGCTCAGACATCACGTAATCGCTTACTGCTTGCAACGTTTCCGGCTGATGCAGATCCACAACCCGTTCAGTACGGGATTTCGTCCGCACTCCCTTTGGATGATCGGCGCGATAGCGGATGGTGATACGACGTCGAGCGTAAGAGATATCTTCGAGTCGAAGGTTCAATACCTCACCTGGCCGCAGCCCGCCATGGAGCATGAGAAGAAGCATGGCCTTATCTCGCTTGAGACGCAGGGATGCAACGAGCGCGGTGACCTGTTCATCTGCCATGGGACGAGGGACGCGCTGAACGGTTTTGACATGGACCGTTCGACGAACCGGTCGTTGCCTGGAGGCTCTGCCCATGAAAGGGCGATGGCGGTCAGAGACGCGCGCGTAGGCAGGATCGTCCACTCTCAAGATGGGATTTTCGAGGTCGCGAAACTGACCAGCAACGATCAAGTACTCGTAGAACGAGGAAACAGCGGCAAAGATGCGATTGATGGTCGCTGGCGATAATCTTGTCGTGGGGCTTCCCTGATCAGTCGTACAGAGTACAAGAGCCAGTCTCTGAGCCTGCCGTTTACTGGGAACCGTCACCAGGTACTCCAGAAACATGAGTGAGCGAGCTGGAGTAAACTCCTGGTAAGAGAGCTGCTCTCGCGCCAGCCAAGTCATGAAGTGGAGTAGGTCGTAGGCATAGGCGGAAAGCGTGTTCGGAGAGTAGCCACGTGCGCGAAGATGGCGTAAAAAGCCAGAGACGACGGCAATGGGCTGATCATGATCATCGATGAGTTCGACGAACGGCTCGTTGCTCTCATTGAGCTGGATATGGTGTACTCGCATGATCCACTTGCTCCTTGCAATTGAGAACATATGTTCTCGTTAAGAGTACCATATGTTCTAACTTGGGACAAGTGTCTACATAACCTTATGCCCATGCGAGTCGACGAACTGCTTCTGGA
>CAAGKR010269466.1_pt1 | contig 10468 bp, 13 predicted proteins | sample 2556971 | NCBI WGS metagenome assembly CAAGKR01 (sample SAMEA5207829, study PRJEB30636) | soil metagenome | biome: forest; feature: boreal; material: soil | place: USA | collected 2011-09 | depth 1 m
GAAAGCTTTGTGGACGAGTCGATGATCAGCGGCGAACCGCTTCCTGTTCGGAAGACGGTTGGTGCGAAGGTTATCGGTGGCACCGTTAATCAAACCGGCAGTTTTATCTTCGCAGCGCAAGCGGTCGGCGCGGACACCGCGCTCTCCCGAATCGTGAGCATGGTCCGGGACGCGCAAGCTTCGAAAGCGCCGGCTCAAGAAATGGCCGATCTGGCGGGCAAGTATCTGGTCTTCGCCGCGCTCGCCTCCGGCGTCATCGCCTTTGTCGTTTGGTACTTCCTTGGAGCCGGCGCTTTGTTCGCGATTACGGCGGCCGTCTCGACAATCGTTATCGCCTGCCCGGATGCGCTCGCGCTTGCGACACCAACGGCTATCACAGTTGGTGTCGGGAAAGGTGCGCGCGAAGGTGTGCTCTTCAAGAACGCGACCGCGCTCGAGGCGACCGCGACGATCGATTGCGTTGTTTTCGATAAGACCGGAACACTGACGGCCGGCAAGCCGAGTTTGACCGACGTTCTGCCGCAAGCCCCCTTTACGGAGAATCAAGTTGTCCACTTTGCAGCAACGGCCGACTCGAAATCCGAACATCCGCTCGCGCAGGCGATCGTTGCAGGCGCGCGGGCCCGTCAGATCGTCGTGGCTGAGCCGAGCAGTTTCGAAGCGCTGCCAGGACTCGGAGCCCGGGCGACGGTCGACGACAAGACGGTCTTCATCGGGAACGCAGCGCTGCTACAACAGCAACGAATCGACATTCCCGCCGATGTGCAAACGCGCGCGGCGCAGCTTGCGGAAGGTGCGAAGACGCCGATGTTCGTCGTTGTTGACGGAATCCTCGCAGGGATCGTGGGCGTCGCGGATATGATTCGCCCGACGGCGATCGAAGCGATCGCTCAACTGCGCGGCATGCGCGTTCGTACTGCCATGATTACGGGCGACAATCGGCACACCGCGCAGGCCGTCGCGCGCGCTCTCGGCATCGATGACGTGCTCGCCGAAGTCCTACCCGGGGACAAGGCAAGCGAAATCAGGAAACTGCAACAGCAAGGTCGCCACGTGGCGATGGTTGGTGACGGCGTAAACGATGCGCCCGCACTCGCACAAGCGGATGTCGGCATCGCCATCGGGGCAGGCACCGACGTCGCGGTTGAAACCGCAGAACTCGTGCTCGTCAACGACGACCCGGCAACGGTTGCGATCGCGATCCGGCTCTCACGTGCCGTTCGCACGAAGATCGTACAAAATCTCTTTTGGGCCGCGATCTACAACCTGCTCGCGATCCCGGTTGCCGGCGGCATTCTCTATCCCTCACTGCACGTGCTGCTCGCACCGGAGTGGGCCGCGTTGCTTATGAGCGTCTCGACGGTTTCGGTCACCTTAAACGCGCTGACGCTCAACCGGCTCCGATTCCACAGAAGCCTGCTAGAGAAACACTGATGCTCCAAACCAATCGCGAGAATCGCTACCTGCAATTGCTCGATGCGTATTGGCGTGCAGCCAATTACCCGAGCGTCGGCCAAATTTATTTGCTCGGCAATCCGTTACTGCGCGAACCACTGCGTCTTGAGCATATCAAGCCGCGCCTATTGGGACACTGGGGAACCTCTCCTGGTGCACGGCCTGTTCGAGCCATTCGTAATCAAACGCCGAGCAGCACGTTTTGAGCATGATGGTCGCAACCTCGAGGTTCGTTACGACCCCTTTTTAAAAAACTTATGAAGTTGCGACTCGCCCCTGCGCTACGGTGATTTCGCGATTGCGTTGTAAATCAGCGCCACGATGACGCCCGCGACCGCTGCCGCGACAACCAGCCAGGTAATGCCGCCCAGAAACATCCACGTTCCCATGCCATAGCCCATGCCGTAGCCTACGCCATTTGGCATATGAGCCCCATAGCCGCCCATCATGGAGAATCGCATTGGCACGGCAAATATTAGGGCAACGGCCAAAGCCGCACCCGCAAAAGCGGTTCCCAGCGCGATAGCGTTGAGTTTCATGATTTCGTAGCCGGGCGCTGCACGTTCCATGCGAGCGCGAACACGCCTCCGCTTATATAGCCAAAGACCATGAACGTCAGCAGACCGTAGAGCATTGAGCCAAACGTTACGGACGGACCTGGAGCGAGGCTAGCAACATTAATGGAATGCGCCCAAGACGCAGCGATTCCGACGAGTAATCCGGGCCACGCAAATGACAGCAACGCGCAACCCACATAAAGGATGGCGAATGTTACGGCCAAAGTTATCCCGCTCCGGTTAGGACTCAGTTTCATCGTGATGGTAGCTCCGTTAGGAAGATTTCGGAGTGTTCATCCCCTTCATCATGAATAGCATCATTAGTGGACAACAGAGAATCAACACGTACGGCAACCAGATCCATACATGCATCCAGTGTTGAAAGACGAGGATTGCCAACCCGGCGATCAACAAACCCGCAAAAACCGCGGTTAGCGGATTCAGCCGCCAGGATTTCGCAGACGGCTTTGAATCTTGTAACATTTTATCTAAACCTTTCGATATCTGCAGCCTATCATCAAAATGTGAAATCAGCCCGAAGACGTCTTCCCAATCTGGGCGCAAAAAGGAAGAACTTGAGAAACCTGACACCGGCGCTGGGACGCCGAGGCGTACTAGGCATCATTCAAAGCGTCAGAGACTTCATTATGCGCAGAGTCGGCCTACCGTGCAGATCGCTAAGGGGAAAATAGACCAAGTGCGTCTTAGCGTCGACCGCCACAACGTGCGCGTTGGGCCCAATTTCGGATTGTCCGAGTTTCTTGAAACCGTGCGCAATGTCGAAAACGCTGACGATTCCGCTTTCGGAGGCAACATAAAGCCGTCCCATGCCGGGATCCACCGCCAGCACGTCCACGCCGAGCCCAACTCCATCGCGCGCTGTCACTTTCTTGGTGCGCAAGTCAAAGGCCACGACAGACGAATTTATCTCGCCGGCGATGTATGCAAAGTGTGTGGTTTCGTCCAGAGCGATTCCATGTGAATGGACTGAGCCGGGCAGCGGATAGCGGGCGATGACGCGCATTGATACCGGTTCGATCTCCGCCAGCTCGTTTGAGGTCTGGACTGCCACAAGCACGTGATGGGAATCGGCGTCATAGACAGTATTGCCGGCTTCTCCACCGAGCGGAACCGCTCCAATAACCTTCTCACGTCTCGCATCGATCACTACGTCGCGTTGGCCCGCTTCATCTGACACGAATACCCGCTCGGTTACGGGATCAAAAGCCAAGCCGTCGACGTCTCCGCCCGGCAGCCGGGCGATGACCCTGTTCGACCGCATGTCGATGACGACGACTTCCCCTTTACCTTCCGACGCCGCGAAAACACGATGCACCTCAGGCACCGCCAGGACTCCCCGGACGCTTGGAATGCGTTGGACCGTTGCCTCAACTCTTCGAGTGCGCGTGTTAAAGACAATCACGGCACCATCGCCCATATGCGCAATGTAAAGCCTACCCGACTGCGGATCGAGGCTTTCGTAGTCCAATCGTGTCGCGTTACCGGTCAATGGGACGTCGGCGACCAACTCCAACGGCAGCGGCGCACCAAAGAGCGGCGAGCATGAAGCGGCGAGAAGCACCGCGCAAGAAAAACCTGCGATGATGCCTGCCAACCTGATCGTGCGTGTCGCGATCATGAGATGAAGATGAACACGAGGCCGGTCAGCGCGATAAACGCTCCGCTAAGCACCTCGCCGTATCGCTCGAATGTCCCGAAGCTGATCCGCTGAAGACCTGACACGCCCGCGACACACAGGACCACGTACGTTGCGATCGTCGAGACGGCAAAAACCAACGCCATGGTCACGAGCTGCGCGGCGCCGTATTTGGAAGCAGCGAAAAACGCCGGAATGCCCTCCACCATCGGCGAGGATCCGAGGATCAGCAAGAGCGCAGTCCGCGAAGACGTCTTGTGCTCGTGATCGTGTGTCGGCGCGACGGCCAAATTGCCTTCGACCGCATGCCAATCGTGCTCATGATGTTCGTGGTAATGAGCGTGTTGCACGCCCCCGCCATGCCGATGCACGTGCGCGTGACCCATGTGCCCGTGGCCATGCTCGTAGGCGGAGCGGCGCATCTCGTTCAGGGACGTTAGCGCGATCCACAATCCAAAGGCGACGAGCGCAGCACTTGAGAGAAGGGTCACAAGATTCCCAAAGTTCACCGCGAGCGCCGCTCCCAACGTCCACACCAACACGGCGATGATGAGCGTGGAAACGGTGTGTCCGCTACCAGCAATGGCGGCGGCGCGCACAACGTGCCCGCGGGTCCATCCTTGCTGGCGCGCGAGAATCGTGATCGGAGCCCAATGATCGGGCACCATGGTATGAAAAACGCCGACCGCGGCGACGGCGCCAATCAGAATAAGGGGGGCCGGAGCCATCAATCGTGATTTCGCGAGCTGCACGGCCGGCACTTCCAAGAGGCTACCGGCTAGACCAGGGTACTTTCTAGTCCAAGGAATCCGGCGAGACCGACTTTCTGGTCCAAAAATCGTTGTTGCACCTGAGCCGTGGCGTTGTACTTCGTCGCACATCCGCCGTTGCCGAGAACCGGAGATATGGGCGCGCATCAGATTTATGCAGAACTCGATCGCAAATATTTTGCGACGTTCCAGCGCGCCAGTGAGGCAGAATGGACACTGGAAGACTTGGAATACCTCCAGGCCATCGGTGCGCTACAACGCGTAAAACGGGAAGAACATATCGTCGACAGCCGACTTGCACAACGATTGGCCCCAGGTGGTCCTTACTGGCCGATCCCGACTGGGGGATTTCCTGAGTCCCGGTATCTTGACTTGGCGCAAGAACTCGATGCACCGGCACACGTAAACCCGGAGGATAGGCCGCCGCTGTCCGAATTGGCCTTAACGCCAATCGGGTTTCAGTTGGCTCTATTAATTATCGAGTCGATGCAAGCGACATAGACGCAGGGCAGCTCTCTAGGAAACCTTCCGGCGCCGCGCAACGACTTCAGCCGAAAACGCAATGGCCAGAAAGGCCGCTTCACAGTGGGCCTTTCTTGTGGCTTTTGCGGCGTTGACTGATAACCGACTGATAACGGGCAATCGCGAAAACTGAGGAAACTGAGGAAATGCCGAACCGTGTGTGTGCTCAACCGGGGCTTCAAAAGAGCGCCGTTAGCTCAATTTCCAAGGGGCTACGGTTTCGAGTCCCTTTCTGGGCAGATTTGCAGATCTGCACTCTTGAGCGACGATGTCACGATCCGGGAAGCAACGCCGAACGATGCAACCGGAATAGCCGAAGTTCACGTTCGAAGCTGGCAAACGACATACGCCGGCATTCTTCCGCAAGAGCACATCGATCGGCGCACCGTCGCCGTGCGAACGTCGAAATGGAACGAGATCTTGCGCGTGGGCGAGCAATATATCTTTGTGGCTTGCGATCCGGCCGGCACGATCGTGGGCTTTGCGTCCGGCGGAGCTTCGAGCGAGCCAGTCGACGGATTCGATGCCGAGATCGGCACCATTTATATTCTTCCGGGCGCGCAAGGCCGCGGCATTGGAAAACGACTCTTAGGCGCTATCAGTGAAGCGCTACGAGCGGAGGGCTTTCAGGCGGTGTGGGTGCGCGTGCTTTCGGACAATAGGTCCGCGCGCGAATTCTACGAGAAGTGCGGCGCCGAAGTCGTTTGCGAAACCGAAGAAGAGATCGACGGTTTCGTCTACCGCGAACACTTCTACGGGTGGCGCGACCTGGCTAAGCTTTAGGGCCCCAGCCCGAGAAAACGCCCGAAGGTGTCGGAATTGTCGTAACGCGTTCGCTCAAAATCGTTGGGCTCGCAGCGTTATTCTCCGGCAACGCAAGCTGGCTCAGCGGCTCGTGCCGCTCTCTTACATCCGTATTCACGGTACGTATCATACATGAATCTATACAGTGAGGATACGACGTTTGTTTCGGCCGCGTTTAACCGGTAATTCCCGCGCGCTCCCGTTCGAGTTCGCGATCGTCGGCTTCCATCAGATCGCAGAGATTATGATGCTTGGCGCGCATTTCCGGGCTATAGAGCGACTCGAATCGCGGACGACCCTCCGCCGAGATATCGTCCTGCGTGGCGTTGAGAATGCGTTTGGTAATCTCCGGGTACCGCTGCGGATCCGTTTTCGTGCGCAGCCATGCCCCCACGTCCTCGTCTGATTTTGCGTTGCGCACGGCCTCGACGAAGTCGTCGATTTCGACGCCCAGTGCCTTCAATAAGAGGGCGCTCTGTCCGCGAATCAGATGATACGGTCCCAAATCACCGCTGGGAAGGCTGGCACGCGCCTTGTCGATCGTGCGCGGCAACATGGCGAGTCCGTCGAGCTCCTCGCGCGAGCTGCGCGGAATATGAACGGTTAGGTCGAGTGGTTCCATACAAGTGAGGATTAGCCGGAGCGCTTACGTTCCTGCGTCGCTTCCGAATCGAAAGAGATATTTGACGATGAAGCGGTCGAGCGTGCGCGGCGCCGCTGGGGTCCCGAAGTTCAAGAAGAGTTCATCGCCGTTGCGGAAGCGCTGGTGGTAGGCGGCTGCCAGATTTGTTCCCGGCGGCGAAAAACCGCCGCGCCCATTGATCGAACGCAGTGAAATCGTGAAGTTCTCATAGGGCCCTAACTGCGCGCCGAGCGAGATTCGCCGCAGCCATTGCGAATCGAAGGCTCCGGTGGTGATCGCGCGCTCGAAGCTGCCGTCGTACTCCAAACCCAATGAGAAGACGCGGCCGAGCGGACGCGACGTCGATAACGTGTACAAGTGCAGATAGTCCGGCCCGTTGTCGCTCGACCCGACGGAGCCGAATCCGAATTGTCCAAAGTTGACGGATGCATCGGTAGGCGTCGCCGTGCCATCGAGGTACCCAAGAGCAACCGTGGACAAATTGAACGCATCCGTCCGTCCGCAGAGGTAACTGGGAAATCCGGTAAAGTACGAACGCAGAAGATTCGGATCGCTGCAGGTGGTGCCAAAAGCTTTGGGGTCGACCAGTGAGTAGCTGCGTAATTCGCTCACGCCCGGTCCTACGCCGATCGAAAAACCATTGTTGAACGTCGCGTTGAGGAACGCGCTGGCGTCCGCTTGATGCACGGCGCCGGATCGATCGAGGAGGCGATCGCCATTGAGGAACAACTGGTAATTCTTTATCTTCCGGCTTGAGCCGCTGGTATTCCCGAAAAACGAGAAGCCGCGAATGTCGGAATTGGCCGTGATTCCGTCGATCGGGTTGTAGTTCGGTGAAAGGTCGGCGTAGTCAAAGTAAACCTCGTAGTTCGGCTGATGCACGTCGACGAAGGCGTTGGCGCTGTGAGCGACCCTCTGTGGCACCCACGTTCCGATCTCCGTCGCAGCGTCCCAGCCGTAGACAAAACCGTTCTTCAGATTGCGTCCCTTCATCCCGAACTCGACGGTGGAATCGCTGCCGGACATGCTGTGATGCGCGAAAACGCCGTCGGCCCAATAGAGGAACGTGCGATCCTGCAGCGCGTGCGTGTACCCGAATGCGGTGTCGTCGAACGTGTTGCCCGAGAGTTGATCGTAACCGCGGAAGTTCAGCACACCGAAAGCTTGCCGCCCGAACGTTCCCTCGACCTTAGCGCCGCGATCGAACGGTCCAACACTGGGCGAGTAAAAGATCTCATCGGGGCCGATCGGCGATTGATTCGGGTTGATGAAGTTCGCGCCTTGCGAGAAAAACGGCCGGTACTCTTGCAAAAATCTGCGGAATTCCTGCGGCGCGATCGTCTGCTGGTCGATTTCGACGTTTGAGAAATCCGGATTGAGCGTCCCGACGAAACTGATCGTATTCGTCAGCGGATACGTGACGTCGAGCCCGGTGAGTCGCGCGCTCTGCGGCAGAAACAATCCGTTGGCTTGCTGAAACAGTCTGCGATCGCGCCCGAGGCTCTCGAACGCGTAGACCTCTGCGCGCGGCCTGGGACGGACGGCACTCGTGGCGCCCGTCGTGATGCCGGTCCACGAGGGCCAGAAGCGCGCATCCGGAAAGTTTGGCCAGTCGTTCCCGATTCCGCCATCCTGCATCACGCCGTTGTATGCCCACGTGTAGTGCTCGGCGGCAACGGCAACGTTGCGAATGAAATTGATCCGCCACGTTTGGTTTGCGCCGCCGGGAATGCGCAGGACGTTGAGCGGAATGATCAGCACTGCGCTCCACGAGTCGCCCCCGATCGCCACGGCGGATTGCCAGACCGGGCGGTAGCGCGCGTTTTCGTTGCCTTGCTCGTAGCGCACGCCGCGCGGCGTCGTCTCGAAATAATAGACGTTGCTGCCTGCGCCGCTCGTGTCGAGTCCGACGCCCACGAAGTCGTCGTTGCCGAAGCCGACGTCGTTGGTCGTTTGCGTGGCCGTGATCGCCGTGCCGCGTTGCTCGCAGCGAAACGCCACATAGAGGTTGCGCGCATCGTAGAATATCCATACCTGCGTTGCATGCGGCGCGGCAGCTCGCGTGGTGAGATCTTCAAAGCCGCCCGACTCGGGAATCGCACCCGGCTGCCAAGCAGCCGGCGGGATGGCAGGATCGAGCGGAAGGGGCGCGGCTGCACGCACGGCCGGGATCTGTGCGGCCGCCGGTACCGAGGCGCGCGCGGGCGGAGCACAGGCGAATACCAGTGCAGCCACGGTCGCGGACGTGAGGCGCGCAGAAGCCTTCAGAGGAACCCCCACTTTCCAACTACTAAATTAAGACTAAACGGTTTCGGCAGTCTTGAAAAAGTTCTCAAAACAGGAGCGCAACGAATCATGAGCGTCTATTGTTTCGGTCCTTTCCGGCTCGACCGCGAGCGCTTGCTGCTTACATTGGGCGCAGAGCCTGTGGCGTTCGGACCCAAAGTGGTCGAGACGCTGCGCGCCTTCGTAGAACGCCCCGGCGAAACCCTTACGAAAGACGAGTTGCTTGATCGGATCTGGCCGGAGGGTTTCGTCGAAGAGGGCAACCTGGCGCAAAATGTCTACGTCATTCGCAAAGTTTTGCGCGCGCATTGGACTGACATCATTCAAACCGTGCCGCGGTGCGGTTATCGTTTTGCGGGCGACGTCGTGCGGCTCGCCGCCGGCGGGGCCGTGAGGCGAAAGGGCGCTTCGCGCTTATCCTATGCGGCGGCTGCTGCAGCGCTCGCTTTGGGCGTAACCTTTGGTTTGCGGCACGACACCGCTCGCTCGCGGCCCGCAATGCAGCAGCTGAGCGCGCGCGGCGCCCGGCTCTACGCAATGGGCAACTATTATTGGAAGCAGCGCACGCAGAGCGGCGTCCAAAAAAGTATTCGCTACTTCAAAGCGGTGCTCGCGTCCGATCCGAAGAACGCGCGCGGGTACGCTGCGCTTGCAGAAGGATACGCGATCGAGGGCAACTACGGCTACGGCCCGCTGCGGTCATCGCAATCATACAAGTCGCGCGAAATCTTGCGCGGCAAGCGCTAAGACTCGATCCGAGGCTCGCCGAAGCCCACGCTGCGCTCGGAATAGCGGAGGACGTACAGGGCACCTTGCATGCCGCGCGCGCGCAATACCGGCAAGCGGTCGCCCTGGATCCGAGCAACGCATCGGCGCGCCAATGGTATGGGGGCGTCGCTGCTAGAGCAGGGGCGCGACCGCGAGGCCTTTTACCAACTGAAGAAAGCGGCGCAGCTCGATCCGGTTTCTATCTCGACGCTAGCCTGGCTCTCGAACGCAGCCTATCTCTCCCGGCATTATCCCGAAGCCCGTCACGTATGCGCGCGAGGCGCTGGACCTCTCTCCCCAGCGCCCGGACGCCTACGTCGGGATGGGCCTGGGATATGAAGCGCTCGGAAAGTACCGCGCCGCCGAGAACGCGTATCGCGGATTCGCCGCCCACTGCGGAACCTGCAAGGGAGAGGCGGCGGCGTTGCTCGCTCATGCTTATGCCGCCTCCCACGACTTCGGCAACGCCCGCACGCAGCTGGCGATCGCACGGAGGGAGCGAGGAATCGGGAGCGCGCGAGCGATGGACCTGGCCGTAGCCTTCGTGGCGCTTGGCCATCGCACGGAAGCCTTGGCAATGCTCGGGCGGGCTTGGCGGCAGATGCCGGATGCATTCCCCATGGTGCCCGACGCCCGCCTGGACGCGGTGCGGGGCGACAAGCGCTTCCGGCGCTATTTCAAAATACCGGCCTAGACGGGTTGACAAGTCTTCTCCTTATGCTATTATACCAGTGTACTAGTACAACAGCGTATTGGTACTATAAGGAGAAGAAATGACGTTCCCAATCAACTTCCAAGAGACTTCCGAGCGCCGGAGCCCGATGTTCCCGCTCTCGAGCCAAGCCGGCGGTCTGTTCCTGGGCTGGGGTCCGAGGCTTTAAAGGCGACCCAGATGCCCGCAATTTTCACGGTAGACCCGCGCAGCGGCGTTCCGATCTACCTGCAACTCATCGAGCAAGTCAAACGCTCCGTGGCCCTCGGCGTCCTGGCTCCAGGGGAGCAGCTC
>CAAGKR010215754.1_pt1 | contig 10465 bp, 12 predicted proteins | sample 2556971 | NCBI WGS metagenome assembly CAAGKR01 (sample SAMEA5207829, study PRJEB30636) | soil metagenome | biome: forest; feature: boreal; material: soil | place: USA | collected 2011-09 | depth 1 m
AAGTATAATTATTAATAAAAAGCGTTTATACATTTTTTATTATTATTTTGTCACCGCTATGAAATTCGCGAAGCCGGGAGGGATGAATTTCAAGAGTATAACATGCAGGGCGTGAGGGGAAATAATAGGGATGCCATTTCCTGGCCAGGATCGTATCGACCACTTCCAATTGGCGATTTATCCAAATCACAGAAATGTCAAAATTCATGAAAAGCATGTGAATTGAGCTATTTATTTTCGAATCTTCCTTTTCGATAAAAATTAATCCCCGATCCAGTTCAATGGAAGGAAAAAACATCAATCCGCGCAACTTGTAGAAAAATGAATCACAAATAACAGCCGTAATCGGGGATTGAAGCGGACAACTCGCATTTTCAATTTCTGCAAAACGCAACATAGAAATTAATAAAAAATTATCCTTCGGATTTTCTGTTCAAGATCCTGTTAACGCTTTCTATTAGTTCCACAGGTCTAAATGGTTTGCTAATGTAATCATCGACTTTGGCAATATGCAAGCCCAGGACGCGGTCGATCATTTGGGCTTTGGCTGTGATGACAATAACGGGTATGTTTCGTGTTTCTTCGTTTGACCTTAACTGTTGGTAGACGTCCCACCCATCAATATCAGGCATCATGAGGTCAAGTAGGATCAGGTCCGGGGAATTACGTTTAACCAAGTCCAGCCCTTCGCGGCCACCATTTGAACCCGAGACCTGGTAGCCCTGGCGATTTAGGATTAATGACACGAGGTCTATCATTTCTGAATCGTCCTCGATGTAAACGATTTTGTATTGGTTCTTTTCATCCATATCAGGTCCCTCACCTGCGATTAAGTTTACCACACGGTTTCAATATTGCAACTCTCGGAGATAACTGGACGAAACAACCCTTGCTATTGGGGCAACTCTCCGATATACTCTTTATTCAGGAGAGAGTTATGGTAAAGCAGCGAATATTACTTGTTGACGATCACGAAGTAGTGCGCCTCGGTCTTAAATCACTTTTAGATCATCATCCTCAATTTGAAGTAATTGGCGAAGCGGGAACTGCCAAAGAGGCGATTGAACTGGTAGGCCGGATAAAGCCAGACATTGTCCTGATGGATATTCGTCTGCCTGGGATATCTGGAATTGAGGCTTGCGAGGAAATTATCCATAATTTTCCTGAAACGCGAGTTGTCATGTTGACTTCCTATGCGGAAGACGAAATGTTGTTCTCGGCTATCCGAGCTGGTGCATCAGGTTATGTCCTAAAACAAATTGGCGGCGATGATCTGATCCGTGCTTTGGAAGCCGTTGGGCGTGGAGAGGCATTATTGGACCCCGCTGTTACTCAAAGAGTATTTCAAGAAGTCAGGCGGGCCGTTAAAGAAGAAGAAGCTTCTGCATTTGTAAATTTAAGTCAACAAGAACGTCATGTTTTATTATTAGTATCCGAAGGAAAAACCAACCGTGAAATCGCGAAAGCATTATTTCTCGGGGAGGGTACCGTGCGCAATTATGTCAGCAGTATATTATCGAAATTGGGGGTTAGCAATCGAGCTGAAGCAGCGGCTTATGCAGTGGAACATAATTTGAGAGAATATCTATAAAAACAGAGCGGGGTGTCATCGAACACCCCGCTCTGTTTTATAAACTTTCCCATAATTCTTTCATATACAGCGCATCTTCTTCCATAAGCGGACTTTCACACAAAATTCGGCCCTGGCAGTTTGCCTCGTGCAAGGCTTTAAACAGCTCGTTCAGACGAAGGTCCGATTCCCTTAGAGGAAGGTGATTGCGTTCCCCCTTCTCTGAGTATTCAATGCCTGATAAATGAATGTGCAACGAAAGTAAAAAATCATTCCCGATGTACTTCGCATAGCCTTTAATTAAATCTGCCCACTCCAAAAATGAATTCACTGAACCATCACCATTCCGAGCATGTAAATGAGCAAAATCAAGACACGGTTCAATTCCAGGAATCGCAGCACTCATTTCCAGTGTGTCTTGCAGCGAGCCGAGCATTGCCGACTTCCCCATCGTCTCTGGGCGAAGTGTAACGGGATTCCCATTTGTTCTTAGCTCTTCAACGCATTCACGCAGCCGAGAAATGGCAACTGGCAAAACCTGATCAGGGGGCTTTCCAAAATATGAGCCGGGGTGGAAAATGATGTCTGTTGCACCAGCCAGGTTTCCGTAAAAAGCGGCATCCATCAACCTTTTTCGGGACTTTGGCCATTCTTCCTCGTCAGCGTTCAAGTTTATGAAATAGGGGGCATGGACGCTGATTGCTACTTTTTGTTCTTCGGCCGCTGTTTTAATTCTTGCACAGGTGTCTTCGGTCACCCTCACGGATTGGACCCATCCTAATTCGAGAGCGGTTAAGCCAAGCTCGGCGATTCGAAAAACACTACCCACGCTTCCACCTGGCTTCGGGGGAGTTGAGATTGGTGAACCTACTGTTCCGAATAAAAATGAAGGTTTCAATTTTTCTCCTTTAGCGGATCACAATATTCAGTTTAGCCAATAATGGCGGGCCGAATAGGCAAATACCAACAAGAACCGCGGCAATTACGCAAATTAATACCGCCCCAGCGCAGACATCTTTTACAATTTTAGCCAAAGGATGATGATCTGGACTGACTAAATCAACCAGAGCTTCAAGAGCTGTATTTATAAATTCAGCGCCAAGGACCATTCCGATCGTAAGAAATATTATCGCGGCATCATTTAATGGGATTGCCAGCCAAAAGGTTAAGAAAATAACGGCTGTAATTACAATTAAATGGATCCGAACATTCTGCTGGGTTTTGAGCACATGCTCTATTCCCTCAAAGGCATATTGGAAGGATTTTCCCCGGCCTTTTAAATACTGACGCATGATTTAATCCTCAGGCCATTTGTTAATTTCTACTTTCAGAGCTTGAAGGATATCTTCCTGAGCGGCCCACATTTTTTCTTTTTCTTTCGGCTCAGCATGATCGTGGCCTAATAAATGTAAAATCCCATGAACAGTTAATAACTCAAGCTCGGCCATAACGGTGTGTCCAGCTTTTGCAGCTTGTTCCTGCGCCTTTTGAAAAGATATAATTACATCCCCGAGGTAAAACCGGTTCGTTTCCGGATCTTTTTCGTTTAATGAGAAGGACAGTACATCCGTCGGAGCATCGATTTTCCGGTAATCACGGTTCAAGTCCTGCAAGCTGGCATTATCCTCAATTACAACGCTGAGATCGACTTCTTCCGGGTAAATTGATTGATGGGCAAGAGCAGCCAATGCGGTCGCGTTTATTAAAACCTCGTCTACATTTTCCTTGAAAGGATCGGAAACCGAAATAAAAATCATTGTTTTGCCTTTGCGACCCGAGGATCGACAGGAATTTCTTGATTATCTTTGCCTTCAAGTTCTGGTAATGATTTTTGATCTGTCTTAATTAGTTCCGGATACTTTATTCGGGGATGATACGTATTCTTCAGAGAAGTTAAAAATGATTCCTGTACCCTATGCAAGTCACTAAGGGTTAATACTGTATCATCGAACTGTCCTTCCGTTTGCAGGAACTCAAACACTTTCCGGATAACTGCACTCAGTTCTTCATCATCTTTCGGAAGTTCGGCCCTGGCCCCGGCCTCGCATCCATCGGCTAACATCAAGATTGCCGTTTCTCGGGACCGCGGTCGTGGGCCAGGGTACCGAAAAAGTTCTTTGTTCACGGCTTCTGGACGGTTGCCTGCGTTCATTACGGCGCGGGTATACTGATAACGCGTGTAGGTTGTACCATGATGTTCGTCGATAAAATCCTGGATCCGCCGAGGAATCCTGTGCTTTCTAGCCAAGATAATGCCATCGGAAACATGCCTAATAATTGTAGCTGCGCTGACCTCCGGGTCCAAATTGTCGTGGGAATCAATTTTACCGGGCACTTGATTTTCGACAAAAAATGAAGAGTTTACTGTTTTCCCGATATCATGGTAAAGACATCCTACTCGCACCAGAAGTGCATCCGCTCCAATCGATTCTGCCGCTTGTTCTGCCAAATTTGAAACTTGAAGACTGTGCTGATAGGTACCCGGAGCGCTTCGCAACAAATATTGAAGGAGTGGGTGATCCGGGCGAGAAAGATCCAGCAACTGCATTGCGGTAATTACCCCAAGTAATTGTGCAAACAAGAATTGGAAAAGTAAAGTCAGGCTGGCAGAAGCTAAACCGCTTAAAAAACCAGCGCCGATCAATGTTGCAATGCCGATCCAATCCGTAATTGAATCCTGCAGGCGGTAAGCAAGAATTATCGCCGCGCCTGCAAGTCCAATAGCCATTCCAGACCAAAAGAAATGGATAACCCTGCGACCTTTGCCCAAAATCAGGATCCCAAAAAAACCGCCTATAATATAGAATAATGTAATGTCAAGACTATTTGGTAAGTTATAGCCAGAAAGTATACTCAGGATCAAAGATAGTACTAATCCCAATTCCATGTTAAAAAGGCTGCCAACAGTTAATCCAAATGCGGCAAGTGGATATAGATAGGGGACAACAACTCGATTAGGAATAACGATGCGAGCACCCGTTAAAAATATGATAAATAATATCGAAATCAGAATTAAGCTTTTTGCATCATTTAGAACCGGAAAATTGCGACCGGAGAAATAAAGTCCAACAAAAATCGCAGCTATCGCTACCAAAGCAAACACAGCCACCGCACTTTGGACGCCGCTTTGAGTTTGTATCAAGCCAAGCACTTGCAGAGATTCGTAAATAACTGGAGTGATCACTTGCCCACGACGAACAATGATCTCACCCGGCATATAACTACGTTCGACTGGTTTTACTGCAATCTGTGCTTCCTGGCGGGCCGAAGTGGTTTTTTCTTCGCTAAAAAGACTGTTTGGAATAATAAATTGAGAAACAATCTCGGTAATAATTGAGGCTTGATCTTGAGGAATTGCATAGCTAATTAACGTCGAGATGCTTTTTTGGGCATCCAAGACTGTGCTATCTCGAATTGTGTTGCGCATGATTTGTTCAAGGACAGATAAAGCCTCTTGTTGAATCATTTGCCAGCGGACTTCGGATAGGAGGAGAATTTGTCCGATCGTTTCTGGCTTTAATTGGAAGCCTGAAATGTTTGATAAGTCAGAAATTTTTTGGGGCTGCGACGCAAAGCTATCGAAGCGAACAGTGCTGATGTAATCCAGGACGATGTGCATTCGTTCTATCTGGCGACGCGTTATGGACGGATCGACAGGCAAATAAACCAGCTGAACTGCATCACCAGCACTTTTCCGTTCTTGTTCAGTGAGGTAATCACTGGTAAAGCTGGTCGCATTGGTTGATTGAATATCTTGTGAGGCAACATCGCCAACACTTAATGGAAATGAAGATGGGCGAATGGCAATCGGTAACGCTAACAAAACAAATGCCAGACAGGCCGTTAGAATCAGCAATCCTAATCTTAAGATTTCTCCTTTTGATAACCGATTCGTCAGCATGTTCTTGTGAACCATTATTTTTGCAGTGCAGCCTTAACAGCCTGGCTGACTTTATCTCCAGCAGCTCGTCCCTGAACGCGCGGCATAACTGTCTTGATTACTCGCCCCATATCGGCGAGACCAGTTGCGCCCATTTCAGCTATAACCAATTTGACCAGTTCTTGCAATTCCGTTTCTGAAAAAGGAGTGGGAAGATATGATTCGAGAACTGCAATTTCGGCCAGCGCAGCAGACTCCAAATCTGTCCGATTGGCTTTTTGAGCTTCCTGGATTGATTCCCGCCTGGATTTGATTTCCTTTTGAATAATGGCCATCATTGCCTGATCATCTAATGGGCTGCCTTTTTCAATTTCGGCCATTTTACTGCTGGCGAGTACCATTCGAAGCGTTCTTCTTTTCACATCATCGCTTGCCCGCATGGCATCTTTTAAGGAATTCTCTAACTTCGTTTTCAGTTCCATTTTTTCACCTCTTTTAATAAATACGATTACGGAAAAAGATCAACAGTGATCAAGTTTTTCATCGTTGCAAATAACCCTGTTCCAATCCCTGGCACATTCATAATATCATCAACCTTTTTAAATGGGCCGTGTTCCTGCCGGTATGTAATAATGGCTGCTGCTTTTGACGGTCCAATCCCAGGAATTTCTTCTAACAGTGCTTGCGGAGCGGAATTGATATTGATGGGATAACTTACGGTTGGTGTACCATGAGGAGATGGGGTTAGCCCTTGATTAATTCCATTCGATCCCCCGTTGTTGTTATCAGTTTCTGTAATCGATAAAACTACAATTTTTGCACCATCCTCAATTTTTGCGGCGAGATTTATGCTATTGGGATCTGCAGAGGCAAGTAAACCGCCGGCAACTTGAACTGCATCATTGACCCGGCTTAGTCGACCAATCGTATAAACACCCGGATGATTTACTGCCCCTGTGATATAGATTACGATTGTTGGCGGAACAGTGGGAGGAGGGGACAAAACTAAAGGTTGGCCGCGGGGAGGCATTGCGATAAGTAATATTGCCCCTGAAATAAACAGGCCAAGAACAATCCCCAGGAGAACTGATTTCCAGGTGTTCATACTCCTTTTGTGATGGAACCGCTTATAGGACTGCTTTCCGAAGCAATGAGAGAATTTACATTTTGTGAAGTTTGAATTGGCGCAGGCAATGTCGTTAATGAAGTCTCAAATGAGAGCATTGCATTAAAGGAGGCAATTGCCACTTCAAGCATTTCTCTGGTAGGTACACGGGTGGTTAGTTTTTGCAATGCTAAATTCGGCGTAATCAAATAACGCACAAATTTAGAGTCGAGGTGATTGGCTGTCCACCGCATATACTCATAGGCGAGGCAGGCAATCACTGGAATGAATAGGACTTGTAGTGGTAAACGGGCCAAGATTGGCAGTACACGCAGAGGCGTAAAAAGGATAATTGTAAAAATCAGTACAGTTAACAAAAATCCTGTTCCACATCGAGGATGTTCGAGTGAAAACTGGGCGACATTATCTGGAGTGAGTTCAGCCCCAGCCTCATAGGCATTGATCGTTTTGTGTTCGGCCCCATGGTATTGGAATACTCGTTGGATATCGGCCATTCGCCCGATCGCCCAAATATAACCGATTGCAAGCACCAAACGAAGGACAGCTTCAATGAGATTCGCCGCCCAAAAATTTAATTTGAAAGCTTGTTCAACCCATTGGCCAAAGGCAGAAGGGAGAAGGACGAAAATTCCTATCGCGATAATGAATGCAACTCCCAATGTCAAGTAAACGGCTGGGCCTTCCATTTTTTCATCATCACCAGTTTGCAAATTTGCAGAAATTGTCAAAAATCGGGTGCCTAAACCAAGTGAGTCCCACAGAAGAACCAGTCCTCTTAAAAAAGGGATATTTTTTATCCGGCTCTGATAAATTCCGGTTAGCTCTTCAACATGAACTGAAATTGAACCATCGGGCTTGCGCATGGCGGCAGCAACGGCTTTTGATCCGCGCATCAGCACACCCTCAATCAGGGCCTGGCCTCCATAAAAAGGTAGGCGTTCTTTTTTCATACTCCACCTTTAAAATCTTCGCTTTTAGCAACGTTATAGAAAAAGTGGATTAGAGCTTCAATTCCCAGGTACCAGGTGGGCAAATGCAGCTTTTCGTTTGGAGCGTGCAAGTTGTCATCGGGTAGCCCAAAACCGGTCAACACCGATTCTACTCCCAGGATCTTTCTCATATCAACCACAACCGGTATGCTTCCCCCGTCACGCTTATAAACAGGCTGTTTGTTCCAGACTGATTGCAGGGCTTGTGAAAGGGCTCGTACTGCCGGATGATTGATATCTGTAACACAGGCTTCCCCGCTGGCAAAAGCGAGCAAATCCCAATGGACTGTATTCGGGGCATGTTCCGTTAAGTACTGGCGTAGCTGCTCGTGGACTTCATCTGGATCCTGGTTGGGGACCAGGCGCATTGAAATTTTTGCCATTGCCCAGGCAGGGATTACGGTCTTAGATCCTGTTCCGGTGAATCCTGAATAAAGGCCGTTAATGTCCAGGGTCGGCCGAGCGCCAACTCGTTCAGAAGCGGAATATCCTTCTTCACCCCATAAAACAGGGACGCCCATCATCTTTTTGTAATATTCATCATCCATTGGCAGCTGCGATAGTGCTTGCCTTTCCTCGTCGCTGATGGGCAGGACTTTATCATAAAATCCAGGTAATGTGATTCGGCCTTTTAAATCATGCATTCCGGCAATCAGGTCACTCAGTACAATGGCGGGATTGTGCACAACACCACCAAAAAGCCCAGAGTGAAGGTCATGTTGCGGGCCAAAAACTTTAAGCTCAAAGTACGCCAATCCGCGCAGTGCGTAGACAATAGTTGGATAATCAGCAGCTATCATTCCGGCATCCGGATTAAGAGCGAACGAACAGCTCAATAAATCTTTATGCTCTTGCAGGAAGGCCGCAAGACTAGGAGAGCCAATTTCTTCTTCACCCTCCACGATATATTTCAGGTTAACCGGTGGTTTTCCACTTGCCGTAATCGCTTTTACTGCACCCAGCGTAGCAATAACCTGGCCCTTCATATCTGAAGCACCCCGTGAATACAGGTTCTCACCTCGCTGAGTCGGTTCAAAAGGAGGCGATTGCCAGAGTTCCAGAGGTTCAGCAGGTTGGACATCATAATGCCCGTAGATTAGAACGGTTGGAACCTTCGGTGATACCAATAATTCACCAAAAACGACCGGATGTTTAGCTGTTGGGAAAACTTCAACTTTTTGAAATCCCAATGTCGTTAACTGCCAGGCAATCCATTCTGCGGCAGTAAGCATATCCAATTGATGTTCGGGATCTGTAGACACCGAAGGAATTTTTAATAATTCAACCAGACTATCCAGATTATCTTGTTTATGGGTTCGAGCATATTGAATCGCATTTGAGAAATCATCCACGACCGGCTTCTCCAATCACAATAAGATAAACTGATTATATGCGATTTTCACATTGTCGCACAAAAATGAATACAGGCGGGTGATTTATGTTAAAATAATTGTGCAAGTTGTCAGACAGTTTATTAAATTACCTGTTCAAGGAGCAGATATGCTGGTCGTAAATGGTACGTTAATCACCTGGGAAACTCCAAACCGGATCCTAAATAATCTTGCCATGTTAATCCAGGATGGCAAAATCAAAGAGATAGGTTTGCAGGACGATCTATTACAACGGTATCCAGGCGAAGAAAGGTTTGACGCAAAAAACCGGTATGTGATACCCGGAAATATTTGTGCCCACACCCATTTTTACGGGGCTTTTTCACGCGGTATGGCGATTCCAGGTTCTGCGCCGGCTGATTTTCCCGAAAAATTATCCAAACTCTGGTGGCCGCTCGATCGTTCTCTTGGTCTCGAAGATGTTCGCTATTCTGCCCTTGTTTGTCTGGTTGAGGCCGTCAGGCACGGAACTACGACCTTGATTGACCACCACGCTTCACCCAATGCCATCGAAGGATCATTGGAAGAGATTGCACAGGCTGTTGAACAAACCGGAGTGAGGGCCTCTCTTTGCTACGAGGTAACTGACCGAAATGGACCGCAAGGCGCACAGGCGGGCATTCGGGAGAATGTCCGGCATATTGAGACTGTTCGAAAAAACTTATCTCGAAAAGGTCAAATTGCAGCCTTGTTTGGTCTTCACGCCAGCCTGACCCTTTCTGAGAAAACACTCGATGCCTGCCGGAATGCCTGCCCGGACGATATTGGTTTCCATATCCACGTCGCTGAACATCCGGTAGATGAATATGATAGCCTGGGAAAAACTGGCCTGCGGGTTGTAGATAGGTTGAATAAGCACGGAATCCTGGGACCCCATTCCCTGGTGATCCATGCGGTTCACGTTGACCTGCGTGAAATTGAACAGCTTGCCGAGACCTCAACCTGGGTTAGCCACCAACCGCGGTCCAATATGAGCAATGCTGTTGGACTACCGATGGTAGAGTCAATGTTGCGCACAGGTGTAAAAGTTTGTTTGGGAAACGATGGTTTTTCAAATGCTATGTGGGAAGAATGGAAAACAATGTTCCTGGCACACAAACTATTGAATCTGGATCCTCGCCGGATGCCGGCGGAGACCGTTGTCCAAATGGCAGTTTACAACAATTCGGACCTGATTAATAATCAATTTGGAATACGGACGGGCGTGCTTGCTGCCGGCGCTGAAGCCGATTTCATGACAGTTGAATATTATCCGTTTACTCCACTGAACGCAGATAATTTGCCCTGGCACATGGTATTTGGATTTCACGAGAGCATGATTACTGATGTAGTTGTTGCCGGGAAAATATTAATGAAAAATCGCGAATTGCAGACCTTAGATGAAGAAAAAATCGCTTTTCAGGCTCAAAAATTGATACCCCAGGTTTGGGACCGGTTTAACAAGCAGTTTAACTAAGGAAACCATCATGGATGTTGAGAATCTTGTTATAAAAAAAATAGCAATTTTAG
>CAAGKR010484484.1_pt1 | contig 10460 bp, 9 predicted proteins | sample 2556971 | NCBI WGS metagenome assembly CAAGKR01 (sample SAMEA5207829, study PRJEB30636) | soil metagenome | biome: forest; feature: boreal; material: soil | place: USA | collected 2011-09 | depth 1 m
CGGCCCTCCACACGCCGGCCGCGTTCACGACCAGGTCGAGGCTGCCGAGGCGGGAGGCGACCGCGGCGATCGCGGCCGCGACCTGGTCGTCGCTGCGCACGTCCACTCCCAAACCGAACGCCCGCGTGCCGGTCGGGTCGATCTCGCCTGCCACGGCCTCGGCGGCCTCCGGGCGCAGGTCCAGCGCGACCACCCGTGCCCCCTCCGAGCCGAGGAGTAGCGCGGTCGCGCGGCCGATGCCTGATCCGGCACCGGTGACGAGGGCGCTGCGGCCCTCGAAGCGAGCAGACACGATGGCCCTAGACTAGGAGTGGCCAGACCGGTATGTCAAGCCGCCGCTCGGCGTATCATCCTGCTCCCGGGAAATGAAGATCACCGCGGTCGAGCCGATCCCCGTCGCCTACCCGGAGCCGAACGACTTCAACGCGACCCGCCACCTCTGCCTCGTTCGCGTTACCGCCGACGACGGCCAGGTCGGATGGGGTGAGGCGGTCACGATGTGGCCCGAGGCCTCACGAGCGACCAGGGCGGTGATCGACGGCCTCAGCGCCGTCGTCATCGGTCGAGACCCGGTCCAGAGCGACGCCCTCTGGCGCGCCATGAAGGAGCATTCCTGGTGGTACGGGTACCGGGGCGGGATCGCCTCCTTCGCGATCGCGGCGCTCGACATCGCGATCTGGGACCTGAAGGGCAAGGCGCTGGGCCGCCCGGTCGTCGACCTCCTCGGCGGGTCCGTTCACGACCGTCTGCCCGCGATCGCCTCGAGCCACGCTCACCACGAACAGATCCCGGCGATGGCAGAGGAGATCGCCGGCTGGCTGGAGAACGGGCTGCACGGCTGCAAGGTCGGCTTCGGGAAGCGGGGGAGCGCCCGCCTCGGCTACGAGCATGACCGCGACGTCGAGTTCGTGCGGCAGGTCCGCGAGGCGATCGGGCCCGACCGATGGCTGATTATCGACCTGGGCGTCGCGATCAAGTGGGACGTCGCCACCGCGATACGACGGGTGAAGGCGATGGAGGAGTACCGGATCGACTGGATCGAGGAGCCACTGGGAGCCTGGGACCCGACCGGCTATGCCGACCTTCGCTCCCACACCGACACCCGGATCGGGTACGGCGAGCGCGAGTGGGACCTCGCGGGCTTCCAGCAGGTGCTCGACACCGGCACCGTCGACGTGGTCGGCGTCGACCCCGGGAAGGCCGAGGGGATCACCGGCTTCAAGAAGGTCTGTGAACGCGTCGAAGTTGCGCGCCGGCAGGCGAACGCGCACGCCTGGTCGTCGGGGATCGTCTCCGCGGCCAGCCTCGCGATCTCCTTCAGCTCGCCGGCCTGCAGGCTCTTCGAGCTGAAGCCGCTTCGCAACCCCATGCAGCACGAGATCGTGGAGAACCCGATCACCCACCAAGACGGGTGGATGGCGCCGCCGACGGGTGCGCCGGGCCTTGGGATCTCGGTCATCGACGAGGTCGTTGACCGCTACCGGCTGGATGCCGGCCCGAACGCCGCGTAGGACTCGATGAGCCAGGCCGAGCCGCTCCTGCTCGATCTCGCCCTGGCGACGGCGGTCGCGTTGCTGCTCGGCCGGCTCGCGGAGCGCATCCGGGTTCCCGACGTCGTCATGTTCCTCATCGCGGGCATGCTCGTCGGCCTGCTCGGCTGGCACCCGGTGGAGGCCGACACCGCCCTGGGGCACTCGGTGATCGTCGTCGCGGCCGCCTACATCCTCTACCAGGGCGGAGAGGCGCTCGAGGTGCAGGTCGTCGCCCGCGTCTGGCCCACGGTCCTGATCCTCGCGACCTTGGGGGTCGTGCTCACGATGCTGATTACGGGCCTGGCCGCGAGCGTCATCCTCGGTCTGCCGCTACTGGTCGGACTGCTCGCCGGGGCCGTTCTCGCTGCGACCGACCCGGCGGTCCTGATCCCCCTCTACCGAACGATGAACGTCAGCCCGCGGGTGGCGCAGGTCGTCGTCAGCGAATCGGCGCTGAACGATGCGACCGGCGCCATTTGCGCCACCGTCGTCCTGGGCCTCGTCGCCGGCGGCACGGCCTCGATTGGGGGGATCGGTCTTCGGTTCGTCGAGCTGGTCGCCGTCGGCGCCGGCATCGGGGCGGCTGCCGGCGCGGCAGCCGCGCTGCTGCTGGACGAGCGCCTGGGGGTCCTGCGGCCGCTGGCCGGTCTGCTCACCCTTGCGACCGCGGTCGTCGCCTACGCGCTGGCGGGCATGCTCGGCGGCAGCGGACTGCTCGCTGCCTTCGTCGCGGGCGTCGTGGTCGGCAACGTCGGCCCGCTTCCGGCGACCATCTCCGAACTGACGCGAGAGCGCGCGCGCGACTACGCGACACCGACGTCGATGCTGCTCCGCGGGCTGCTGTTCATCAGCCTCGGAGACAGCCTCGACCTGCGGTCGATCGCGGCCGTCGCCGCGCCCGCGATCGCCGTCACGGCCGTGCTCATGCTGGTCGCCCGGCCGATCGTCGTCCTGGCGTGCGCAGCACCCGACCCCCTGTCGCGGTGGCACCCGCGCGAGCTGGCGCTGTTCGCATGGACGCGCGAGACTGGCGTCGTCCCGGGCGCGCTCGCATCGTTGCTGGTGGCGCAGGGCGTCCCCTCCGCTGCGGTCATCTCGAAGCTCACGGCGGTGGCGATCATCGTGACCGTCGTCGCCCAGGGGACGACCACCCCCTGGCTGGCGCGCCGCCTGGGCCTGGTCGAGCGCACCGGCCCGGCTGGCAATTCGCTGGTCGAACTCGAGGAGGGCTCATGACAGAGGAACGCGTCGCCCTGGTGACCGGCGGGACGTCGGGCATCGGCCATGAGACGGTGCACCTGCTCGCCACGCGCGGGTACTCGATCACGGTCGTGTACCGGTCCGATGTCGACGCCGCGGCCCGGGTCGCCGCGAACCTTGCGGCGTCGGGCGTGCGCTGCCAGACGGTCAGGGCGGACGTCGCGACCTTTCAGGGTGCCCGAGACGCGGTCGAGCGCTGCCTCACGCACTTCGGCCGCTGCGACGTCCTCGTCAACAACGTGGGCGCGGTCGTGGAGCGCCGTCCGCTCGTGGACGTGACGGAGGCGCTCTGGGAGGAGGTCCAGGACCTGAACCTCAAGAGCGCCTACCTGATGATCCACGCGCTGCTGCCGGCGATGCTGCGGCAGGCCCGGGGTTCCATCGTCAACGTCTCCTCGCTCGCCGCGCGGACCGGCGGGTCCGGCAGCGGTGCGATCGCATACGGGGCGGCGAAGGCCGGGATGGAGGCGCTCACCGTCGGGGTCGCCCGCGACTACGCCGCCGCCGGCATCCGAGCCAACGCCGTCCAGGTCGGCGTGATCGACACCCCGCTCCACGAGAAGACCGTGCTTGCCGAGTCGTACGGGGAGCGGAGCGCGTTCATGGCCCGGATGTCGACGGCGAGCCCGATGGGACGTGCGGGGCGGCCGATCGAGGTGGCCGAGGCGATCGTGTTCCTCGCCTCGGACGCGGCGAGCTACATCACCGGCGCGGTGCTGCCGGTCACCGGCGGAGCCTGACTACTTCCCGATCCCCATCACGGCGTTCGGAAGCGCGAGCGCGAGCTCCGGGAACACGATCACGACCAACAGCGTGACGAGGAGCGCCACGAACGGCCTCCACACGGCCACCGCGAACTCGCGCATGGTCACGTCGGCGATGCGGCAGGTCACGAACATGCACATGCCGATCGGAGGCATCGTCAGGCCGATCGTGCTCGCGAGGATGAATACGAGGCCGAAGTGGATCGGGTCGATCCCGACGTGCAGTGCGACAGGCACGAGGACGGGGGTGAGGAGGGCGAGGATGGCCGGCTGCTCCATGACCGTGCCCATCGCCAGCGTGAGGATGGACACGAAGATGAGGGTCACGAGCGGCGCCGCGGAGATCGAGGAGATGAAGCCCTGCAGCAGCCCTCCGGCCTGCTCGCGCGTGAGGATGAACGAAACCGCGGCCGCGGTGCCGACGATGAACAGCACGGCGCCGGTGAGCGTCGCGGTCCTCCGCAGGGATTCGTAGATCACCTTCGGCGTCAGCGTCCGGTAGACGAACACGCCGATGAACAGGGCGTAGAGGACCGCGGCGGCGGATCCCTCCGTCGGTGTGTAGACGCCGCCGAACATCCCTCCGAGGATGATCGCGGGCATCACAAGGGCAAGGACGGCGTCCCGTCCGGTGGTGACGGCCGCCCCCAGCCGGAACGGCGTCCGCTCGGTCCGGTACAGGCGCGGCGAGAAGAAGATGTTCACCATCAGGAACAGGCCCATCAGGAGGCCCGGGATGATGCCGGCGAGCAGCAGCCGCCCAAGGGACACGTCGGCCAAGCCCGAGTAGATGACCATCACGATGCTGGGCGGGATGATCGGTCCGATCGTCGACGCGGCCGAGGTGAGGGCGGCGGCGTCGCGGGGCGACCACTTTGCGCGCGTCAGCACCGGGATCAGCATCGACCCGATGCCAGCGGCGTCGGCCGTCGCGGAGCCCGACATCCCGGCCATGATCACGTTCGCGACGACTACGGAGTGGCCGATCCCGCCCCGGACCCCGCCCACAACCGCGACGGCAAAAGCGACGAGCCGCTCTGTCATGCCGCTCCGGTTGAGGAGGTCGCCGGCCAGCAGGAAGAGCGGAACCGCGAGCAGCGTGAACGACTCCGATTCTGACGTGATGGTCCGCTCCGGGATGATGTCGGCGGGGATGAACGGGTTGACGAAGACGAAGTAGAAGGCGGCTGCGATGATCGTCGCGTAGGCGAGGGGAATTCCCGCGAGAGCGACAACCAAGAAGACGGCGATGACGGCGAGGAGGCCGCCGGTGTCCAATCGTTAGAGCCCGAGCTGCTCGTCGACTTCGATGCGGTGCTCGGGGCTGATGTGGCGCCGCGCGAGGTTCCAGACGTCGTGTAGGAGGAACGCGGTCATGAACAAACACCCGACCGGCAGTGACAGGTAGACCCAGAAGTACGGGACCTGCATTGCGGGTGACAGCGTTCGTCCGGGTGGACCAAACAGCAGCTCCGACGACGTCGCGAAGATGATTCCCATCGCGACCAGGCCCCCCAGGGCCGCGATCCAGTGCATGACGAAGCGCCACCTGCGGGGCATGAAGGTGATCAGGATGTCAACCCTGATCTGCTCGCGACGGGCCACGGCCGAGGCGGCCCCCAGGAATGTGAGCCACGCCAGCGCGAACCGGGCAAACTCGTCCGTCCAGATGATGGAGATCTTCAGGACGTACCGGGCGATGACACCGAGCGTCACCGTGGCGACGATTGCAGCGACCGTCAGGGCGCCGAGCGCGCCTGGTACGTCACGGGCTCGGACAGCCCCCAAGACGGTGAGGAACCGGCTACTTGGTCGCATAGATCTGGTCAAGGATCTTCTTCTGCGTGGGATCCGTGACCAGCTGCGGGTACACCTGCGCCTTCGCGATCGACTCCATCGGCGCGAGGTCTGGCTTCTCGATCGTCATGCCCTTGCCCTTGAGAAAGGCGTTCGTGATCGCGTCGGTCGTGTCGTAGTCCTGTCGCTGGACGGGCATCGAGTCGTTGACCGCCTTCTGGAGCGCGTCCTGGACGTTCTTTGGCCAGCTGTTCCACTGCTTCTCCGAGGCCAGGACGCCGACCGCGCTCAGACCGTGGTGAGTGAGGGAGACATACTTCGAGACCTCGTAGTGCTTGAAGTTGACCATCGACGGCAGCGCCGTTTCGGCGGCATCGATCGTGTGCTGCTGCAGCGCGAGGTACACCTCGTTGAAGTCCATCGGCGTCGGGAGGGCGCCGATGGCCTTGAAGAACGCGACGTACGTCGGCGTCTGCAGGGTCCGGATCTTCATCCCCTTGAAGTCGGATATCGAGTTCATGGGCTTGCTGCCGTAGCAGTCCCGGAAGCCGCCGATCCACCAGCCGAGCACCTTGAGGCCCGTCCCGGCCGCGGAGTCCTTGATCGTCTGGCCCGCGGGGCCGGCGAGGGCCTTCTGTATGGCGTCGAGGCTGGTGAACAGGTACGGGAGGTCGAGCACCGACGCCGCCTTGACCGCGGTCGTGTAGATCGTGATGGCGGCGACGTCGATGGACCCGGACTGGAGGGCGGTGATGGCCTGTGCGTCGGTGGCCAACGTCGCCATGTCGAAGATATTCATGGTGACCTGGTTGCTGGTCAACTCCCCGAGGCGCTTCTGAAGGTAGCGCGCCCCAAGGCCGTCCGGGCTGTCCGCCGCGACCGCGTGCGTGAACGTCATCTGGATCTTCGGCCCGCTGCTCGTGCCGGTGCTGGCCGAGCCGCCGCAGGCCGCGATCAGCGCCGCGACACTGGGCACACCGGCGGCGAAGATCGCCGACTTACCGATAAACCCACGCCGGCTCATGCGCTGCTGCAGGCCGGACTTCACCTCGTCTTCGAACATCTCCGTCCTCCTCGTTACGGCTGGCCTGCGGCCGGCCTCTTCATCCCGATGCGCTCGTACGCCTCCGCCGGGATCGCGGCGAGCGTCTTGTAGATCGTCCACTTGCACTTCTTGGGCGTCGGCCCCGTCGTCTCCGAGGGGAAGCGGGGCGAGTCGACGACGCGGACTGGGTGCCCCCAGCGCTCTGCCGGCAGCCGCTCGAGCGCGAAGCAGCAGTGCGCGCAGTAGTAGCAGACGCCCTCCTCGTTCCACGCCCAATCGTGCTTTTCCTTGGTGACCCCGAACTCGTAGGGCGGCAGCACGCGCGAGCCGGTCCCCTCGATCGCGTCCCCGCGGGTCGAGCGGCCCCCGGAACCGCAGGGGTCGAATCGGATCTCCCACCGGTCTGCGTGCTCCTCGACCTCGAGGTCGCCGCGGCGCTCGGGACCGCACAGGTGCGCGCGCATCGCCTCGATCGAGATGTAGAGGTTGCGGAAGATGGTGTCGGCGTAGTCCTTGTTGCGGAGGTCGAACGGCATGTACCGCTCCTGGATGTACGGCTCGAGGACATGTCGGTAGAGCTCCTCCAGCCGCTCCTCGCCGTAGCGCTTCGACACGAAGGCGAGGACGCCCGAGATGAGGTCCACCCACCGGTCGTGGAGCTGGCGCCAGCCCTCCCGCAGGCTGTCGAGCTCCGCAACCGCCTCCTCCTTGCCGATGTCGGCCGCCCGGAGCTGGTTGCCAAGCCGTCCTGCCTGCGCCCCGAGGTCGGCCCACCGCTTGTTGGTGTCAAACGGGCCGCCGTCGAGGAAAGGGATGAGGGCCTTGATCCGGTCGAGCTCGGCGTCGATCTCCGCCTGCTCGACGCCTTGGAGCCGGAGCCATTCGATGAAACCGGGAAACCAGACCCGGTAGATCATTTGGATGACCTTCGCCTCTTCCATGAAGTAGTCCACCAGCTCGGCAGCCGACTCCCAGCTCTCGGCGGCGATGGCGTCCTCGATCTTCCTCACCGTCGAGATCGCCTGGTCCGGCCAGTCGCCGGTCCTGACCCTCTTCCCGAGCTCGTCGTTCCAAGTTAGCGTCGTCATGTCGTCGATGACCCCTCCGTAAGTCCGGTGATGGGAGCGGCGCCGGCCGCGGTCCATTCGCGGATCATAGCCACGAACCGGGGACCTGTCAAACCGGTATGACCACCCGCACGGGCCGCCCGTCAGACCTCGACCACTTCTATCCCGAGATGACTCCCGAGGTCACGAAGGTCGGCCGCAACGTCTCCCGGTGTGGCGGCCGAATGGTGGCTCGCGCCGGCCTCGCACCACCGTCGCCACGCGTCGGTGACCGGACCGGACGTGAACCGGAACGCGGCGCTCGCAGTGCCGACGCCCGGCCATGACGACTCGGTGAACTCGCCGCGCGCCACGATCATCCGGTATGCAGGCTCGGGCGCGTCGATCTGGGCGAACGCGGCGAGCGTGGCCGGGCCGGCGGGCGCGTTGAACGCCGCGCAGGCCGTGTTGCCCTCGTCCTCCGCGAACCACAGGTTTGGCACCAGGCGCGGCCGCACCGACGGGTCTGCGAACGCCAGGTCATGCTCACCGGAGCTGGCGATGACCATCTCGCCCGTCGCGTAGTCGAGCGTCTCCAGCTCGTGGTACTGGGACGCGGCTCCGAGCAGCTGCGTGGCCAGCATCACGACCGGCGTCAGCGCGTCGCCCATGCAGGTCATCGGTGCGCCTCGCGACGTCATCCGCCCCAGCCCGAAGCAGGCCGTCACCCCGACGTCGCTGCTGAAGCGGATCTCCGGCACCAGGCAGTTGAAGGCGGCGGCGTCGAGCTCGTGAAGTCGCATGACGTCCTCGACCGCGGCGGCCGCGCGTGCGGTTCGCCTGAGCATCTCGGCGCCGACGCCGGGATCGACATCGTAGTCCCCGCAGATCTCCTCGACGACGTCGCGGACGCGCTCGTCGGTCACCGCGAGGAAGAGCTCGCGATAACGTACCGACGGGATGGGAACCATCTCGATGCCGGTCCGCGCGCGCAGCCTCTTGTTGTCGAGGTCGACGCACACGTAGCCGCTCACCGGCTGGCCGATCCTGCCGATCCGTGCCCTTCGGAGCCGTCGCGCGGCGGCCGCGACGCGCAGGTTGCGGGTCACACCGGCCGTCGCGCCGGCGTCACCAAGTCGCCCGACGATCAGCGTGAAGAAGCGACCGGACCGCTTGAGGGTGCTGGTCAACATCGGGGTACCGACGGTCGCCCCCTCGGACGTGATCGCCCCGTGGTCGAAGCCGGCCGGGATCCTCTCGTGCCGGTGACACGCCCAGATGACGACCGGTACGTCGGGAAGCGCCTGCAGGGCCGCCAGCGTGTACCCCGGCGGCACCGCCATCGTCTGCAGCACCAGGATCGCCTCGACACCGTCTGCAGCCCGAGCGGCCGCCACACCCGCCGCCTCCGAATCGACTTGGACGACGGCGACTACGTCGACGTCGTGCGCGAGGGCCTCGGCCGCCTGGCGAGCCATCGCGGCACGCTCGGCGCGGAGGTCGAACCCGACCGACCGCTCCCACATCGTCCAGTAGGGCGAGAGCAGGAGCACCCTCGGCTTCGCCGTCGAGAGGCGCCGGGTCGCGGCGACGGCCCGACGGATCAGGGGACGACCACGCAGTTGGCGATGAGCGGCCGGCCGGCCAGGAAGAGCTCGACGAGTTCCGCGGCACGCTCGCCGATCTCAGCGTACCCGCCGTCCGTGCAGCCGGCGAGGTGCGGGCTGAGGATGCAGTTCGGGAACGACCTGAGGGGGCTGTCCGCCGGCAGCGGCTCGGTCTCGAAGACGTCGAGCACCGCGCCCGCAATGTCGCCTCGCTCGAGGGCGGCGACCAGCGCCTGCTCGTCGACGACAGGACCCCGGGAGGTGTTGATCAGGATCGCGTGCCGCTGCATCGAACGCAGCTGGATGGTTGATATCAGGTGTGTCGTCTCGGGGGTCAGCAGTGGATGCAGCGTGACGACGTCCGACTCCGCCAGGAGGCCGTCGAGGCCGACCGGCTCCACGCCGAGGTCGCGGAGGGCGGCCTCGGGGACGTGGGGGTCGTGGACGAGGACCCGCATCCCGTGCGCGATCGCCAGGCGGATCACCTCACGCCCGATCGCGCCCGCCCCGACAACGCCGATCGCGCGGCCCTGGAGCGACTCCACCCGACCCGCCCACTTCTGGCGGAGGGGCGTCCACTCGTCCGTCCGGATCGCGGAGTTCAACTCGAGGATTCGCCGGAAGTGGACGATGACCGACCCCATGACGTACTCGGGCACCCCTCTGAAGTTCACGCCGGCCGTCCGAACGACCGTGATCCCCCTTGCCCGCGCGGCGTCGAGGTCGATGTTGTCGGTGCCGATGCCGCACTTCACGACCAGGCGCAGGTTGGGGGCGGCGGCGATCACCGACGAGGAGACGCGCGCGAGCGCCACGCACGCGACCTCGGCGTCTCCGACGTCGCGGACCATCCGCTCCTCGGGCGTGCTGAAGTCGCTGCCCGTGCGGACGGCGACATCGGGCAGCGCCGCGAGCCGCGTCGCGAGGCACATGCGCTCGGACGCCTCGGTGTCCGGGATAAAGACGCGGGAGGGTCTTGACATACTGGACTTACCGGTTAGACAGGCTATGGGAGCGAAGCGTCGGTGTCAAGGGCTGATCCGCCACGGTGTGGGAGTAAAGCGAATCTGTCACCCCTGAAGCGAAAAGCGATTCTGTCACCCCATGGATGGCAGGATCGTTATGAACCGAGCTGAGCAACGCCGAATCGTCGTCCTCAACCACCTAGCCTCAGGAGCACTGGTCAACGCCGAGGCGGCCGAGCTCCTCGGCATCTCGAAGCGGCAGCTCCAGCGTCTTCGCAGGGCCTACTCCGAAAGAGGAGTGGCCGGCCTGGTCCACGGCAACCGCGGCCGAGCCGCCCACAACGCGGTCGATCCTGCCATCGCTGCCCGAGTGGTCGAGCTGGCCAAAGACAAGTACCGAGGTTTCAATCAGCAGCACCTGACCGAGATGCTGGCCGAGAACGA